>OLOW01002075.1_pt1 | contig 13747 bp, 10 predicted proteins | sample 1672801 | NCBI WGS metagenome assembly OLOW01 (sample SAMEA3136725, study PRJEB25190) | human gut metagenome | biome: human gut; feature: human-associated habitat; material: faeces | place: Austria | collected 2013 | reverse complement strand
GGGGTCTGTCTCGTTCGGCAGCAGCAGATTGATGGACATGACCTTAATGCCCTCGGGCGTCTCAGCGGGGAGCATACCGTCGTCGCTGCCCACGATCTGCTCATGCAGACCGAAGGCTCTGGGGATGGACGGGCCGGTGACATCCGCGTCGAGAATGGCCGTTTTATAGCCCAGCTTCTGCATGGCGACAGCCAGCATCGACGTGACGGTCGACTTGCCGACGCCGCCTTTGCCGGAGACGACCGCAATGACCTTTTTGACATTTGATTTCTTGTTCGGCTCTGCCAGCAGGCTCTCCGGCTTGCGGTCAGAGCAGCTTTCTCCGCAGCTGGAACAGTTGCCACTGCATCCGCTCATAAAAAACACTCCTTTTTGTGTCGTTTGCTGTTATTCTACCACCAAAGCGGGAAAAGTCAAACGTCCGCATGGCGGTTCTGGATGAGGCTCCGCAGTTCGTCGTGCGCATGGATGAGCGCGTCGGCGTTTTTCTGGAATTCTGCCCAGCGCGCATCAACCTGCGCACCGGCCTCAGCCAGGATCCTGTCTGCCTGTGCCTGTGCGTCCTGTACGATCTTATCAGCCTGCTGTTTTGCGTCCTGTAAGATCGTCTCGCGCTGCCGCTGCGCCTCGTCCGTCTTCTGCATCATCTCAGCTGTCGCAGCCTTGACGGAGGCAAGATACTGGTCGGCAGCGGCCTGCGCAGCCTCGAACACGCCGCTTACCTGAATGGCTGCCTCGGCGATGGAACCGGCGGATGCGATGCGCAGCGTCCGGTCCTCCAGCTGCTGCCGCAGCGCCTGATTCTCTGCCAGACTGTCCTCATAGCGCTTCCGCTGCTCATAGAGAATGTCCAGCAGCTCCGCACGGCTGAGCCGTCTGAGATCCTTATCGGTCATGATATCTGCTCCTTTCCTGTTTCTGTACGGTCAAACACATCCGTGCGCTGCCTGCCAGAACGCCTTGGCAAAGGCGAAGACCTCGCGCAGCGTGTAATTGACCTTCAAGATCCACGGCCAGGTATCGCTTGCTTGGCCGTATGGCTCCATGGAGAGCGTCCGCGCGATATACTTGGCGCGGCACATATGAAAATCGCTCGTAACGATCAGCACGCGCGACGTATCAAGCCCCGCCGCCTCGGCAAGCTTCGCCGAAAACAGCAGATTTTCCCGTGTGTTGGAGGCCTTGTCCTCCTCGATGATCCGGGACGCGTCCACGCCGTGCTCGATCAGGTACCGGGCCATGACGGACGCTTCCGTATACGCCTCGTCCGGCCCCTGGCCGCCGGAGACGATCACGGTCCTGTCCGGGTGCTCCTGCATGAATTCGAGCGTTTTATCCAGCCGCTTTTTTAGCGTCAGCGACGGCTCGTCGCCCTGTACCTGCGCGCCGAGCACGACGACAAACTCCGGCGTCTCGTCCTGCGTCATAACGCTGTCCTGTCCCTGCACGGCAATATACCCCATTGCGCCGAAGATCACCGCCATGCCTGCGGCAGTCAGACCGGTCAATAGACGGCTCCAATGCTTCGGTGCGTTCTTTTTCTTCAAAATCCGCAGCGCCAGCAAAACCGCCGCAAGCAGCAGCAGGCAGATGCCCGTCATGCCGATATGCAGCGGCAGCGCCAGACACACCGCGCCGAGCACTGTAAGCAGCGCAATCACCCAAACCGGAATCATGTTGAACCCTCCAAATCAGACGAAAGCCGCTCCCACTCGTCCATCAGGCCGGTAAGCGCATCGTCGCAGGACTGCTTTTCTGCCATCAGCCGCGCAAGCTCCTGATAGTCGGAGCTTGCGGCTTCGATCTGCCGGTCCAGCTCGGCAGAATGCTGCTCCTGCTTTTCGATCTCGCGCTCCAGCGCGCGGATCTGCTTCTCCAGCATCTTGCTGCCGGAGGTCTTCGGTTTTTCCTTGCGCTCCTTTTTGGGCTTTTCCGGCGCGGGAGCCGCGATGGCCTCCTTTTCTTTGATGGAACGGTATTTTTCATATCCGCACGGGAAGTCCCGGATATGCCCGTTTTCCAGCTCCCAGATCCGCGTGGCGAATTTGTTGACAAAATAGCGGTCGTGGGACACGAAGATCAGCGTCCCCTCGTAGTCCTCCAGCGCATCCTCAAGCCATTCGCGCGAGTCGATGTCCAGGTGGTTCGTCGGCTCGTCGAGGACGAGCAGGTTGATCTTCTCATCCATCAGCATACACAGCCGCAGACGGCTCTGTTCGCCGCCGGAAAGACTCGAAACGGTCTTGAACACGTCCTCGCCCTCGAACAGATACGCGCCCAGCCGGTCGCGCGCGGTCTGCACGGAGCAGTTTTTCTCATAGAGCATCGTGTCCAGCAGCGTCCGTTCGGGGTGGGCGAAGTGAATGATCTGCGGCAGGTAGGCCCACTTGACCGTGGGGCCGAACTTCACGCGGCCCGCACCGGCCTCCTCGCCGAGCAGGAGCTTTAAAAACGTGGACTTGCCGGTCCCGTTGTCGCCCAGCAGCGCAATGCGTTCGCCGCCCGCGACCTGCAATTCGACGTCCGAAAACAGCGTCCTGCCGTCATACGCCTTGCCGAGTCCCTTGACGGACAAAACCTCGTCGCCGAAAAAGTCCCGCTGGGCGAAGCGCGCCCGCAGGGTCTTCTCCTGCGTGGGCCGGTCGGTCTTTTCAATGCGCTCCATGCGGTGCTGGATGGACATGGCGCGGCGGTAGAGCGTGCGGTTGTTGATGCCCCAGCCCTTCATGCGCTCGAGCGTGAAGCCGAGCTGGGCAAGCTTGGCCTGCTCCTTTTCGTATTGCTTGAGCTGCAGCTCAAAGCGCGCCTGCCTTTCCTGCACGTAGAACGAGTAGTTGCCGGAATAGAACTCCGCCTTGCCGTCGTGCAGCTCCACGATGCGCGTGACGACGCGGTCGAGGAAATAGCGGTCGTGGGAGATGGTCAGGACGGTCCCCTTGAATTTTTCAATATAGCCCTCGAGCCATTCCACCGCGTGCATATCGAGGTGGTTCGTCGGCTCGTCGAGCAGCAGGATATCGGTCTTCTCGAGCAGCAGCCGCGCGAGGTTCACGCGCGTTTTCTCGCCGCCGGAGAGACTGTCGAAGTCCTGCTGCCGCTGCGCGGCGGGGATGCCGAGGCCGTTGCAGATCTTGTCGGTTTGCATGTCCGTCTCGTAGCCGCCGCCGGTCTGAAAGCGCGTGGAAAGCGCGTCGTACTCGGCGAGCGTCGCCTTGTCCGGATGCGCGCCCATCCGGCTTTCCAGCTGGCGCATTTTGTTCTGGATGTTCGTCAGCTCCCGGAAGGCCGTGCGCAGCACGTCTTCGACGGTGTAGCCCGCGGGGTAGTGCGGGATCTGGGAGATGAGGCCGACCTTGCGGCCGGGCGCGAAGCGCACCTCGCCGGAATTGTAGTCCAGCTCGCCGGTCAGGATCTTGAACAGCGTCGTCTTGCCCGCGCCGTTGCGTCCGAGCAGACCGACCCGTTCGCCCTCCTGCACGTCAAAGCTGACGCCGTCGAGCAGATTCGTATCCGCGTCAAAGCTCTTGACGAGGTCTTTTACGGAAATATCGATCATGGTGATTCCTCTTTATGTTTCAGTCTGGAAGGCTGTCCGGTATAGGGACAACCTCTCAGTCAGCTTGCGGCTGACAGCTCCCCTGAAAGGGGAGCCTTTGGTTCGTGCGAAGATCTTAGGCCTTCCCTTCCAGGGGAGGTGGCACGGCGAAGCCGTGACGGAGAGGTCGTCCCGGGCAGGAAAAACTTTACGGTTCCACAAACCGCGCCAGGAATTCCTCCCGGGAGAACAGCACGTTTACGGCCTGCAGCAGGGCGTTCGCGCTCATGTGCGCGGGCAGGGAAAGGACTTGCAGGAGCGCCGCACGCTTTGCCGCGCTGTCGGGCCGGCCGGAAAGGCCGAGGGTGAAAAAGTCCTGCTTTGTGACAGGCTCGCGCGCGGGCGCGGGCGCGGCCTGCGCGTCTTCAAAATCGGCGCCGGCGTTTCGCAGCGCCTGCAGAAGGATCTCCGGGCGCATGCCCTCCACGCCGAGCAGGCCCTCTTTGCCGGGCGCGGTCTTGCGCCGCTCCTTGCCGGGGATGTCGGGGATGTAGGCGTGCAGCACGCCTTCTGCCGGCAGGGCGCTTTTGAGCGTGTTGCGGATGAGAAAACCGGCGCCGTCGGAGTCGGTCAGGATGATGAGGCCCGTCGTCTCTGCGGCCTGCCGCAGCAGGCGCAGAAGCGCGGGGTCCTTCATGCCGGTAAAGCCGTTGGTGGTGAAGATCGAGGTGTCGACCAGCTGCCGCAGGGCGTTCTGGTCGTATTTTCCCTCGACGACGATCGCCTGCCGGATGCGAAGCTTATCCATGCCGCGCCTCCTGCGAAAGCTGCACGAGCAGCAGCTCCAGCAGCCGCTCGGGGTCGTCGGCGCCGGTCTTCATGGCGACGTCGGTCTGCAGAACCAGCTCCACCGCCTTCTGGCAGAAGCTGTCGGTCACGCGGCGCGCGGCTGTCATGGTCAGGCTCGCGGGGTAGCTCTTGAGGCCGGTCAGCTCCATGAGCTCCTTCTGCCCGCCGCCCGCGGACAGGATGACGCGCGCGTAAAACAGCCGCCGCAGCTGCGCCCCGATGGCGCCGAGCACGGCGATGGGGTCGGTCTGCATGGCGTAGAGCTCCTGCAGCTTGCTGAGCGCTGTCTCAAAATCCTCCTTGACGACGGCGTCGCTGATATCGAAGGTCTGGGCGCTGAGCGCCGGGATGACGACCGCGTCGATGGCCCCGCGCGTGATGGCCGGGCCCTGCTGGTAGGCGGCGATCTTGTTGATCTCCCCGGCGAGCGTGGTCATGAGGCCGTCGGTGCGGAAAATGAGGTACTGGCACAGCTCGTCCGTGACCATCTTGTCGTGGGCACGGAAATGCCGCGTGATCCACGCGCACAGATCGCGCTCCGACTGCTTGCCGAACGTGAGGATCTGCGCGTGCTCGCGGATGGCGGCAGCGAGCTTTTTCATCGTGCCGTTGATCTTGAACTCCACCGTGTCGTAGACGAACAGCACGCAGCAGTAGTCGGGCAGGTCGGAGAAAATGGCGGCGTACTGCTCGCGCGCGCCCTCTGGCTGTTTGAATAGATCGACGTCGTCCACGCGCACGAGCGTCCGCTCTGCCATCATCGGCATGGCGTCGATGGCGTCGGCCAGGGCCTGGGGCGTGCAGTCGTCGGCGGAGAAGCGGTGGCAGTTGAACTCGCCCGCGGGCCCGTCCGCGATCTTTTTCGTGATGAGATCCACGTAATGGCTGCGCAGAAAGGCCTCTTCGCCGATGATGATATAAAAATTGCCGAGCGTGCCTGCCTTGAGGTCGCTCTTGAAGCGGCGCAGCGCTTCCCCGGCGTCCTGGTCAGGTGCCTTTCTTGCCATGTTCTTACCCCCTGATGGTGATCGTGCCGGACAGGTCTGTGCGGTACACGGCCGCGCCGGACTGCCGGATGCGCGCGAGCGTCTGCGCGGCGGGATGGCCGAAGCGGTTGTCCGCCCCGGCGGAAATGAAGACGGCCTCCGGCCGGACGGCGCGCAGCAGCGCCCCGGATGTCGAGGTGGCCGCGCCGTGATGCCCGGCCACCAGCACCGCTGCCTGCGGCAGCGTGTGCAGCGACAGCAGCCGGTACTCTGCCTGTGCGGTGAGGTCGCCGGTTATTAGAATATCATATTTTTCGCAGGCTGCCAAGACGCAAAGTCCCACGTTTTCCTCGTCTTTCTCCCCGGTGGGCGCGAAAATGGTCAGACTGCCGCCCTCCTGCGGCAGCACCAGGTCCTGCGTGACGTATCGGATGCTCGTCCCGGCCTCCGCCGCGGCGAGCAGGATCTGCGTGCGCAGGCGGCTGCTTGGCGAGAGCTCCGGGATGTAGAGCGTGTCGACCTGCACGCGGCGCAGCAGCTGGCGCACGCCGTTGCAGTGGTCGGCGTCAAAATGCGTGAGGATGAGGCGGTCGACCCTCGGCATGCCCCGGGCGAGCAGGTAGCGCGCGGCTGTCTCGCCGCTCGCGTCCTCTGCGCCGCCGCAGTCGATGACGGTGACACTGCCGCCCGTCCGGCTGACGAGGCACTGCCCCTGTCCGACGTCCAGCATGGCAAAGCTGCTCGCGGGCAGGGCGGCATCGGCGCAGGAAAGGGCCATGCAGCACCCGGTCACCACCACCGCGGCCGCCAGCGCGTGCCGGAGCCGGACCGTCCCCGGCCGCAGCGCCAGCAGCAAAACCAGCGCGTAGAGAAAGACCGCCGCCGCGATCAGATACCCGTTTTCCGGATACAGCGCGGCAAACGGCACCTTCGCCGCGCCATGCGCCACGAGCTGCACGAGCCGGACCGGCCAGCTCAGCACCGCCGCCGGGATCGCCGCCGCGGCGGGAAGGGCGAGGGCGAGCAGCGCGGTCAGCATCGCGCCGCAGAAGACGATCGACAGCAGCCACAGCACCAGCACGTTCACGACCGGCGCGGCCAGCGAGATCTCGCCGAACTGGACCGCCGTGATGGGCAGCGCGAAGACCATGGACGAGAGCGTGCAGCAAAGCGCCGTCAACATGGCGCGCAGCAGCCAGCGCAGGGGCGTCTTGGGCCGCAGCCAGCGCTGCAGCCGCCGGTGATCCGTGAGCGCGCGGTAGAGCCGGCCCGCAAAGAGTACGATGCCCGCCGTCGAGGCAAATGAGAGCTGCAGCCCCACGTCCCGCACGGCCCAGGGGTTCTGCGCCAGCAGCACGAGCAGCGCGGCGAAGATGGCCGTCGGCGGGTCATAGTCCCGCCGCAGGAGCGGGGCGCACAGGACGATCGCCTGCATAACGCCCGCGCGGACAGCGGAGGCCGGTGCGCCGGCCATCAGGATGAAGCACGCGGCGGCGGGCAGACCCAGCGCGGCGGCGAGCGGATGGTTGCCGCCGCACAGCAGCAGGATCATCCCCAGCAGGATGGACACGTGCATGCCGGAGACCGCGACGGCGTGATAGATCCCCGCGATCGCCAGCTCATTGCGCGCGGCGTAGCGCAGCCCGGAGCGGTCGCCCAGCAGCAGCGCGCGGACGAATCCGGCCGTATCGGCAGGGAAGACAGCCGTGACGGCCGATCGCAGCCGCTGCGCAAAGCGCGCGGGCAGCAGGCGGAGCGGGACGGTCTCGGCCGCTTGGATATGGAGCGTCCCGCGGCAGCTGGCCGAGAGGAGCAGACCGCGGCTGATATCGTAATCGCTGCCGCGGCGCAGCCGCTCCTGTGCCGTCGTGATGCGGGCAAGGCCGCTGAGCGTGTCGCCGGGGCGGATGTCCGCATCCGCCTCGTCAAAGTACAAAACTGCCGTGCAGCTCTGTCCGCCGAGCTTCAGCCGCACCTCGCAGGACTGGCCATAGGTCGTCTGCTGCGGTGCGGCGAGGGCTTCGGCCGCAAACGGCAGCTCCTGCCCGGCATAGCGCTCCAACGGGCGCAGAAACAAAGCCTCGTACCCGCGGCACCAGGCAAAGCCCGTCAAAAGCCCGAGCACGCAGACCGCTGCACGGCGCGTCCCGGCTTTTCTCAGCAGAAACAGCCCGCCGCACAAAGCCGCCAGCCCCAGCAGCAGAGGCCAGGGCGCGGCATGGACGGCGTACACATACAGGGCGGCGGCCAGCGCGAGGCCGCCGGAAAAGAGGCAGAGCCTTCGCATCGCTTGTCTCCCGTCATACAAAAAACGGGCGCGCTGCAAGCAGCACGCCCGTTTTCAGGCAATTATTCTTCCGTCTTGGGTGCTTCTTCAGCAGGTGCCGCTTCGGCGGGCGCTTTCGGTGCTTCGGGCGCTTCCTCGGCCTTCGGGGCCTCGTCGGCGACAACGATCTCAAAATCGTCGTCGGTGGGGGCGTCTTCGGTCTCGGCAGGCTCTTCTTCGGTACGCAGGGAGGCGATGTAGTCCTTCAGGTCAGCGATGGCCTTCTTGGACTCGTCGATCTTCTGGCACCAGGGCAGGTATTCCGCGGAATCCAGCTCTTCGCCGACGGCGTAATCGCGGTAGTACAGCTTGCCGAGCTCGATCTCAGCCTTCTTGACCTTGTCTTCTTCGGCGTAGATGGAAATATTGGCCTTTGCTACGTCAGCCAGCTCCTTTGCCTTGGCGGCAGCGGTCTGGGCGGCTTCCATGGCGAGGTTCTTTGCAGCTTCAAAATTTTCAGAAAAACTCATAAGGAAACTCCTTTCGGTCTCTTATTTTAATCACCAGTATAACACTGATTTTAAAAAAATGGAATAGGCAAGGGGTCGGAATTGTGAGGATTTTTGTAAATTTTCTTTTAATCGTCCGTGTCTTTGCCGTCAGCCGCCTCAGGCTCTGCGGGCTTCCGGTTGACATAGAGCGCGTCCGGCGCGGGCTTCTTTTTGAGCAGGACCCAGGCGAGGATCCCAGCGGCGGCCAGGAACGAGACGATGGCGACCAGCTGGCTCACGCGGATGCCCGTGGAGAACAGATACAGGCTGTCGGTGCGCAGACCCTCGATCCACGCGCGGCCGAGGCCATACCAGGCGACGTAGAGCAGGAAGACCTCGCCGTCAAATTTCCGCTTTTTCGAGAACAGATGCAGGCCGATGAAGCCGATGAGGTTCCACACGGATTCATAGAGGAACGTCGGGTGATAGTAGGTCACGACGCCCGCCGCGTCCTGCAGGCCCATCTTGAGGAAGGCCTCCGTCACGGCACCGTGCGCCTCGCGGTTCATGAAGTTGCCCCAGCGGCCGATGCACTGGCCGATGATCACGCCCATGCCCGCCAGATCGAGCAGGACGGGCGCGGGGATCTTCTTGACCTTCGCCACGACGAGCAGCGTGATGACGCCGCCGATGATGCCGCCGTAGATGGCAAGTCCGCCCTCCCAGATATAGAGCATGGAGATGGGATCGTCCTCATACAGCTCCCAGTAGAAGATGCAGTAGTACAGCCGCGCGCAGACGACGCCGATGGGCACGGCCCAGAGGATCATGTCGAGCACGTCATCCTGCGTGACACCGAAGTTCTTTGCGCGGTGCAGCATATACAGAACGGCCAGCAGAAAGCCGCTGGCAATGATGATGCCGTACCAGTAGATATCCTTGCCGAAGACGGTAAAGGCCACGGGGCTCGGGTCGACCGTGATGCCGAGATTCGGGAAGGTGATGGGCGAAGCCAGAAACATGGAAACATTCCTCCTTATTTGCCGGGGCAGACGATGCTGATCGCCGCGCGGGCGGGTGTGACCGTCCGGCGCAGGAAGCTTTCCGCCTCCCGCAGCGTAACGGCCTGCAGGGCCGCGAGCTCGTCGAAGCAGCCCGCGCCTGCGAAATACGCTTCGCATATACGATAGCAGGTCGATTCCGATCCGTCAAGCTCCCGGATGAGCCTGCCGCAGGCGGACTTCTGCAGCCGCGCGAAGCGGCGGGGGTCAAAGCCCTGCGCCAGCGCCTGTTCCGCGCCCCGCAGGATGGCGGCAAGCACGGCATCGGGCCGTCTTCCCGTGCCGCCGGCCTGCAGCAGCGCCGCGCCCGGCACCTGCGTGAAGCAGGCGGAAAAATCCGCGTCGATCAAAGAAGCCTCGTACAAAGTCTCATACAGCGCCGAGCTCTCGCCGAGCAGCAGCTCGGCCGCCAGCGTGCCGACCGCGGCCTGATGGATCAGATCCTCTCCCGGCTCGGCCCGGAAGCCGATCGAGAACGAGCGCAGCGAGACGGCCGCGTGCCGCACCGTCCGGCGGCGGAAGACGCCGGGGTCCTCCTGCAAAAACGGTTCGCGCAGGACCTTGGCGGAAGACGCCTCCGGTGTGCAGGCGCGTGCCAGCTCCGCCACGCGCTCCGCGTCCACGTCGCCCATCACGATGAGCGCCATGTTGTCCGGCCGGTAGAACGCGTCAAAGCACAGCTGCAAAACCTCCGGCGTCACCCGGCGGATGGACGTGCGCGTGCCCGTGATCGGGGTGCGGATGGGGTGGCGGCGGTAGAGCGCCCGGTACAGCCGCTCCTGCGCGCAGCCGGCAGGGGAGTCGGCGTAGAGCGCGATCTCGTCGGCGATGACTTCGCGCTCGGACGCCATGGCCGCGCGCGGGAAATCCGGCGTCATGACCATGCGCAGCAGCAGCTGCAGGCAGTCGTCAAAGTGTTCGGTGCAGGAAAAATAATAGCCGGTCATGGCGTAGTCGGTGAAGGCGTTCACCTGCGCGCCGAGGCGGGAAAAGGCATCCTCCGGGTCGCAGTCCGGCAGGGAAAACATGCGGTGCTCGAGAAAATGCGCCGTGCCGTCCGGCACGGTATGGCGTTCGCCGTTCCACGTAAAGCACACGTCATCAGAGCCGAAATTGGTGCCGAGAAACGCGAATTTCTCCGCGAAGCCCGGCTTCGGGAGCACGCGCACGGCAAGGCCGTTCGGAAGCGTCAGAAAATAGCAGCGCTCGCCGAGCGCGGGATAGTCGGTCCAGCTCATGCGTCCTCCTCCAGCGTACAGACGGTATCGGGTGTCACGGCGGCCGCGGCCTGCCGGACATCCTCTTTTGTGACGCGGCGCAGGGCCGCGGCCAGCGCGTCCGGGTCCTGCGGCAGGTTTTCCGCTGCCCGGCCAGTCAGAAATTCGTCGAGCCGCCCGGGGCTGTCATGCATCGCGCGCAGGTCGGACAGGAGCCCCGCGCGGGCGATATCCAGCTCCTGCTGCGAAAAGTCTCCGGCGGCCAGCGCGCCGACCTGCTGCAAAATGGCCGCCTCCACGGCGGGCAGGTCGGCAAAATCGCACCCGGCCTCGGCACAGAGGATGCCCTTGTGCCCGTCATACCAGCTCCCCGCCTCGTAGCAGAGCGACTGCTCGCCGCGGATGACGGTGTACAGCCGGTTCTGCTCGCCGCCGCCCAGGATCGCGTTGCACAGGAGCATCGCGGGGTAGCGGCCGTCGTGCAGCGTGATGCCCGTGCGGAAGCCGAGGGCGATGCGCCCCTGCGCGAGCGGCAGACGCTCTTGCGTCCGGCGCAGCGCCTTGGGCTGCGGGCCAGGGGCAGTCGACACGGGGACGCATGCGCCTCGCGGCAGATCTTTCAGCAGCGGCCGCAGCAGCGCGGCGACCTCCTGTGCGGGCTTGCTGCCGAGATAAAACAGCTCTGCGCGGGACGAGGCCAGCACCTTCTGATAGTGTGCCCAGAGCGCAGCCTCATCCACGGCGGCCAGCGACCCCGCCTCGCCGAGACGGCCTACGGCGTAGGCCTCACCGCAGCACATCTGCCGCAGCAGCTGCGTCTGGCAGTATTCGGCCTTGTCGTCGAGCGTGCTTTCGATCGTGTCGAGCAGCTTCTGCCGCTCCTGCATGACGATCTGCGGCACAAAGACGCCGCCCTGCGTCCGCGGGCGCAGCAGAAGCTCCGCCGTCAGCTCCAGCAGGCGGGAAAACACCGGCTCGCCCGCGTAGCGGTCCTCCAGACCGTCGGCAAACAGGCCCGTCAGCTGGATCTCGCCCTTTTTTCGCACGAGCGACCCGACGGACGCGCCGCAGAGCGCGTCCAGCCGGTCCGCGATCGCGCGGATGGAGGGCGCGCTTTCGCTGCCGCGCAGCAGAACGCTCGGCAGCAGCGCGTTCATGCCGGCTTCCTCCTGCCGGAGCGGCCGGAGGAAGCTGAGGCTGAAGCAGGCGGTCTTGAAGCGGCTGGTCTGCACGGCGGTCAGATAGACGTCCGGCAGAAGTTCGAGTCTTGTTGTCATCTTATTTCTTCTCCGCCTCCGCGCGCAGCCGGATGATCTCGTCACGCAGCACGGCGGCGTATTCGTATTCCATCATGTGCGCGGCCTTGCGCATCTGGCTTTCGAGCTTCTCGATCTCGCGCGCGAGCTCCTGCCGCGTCATCTTCACGCCGTTTTTGCCTTTGCGCTCCGGCGTGGGGGAGGCGGAGATCTCGATGAGATCGCGGATGGATTTGACGATGGTCTTCGGCACGATGCCGTGCGCCTGATTATAGTCGTCCTGGATCTGGCGGCGGCGGGCCGTCTCGTCCATGGCGGCGCGCATGGCGGGCGTGATCTTGTCCGCGTAGAGAAGCACGCGGCCCTGCGCGTTGCGCGCGGCGCGGCCGATGGTCTGGATGAGGCTCGTCTCGGAGCGCAGGAACCCCTCCTTGTCCGCGTCCAGAATGGCGATGAGCGAGACCTCGGGCAGGTCGAGCCCTTCGCGCAGCAGGTTGATGCCGACCAGCACGTCGAACTTCGCCATGCGCAGATCGCGGATGATCTCCATGCGTTCCATCGCGCCGATGTCCGAGTGCATGTAGCGCACGCGGATGCCGTTTTCGGTCAGATATTTGGTCAGATCCTCGGCCATCTTCTTCGTCAGCGTCGTGACGAGCGTGCGCTCGCCCTTGTCGGTCGTGGCGTTGATCTCGCCGATGAGATCGTCGATCTGCCCCTCAATGGGGCGCACGAAGACCTCGGGGTCGAGAAGGCCCGTGGGCCGGATCACCTGCTCGGCGATCTGCCCGGCGCGGCTGCGCTCATAGTCCGCGGGCGTGGCGGAGACGTAGATGGCCTGATGGATGCGGTCTGTAAATTCGTCGAAGGTGAGCGGCCGGTTGTCATAGGCCGAGGGCAGGCGGAAGCCGTAGTCGACGAGGCTCTTTTTACGCGCGTGGTCGCCGTTGTACATCGCGCGCACCTGCGGCAGCGTCACGTGGCTCTCGTCGACGAAGAGGATGAAATCGTCGGGGAAGTAGTCGAGCAGCGTCGTCGGCGGGGTGCCGGGGGCGCGGCCGGCGATGACGCGGGAATAGTTTTCGATGCCCGTGCAGAAGCCGATCTCCTGCAGCATTTCCAGGTCGTACTGCGTCCGCTGGCGGATGCGCTGCGCTTCGAGCAGCTTGTCGTGCTCCTCGAAAAACCGCACCTGCTCCCACATCTCCGCCTCGATGTCCTTCATGGCGCGGGCCATTTTCTCCTTCGAGGCCACGTAGTGCGACGCGGGGTAGATGGCGACGTGGTTCAGAATGCGCTCCGGCACGCCGGTGACGGCGTTGATCTCGGAGATGCGGTCGATCTCGTCGCCGAAGAACTCCACGCGGATGGCGCGTCCGGACCAGTAGGCGGGGTAGATTTCTATGGTGTCGCCGCGGACACGGAAGTTGTTGCGGGAAAAATCGATGTCGTTGCGCTCGTAACGGATATCGACGAGCTTTTTCATCAGCTCTTCGCGCGATTTTTCCATGCCGGTGCGCAGTGAGATGACCATTTTTTTGTAGTCGATGGGGTCGCCCAGACCGTAGATGCAGGAGACGGAGGAGACCACGATCACATCCCGCCGCTCAAAAAGGGAGGAGGTCGCGCTGTGGCGCAGCCGCTCGATTTCGTCGTTGACGGCAGAGTCCTTTTCAATATAGGTGTCCGTATGGGCGATGTAGGCCTCCGGCTGATAGTAATCATAGTAGGAAATGAAGTATTCCACCGCGTTTTCGGGGAAAAACTCGCGGAATTCCGAACAGAGCTGGGCGGCAAGCGTCTTGTTGTGCGCCAGAACCAGCGTCGGACGGTTCAGCTTTTCAATGACCGAGGCCATGGTGAAGGTCTTGCCGGAGCCTGTGACGCCGAGAAGCACCTGTTCCGGTATCCCGGATTGAATTCCCTCCGTCAGGGCGCGGATGGCCTCCGGCTGGTCGCCGGTGGGAAAGTAGGGAGCGTGCAGCTTAAAATCCATAGAAAGTACCTCTAAAAGCCGCGGCGCAGATAGCCGCTGTCACTCATGGAAACGTAGTCGTCGTCCGCGATGACAAGGTGATCCAGAAGC
>OLOW01002074.1_pt1 | contig 13750 bp, 7 predicted proteins | sample 1672801 | NCBI WGS metagenome assembly OLOW01 (sample SAMEA3136725, study PRJEB25190) | human gut metagenome | biome: human gut; feature: human-associated habitat; material: faeces | place: Austria | collected 2013 | reverse complement strand
TTCGATCCATGTGCAGCTTACCTTTATCAACCAGCGGGCCAATATGCAGGATTTTGCCCGTAGTATTGATATTCCCATCCGCGGCGACGAATACGATGGAATCCGCAGGGAGTACGGGGATATGTTAAAAGGCCAGCTCCAAAAAGGCAACAACGGCCTTACCAAGCGCAAATATATCACATTTGGGATTGAAGCGGACGATCTGCGCACCGCAAAAATGCGCCTGGAGCGTATTGAGACCGATGTGCTGGCAAACTTCAAGACCCTGGGCGTTCAGGCAAGACCATTAAACGGGCTGGAACGTCTGGAACTTTTGCACAGCCAGCTTCACCCGGACGGTCAGGAGAAATTTCGTTTTGAGTGGGGCGACCTGCCGAAAACCGGGCTTTCCACGAAAGACTATATCGCACCCTCCGGCCTGTCGTTTGGTGGTGACGGCAAGACCTTCCGGGTGGGCGACCATTCCGGGGCAGTCTCTTTCTTGCAGATTTTGGCGCCGGAACTGACGGACCGGCTGTTGGCGGACCTTTTGGATCTGAACGACGCCGTAACGGTAAATCTTCATATCCAGTCCATCGACCAGGCCCAGGCGATTAAGAACATCAAGCGCAAGATGTCCGACTTGCAGAAGATGACGATTGAGGAACAGAAAAAAGCGGTCCGCTCCGGTTATGACATGGACATCATACCGACAGACCTTGCCACTTATGGAGAAGAAGCGAAGAATCTCCTGCAGGATTTACAGAGCAGGAACGAGCGGATGTTCCTTGTGACGGTGCTGGTGGAAAATATCGCTTCCAAACGGCAGAAGCTGTTCAATGACATTTTTGCCGCTTCCGGTGTGGCGCAGAAATATAACTGCGCCTTAAAACGGCTGGATTTCCAGCAGGAGCAGGGCCTTATGTCCTCTCTTGCCCTGGGGCAGAATCAGATCGAGATTGAGCGGGGGCTTACCACCAGCAGCACGGCGATCTTCGTTCCGTTTACGACCTGCGAGCTGTTCCAGGAGGGCGAGGCGCTTTATTATGGCCTGAACGCTTTGAGTAACAACCTGATTATGGCGAACCGGAAAACGCTGAAAAATCCCAACGGCCTGTTTCTGGGTACGCCGGGCAGCGGCAAATCCTTTTCTGCAAAACGTGAGATTGTCAATGTATTTCTCTTAACAGAGGACGACATCATCATTGCCGACCCGGAAAATGAGTACGGACCTTTGGTGCAGCAGTTTGGCTCCCAGGGGCAGGTCATTGATATTTCTCCGACCTCCACCAACTATATCAATCCGATGGACATTAACCTGGACTATTCGGATGATGAAAACCCCATCACCCTGAAAAGTGATTTTATCCTGTCGCTGTGTGACCTGATTATCGGCGGCAAGGAGGGACTTTCCCCGATTGAGAGGACCATCATTGACCGCTGCACGAGGCTTGTGTACCGGGATTATTTGCAGGACCCGCTCCCGGAAAATATGCCAATCCTGGGCGACCTGTATGAGCTGCTTTTGAAGCAGTCCGAGCCGGAGGCGCAGAATATCGCCACCGCATTGGAAATCTATGTCAATGGTTCCCTGAATGTGTTTAACCACCGCTCCAACATTGATATGAACAATCACCGGGTTCTCTGCTTCCAGTTGAAGTCTCTCGGCAAGGCCCTGAAAGAGATCGGCCTTTTGATCATGCAGGACGCCGTGTGGAACCGTGTTACCACCAACCGCTCCAAGCACAAGACGACCTGGTTCTATATCGACGAATTCCACCTCTTGCTGAAAGGCCAGACGGGAAGTTTCAGCGTAGAAATCTGGAAAAGGTTCAGGAAATGGGGCGGCATTCCTTCGGGCCTGACGCAGAATGTGAAGGACCTGCTGGCCTCCCGTGAGATCGAGAACATTTTTGAAAACTCGGACTTTATCTATATGCTGAACCAGGCGCAGGGAGACCGTCAGATTTTGGCGAAGCAGTTGGGGATTTCCCCGCACCAGCTTTCCTATGTGACCCATTCCGGCCCCGGCGAGGGCTTATTGTTCTTTGGGAATGTGATTATCCCATTTGTGGATCATTTTCCGAAGGACACCCTGCTATACAGCGTACTTACCACGCGCCCGGATGAAGTTGCGGGGGCATAAATTTCTGGAACAAATAAAAACGACTGGAGGTGATAACAGTGCCACGGGACAAAGAATTTCAACAGAAAAGAAAAGATACCCGGATGCCGGCCCGTGATTCCCATGCGGAGGAACGTATGGAGGTCCGGCAGGGCGGACCGGATTTTGACCTGCGGCGGGCCAGGGATGCCCCTCCTTCTCCGGGCACTTCCAGGAACCGGAGGTATGATGCTGCAGCGCAGCCGGCAGCGGAGGATTCGCAGTCTTTCACGGCGGATGTGCCGCAGCAGTCGGGCACTTCCATACCGGAGGACTTGACCGGCAGGGATTTGGACCATGAGCCGGCAAGGTATACGGAAACCCGGAGCACGCTGGAGCCGGAGCCTTCCACACAGGACCCGCGCCGGAGGAATTTCCGATATGAAAATTCCCGGCGTGAGGATTCTGACAGTGGCAGTCCTGATACAGAACGCCACACACGGGGAGAATCCGGCCAGACAGAGCGCCGCCGGATGCACCAGCACGGCAATCAATACCAGCAGCGTTTCCAGGAGGCGGCAAAAGCCGAGGAACAGGCGGCGCAGGAAGGCCATGCTGCAGACGGGGAACCGAAAAAGCCGTCCAAGCTGGAATTTACCGCGGATGAACTGCCCCCGGAGGCAAAGGATAAGAAGCTCACCCATGCCAGACGGAAAGCCGAGCGGACCGCCCAAAAGCTGGAGCAGGCGGAGGGACGTCTGCCCGCCCGCCGTAAGCTGCGGATGGAGACAGTTTCCGATCCCGATACGGGTAAGGCCGCAAAGCGCCTGAAATTTGAAAAGGAGGTGAAATCCCAAAGGGCTCATGTAAAGGGTCCTGTTCCCATGCGTCCGGTAAAGGCCGGCGCAAATATGGCAGCCGGTTACGCCCATAAAAAGATATACCAGGCGGAGGATGAAAACGTCGGCGTTAAGGCGGCGCACCGTACCGAGCTTGTGGGAGAATCAGGGCTGCGCATGGCGTATCACAGGCATAAGACCGCGCCGTACCGCAAAGTAACAAAGCTGCGGCAGAAATCAGCCAAAGCAAACGCCCGGCTTGCTTACCGGCAGGCATTGCAGGATAACCCGGCGCTGAAGAAAAACCTGCTTGCCCGGATGTGGCAGAAGCAGAAACTAAAACGCCAGTATGCCAAAGCTGCGCGTGAGGCGCAAAAGGCAGGAAAGCGGGCAAAAGATACCGCCGTTACTACGGAAAAGATTGCTGCCAGTGTGGTCCATGCCGTTAAGCGCCACCCGGTCATTTGCGGGATTGTGATCCTGCTCCTTTTGGTATTTTTCCTGATTGCCTCCCTGTTTTCCTCTTTTTCCAATCTGGGAACCGGAGGCTTGGGGAGCCTGGCAGCGTCTACCTATCTGGCGGACGATGCAGACATCAATAACGCGGAACTTGTCTATACCGAGTGGGAAACAGACCTGCAGATGCAGATCAACCGAGTGGAATCGGACAGGCCGGGCTATGACGAGTACCGCTATAATATCGGCGCTATCGAGCATGACCCTTATGTTTTGATGGGCTATCTTACATCGGCGTATCAGAATTTCACCTATGCGCAGATCGAGGGCGTGCTCCGTCAGCTTTTTCATGCGCAGTATTCCTTATCCTTCACGGAGGAAACGGAAATCCGGTACAGGACAGAAACAAGCATTGACCCGGAGACCGGAGAGGAAACCGAGGAAGAAGTGCCGTATGAGTGGCACATCTTAAATGTAACGCTTACTTCTACCCCTCTGGAAAACCTGGTCGTTTCACGCATGAGCGCGGACCAGAAGGAAATCTGCGAGATTTTATTGCAGACCAAAGGCAATAGGCAGTATGTGAAAAATGTGTTTGGCACAAACTGGCTGCCCTATGTCACCAGCTACTACGGCTACCGGGTACACCCGATCAGCGGGGAAAAGGACTACCATACCGGCGTTGACATTGGGATGCCCCAGGGTACGGAAATCCTTGCCGGGCATGACGGTACGGTCACGCTGGCTGGCGAAGCTGGGGGCTATGGTCTGTGTGTCGCCATTGAGGGCGAGGCTTACGAGGGGCATACCCTTACCACCAAATACGGCCATTGTTCGCAGATTCTTGTGTCCGTGGGCCAGGAGGTAAAGGCCGGGGATGTGATCGCGAAGGTTGGCAGTACCGGGAACTCTACCGGGGCACACCTGCACCTGGAGGTATTGATCGACGACCAGTACAGGAACCCTATGTATTTTGCTGATACGGGAGACACCAGCGAGCGGCATTTGCCGGCAGTTGGCGCAGGCGGTACGGGCAACTACTTTAACTATGATGTTCCCCCGGAGGCCCTTGCGGATGAAAAGTTTGCCGCTATGCTCGCGGAGGCGGAAAAGTATTTAGGTTATCCGTATGTGTGGGGCGGCGCAAGCCCTTCCACTTCCTTCGACTGTTCCGGCTATGTTTCCTGGGTCATCAATAACTGCGGCGTAGGCTGGAATGTGGGGCGTTTAACCGCAGACGGGCTTTTAGGCGTGTGTACGCCGGTATCAAGCGCGGATGCAAGGCCGGGCGACCTGATCTTCTTCCAGGGTACCTATAACACCAGCGGCGCAAGCCATGTGGGAATCTATGTAGGCAATGGAATGATGATCCACTGCGGGGACCCGATCTCCTATGCAAACATCAACACAAGCTACTGGCAGCAGCACTTTTACACGTTTGGGCGTCTGCCCTGAAAGATTGGAGGTAATAACATTTGAACCCTAAGATTGAAAAACTGGAAAAGGAAATTGACAGGACCAAAGCAAAAATCGCGGAGATGCAGGCCAAGCTCCGCAAGCTGGAGGAACAGAAAACGGAACTGGAGAACACCGACTATGTGGCGGTGGCAAGAAGTTTCCATCTGACGCCCCAGGAACTTGCCGATTTCCTGAAATTGCGGCAGGCAGGTTCCCCTACGGAGGCGCTGCCGCGGGAACAGGAGGAAATGAATGAGGACTAAAAAAATCTCTCTGCTACTGGCGCTTATGCTTACCATAAGCGCCATCGCTTTGCCCCTGACGGCTTATGCTGCCGGGGACAAAGATACCACACCGCCCAAAATTGCGGCTTCCCTGAACGGCGATACACTGAAAGTAGAAAGCAGCGACGATCATTCCGGCGTGGAGGCGGTTTTTGTAGACGGGAACCGGATCAATTCCTTAACCAATGGGGCGGCTTCCGTTGCCTTAAAGGACTATGCCGGGACGGAAAAGCAGGTAAGCGTCTACGCCCAGGATTATGCCGGGAACCGCTCGGAGACCGTAAAATTTGACAACCCCTATTATGAGGAACCGGAGGAAACCAAAGAAACTTCTGCTGTTTCTGCGGTACAGGTTCAGAGCAGCACAGTCTCTGTAAGACTGGTACAGGCACAGGCGGCTTCTTCCGGCAGTACAAACACCAGCGCCCAAAGCAGCAATTCCGGCAGTACAAGCGCCAGCACCCAAAGCGGCAATTCCGGGAATGGCTCTCATGCAGGTGCAGACACGGGCGGCAATGCAGCGTCCGGCACAAATGAGAATGGCAACAGCGCCAATTCCCAGGAGGAAACGGAAACAGCTTCTTCTATCCCGGAGGGAGCGTTTACACCGGAAGGCACCGGGACTGTCCAGGACAGTATCAGCGGCGAGGACGGGGAGAAACAGTTTTATACCATCACCACCGAGGCCGGAAATGTATTCTACCTTGTCATCGATGGAAAGCGGGACGATAACAACGTCTATTTCCTAAACGGCGTGACTGAGGCGGATCTGATGGCCCTGGCGGAAAAGGGCGACGGCAGCGTGAGCGTGATCCCGGCAGCGGAGGCCTGCACCTGTACGGAGAAATGCGAGGCCGGAAAGGTCAATACCGACTGTACGGTCTGCAAAAACGACCTGAACGGCTGTACGGGAAAAGAAGCGCAGCCCACAACGCCGGAGGAACCTGACGAGCCGGAGGAACCGGAGAAAGACACTGGCAGTACCGGCACGATCATTTTTGTCATTGTGGCCCTCCTTGTAGTAGGCGGCGCTGGCTATTATGTGAAGATCGTCCGTCCGAAGCAGCAGGCGGAGGATGACGAGGACTTCGAGGAAGATGGTTACGGCGAGGGATTTGACCCGGACGAGGCTTACGGTGAGCCGGAATATCTCTCCGAGGAAGATTTTGACGATAAGGACGGCGAATAAAGCCGTCCTTCACTATGTATGAAAGCGAGGATTTTTTATGGAGAAAACAACGATCCATTTCCACAGCGGTTTTAAGCGGCTGCTGGCATTTCTGCTCTGCGCGGTATGCGTCTTTGGGCTGATCCCGGCTCAGGCGTTTGCCTTTTCGCCGGGCCAGCGGGCAAGCTCCTGGCTGGGCGACCAGTATGTAGGGTCTGACGGGCAACATTATTACGCGCCGGCGCCTTATACCTACCTGGTCTACAATTCCGATGGGACGATGGATGTGCGCACCAGTGGCGGAGGCAATGCCTACCGGCACTATATGCTGACTGCTTCGGACGGGAGCAGCCAGCAGGTCTATTGTGTGGAGAGCGGGGTTGCCTACAATACCTCCGAAGATACGTATACATCGGAGAGCGGCACCAACAGCAATTACTTAAACCTGCTCCCGGCAGAGGCGCGCCGGGGCATTACCCTGACGGCGATCTATGGCTGGAAACCGGGCGCGTCCCTTCCTGTTTCCGGCATTAACGAGGATGATTATAAGATGGCGACCCAGATCATCCTCTGGGAATACCAGCAGCAGCTCAGGAATGACCCTTACAGCCGTCATGGGAACGGGCACGCTTCGGCAGACCAGTATTACAGCGTGATCGCCGGACGCCCTGCGGAAAGAGCCTATAACTGGATTCTGGAGCAGGTTGCTTCCCATTCCACGGTTCCGTCCTTTACTTCCACAAAGAAAAGCGAGGCCCCGGAGCTGGAACTGAAATGGGACACTGATAAAAAGGTTTACACCCTGACAGTTACGGACACCAACAATCTGAAAATCAATCTGGAAACTTTGAAAGGCAGCGGTGTTTCTGTAACAAGAAACGGGAATAAGTATACCTTTACCAGCAAGAACATGATCGCGGACCCTGTGACTTTTGAATTTCGGAAAGACATTCCGGTTGCCAACGACATGCTTATCTGGGGGCGTCCCGGCTATCAGACCATGATGACCGGCGCCAGTGACCCGGTTTCCTTCTTTGTGAAGATCAAGACCGAGACCTACGGCACCGCAAAGATCGTAAAAATCAGCGAGGACGGCATTGTGTCCGGGATTTCTTTCAATATCTCCGGCACGGATATTTCGGGAAATGAAGTCAATGAGAATGTCACTACCGGGGAAAACGGGCAGATTGAAAAGAAGCTCCTTCCCGGCACTTACCTTGTGACCGAGATTCCGGTAGACCGCTATGTTACGCCTTCTGCGCAGTATGTGACGGTTGAGAGCGGCCAGACGGCTTCCGTCCATTTCAGCAATATCCTGAAGAAATTCCGCGTCCATGTGGTTAAGAGCGACGCCGACACCGGAACCGCTCAGGGCGACGCTACTCTTGCCGGAGCGGTTTATGGCATTTATAACAATGGCGAACTGGTGGACACTTACACCACCGGGCCGGATGGCAGCTTTATGACCCGCTACTATGTCTGCGGCGATAGTTGGACGCTGCGGGAGATCGAGCCAAGTACCGGCTATCTCTTGAACGATACCGTTTATGAGATAGGCGCTTCTCCCACCCTCTATGAAGTAGAGCTGAACACCACGGAGAACCAGGTCACGGAAACGGTAATCTATGGCAATATCCAGCTTGTGAAGCATACGGACGACCTGGACCCGGATGTGGCGGAGGACGAGAACACAGACGAACCGAATGAGGGCGTCGTGGAACGCCCGGAGGCCGGCGCTGTCTTTGAGGTTTATCTGAAAGCGGCAGGCAGCTATGACGCGGCAAAAGAAAGCGAGCGCGACCTGCTCACCACGGACAATGACGGTTTTGCTTCCAGTAAAATGCTCCCCTATGGCCGTTATACGGTCCATCAGGTAGCCGGCGAGGAAGGCAAGGCGTTTATCCCCGACTTTACGGTCTTTATTTCCGCAAACGGCCAGACCTACAGCTATATCTTAAATAACCGTACCATTACGGCACGGCTGAAGGTGGAGAAATGCGACGCGGAGACCGGGAATATTATCCCGATGACTGGCACAGGCTTCCAGATCAAAGACCTGTCCACCGGGGAATTTGTCACCCAGGAGATTTACTATCCGAATCCGGAAACCCTTGACACCTTCTATGTTTCGGACGAAGGCTGGCTGATGCTGCCGGAGCCTCTGCACACCGGGGATTTTGAACTTTACGAAGTGGCGGCGCCTTACGGGTATGTGCTGTCCAGCGAACCGGTGCCGTTTACCATTGACGGCAGCGAGGCGGTTGTGACGGTCACTCAGTACAATATGCCGCAGAAAGGCCAGCTTACCATCACAAAGACCGGAGAAGTATTTGCTTCTGTCCAGGAAAACGACGGACTGTACCAACCGGTATATGAGGTTGCCGGACTTCCTGGAGCGGTCTATGATGTGATCGCAGATGAAGATATTTATACCGGTGACGGTACCTTGCGGGCAGAAAAAGATACGGTTGTGGAAACACTTACGACCGGCGAGGACGGCACAGCGAAAAGCGGGTCTCTCTATCTTGGCCGTTATCGTCTGGAGGAACGTCAGGCGCCTTCCGGCTGTGTGTTGAATCCTCAACCGGAATATGTGGAACTGACCTATGCGGGTGAGACCGTAGAGGTTACACAGACAGCGGCCGGTCTTTATGACGAACGCCAGAAAGTGGATGTCACACTTTTCAAGGCAATGGAGACCGATGACCTGTTCGGTCTTGGCATGAACGAGGAATATAAGGATATTTCCTTTGGACTTTATGCTTCCGCAGACCTGACGGCGGCAGATGGCAGCGTAATCCCGGCAGGTGGACTTCTGGAAGTGGTCTCTGTTTCGTCTGAGGAATCCGGCGGTTACAGCGCTTCCTTCGCTTCCGACCTGCCTTTTGGCAGCTATTATGTCAAGGAACGCACAACCAACGGCGCCTATATCCTTTCGAATCAGGAATATCCGGTTGTCTTTGAGTATGCTGGTCAGGAAACCGCCCTGGTACAGATCCTTGTCAATGAAGGCGAGGCTGTTTCCAATGAACTTCTCCGTGGGCGTGTAGACGGTGTAAAAGTCGGGGAAAACCCGGAAGGCGGCGAGGATGTCACGCTTGCCGGTGCGCTCGTGGGTCTGTTTAGACCTGATACCGAAGAATTTACTGAAGAAAATGCGCTGCTTACTGCTATTACCGGAAAAGACGGCAGTTTTTCCTTTGAGAACATTCCTTACGGACACTGGATCGTCAAGGAGATCTCTGCCCCTGACCTTTATACAGTAAGCCCGCAGCAGCACCATGTATATATCGGTGCAGACGGACAGCATATCGAGATCCGTGTGGAAAACACCCTGATCCGCGGCAGTGTGCAGGTAACTAAAACCGAAGCTGTGGAGGAACCGTCCCCTGTGGAAAAGGAGGATAAGAAAGACAAGAATTCTTTCCTGCGCTTCCTGCCCGGTGCAGTGTTCGACCTGTATGCGGATTCCAACGCCAACCAGGAATATGATCCTGACGATCAAAAGATCGGTACGCTGAAAGAAACCGATGCAGGCTATCATACGGCGGAAAACCTTCTGGCTGGCGGCTACTTTATCAAAGAAAGCAAAGCGCCGGAGGGCTATCAGCCTGACTCAAACGCTTACTATTTTTCCATCACAGAAGATGGACAGGTCGCAGTTGTGGAAAATGGAGAAGCCGGGCACGGATTTACCAATGAGGCTTACCGCGGCAACTTAAAGATCACAAAGGATTCCAGCGACGGGCGCAAAGATGGTTTTGCCATCGAGGTTAAGAGTGCGGACGGCTCCTACTGCGAGACATTCACCACTCCAAAATCCGGCGTGATTGAAGTTAAGGGCCTTCGTGTCGGTATTTATACCGTAACAGAAGTTGCAAACCGGGCAAGCAAGGATTACATCATTCCTGATGCCGCTACGGTGGAGATCAAGGCAGATCAGACATCTACGGTCCAGTTCTTTAATGAAAAACCGGAAAAGCCGGATAACCCAAAGAACCCGGAAAAGCCTTCTGTTCCCTCCAATCCTTCCACCCCTCAAAAGCCGGTACCGCAGACCGGGGATGATCCGTATATTTTCCTGTATGGCGGACTGCTGGCAGCCGCACTGATCGGCGGCAGCGTATTTGCTGTGTATTATTTCAAAAAGGGAAAATACAGCAGGACTTCCCTGAAAAGAACGGCTGTCGGGGTTTCTGTCCTTTCACTCTGCGTTCTGGTGGCTCTTGGCAGCGGTTTTTTGGTGTTCCGTGACTTGAACCAGTATGCTGAGAGTAAAGATGCCTATCGAGATCTTGCCGGATATGTGGAAGTGCCGGAGCAGACAGCTTCCCCGGAGTCGGCACCCGATCCGATAGAACCAAAACGGGACGATACCGATATTGTCCTGCCTTCGGTAGACTTTGAAACGCTCCGTGAAAATGGACCGGACATCATCGGATGGCTTTCTCTTCCTGATACGGTGCTCAATTATCCGGTGACGCAGACCGACAACAACGAGTATTACCTGAACCATCTTTATGACGGGACCTATAACAAGGTTGGCTGCCTGTTTGCCGACTATGAAAACCGGGCAGATTTTTCAGACCGCAATACGATCATTTACGGTCATAATATGCGGGATGGTTCCATGTTTGCCTTGCTGAACCGGTACGATGAACAAAGTTACTTTGATACTCACAGGCAGATGTATCTCGTTACTCCGAAGGGGGGTTATGTCATGGAGATCTTTACGGCATTTGCAGCAAAACCGGAAGAATCCGGCAGTAAAACTTCTCCCTGGCAGCTTTCCTGGAAGGATGACGGTGCTTATACTACCTGGCTTACAGCTATGAAGGAACGTTCTGCGGTGGAAAGTGATGTGACTGTGACCTGCAGCGATAAGGTACTGACCCTTTCTACCTGTACGCCGGGCGGCACAGGACGCTTCCTTGTCATGGGAAAACTCGTGAAAGTAGATAACGAAATATAGATTTTAGACGGTGCGGGGGCAAAAGCTCCCGCACCTGCTGTTTACAAGGAGGATTTTATTTTATGGTAAATACCATGATTTCCATTCCCGGCTATGTCCATCTTTACCGCTCGCTTTTGCGGTTTTACGACATGCCGGAAAATGAAGTCCGGGAAATGCTCTATCTTCTGAATACGGCAAACCTGGACTGCTATGAGTATTATCACCCGGACCGCAGTGTGATCCAGAGCGGACCGGTCGCTTTTTGCGGATGGCTGGAAACGAAAGACTGCCGCCCTTACCGCACAGAGGTACAGCTTTACAAATCGCTGCTGTTTTTGAAGCGCAGCATTGACCGTGACCTGATTGTATCAGCTCAGAGGGAGGCTCTGCAAACCCTGCGCTGTATTATCTCCAATCTGGAATACCGCTTTTATAAAGCCTATGGCATGGAGATCGAGGACAAACGCACGGTCTATGGGGAATGTACCTACCGTCTGGTTCCAAGGGAGGACGAACCCAGCGTGTGCCTGATGCACGACTGGATCTACCTGCCGAGTGCTTAAAATGTCCCGAATAATACACAATATTCGGGACAAAATAAGAATACGATAGTTCCCATCTCCTGATATAGAATTTGAAACTGATGTATAAATTCTGTTCTATGTGGAATACTATTGCTAAAACTCTTGAAGCCTATTGAAAATTTGTCCCGAATAATATATAATATTCGGGACAAAAGGAGGTGAGCAATATGGCAAATGGCTATTCCAAACAGATTCAGGAGCAGATAAAAGCAGCGGCGGAAGGAACTATTTTCATCAGTTCTGATTTTGCGGATATTGCCGATACGGAAACCATAAGACGGAACTTAAACCGGCTTACACAGGCAGGTATGCTTCGCCGCATTTTGAAAGGTGTTTATGAAAAACCAAAATATAGCAAACTTCTGGATGAATATGTGGCGGCAGACCCGGAAGCGGTGGCGAACGCATTGGCACGAAGTTATCACTGGACGATTGCCCCATGTGGGAATACAGCATTGAACCTGTTAGGTCTTTCAACACAGGTAACAGCAGTATGGTCCTATATCAGCGATGGTCCATATAAGACCTACGAGTGGAACTCTACAAAGCTGGAATTTAAGCACCGGACCAATAAAGAGATTACCGGATTGTCCTATATGACAAGTTTGGTTATACAGGCATTAAAAACGCTTGGCAAATCGAATGTTACGCCAGAAGTCATACAGATGCTTTCCGAAAAACTGACAGACAAGGATAAACAGGCTTGTTTGAAGGAAGCAACAGAGTCTACGGATTGGGTTTACGATACGATACGGCAGATTTGTGGAGGTGAAAAGGTACAATGAGAAATATAGCAAGACTTTCAGATAACGACCGCAGGGAGCTGTTCAGAAATACAGCAGATAAAATGGGGCTGAATGATGCCATCGTGGAAAAAGACTTTTGGGTATGTTTTACGCTGGATTATTTATTTCACCGCTCACCATGGAAAGAGTCCATCACCTTTAAGGGCGGTACCAGCCTTTCAAAAGCCTTTCACCTGATCAGCCGGTTTTCAGAAGATATTGATTTGATTCTGGACTGGCGTGTATTGGGATATGGCAAAGATGAACCATGGGAGAAACGTTCCAATACAAAACAGGATGCTTTTAACAAAGAAGCCAATGCGCGTGCGGAGGTATTTCTGTCCGAAACATTCTGCCCGGCAGTCAAAGCCGGCTTATCCCAGGAAATCGGTTGTGAAGCAAATGTCTACATAGATGAAAAGGATAAACAGACGGTCATTTTCGCCTATCCGCACCTTTTTACAAATACGGCGACCTTACAGGTGATCCGTTTAGAGATTGGTGCGCTGGCAGCGTGGACTCCTGCAAAAACAGCGCTGATCGAACCATACGCGGCAAAATATTATCCGAAGATTTTTGAGCAAAAAGAAACTGCAATCCTTACCGTTGCCCCGGAACGGACCTTCTGGGAAAAAGCCACAATCCTGCACCATGAAGCGAACAGACCGGAACATTTGGAAATGCCGCAGCGGTATTCCAGACATTATTATGATCTCTACCGCATGGCTGCAACACCGGTTAAAGAAGCTGCTTTTTCCAGGCTTGACCTCCTGAAGAAAGTTGTAGATTTCAAAATGAAATTCTATCCCAGATCATGGGCGAAGTACCCGGAGGCTGTGCCGGGCACATTAAAATTACTCCCGCCGGAATATCGGTTTGCAGCATTGGAAGCGGACTATAACTCTATGCAGGATATGTTGTATGGGGATGTTCCGACATTTGAGACAGTCATAGCAGCGGTCCGGGAACTGGAAAAAGAGATCAATACACTATAAACAATTACATATCCGTTTATTTGCCGGCTATTCTAAGATGCTTTAGAATAGCCGGTTTCTTGTTTTCAAAGGAGGGATGCTATATTACGCAAAATGAAGTCAATGCCGTTTTTGACGAACAGGTACGGCTCTGTGCTGATACCT
>OLOW01002070.1_pt1 | contig 13767 bp, 13 predicted proteins | sample 1672801 | NCBI WGS metagenome assembly OLOW01 (sample SAMEA3136725, study PRJEB25190) | human gut metagenome | biome: human gut; feature: human-associated habitat; material: faeces | place: Austria | collected 2013 | reverse complement strand
CCCGCCTATGACATGGAGATCTCCGGGTGGATCGGGTACGGCTGCCGCCAGAGCCCGCGCCAGCTCGTCCGGTATGTCCCCGACCCCATCTGCGCCCGCAGCAGCACTCACTCGCGGCACAGCCAATCCAGGCGGCGGCGAAATCAAAATCAATACCACCGTAGTCAACCACTTCTACGACCTTGAGCTGCCACCTGCTTTCACACTGATCCAGGACGAAGCGTACGTATACGACTTCCCCGATGCGCCTGAAGATTTCACCCTTTGGCATAACGAGTCTGTCTACTTCTTCAAGATCGATCCCGATACTGAGGCTTTAGTCAAAACAGACAACCCCAATGAGGCAAACGTTTCGATCAGCCTGGCTGCCATCGACAATCATGAAAGAGCGACCTTGGTCTTTACGGGCGGCGGCGCCGATCCTCTGATTTCCTACAGCCTGGATCTGTTGCATTTGATCTGCATTGGCGCACTCGCCGACTTCGATTTCAGCAACTACAACAACGGGGAGTGCAGCTGGCGCAGGGCGTCCTCGTACAGATCCAGGCGATCGTGCTGGTAGTAGGGGCCTTCGTCCCACTCGAGCCCCAGCCAGGTCAGATCGTCAATCAGTTGAGCGGCAAGTTCCGGGCGCTTGCAGCGATCGTCCAGGTCCTCGATACGCAACACGATGCTGCCGCCCTGGCTGCGGGCCGAAAGCCATGCGCACAGGCAGCTGAACACGTTGCCCAAGTGCATGCGGCCCGAGGGCGACGGGGCAAAGCGGCCCACGACGGGGGTGGGCACTGCCGTTGCTGGTGCGTCCGCGGCGGGCGTTGCTATGTTGCGTGTTTTGATATCCATGCGGATGAGTATAGCGCGGGGCTTGGCAGGGAAGGCGTTGCCGCGCTCACAAGTTGGCGGCGGTGCGCATTGCGCACGGTGGGTTTGCGGCTCAAGCTCTCGATCGCTGCGTACCGACTTAGCCTCACAAACGACAGAAACCCCGGCAGCTCTTCGCAACTGCCGGGGTTTCCGCGGAAAAGGGGGACATGATCCTTGAGCGAACGGCAAAGGGGCAAACCGTTTTCGCTCAACTGCTTTATGCCCCTCGGCTGGCGGCTCAATCAGCGCGTGCCGCACCCACACAAAGCCGCTACACCTGTGACAGAGCTGTGAAGTGGTATCTATTGCTGGCGCAGGCCATGCCAAGGAGTGTCCCAGATTGCCGGCAGATAAGGAACGTCCCCAGGTGCCGGCCGCGGGCGTGACTTTCGTCCCGTTTGATACTCCGCTGGCCTAGATGTTCGTCATGTGCGCCCGTAAACGTGGGACAATGGCGTTGCTGGTATCACAGACAAAGGATGTGCCTATGAACGCCCCCGTTGCCAAAACCTGTCGGCAGCGCCGCCCGTTTGCGCGATTCGCTTCCGTCGGCGTGCTCGTCACGCTTGCGTTGTTGCTGCTGCCTGTCGCCGCGCACGCCGACGGCTACTCCATGACCCAAACCTATATCAGTGCCACGGTCGAGGCCGATGGCTCGCTGAGTGTTGTCGAGGGACGCCAGTTTGATTTCGACGACGACATCAACGGCGTGTTTTGGGAGATCAATACGGGCTCCAACCAGCAGGGCGGCACAGCGGGCGTCGACGTGCTGAGTGTCGAGGAAGAGGACACCGCGTTTAACAAAGTCGATAGCGCGAACAAGGGCGACTCTGGCGTCTACACGGTCGAGCAGACCGGTGACAGCGTAAGGATTAAGGTGTTCAGCCCCCACGAGAGCGGCGACAGCGCGATCTATTACGTGAGCTACACCATGACCGGTGCGGTTATGAACTGGGCCGATACCGCCGAGCTCTACTGGAAGTTCGTGGGCGACGGCTGGTCTGCGGATTCCGACGATGTCGAGATGGAAGTGCGCTTCGCAAATGCCGCTGCCGGGACGGCGGCCGTCAAGGGCGATAACTTCCGCGCATGGGGCCACGGCCCGCTGACGGGCGATGTATCGCTCGATGCGGACGAACCCATGGTCACCTATACCATTCCCTGTGTGCATCAGGGCGAATTCGCCGAGGCACGCATCGCCTTCCCTAGCGACTGGGTGCCGCAGCTTACCGCCTCGGGCGAAGAGCGCATGTCAACGATCCTGAGCGAAGAGAAGGAATGGGCCGACGAAGCTAACGCCCGCCGCGCTCACGCTCGCATGATTGCCAATGCACTTGCCGTGCTAAGTGTTGTTGCGGCGGTGGTCTTTACCGGCACAATCGTTATGCTCAAGCTGCGCAAGCGCAAGCCCAAGCCGCTTTTCCAGGACGAATATTTCCGCGATGTGCCTTCGGCCGACCATCCCGCCGTGCTTTCGGCCCTCATGAGCTGGAACGAGGTGCCCGACCAGGCATATATCGCCACGCTCATGAAGCTCACTGACGACCGTGTGATCAAGCTGGAGCAGGCGACCGTGACCAAGGCCAAGAAGGGTCTGTTGGGGCGTGAAAAAGAAGAGCAGACGTATCGCGTGACGGTGAGTGATGCGGGCTGGAAGTCGGCCAAGGGCATTGACCGCATGGTGCTCAAGGTCTTCTTTGCCGGTGCTAAGCCTGACGAGAACGGCGATCGTTCGCGCACGTTCGACGAGCTGCAGCACTACGTCAAGCAGCACGCTACACCCGTGGGTGATAAGCTCGAGGACTATCAGAACACCGTTAAGGGCAAGCTGGCCGATAGCGAGTACGTTGCCTCGGACGGCATTGTTGCAATGGTGTTTTGCCTGGTTCTTGGTATCCTGATTGCCTTTGTTCCCGTGGGATCCATCTTCTTTACCGATGGCGCACAGGCGAACATTACCGCCGCGTTTATCTCGGTGCCGATTGTGCTGGTGGGTATTGGCGTGGGCCTTACGTTCCGCCGCTTTACGCCGGAGGGCGCCGAGGTGGCGGTTCGCTGCAAGGCACTTAAGCATTGGCTCGAGGACTTCACTCGTCTAAAGGAAGCCGTCCCCGGCGATCTGGTGCTGTGGAACAAGCTGCTGGTTATGGGCGTGGCGCTGGGTGTTTCCAAGGAAGTGCTGCGTCAGCTTGCCGAGGCCGTGCCGCCCGAGGTGCGCGAGGCCGACGGCTTCTATGACAATTATCCCTGCTACTGGTGGTACTACCATCATTACGGTATCGAGTCTCCGCTCGATTCGTTCGATGACGTGTATCACGAGAGCATCCGTGAGCTGGCGTCGAGCTCCGACAGCTCGGGCGGCGGCGGAGGCGGCGGCTTCTCTGGCGGCGGAGGCGGCGGCGTCGGCGGAGGCGGCGGCGGAACGTTCTAACGGTCGTAAATTATGGGATGGGCTTTTCTCGACAGCCGTCGGGGAAAGCCCATCCCCTTTTTACGCGCTACCTACGAAGACTGTCCCCAGCGACTAATCATTTAAGAACGTCCCCAACGACTAGGTGCGGTTGCTGCCCAGGAGTGTCCCGGGGTGCCGGCACAAAAGGAACGTCCCTAACTGCCAGGTTTAGGCTGTTAGATCGAGTTCGTAGAGGAAGCTTTCGCGCGGCATGTCGTGACGGCGCTCTTCGCGGTTGGCGCGGTGCGTGGCCGTGCGCTTAAAGCCGTGCAGCTCGTAGAACTTCCACGAGCAGTTGGAGTCGGTGTACAGGTGCGCCCTCGTCGCTCCAAGCGAGGACAGGTGCGAGACCGCGGCATCGAGCAGAACCGTGCCAACGCCCAGGCCATGGACATCGCGATCCACGGCAAGCAGCGTGACCTCGTTGTCGTGCGGCAACGGGCTGCTCTCGAGCAGGCGGTTGTTGGTTCGGATGGTTGCGCGCACAAACGAGAGATACTCGGCGCACGCATCGGGCTCTAGCTCACGCATCTGCGATAGCAGCGCGCGTTCGGTATCCATCCAATGCTCGTTGATAGTGGCGCCGGAGCTCTGTCCCGCACGCGCGAGCGAAATGCCACGCGCCTGACCGTCGATTACGGCAACCTGCGAAAACGTCGATGATGAAAGGCAATAGGCGAGGTCGCACGCGGCCTCAAGGCGGTTGTACTCATCGTTATCCGAATTGTTATGCCAAAGCTGCTGCAGAATCAGCGCGATGGCGTCGAAGTCTTCGGTATCAAACGGTCGGTAGAGAACCCGCGAGACCATGGTGCCTCTTTCTTTTGCGGATGCATATCGAGCACAGTTCTACCACGCCATTGGCATCTAATTATGGTGCCCCTGTGTTCCATCAACTCACCGTGCCCAGTGGCGCTCCTGCAACCCCCGCTCGCAAGCTTTTTCTACACAGCCGTGCGTTGCGGGGTGCATCGATACGCTCAATGCGCTACATTGAATCAGTATTTTCAATGCCGCTGCGCGAGCGCTGCAGATCGACGTATCACCGACTCACAGAGCACGGCGGCGTACCAGACAGGAGGACTGCATGGGATCTGATGTGAAGATCGCACGCGCGTTGATCTCGGTTACCGATAAGACGGGCGTCGTCGATTTCGCACGGACGCTGGTTGACGACTTTGGCGTCGAGATCGTCTCTACGGGCGGCACGGCTCGTGCCATCGAGGACGCGGGCGTTCCCGTAACTCCCATCGAGGAGTTCACGGGCTATCCGGAGATGATGGACGGCCGCGTCAAGACGCTGCACCCCAAGGTCCACGGCGCGCTGCTGGCCCGCCGCGATTCCGAGCAGCACATGCAGGAGGCTGCTCAGCACGGTATTAAGCTGATCGACCTGGTCGTCGTCAACCTGTACGAGTTCGAGAAGACCGTCGCCAACCCCGAGGTCACCTTCGCGGATGCCATCGAGCACATCGACATCGGTGGTCCCTCCATGCTGCGTTCTGCCGCCAAGAACGCCGCGAGCGTTACCGTCATCTCCGACCCGGCCGACTATGATGCCGTCCTGGCCGAGATGCGCGAGACCGGTGGCTGCACCACGCTTTCCACCCGTCGTCGCCTGCAGGTGAAGGTCTACCAGACCACTGCCGCCTACGACACGGCGATCTCCCGTTGGCTTGCCGCCCAGGCAAGCGACGTGGCGGACACCTCTGCCAAGCTCGAGATCTCGCTGGAGAAGGTCGACGACCTGCGTTATGGCGAGAACCCGCAGCAGAAGGCCACGGTCTATCGCTTTGCCGAGGGCTGCGAGAACACCGCGAGCTCGCAGTTCCCGCTTGTGGGATCCGAGCAGATCCAGGGCAAGCCACTCAGCTACAACAACTATCTGGATGCCGACGCCGCCTGGAACCTGGTCCGCGAGTTCGACGAGCCGGCCTGCGTGATCCTCAAGCACCAGAACCCCTGCGGTTCCGCCGTTGCCGAGGACATCACGGCAGCCTACGACCGTGCCTTCGCCTGCGATCCCAAGAGCGCCTTTGGCGGCATCATCGCCTGCAACCGTGAGGTCCCTTACGAGCTCGTTGAGCATTTTGCCGACGAGAACAAGCAGTTCGTCGAGGTCATCATCGCCCCGAGCTACACCGATGAGGCGCTCGAGCGCATGGCCAAGCGCCCCAACCTGCGCGTGCTGGCTACCGGTGGCGTTGACCACGGCGCCCAGGTGGAGCTGCGCTCCGTCGACGGCGGCATGCTGGTGCAGGAAGTCGACCACGTGACCGAGGATCCCGCGACCTTTACGTTCCCCACCGACCGCAAGCCCACCGACGCCGAGATGGCCGAGCTCGAGTTTGCCTGGAAGGTCTGCAAGGGCGTTAAGTCCAACGCCATCCTGGTCTCCAAGGGTAAGGCCGGCATTGGCATGGGCCCGGGTCAGCCTAACCGCGTTGACTCTGCGCTACTTGCCTGCGAGCGTGCCGAGGACTTCTGCGAGCGTGAGGGCGTGGAGAAGGGCGGCTTTGCCTGCGCAAGCGACGCATTCTTCCCGTTCCGCGACAACGTCGACGTGCTTGCCGCGCACGGCGTGACCTGCATCATTCAGCCCGGCGGCTCCAAGCGCGACGACGAGAGCATCCAGGCCTGCAACGAGCACGGCATTGCGATGGTGTTTACGGGGGCCCGTCACTTCCGTCACTAATATCGTTACGCGGTTTTACCAAACCGCGTAACTGCTCGATGCTGCGCCGGCCCCAAGCACCTCATCTCGCCGCTCAAACCGTCGCTCGCGTACAGAAGTACGCGTCGCTCCTCTTTCGCGGCGACCTGAGGCACTTGGGTCCGGCTCGCTGGCTTATGCTCCACCATCGGTATTGGCTCGCCCCGAACTAAAGCTATCTATTGCCGTCCGTGCCGGTTGGTGCGGGCGGCTTTTTTGGGTATAACGGTGCGGTGTATGTTTTTGAGAAAGGTTGGATATGGCCGTTGTGGATGATGCCGAGCTGTTTGGCAATGCCGAGGATCAGCGTGCGTACGAGGACTTTTGCGCCAATCAGGAGGCGGTCGAGAAGTTTACGCTCGACAAGCCCGCGCTTGTCTGCCGTTGGCGCATGTCCAACAAAAAGGTGCCCATGCTCAACCGCCACATTCGCGCGCTGTCCGAGCGCCTGGTGCAGGGCGAGCCGCTTACCCATAACATGCTCAGCTGGGCCAAACAGCACGTTGAGTGGTCGCTTGCCGAGGGCGATTACACTGCGCGCGACGGCGTGCTCATGCTGGTGATCGACATCAACGGCAACGCCGCCATGACGGTGGGGGAGTACGAGCCGCTCGCCGATACGTCGGCCAAGGCGCTGCGTGCCCGCTCCGCCGAGGCTCGCTCCGAGGCCGACGAGACCGGCGTGGCGCCCGAGCTGCTCGCCGCCGTCAACAACGGCGAGCTTGCCTTTGTGGCGCCGGCGGACGAGTTCCTGTGCGGCACGGCGACGCTCATCGAGCAACTGGCCCAGACCAAGGGCATCCCGGTCACGCGCGTAGACATTCCCGCGCAGCTTAAGGGCGCGCTGTTCCTGGTGAGCGACGAGCACGGCGTGGTCCCCGCAACCGAGGCCGACGCCGCCGAGGCCGACGCCGCGACGGTCGCCTTCTTCGCCGAAGGCTACGAAAAGCTCCGTGCCCGTCGCTAAACGATTTTTCTGGGACGGGGATTAAAGAATCATTTTGGTCCCCGCCACCGCTGCGAGTGCGAGGCGGACAAAACGCCCCCGCTCGCGAACAGTTCTGTCACCTGGCACCGCGCGAGGCGTGTACCTGCGACGCCGTGGGCATAATGGTGTGGAAAGTGCAAGTTACGCGAAATGGGAGGACACATGGCGCTGATTTATGTCGTTGAGGACGACGAGCCCATTCGTCGTGAGCTTGTCGACATCCTTGCCCGCGCCGGGTTTGAAATCGAGGCCTGCGAATCGTTTGAGCATGTCTCGCGCGATATTCTCGCCGCCGCGCCCGACCTGGTGCTGCTCGATCTCACACTCCCTGTCAAAGACGGCCAGCACATCTGCCATGAGGTCCGTCGCGAATCCGAGGTCCCCATCATCGTTCTCACGTCGCGCACGACCGAGATCGACGAGGTCATGGCCATGACGCTCGGCGCGGACGACTTTGTTCCCAAGCCCTACAGCGCGCGCGTGCTTGTGGCGCGCATCAACGCACTGCTGCGTCGCACCGCGGCGGCGGGCGAGCGCAGCACGCTTGTCCACAAGGGCCTGGAGCTCGATCTCGCTCGCTCCATGGTCACCAACATGCAGACCGGTACCAGTACCGAGCTCACCAAAAACGAGCTGCGTATTCTCTCGCTGCTTCTGAGCCGTGCGGGCAAGATCGTCTCGCGCTCGGCCATCATGCAGGACCTGTGGGACTCCGACGCCTTCGTGGACGACAATACGCTCACCGTCAACATCAACCGCCTGCGCACCACGCTCGAAAAAATCGGCATCAAGGGGTATTTGACGACGCACCGCGGCCAGGGCTATTCGGTCTAGGGGCCGGCTATGTCGTTCGCCAAATTCTTCAAAGATGCGCTGCTTCCCGTCGCCGTGTGGACGTGCGGCGTGCTGCTGAGCTGCTTTGTGCTGACGGTCGCCGGCGCACCCGTTTCCATCGTGGTCGTGGCGGTCGGCGTGTCCTTTATCTTTGGCATGCTGGGCATCGTGATCGAGTACGCGCGCCGTCGTCGTTTTCTGCGCCAGCTGGAGCGTGCGGCCGAGGAGCTCGAGAGTCCCGCATGGGTGCAGGAGATGGTGCAATGCCCGACCTATGCCGAGGGCGAGCTCGAGTACGAGGTCTTGCGCCGGGTGGGCAAAGCCGCTTGCGATGAAGTGGCGGAAGGCCGGCGTCAGACCGATGACTATCGCGACTATATCGAGAGTTGGGTCCACGAGGCCAAACTGCCCCTGGCGGCGGCCCATCTAATTTTGGAAAACCTGGACGGCAGCGAAGACGACCTGTCGCGCGTGGATGACCTGGGCCGTGAGTTGGCTCGCGTGGAGCGCTATATCGACCAGGCGCTGTACTACGCGCGCTCGGAAGTCGTGGAGCGCGACTACCTGATTCGCCGCTGGGATCTCAAGACCTTGGTGACGGGCGCGATCAAGGCCAATGCGCGTGAGCTCATCGCGGCGCACGTGGCTCCGGTGTGCGAGAACCTCGACTTTGAGGTCTTTACCGACGAGAAGTGGCTCGAGTTTATTCTGGGCCAGCTCATTCAGAACAGCATTAAATATGCGCGTGAGGACGGCGCAAAGATCGTGTTTTCGGGTGCGTTGCTGGACGAGGGTCTGGCAAGTGAGCGCATCGAGCTTACCGTCGCGGACAACGGCTGCGGCGTGTGTGCGGCAGACCTGCCGCGCGTGTTCGAGAAGGGCTTTACCGGCGACAACGGCCGCACCACCAAGCGTGCGACGGGCATCGGCCTCTACCTGGTGGCGCGCCTGTGCTCCAAGATGGGCATCGACGTCACCGCAGCATCCGAGCCCGGCAAAGGCTTTGTCGTCACGTTTGCCTTCTCGACCAACAAGTTTCAATACTTTGAGTAGTCGTCGCGGTGTAACGTCCCGGAGCGTCATTCACGTTAAGACAATTATCCCAAACGGGATAATTTCATCATGATGTGCTATGATTATCCCGTTTGGGATAATCATAGGGGATTAGCATGCAAGACTGGAATGAGCGAACGATTTTTGACCCAGCTGAACTCGGCGCATATTTGCGTGAGCGCCGGAAGAAGCTCGGTTATACCCAACGCGATGTGGCTGATTTCAACCAGTGCAGTTTGCGCTTTGTGAGCGAGCTTGAGCGTGGAAAGGCGGGTGCCAATCTTCGCCAAACCCTTCAAATCGCTAACAGCTTGGGGGTCGATTTGATCCTGAGGGAGAGGGGCGACGGCTCATGGCATTAAAGGTTTATCGTGAGTATCGGGGAACGTTTGAGCTGGTCGGAGAATTTGAGAGGGCCGACCCCGTAAACGAGACGTTTGCATATGATGAGGGATATCTTGAACGCGACGATGCTGCCGCACTCTCAGCTTCTCTTCCCTTGCGACATGAGCCATATGCCAGCAATGAGTTTTCGGCCTTCTTTTCGGGCATGCTTCCCGAGGGCCCGGTTCGGCATGAGCTGTCGATGCGTTTTCAAATCCTCCAGTCAGACTATTTATCGATGCTCGAGCGTTTGGGCGATGAGTGCGTTGGTGCCTTGAGGTTTCTCGGCGATGAGAAATCGAGCTACGATCCGGGCTATCGTCCTCTGCAAGACGAGGATTTTGAGGCACTTTCTAAGGCGGAAGTGTTTGAGATTGCAAATGATATGCAGGATTCGAGGCTGTCGTTGGCGGGCGCTCAGTCTAAAACCGGTTGGTTTTTACCGCGCGGTAAAGATGCAAAAAAGGCCGGGTCGGGGGATTGGATGCTGCCGCTCGGCTCTGCCCCCTCGACTCACATAGTCAAGATTGCTTCAACTAAACATCCGGATTTGCCGTTCAACGAATTAATTTGCATGACGGCAGCGTCTGCTGCTGGGCTTGAAATTGCCCGTTCAGAAGCTTCGGATACGATTCCTGGTGCGTTCTTTTCCGAGCGTTATGACAGAATCTGGAGCAATGAGCCGCCGTCGATGAGCGGATTCGATGTGCCTCTGAGGCTGCATCAGGAGGATTTTTGCCAAGCGGTTGGCTGGCCTTCGTATATGAAATACGAGACACGTCCCGATAGCTGCTATATGGCTCTTTGCGGCCGATTGATAAGAGAGCAATCGTCTAACGTAATTGCTGATACTCAAATGTTCGCTCGTCAGGTAATGGTCGATTATGCGTTGGGGAATTGCGACTCGCATCTCAAGAACCATTCGTTTCTTTATAGTCCGAGTTGGCGGGAAAAGAGGTTGGCCCCTGCATACGATATTGTTTGCACGACGATAATGGGATACGACCATAATCTTGGGATTGATATTGGGGATCACCGGGTGATCGATGGGGTGACTCCTGAAGATTTCGAATTCATGTCTCAAGATTTGCATCTGCCACTCAAGATGATCAAGAACATCGCGGCGGAAGTGGCTGAAGAGGTGTCTGCCCAGCTTGCAGAACTTGCCTCTGCAACCGGAGATTTGGGTCGGGTCGCTCTGAAAATTCAGACGGATTCCGTTGAGAGAATGAGGGTTCTGGAGCAATTCTCAGCCTAAAGCAAAGCGGGGCCACCGTAATGGTGGTCCCGCTCTTGGAAGACTTGGGCACGTGGGCTTGCGCTCCGCGATGCGTTAGGCGTACGTTTGCTACTTCACGACCAAGATGTCGCAGTCGGTGTTGCGCAGCAGGAACGTCGAAATTGAACCCAGGAGTGCATACTTGATCGAGGACAGGCCACGAGCGCCGCAGAGCACCAGGTCGGGCTTGACCACGTCGAGCATCTCGTCTTTGAGCGTCTCGCGAATGCGGCCGGCGCGAATCATGACCTCGACCTCGGGAATGTCGGGATTGGCCTTGGCCTCTTCGAGCTGCTTGGCGATGGAGTTCTTAAATGCCTCCTCTAGGCCGTTGACCAGATCGACCGGATAGGAACCGGCGCTCTCGAGTGCCGTGGAATCGATAACGTGGCCGATAATCAGCTTGGCGCCGTTGTTCGCGGCGACCTTGATGGCGCGTGCGAGCACAAAATCCTGCTGCTCAGTACCGTCGAGTGAAACAAATACCTTGGTGTAGCCCTCGTTCATGGTTTCCTCCTTGGTCTATCGCACGGGCGTGGGGCTCGTGCATCGGGCGGGCGCGGATGCGTGGCCGCCGGACACTTTATCTTGTTGCAGTTATACCCAAGGATTTGGGTTTGACCGCTCGCAATTCTGTGAACGGGCGAGTTTTTTGGTAAGGGTGGGCGCGGTCGCGGCCGAACGGTTGATAATGGGACATCGCCCGCAACCGTCCGCAGAACAATATCGGCGGGTGTCTAACGAGGGGGTCCCTTTGGATATCATTGAGCTTCTAAAATCTGCCTTCATGGGCCTGGTCGAGGGCATCACCGAATGGCTGCCTGTTTCGTCGACCGGTCACATGATCTTGGTGGACGAGTTCGTCAAGATGAACGTGAGCGAGACGTTCTGGAATATGTTCCTGGTCGTGATTCAGCTTGGCGCCATTTTGGCCGTCTGCGTCCTGTTCTTTTACGACCTCAACCCGTTTTCTCCCAGCAAAGGCAAGGAGGGCCGTCGCGACACCTGGGTGCTGTGGGGCAAGATTGTGCTCGGCTGCATTCCCGCCGCGGCGATCGGTCTGCCGCTTAACGACTGGATGGAGGAGCATTTCTATAATGCTCCCGTCGTGGCGCTGGCGCTCATTGTGTACGGCGTGCTGTTTATCGTGATCGAAAACTGGCGCGCGAACGCTTTGTAAGCCGCAACGCCGCTCTTGACGTTTTCGATGGTCGGGTTGGGTTTTATGTCGGAATAAACCTCATACGCCATGCCCGCTTCGTCAAGCAGGTCAGTCACCTTCTTGGTAACTCCGAATTTAACAAGATCGGGGTCAGACGCAATAAATGCTTTTTTGAAACCTTTGGCGGAAACGATTCCCGGAATCTCCTTTATCGCCCCGTTGCCGTGATAAGAAACTGCGTTCAATACAAAACGATTTACCATAACAAATTACCTCCGGTCATACCGAAAATTTTATTTACAACTGCATTATATCTTATTGTGAAAAAATTGTCAACGGAAATACGCGAACAATAAAGACGGAACTTGTGAACAAAAATATAAAATATTTGTGTCAAAATATCTAACGGATGTTTCGGCGAATATGCTGCATTTTCCACGGCAACAATATACAAAGAATGAAAAGAGGTAAACATAATGAACTATTTATGGACTGACGAAGCCGAACAATTTCGGCATAAAACGCTTGAAAAAGATATTTCTACGGACGTTTGCATTATCGGCGGCGGCATCGCGGGAATCATGTGCGCGGCAAAACTGACGGAACTCGGCATAGACAATGTTGTGCTTGAATCAAAACAGATAGGACGCGGCATAACAAAGGGTACAACGGCGGTGCTGACCGCACAACACGATACTTTATATAAAGATATTATCAAAAAATACGGACTTGAAAAGGCAACGCAATACTACAACGCAAACATCAGTGCATTGCACCGCATCGAAGAAAAAGCAAAGACTGTCGAATGCGATTTTGAAAAAATGCCCTCGATAATGTATTCCGTCGGCGGAAACGACGGATTGAGAGATGAAGCGTTGGCATTGAAATATCTCGGGGTAAAAGCGAGATACACAAAGTCGCCCGAATTGCCGTTTCGGGTAGCAGACGCGATAGAATACGAAGAAGCGGCGCAGTTCCACCCTTTGCGCTTTCTTAACGGAGTTGCGGCAGGGTTAAATATTTATGAGAACACATTTGTCCGCAAACTTGAAGGCACAACGGCGTTCACGGATAAAGGCAAAGTAAAAGCAAAAAAGGTCATAGTCGCAACACACTTCCCTTTCATCAACCGTTACGGACTGTATTTTATGAAAATGTATCAGAAACGCTCGTATGTCATAGCATATTCGGGCGCACCGAACTTCAATTGCACGGCAGAGGACGCGGGCAACGGATTTTATTTCAGAAATTACAAAGACCTGCTACTGATAGGAGGCGGCACCTGCAAAGGTTTATTCCCATCGACAAATATCGCCTCTTTCAAAGAAATACAACTTCTGAATGCGTACACTCCTATCGTGTTCACATCACACCCTATCGACACCACCCTCAAAGACTCACATCTATAAAAAGCCAATTCACCTATATCCCGAACTTTATCCGGTATAACAACCGACGACAAATTATAGCAACACCCGAATGCTCCTTCTCCGATAGACATTCTCCATTTGCCAACGAGATTTTACCATTTACTGTCGAACTTGCGTTCTTCAGTTCCGCTTGGTGAAATTATAGATTTTTATTAAAATCAGGAATTTTACATAGCTAATAAAATCTCATTTCGCAGTTCTATATTCAGTTTTCAAGGTACATCACATAAAGGATTTGTGGGTTGCCCTCACAGGCAACCTGTGGTGGGCTGAAATGGACTCGAACCATCGACCTCTCGGTTATCAGCCGAGTGCTCTAACCAGCTGAGCTATCAGCCCAAATGGTGGAGATAAAGGGATTCGAACCCTTGACCCCCTGCTTGCAAAGCAGGTGCTCTCCCAACTGAGCTATACCCCCGCGTTTTCACGTTTCGGGTTTCGCTGTCCCTTATGCTTTGAAGGTTTGCATTTCTGCAAGGCCTTCAAAATTGAACAATACTGAAACTGTGTTCCTGTCCATTCAACCAAAGACCAGCTTTGACTGAATGTCTGACTCCCTAGAAAGGAGGTGATCCAGCCGCACCTTCCGATACGGCTACCTTGTTACG
>OLOW01002067.1_pt1 | contig 13798 bp, 11 predicted proteins | sample 1672801 | NCBI WGS metagenome assembly OLOW01 (sample SAMEA3136725, study PRJEB25190) | human gut metagenome | biome: human gut; feature: human-associated habitat; material: faeces | place: Austria | collected 2013 | reverse complement strand
CCAGAGCGAGAGAAATTATTGCGGCTGCCATTCACCCCCTGCACCCCGCGATTTGTCAGCAACCTGGGGCCCGGCGCTCGTGCGGCGGGCCTTTTCTCGCGCCTGGCGGGGAAGGCTATCCGCGAAAGTCGGGGTCAAACAGCAGTTTCATCAAATCGGTGCCGTCCATCAGCACCGGCTCGCTGGCCAGCTCTTCCTCACAGAACTTGCGCATGGGAGCAGGCCTGCCCGCCGCACGGGCGGCAGCCACGGTCCGGCTGTCATAGATGGCGTAGGGCACGGGGCTGCCGTCATGCGTGCGCGTGGTCAGCAGCGTGGGATGGTCGCTCAAAAGCAGCAGGCGGAAGTCCTCCCCGCGCGCGGTCAGCTCGCTCAGGATGGGCGCGACCACGCGGCTTTCCACGTTCTGAATGGCCTCCAGCTTGCGGCCCAGGTCGCCCGCGTGGGCCATTTCATCAGGGGCTTCGATATGCACGGCGGCGAAATCATCGCCTGCGGCCAGCGCATCCAGGGCACAGCGCACCTTGCCCTCATAGTTGGTATCCAGGTCGCCGGTTGCCCCTTCCACATGCGGCGTTTTCAGCCCGGCGAGCCCCGCAATGCCCCATACCAGCGGCACGGCGCTGACCACCGTCCCCCAGTGGCCATACTTCTCGCGGAAGGAGGGCAGGCGGACGGCGGTGGCGGCGCCCCAGGGCCAGATCATGTTGGCGGGCAGGAGGCCCAGGCTCACACGCCGCAGGTTGACGGGGTGCTCCTTGAGCACCTCGTAGCTGCGAAGCATCAGGGAGCGGATATCATCACACAGCTTACGGGCCGCTGCGTCGTCCGTCTCTCGTACCATGTGAGGCAGATGCGTTTCGATGGGCTGTTCCAGCACGTTATGCGGCTCGGTCAGGCAGACGCTGGCCAGGTCTCGCGCGCCGGAGTTCATCACGCCGACATGCCGGAAGGTATCCGTCACCGTAATCGAAAGCCCGGCATCCTTCATCAGCGCCGCAAAACCGGGATCGGCCAGCAGGCTGTTCATCAGGGTGGTGGCTTCCTCGCCATGGATATTGCCGCCGTTGTGGCTGTGGATCACCAGCCGTCCGTCCTCGCCGGGCAGCACGGCGCACAGGTTGACGCGGAAGCTGATGGCTCCCTCCGGCAGGGTGACGCCCATGCCTGCGGCCTCCAGCACGCTGCGGCCCGTGTAATAGGTCTGCGGCGCGTAGCCGAAGATGCTCAAGATGGCGGTGTCGCTCCCCGCGGGCATGCCGTGCGGCACCGTGAGCGCGCGGCCGCAGAAGCATCCCGCGCAGCGGTCGAAGGCGGGGAGCGCCAGCGCCTCCAGCGGCGTTTTGCCGGCGAGCTGTGGCAGGCGCGTGTCGGCCATGCCGTCGCCGATGACCAGTACATACTTCATCCTGAAAGCCTTCCTTTCCTGTCCATTGCAGACCGTGTCACTCGGCCCAGATGATATCGTCGCGCAGGCGGTAGAGGGTTGCACCGTATTTCTTACGGCAGAACGCGTCCACAAACCAGTCGATTTCCTTCACCGCATCGTATTGCACATAGCCGTAGCGCTCGCCGTTGCGCGTCGCGCCGCGCATGTTGCTGTCCGTCCAGGTGACGCTGTCTGACTCCGGGTCGTAATCCTCGATGAAGATCAGGCTGTGCGCACCCACGCCATAATAGTAATTCGCCGCCATCTGGAAATAATCCCCACGCTGGACCTGCATCAGAAAGGCGCGCGCATCCGCCCAGTTTTCCTCCTTGGTCTTATCCGGATCATAGCGGAAGCTGGCGGCTACATAGAAGGGGTTTCCCTCGGAGGCGGGCACATCTTTCCATTCCACGCCGTAGACGTAGTCGGTGCACTCCTCGCGCGGCTTGTTGTCGGGGATGACCAGCGGAGTGTCCGGGTACTCCGCCATGCGGAAGCGGTCGCGATTTTCGCGGAAGAGATATACCGTAAAATTCTTGCACACGTAAATGTCCCCGCTGTAATGGGCACGCTGGGGCTGGCCGCCGGCTTCGTCGAATTTTTCTTTTGCCAGATCAATGATGCCGTCGATAAAGGCCTCGCGCGCATTGCCCTGATCCTCGGTTTCGGCGGCCTGAAGCACCTCCTGCTCCCCGTCCTCCCCGATGATGGTGATGGATACGTCGGCCATGGCATTGAGCGGCAGGCACAGGGCCAGCGCCAGAAGCGCGCACAGGACGCGGCGGAAATGGTTCTTCATACGAATGGTCCTCCCCCTGGTTGCTGATGACTCTTATGCATTGTACACAAAACCACGCCAAAAGTAAACCGTCCCCACAAGGAGTTACAAATCATGGATGAATGTGCGCCACAGCGCTTCCAAAAGGACAGAAGTTCCAAGGATTTCCCGATCCCTACGCCCGGCGGCAAAGCTGTTGTACGTTTCTGGTTTTTCGGTTGACTTTACCGGGATGAAGCCTATAATAGAGAATAAGCGCGCCTGCTTTTGAGGCGCCAGTACGTTGGATGGAGGAGGTCAGAGTATGGCGGTCGTTACCGTAAATGAAGATGTGTGCAAGGGATGCGCCCTGTGTGTGGACGCGTGCCCCAAGCACATCATGGAGCTTGATACATCGCACCTGAACAAAAAGGGCTATCACCCCGCCCACTGCAAGGATCTGGACAGCTGCATCGGATGCGCGTTCTGTGCTACGATGTGCCCCGATGTGGCGATCACCGTGGAAAAATAGCGCAAGGAAGGAACGAAAGGCCATGAAAAAGCTCTTGAAGGGCAACGAGGCGATCGCCGAAGCCGCCATCCAGGCCGGATGCCGCTTCTTTTTCGGCTATCCCATCACGCCCCAGAATCAGATTCCCGAATACATGTCCAAGCGCATGCCCCAGGTAGGCGGCTGCTTTTTGCAGGCCGAAAGCGAGGTTGCAGCCATTAACATGGTCTACGGCGCGGCCGGTGCAGGCGCGCGCGTGATGACCAGTTCCTCCTCGCCCGGAATCAGCCTCAAGCAGGAGGGCATCAGCTACATCGTGGGCGCGGAACTGCCCTGCGTCATCGTCAACATGGTGCGCGGCGGCCCCGGCCTTGGCAGCATTCAGCCCGCGCAGAGCGACTACTACCAGGCCACGCGCGGCGGCGGCCACGGCGACTACCGCATGTGTGTGCTGGCGCCCAGCTCCGTGCAGGAGGCTGTGACGCTGACGCAGGAGGCGTTCGACATCGCCGACCGCTATCGCAACCCCGTCATGGTCCTGGGCGACGGCCTGATCGGGCAGATGATGGAGCCCGTGGACATGGACGAGGCCAGCAACCGCAAGCCCGCGTCCGATCTCAAGCCCAAGACCTGGGCCGCGACCGGCCACGTGCCCACGGCGGACAGCCCCCGCGCCGTGATCAATTCCCTTTACATCGATCCGCAGGCTATGGAGACGCATTGCCAGCACCTGCAGGCCAAGTATGACGCCATCGAAGCCGCCGAATGCCGCTGGCAGGAGGAGATGGTGGAGGATGCGGATATCGTGCTGGTCGCCTACGGCACCACCAGCCGCATCGCGCGCAGCGCCATGCGCAAGTGCCGCGAGCAGGGCGTGCGCGTGGGCCTGATCCGGCCCATTACCCTCTGGCCCTTCCCCGAGGCGGCCATTCGCGCGACCCTGCCCACTGCGAAGAAGTACCTGTGCGTAGAGATGAGCATGGGCCAGATGATCGACGACGTGCGCCTGGCCGTGAACGGCGAGCGGCCCGTCGAGTTTTACGGCCGCACCGGCGGCATGGTGCCCACCGTCAAGGAGATTGTGGACCACATCATGGGCATGGCGCAGCCTTCCGGTTTCGCCGGTCAGGTGGATCAGGCCATCGGCAGCATGGGCGAAAAGCTGGGCGAGATGGGCCGCAAGCTGGACGAGAAGCTCAATAGCCCTGAATTTGTAGAAAAGACCGAGGCCCTCAAAAAGCAGGCCGCGGATGTGGCGGGCAAGGCGGCCGATGGTCTGGCCAAGGGTGCCACGCTGATGGCCGAGGGGATCGGCAAGGCGATTGACGCCATCAAAAAGAGCATCGACGGCGATCAGAATCCGAAGGGAGGCGACCGGTAATGGCCATCGTGTTTGAAAAGACCCGCTTGCTTACCGACAAGCCGTTCCATTACTGCCCCGGTTGCACGCATGGCATCATTCACCGCCTGGTGGCCGAGGCCCTGGACGAGCTGGGTATCGGCGACAAGGCTGTGGGCGTCGCGCCCGTGGGCTGTGCGGTGTTTGCCTATGATTACTTCAACTGCGATATGATGGAGGCCGCGCACGGCCGCGCGCCCGCCGTGGCGACGGGCATCAAGCGCGTGCTGCCCGACCGGGCCGTGTTCACCTATCAGGGCGACGGCGACCTGGCCTCCATCGGCACAGCGGAGATTGTTCACGCGGCTACGCGCGGTGAAAAGATCACCGTCATCTTCGTCAACAACGCCATCTACGGCATGACCGGCGGCCAGATGGCCCCCACCACGCTGCCCGGCCAGGTGACGACTACCAGCCCCTATGGCCGCGACGTCAGTCACTGCGGCTATCCCGTGCGCGTCAGCGAAATGCTGGCTACCCTCAACGGGCCGGCCTACATCGAACGCGTCAGCGTGCATGACGTGCCGCACATCAAGAAGGCCAAGGCAGCCATCAAAAAGGCGTTCCAGCTGCAAATGGAGGGGCGGGGCTTCACGCTGGTCGAGGTTCTCTCCACCTGCCCCACCAACTGGGGCAAAACGCCCAAGGAAGCCTTTGAATGGCTCAAGAGCGACATGCTGCCCACCTATCCGCTGGGCGTATACAAGGATATCACCACGGAAGGGGGCCAGGCGTGATGGAAAAGCAATTTCTGATTGCCGGTTTCGGCGGACAGGGCGTGTTGCTCATCGGTCAGCTGATCGCCAAGGCGGCCATGCGGCAGGGCTATGAGGTCAGCTGGATGCCCAGCTACGGCCCCGAAATGCGCGGCGGCGAAGCCAACTGCGCCGTGGTGGTCAGCGACGAGCCCATCGGCAGCCCGCTGGTCAGCGAGCCGCCCGTGCTGGTGGCCATGAACAAGCCCAGCCTGATGAAATTTATGCCCATGATGCCCGCGGGCGGGACGCTGCTCTACAATGCTTCGCTGATTGAGGGCGTGGAGCTGCGTACCGACGTGACGGTCATCCCTGTCGCCTGCAACGAGGTGGCCGAACAGCTCGGCAACGGCCGCGTCAGCAACATGGTCATGCTGGGCGCCATTCAGGCCGCCACCGAAGTGGTCACGGATGACAACCTCGTTCAGACCCTGCGCGACTGGCTGGGCGAGAAAAAAGCCCACCTGCTCGAGATCAACCTCAAAGCCATCGAAGCGGGCCGCGCCAGAGGGTGACCCCAAGAGGGCCTGGTTGCCTCTCCCGGAAGGCCGTGGGAGGCAGAGAGGTGTCCCGCGCGCAGGCTTGAAAAGGAACCATATATGCTAGGCCCGGCAGTTTTCGCCGGGCCTTTATACGACAAAAAGCCCGGTATAGCCGGACTTTTTGTTGTATGGTACGCTTTTTCTGCGGGGTCGTTACAGTTCGTAGCGGTCCAGAATGAGCTGCGCCACCCGCGCGCGCGTAAGCCGCTGGTCCATGGCCTGCTTTTCAATGGCACGATGCGCCTCGGCCTCGCTCAGGTGCCTGCGTTCGATCAGCAGGCACTTGGCCCGGTCTACAAGGCGAATTTCGTCCAGCTTGCGGTGCAGCTTTTCATTTTCTCGGCTGAGCGTCTGCAGGCGGTTGTGCGTGGCGGCCGCCAGCTGGACCGACTGCTGCAATACCTGTGGGATGACCGGTTTACCCACCACCAGCACGCCGGCCTCGGTAGCGGGCCCGTAAACCATGCTCATCAGCTCGGCGCGCACCAGCAGCACCACCGCGCTCAGCGTGGTACCTGTCAGCTCCATGGCCAGTTCCAGGCCGGTTTCATCGGGCAAAGGGGCGTTGATGACCACCAGCGGCCATGTATCCTGAGCCGCGGCGCGCCTTGCTTCCCCGCCGGATGCGGCGGAGGCGGCGTTGAGGAAACCGACGGAAGCCAGCGCCCTTCGTAATTTGTCCAATCCCTGCGCCGAGACCACCAGCGCGCGTTCTTGCGCCATATGCATTCCCCCTCCCATCCGGGCCCGGTCAGTAGCGCAGAAGCTGCGCAAGGGCCAGTTCGGAGGCGTCGCTGCGGTTGCGCTCCATCAGCGTTCGGGCGCGGGCAAAGAAGCATTCCGGCGCATCGCCGGGCAGGATGCGGCGCACAAAGGCGCTGCCATCCGCCAGGGCCAGGGCTTCGTCCATGGAGGAGGGAAGGCGCCTGGCCTGCTCCGGCGGCACGCTGTACGGTTCCAGGGAGGCGTTTTCCGCAATGCCTTCCAGAGCGGCCTCGATCAGCAGCGCAAAGCCGATATAGGGGTTCATCGTGGGGTCAGGGCTGCTGAGCTGCATGCGTGCGAAGCGGCTCTGCGGCAGGGGAATGCGCAACGCGCTGCGGTCCCGCTCCATCGACCAGCACAGCCGGTCGAATGCGCCGGGAGCGCCCAGCCGGTCATAGCTGCTGGGCAGAGGGTTTAAGAACAGGGTGATTTCGGGCAGACGGCGCAGCACGCCTGCCATGGCGCTCTGGGCCATCGCCTCCAGATGGCCGTTTTCCAGCCGGAACAGGTTGCGTCCGTCCTGATAAAAGGCCATCTTCACATGCAGGCCGTTGCCCTCTTCGTTTGCCAACGGACGGGGCAGGAAGGTAGCATGCACGCCATAGCGCTGCGATACGGAACGTACCGCGTGGAGGAACGCCACATAATGATCCGCGGCGGTAACGGGCTCAGCACGGTGAAAATCCACCTCGTTTTGTCCGGGGCCCCGCTCATGATGGCTGCTCTCCGGGCGGATGTTCATCTGTTCCAGGGTCAGCACGATGTCGCGGCGGATATCCTCGCACCGGTCCATGGGCGCCACGTCCATATAGCCACCCCGGTCGTAGGGGTCCAGCGTGGGCCGTCCATGGTCGTCCAGATTCAGCAGATAAAATTCACAGTCGGTGCCGATGCGGACTTCCAAACCCGCTTCCTTCGCATGGCGTGCAGCCGTCCTAAGAAGCGCGCGGCTGTCCATGAAAAAGGAATCGCCCTGCGGCGTAACCAAGTCGCATAACAGCCGGCATACCCGCCCGGACTGGGGCCGCCAGGGCAGAATGCACAGCGTATCCGGATCGGGACACAGCAGCAGGCTGCCGCCCGGGGCGGCCGCGCATCCGGGAACGGCGGTGGCATCTATGGCTACGCCGCTTTCCATCGCCGGAGCCAGCTGGTCAGGCAGGATGGCAATGTTGCGCAGCCGGCCGAACAGATCCGTAAAGGCCAGGCGGATAAACTTTACGTCGTTTTCTTCAATGAAGGATAAAACTTCGTTGGCCAGCATGAAAGGCCCTCCTTTTACAGCTTGCGCGGCGTTTTGAGTCTTTCTCATTATAACACGGCCGGCAGGGCGCTGCCAATTCCAGCCGGCTTGTCTCAGGACAAAAAGACAAAGAAAAGCCGGACCATGAAAAATCGCGCCCTCCATGGGCTACCGCGGGAAACATGCGGCTCAACCTGCCACGCCGTGCTCGACAGCCTCAGACCGGCGGAAGCGGCGCACCAGCGCGCCCAGGCCGATCTGAATCGCAGGCGCCAGCACGGCCGCCGACGCAAGCACCCACCATTGCCCTCCCGAAACGGGGGACAGGTAGAATACCTGTGGCAACAGCACCACCGCGCCCGCAAAAAGCGCCGCCATGATCGCCACCAGTCCGGCGCGCAGCGCGTTGAGGGGCAGACAGGTCAGCAGCAGCACCACCAGCCCGGAATACCCGGCGATCAGGGTGCTGAGCGTGCTGACCACATCCTGGGAAAAGCCCAGCCTGCCGGAGAGCGCCATGAGGGGGATGATCAGCGCCGCGGTGCACACGCCTCCCGGCAGGGCGCGCATGATGACATTGCGAAGGAAACGGCCGCTCACCCGGTCCCGGCTGGGCTGCAGCGCCAGCACAAAGGAGGGCAAACCGATGGTGAGGGAGCTGACCAGAGTAAGCTGGATGGGCGCGAAGGGATAGGCGAACGGGAAGATCAGCAGCAGTACGGACAAAATGAGGCTGAAGATGTTTTTGACCAGGAACAGGGATGCGGCGCGCGTGATGTTGTTGATGACGCGACGGCCCTCCAGAACGATGCGCGGCATCACGTCAAAATCCGCGTCCAGCAGCGTGATCTGCGCCACGCGGCAGGCGGCGTCACTTCCGCCGGCCATGGCGATGGAGCAGTCCGCCGCCTTAAGGGCGGGGATGTCGTTCACGCCGTCTCCTACCATGGCCACGCCATGGCCGTCTTTGCGCAGCGCCTCGATCAGCCCCTGCTTATCCTGGGGGGATACGCGGCCAAAAATGGTGTAGCTGCGGGACAGGGCGGCGTAATCCTTTGAACCGGACAGGGCGGAAAGATCCACCATGCGGTCCGCGCCGGGCACGCCGGCAGCGGCGGCGGCATGGGAGACGGTGAGCGGGTTGTCCCCCGAAATCACCTTGAGCGCGACCCCCTGCTCGCCAAAGTAACGCACGGTTTTCTCCACGTTGGGACGCAGCGCGTCACGAAGGCACAGAAGCGCCAGCGGGATCAGGCCCTCCGGCAGGGTTTCACCGGACAGGGGGGAGGAGGAGCGCGCCAGCGCCAGCACGCGCAGCCCCTCCGAGGCCAGCGTCTGCGCCTGCGTGAGCGCCTGACCGCTCAGCAGGCGTTCCGGCGCACCCAGCACCACGCTGCCCAGCCCCTCAGCCTGCGCCGCGGACCATTTGCGCTCGCTGGAAAACGGCACCGCCTGCAGGACTGCCGCTCCGTCCGCAGCGGCAAACGCCTGGGACAGCGCGCGCACGGTGGGCGTTTCGTCGGCACCGGTATGGAGCAGCAGCGCCATGCATGTGCCGATTTCCTCCGGCGTCGCATCCCCCAGCGGAAGGGTTCGATCAAGGAACATCTCGCCACTGGTAAGCGTGCCGGTTTTATCCATGCATACCACGTCGGTGCGGGCCAGCGTTTCGATGCCGAAAAGCTCATTGACCAGCGCGTTGCGGCGGCCCAGCGCCACCACGCCCGCCGCCAGGGAAACCGACGTGAGCAAAATCAGTCCTTCGGGAATCATGCCCAGCACCGAGGCGACCGTGCCGGTGACGGCGTCCGCAAGGCTGAGGTCCACGGAGGCGTACTGTCTGGAAAACATGGCGACGCCTATGGGAAGAATGATGGCGGACACCCAGCGGATGATGCGGCGCATGTCCCGCATCAGCTCGCTCTGGGCGCGTTTGACGCGTCGCGCGGAAAGCTGTAGCTGCCCGGCGTAGCTGTCCGCGCCCACGGCGGTCAGCCGCACGGCCAGGCTGCCGCTGACCAGAAAGCTGCCGGAATACAGCGCGTCATCCGCGTTCTTTGAAACAGGCACGCTTTCGCCGGTCAGCAGGGATTCATCCGCCTCGGCCGTGCCGGACAGCACCTTGGCGTCGGCAGGCACCTGATCGCCACGGGACAGCAGGACCACGTCGTCCAGAACAAGGTCATGCGGAGACAAAAGGCACTCTGTGCCGTCGCGCATCACGCGCACCTGCCCTTCGCTGAGCAGCTGGAGGCGGTCGTGGGTGCGCTTGGCACGCAGTTCCTGGACGGTGCCGATCAGCGTGTTGGACAGCACCACGCCCAGAAACAGCATGTCGCGGTGGCTGCCTACCCACAGCAGCAGGCCTGCCAGACAGAGGTTGAGCAGGTTGAAAAGGGTCATAACGTTGCGGCGCAGAATATCGGCCAGGCCGCCATCGGCCCGGCGGGGCATGGTGTTGGTGCAGCCCGCTTCCCGGCGGGCGCGTACCTCGTCTTGCGTAAGTCCATGCAGGGGAACGTCATTGGCATGCATGTGGCAGGCTCCCTTGCCGCGCATGGCGCACGGCGCTTGATGTAAAATGGGCATGACCGGCCGCTGAAAGCAGGCGCAGGCCGGAGGGTCGGCTCTTATTATAGCATGGCGCACACCAACAGGAAAGCCTTGACACACATATGCCAGACGTGTACGATATCTGTGCGATGAATCCGCAGGGAATGAGGAAAGGCTGGGAAAAACATATGCTGCATTTTGAATGCGATTATGCCTGCGGCGCGGCGCAGCCCGTGCTGGACGCATTGGTAAGGACCAACGGGGAACAGACTTCCGGCTACGGCGAAGACCCGCACTGCGAGCGGGCGCGCGCACTGATTCGCCAGCTGTGTCGCCGGCCGGACGCGGCAGTGCATTTCGTCACGGGCGGCACGCAGGCCAATCTGACGGTGATTGCAGCGGCGCTCAGGCCGTTTGAGGGCGTGCTGTGCGCAGATACGGGGCATATCAACGTGCATGAGACAGGCGCCGTGGAGGCCACGGGCCACAAGGTGCTGCCGCTGCCGGGACGCGAGGGCAAAATCACCGCCGCGCAGGTGCGCGCCGCCGTGGAGGCCCATCGTGCCGACGCCACCCATGAGCACATGGTGCGTCCCGCGCTGGTCTACATCAGCCACCCCACGGAGCTGGGCACCCTCTACTCCCGGCAGGAGCTGCAGGATCTTTCGGATACCTGCCGCGCGCTGGGGATTCGCCTGTTCCTGGATGGCGCGCGCCTGGGCTACGGGCTGGCGGCGCAGCCGGAGGTGGACCTGCCTTTTCTGGCCCGCGTGTGCGACGCCTTCACCATCGGCGGCACCAAGGTGGGATTTCTTTTTGGCGAGGCCATCGTCCTCACGGATGAGGGGATCAACGATTGCTTCCGCTATCATATCAAGCAGCGCGGCGGCATGCTGGCCAAGGGACGGCTGCTGGGCGTGCAGTTTGAGGCGATGCTGGAAAACGGCGACTACACCCGTCTGGCCGCACGCGCCAACGACCTGGCACAGGAGCTGAAGCGCGCCTTTGTGGACCATGGTTGCGCTCTGTTCAGCGATACGGCCGCCAACCAGATTTTTCCCATTTTGCCCGATGAGGCGGCAAGGCGTCTGGCCACCGGGTATGCGTTTTCTTTCTGGGAGCGGGTGGATGATACCCATCAGGCGGTGCGATTCTGCACCAATGTCACCACGGACCGTGCTGACGTGGACGCGCTTTTGCGCGATATCGACCGGGCTTTTTGATGGGCCGTGAAGCAAATGGCACAGAAACGTTACGCTGTTAAAAAACGAGCGGTAAAAAGTAAGAAAAAAGCGTTGACAGCGTAATAAAATTGTAATATTATAAGCATGATACAAGGGGCTACATCCGTTTGGATGAAGGCAGGAATGAACCGGCCAAGGCCGTAAGGAACACGGAGGTTTCACCATGAGGAACGACCATCGAACAGTAAGGACATCCGCCGCGGCGCCACGCCCGTTGCTGGCGCTTGTACTGGCAGTGTGTCTGCTTGTTTCCGCGCTTCCCACGGCCTGGGCCTCCTCGGTAGGGTCCGGCCCCTCCAGCCTGACGCGCAGTACAGCGCCTACGTATGTAAAGCTGTCGCGGTCCGTGCTGATTTTCCAGGGCGATACCTATGGAAGCGGTGTATCGCTTACGCTGCCGGCAGGCACGGTGTGCCAGTTGTATTCGGAGAATTATTATACCGCTTCCGACGGGCTGCAGTACTACAGCCTCTATTATCTCAACACGCGTTACAATGTGCTGCGCACCGATATCCAGGGCGATATCATGACCGCCGCCGAGACGGAAACCTATATCACAGGCACCCTGTGGAAGCAGACCGCCTATAGCACGCTGCGCGAGCGGGACGGCCTGGTGGGAGACATCCGCGTGCATGCGGTGCAGCTGGCGCTGAGCCGGCTGGGGTATTACAGCGGCGCGCTTGACGGCGATTACGGCGAAAAGACCAATGAAGCCATGAAGCAATTCCAGCGCAAAAACGGGCTGGACCCGGATGGCTCCGCCGGTCCGCTCAGCCAGCCGGTGCTCTTTGCGCTTGCCTCGGGCAGCGCGGTGCCGGGCACGTCAACCAGCGGTGGAAGCTCCAGCAGCGGTTCCAGCAGCAGCGGAAGCTCCACAAGCGTAAGTACCAGCAACGGGAGCACAGCGCCCTCCAGCGGCACGCTCAAAACCACGGCCAGCGTGAACCTGCGCAAGAGCGCGTCCACCTCCTCGGCCCGCCTGGCGGTGGTGCCCAAGGGCGTAAACCTCAGCTACACGGAAACCTATGTAAAAAGCGGCGTGACCTGGTTCAAGGTGCGCTACAACAGCCTCACCGGCTGGCTGATGGGCACCTTTGTCAGCGCGGCCGGCAATGCCTCCAGCCCCGCCATCGGTACGGTGACCATTACCATGCCGGGCACCCGCGTGCGTGACGCCGCCAACGGCAACAAGACGGGCACCGTGCTGGCCAAGGGAACCGTGGTGGACCTGCTCGCTCAGCCGACGTCCGCCGGCGGCTACACATGGTATAATATCCGCACCTCCAGCGGCCTGGTGGGCTTTGTCCGCGGGGACTGTGCATCCGCCAGCATCGGGGGAGGAAGCACAGGCGGCGGCTCGACCACCGTGCCCAGCACGGACAAGACCTTTGTGCGCCTGCCGTCCAACACCCTGCTCTTCACCACCGAGACCATGCCCTCTTCCGGCGGCATTACGGTGGCGGCGGGAACGGTGCTGCAAATGGTCAACACCACCACCTACAATGTGGGCGGGGTGGAATACTGTACCCTCTATTACAACAACCAGCGCTTCAACGCCGTTTACAGCGACGTCAAGAGCGGCATTCTCAGCAGCGATCAGCTGGCTGCCTATGTCAAGACCCTCTGGTCCAGCGCATTGGGCTCCTCGCTTAAGCGGGAGCTGGGGCTGGTGGGCGATGTGCGCGTGTATGCGTTGCAGGTGGCCCTCAGTTCTCTGGGCTACTATACCGGCAATTTGGACGGTACCTACGGCTCCGGCACGGAAAGCGCGGTGCGCAACTATCAGCGCAAGGCCAAAATCTCCGTGGATGGAGACTGCGGCGTCGAAACCTGGTCCGTGCTGACGGCACAGGTGCTCGGCACCGGCAGCACGGGCGGCTCCGGCAGCACCGGCGGCTCGGGCGGCAGCACAGGCGGCGATTCCATCACCGTGACGGATTTCGGAACGGTCAACAAGGTGGTCAAGGCCAGCTGGGATTGGGACAATGCCGGCATCGACCTGTTCCCCAAGGGCAGCTATGCTACCGTGATGGACGTGGCCACCGGCAAGGTGTTCCGCATCTACCGCTGGTCCGGTTCCAGGCACGCGGACTGCGTGCCCGCCACCGCGGCCGATACCAAGGTGATGTGCGATATTGTCGGCTTCCCCTATAACAGCAACCATCCCAACAGCAGCCAGTTGGCACAGATCAAGGCCGACGGCGACAGCGACGTGGTCAACTACACCTGGCCGGACTTTAAAAACAAGTTCGGCGGGGCCACCAATATCGGAAGTGCCTGGGACCGCCGCGCGGCGCTGCTCAACGTCAACGGCACCGTGTATCCGGTCAGCATCTACGGCTTCCCGCATGGATTCAACGGGACGGACAGCTTCTCTCAGTCCCGCTTCTCCAATGGACAGTACTTCTACGCCGTGAACAACTACTACGGCATGATGTGCGTTCACTTCGTGGGCAGCACCACGCATGGTGGTACTTCGCCCGATTCCAAGCACCAGGCGGCCATCAATACGGCATACGATTATGCCAAGAAGCTCTGGCCCACGCTGGTCAAGTAAGCATTAACAAAGAACCGCTCCCGCGGCACGCCGCGGGAGCGGT
>OLOW01002065.1_pt1 | contig 13803 bp, 13 predicted proteins | sample 1672801 | NCBI WGS metagenome assembly OLOW01 (sample SAMEA3136725, study PRJEB25190) | human gut metagenome | biome: human gut; feature: human-associated habitat; material: faeces | place: Austria | collected 2013 | reverse complement strand
CGGCAGTAAGTTTCTCGCCGCCTGCGGGAGCAGGATCTTGAAGAAGCTCTGGTTATTGCTGTAGCCCATCGCGGTGGCCGCCTCATACTGGCCGTTGCCGATGGCGCCGAAGCCTACCGCGAGCATATCGTACATCGCGCAGGCGAAGATCAGCGTGAAGCCGACGATCGCGACCAGCGTGCCGCTCAGCCGGGTGGAGCCGAAGATGATATAGTAGAGGATCATCAAAAGCAAAACCGTCGGCATGCCTTGAATCAGCCAGAGCATGGCGTTTGTCGCGCCGTTGATGATCGGATTTCCTCTGCGGCAGAGCATGAACACCGCGAAGCCGATGATCGTGCCGAGGATGATGGAGCTCAGCGTGATCAGCAGGGTGATGCCTGCGCCGGAGGCAAAGAGCTTCCAACGGCTCTCCTTGATGAAGGTGTTCTCGAAGTTATCCTTCATGCGTGCGAAGAAACCGAGCGTCTCGTCGTTTTCACCCGGTACCACCATGAAAATATCGCAGGTATAGTAAACGTCCGAGAGACAGGCATTGGCGTCACGCTCATCGCTGAGGATGATGTTCAGACCGACGTCATATTTGCCGGATTCCGCGCCGGGCGCGATGGATTCAAAGGCAACGCGCTGGATGTTCGGTGTGTAGCCGTACTCCCGGCAGAACCGGTACATAAAGTCCACGTCGTAACCGCAGTCGCCCTCCTCGTTGACATACGAAAAAGGCTCGTAGCCGCCCTCGCAGGCGATGATCAGTTCGCCGTTCTCACCGGTGAAGCCGCCCTGTTCGGTCTTGCTGGTCTCAGCATCGAAATCCTTGACCCAATAGTCGTACATTTCGTCGAGCATGCCGTCACCGTTCGAACCATGCTTGGCGATGAATTCGTTCATCTGCGCCAGGAGTTTTTCCTGTTTTTCGTTGTTGCCGATGATGACAGCAGCCTCGCAGAGCCCTGCGCTTTCCGGCAGAACCGCAAGCTCCGGATGCGCCGCCGCTGTGGCATAATAGCCGACCTCTTCGATGAGATAAGCATCGATCTTCTTTGAGTTCAGAGCCAAAATCATATCCTGCGGCATCGTGAAATACTGAATTTCCGCGTCCGGACACTCGTCCGCGATATGTGTTTCATAAAGGCATCCGGTTTGGACACCGATCTTTTTGCCATTGAGATCGGAAATTTTTTGATATTCCGCAGCGCAGGCAGTCGAAAAAGCGCCGGCAAACAGCAGACCTGCCGCCAGGAGCGTCAGCAGGAGCGAAACGTGTTTTTTTGATTGTCTGATTTTTTTCATCCTACTGTGCCTCCTCCCATTTGAAATTGATTTGAATCAGGTTATTGTAAATGCCATAGGCCGGTTCGATGATCTGGTCGATGAGCTCGGTGGTCGGCTCCTCCAGCATTTCCAAAAACAGCTCGTTGTCTGAATCCTTCGGATCGTGGTGATCGCCCTGATAACGAATACTGAGGGTGAGCAGGTCGAGCTTTTCGGAATAGTCAACGCGAACCAGCACTTGCGGCGCATCGGTGTTTTCCATAATATTGTTGACGACGATTTCTTCCAGCGCGATCTGCAGGTCACTGATACGCTCATTCTCAATCAGGAGCTTCTCCGCGTACTGCTGCAGCTCGTCGTAAGCCTCGGTAAAGTCGTAATCGACGGTTTCAATCTTATAGGTCAGCGAGGTGAGCCGCTTGATGAATTTGATGGTATTCGGCTTCTGCGGACGTTCAAAAATCTCTTTCGGCGTACCTTCCTCATAAATCCCGCCTTCATCCATGAAAAAGACACGATTGGAAATTTTTCTGGCAAAATCCATTTCGTGCGTGACGATCATCATCGTGATACCGGACTTCGCCAGCATGCGGATAACCGCCTGTACTTCGCCGATCATACCGGGGTCCAGGGCGCTGGTCGGCTCGTCAAAGAGAATGATATCCGGATCCATGGCGAGTGTTCTGGCGATGGCGATACGCTGCTGCTGTCCGCCCGAAAGATCCTCCGGATAGTTCAGAGCCTTAGAGCTGAGACCAACGGTGTTGAGCAGGGACATCGCTTTGTCGTAGGCTTCCTGCCGGGAACGACCGAGCAGAGTGATCTGCGGATTCATGATGTTTTCGATGACCGTCAGGTGCCCGAACAGGTTGAAGGACTGGAAAACCATGCCCATTTTTTTTCGGATCTCATTGAGGTCGCATTTGCCATCATTGATGACCTGCCCATCCACGATGATCTCGCCGGAGGTCGGCGGCTCCAGCATATTGATGCACCGCAGCAGGGTGGACTTGCCGGTGCCGGAAGGTCCGATTACGGAGATTACGTCGCCGGAATGGATGGTGACATTGATGTCCTCCAGCGGGGTCACATCTTCGAATTCTTTTCTTAAGTGTCTGAGTTCAATCATTTCGCGTACATGGCTCCTTCCTGATGATTTAATTTCGATGTCTTCTGGGTCAGCGCATCACAAAAAGCCCGGAATCTGTCCGAGCTGTGGTTTTTGATTTCATATTTTACCCAGGTCATAAAACCTTCAAGCGTCCCAACACAAAAGGACACCGCAGCGGAATTCCTCAGTCCCGCCTTGACCTTAAAGTATTCCTGTTCCATTTTAGAATTATCAACCCTCCTTTGGATGAACGCCCGCCGGAGCGGGACGGCAGATGTCCTCATGTGTTACGCTCTTAGACATCTCCCAAAGTTTCCATGTTCATTCAGTATACAACAAAACTGGACGTTTCGCAATGAGAAATATGGAAGGAAGGCGGGGAATTTTAAAATTTTTCTTGCTATTTTTTTAACTTTTGTGTTACAGTATAAGAAAGGCAAAGAAAGGCAAAGAAAGGCAGGGGGAGCCTATGACAGAAGATAAGGGAGTACAATCGATCGACAGAGCGTTGGATATCATCGAAGCAGTGGCAGAAGCGGGGCGTCCGATGGGACTGACGGAAATCGCAAACCAGGTCGGCCTGCATAAGAGCACAGCTTATCGCATCATCGAGACGCTGTTTCAGCGGGGCTACCTCGCCAAGACGGATGAGGGCAGTTATAAGATCGGGCTGAAGCTGATCGACGCAGTCAGCTGCTATATCAATAGTTTGGAGCTGCAGACGGAAGCCAGACCTTATGTCGCTAAGCTTGCCGCCAGATTCGGTTTGACGGCGCATCTGGGCGTTTTGGACGGGGAATATGTGGTCTACATAGAGAAAATGGACGTCTTTTCGACGGTGCGGATGTATTCGCAGATCGGACTGCGGATGCATGCCTATTGTTCGTCTTTGGGAAAAGTTCTCCTTGCGGGACTGTCAAAGGCAGAACTTGAAGCAAGGTTAAAGGACTGCAGCTTCATCCGTTTCACGCCGCATACGATCGGAAGCCTGCAGGAGCTGGAGGAGGAGCTGCGCAAGGTACGAAGCCAAGGCTGGGCGATGGATCATGAGGAATATGAGATCGGTAATCGCTGCATCGCGGCACCGATTTATGATTATTGCGGAGAAATCGTCGCCGCCATCAGCGCCAGCGGCAGCACCATTCAGATTCCTGATGAAAAAATCCCCGAAATCGCTGAGGGCGTCATGCAGATCGCCCACGAGATATCCAGAGGGCTGGGGTACACCGGATAAGAGGACATATATGCACATAACAAAAAACAGCGGTTGATGCAAAAAATCACACACAAACAGACCATGTTTGTGTGTGATTTTTTTGCCCGATGCCCTAACATAGTGACTTGATATATACCAAAAGGCAGCCGGGGCGTATTATTTTTTTCTTCGTGTTTTATGAGCTTTTACGCCTGCGCTAGCAGCTTGTCTGAACGAGTGCGCGTTTTCCCATGGCGTCTGCCTGCAGGATCGCGTCGTACAATTCGATCGGCTGGACATCGCCCGCGAGATTGTGGATGGTTTCACCCGGTACACAGGCATGCTCCGCGATGGAAGCAATCTGTTCCTTGGTGGTCACGCCGATTTCCGCCAATGTGACAGGCAGTCCGACCTCCAGGCAGAAGTTCTGCACTTCATCAAATTCCTCCTGGGTCGCGCCCTCCAAAACGAGCTGTACCAAAGTACCGAAGGCGACACAGCAGCCGTGATCCGCATGCGCGATGCCGAGCGCGGTAACGCCGTTATAGAAGGAGTGCGCGGCAGCGCAGTTGACATTATCCGCGCCGACACCGGAGAGATAGACGTTCGCTTCCACGATGGCCTCCAGCGCAGGTGTGACAGCATGCACCTTGCAGGCCTCCACAGCCTGCTTGCCGTACGCGCGAAGCGTGTCATAGCAGAGCTTTGCCAGCGCTTGTCCTGCGCGTGTAATACCGGTTCCCTCCAGACTTGCCGATTCGGTTCGGATGGATGCGCGCCCCTCAAAGAAGGTGCCGAGCGCGTCTCCCATGCCGGCGATCAGGAATTTGACCGGGGCGTTGGCGATGACAACGGTGTCAACCAGAACTGCGTCCGGGTTCGTCGGGTAGAACAGGTATTTATCAAAGCTGTGGTCATCGTTGTAGATGACGGACAGACCGGTACATGGCGCATCGGTAGCGGCAACCGTCGGAATGATGACGATATGCTTGCCGGTATAGAAGGCAGTCGCTTTGGCGGTATCTACCGCGCTGCCGCCGCCAACCGCGACGACCGTATCAATCTTGTCTTCTTCTACGATGGCTTTCATCTTATCAATCTCGCTGTGGCTGGAGACACCGCCAAAAATTTCATAGCGGCGATAATCCTCACGCTGTCCAAAGCTTTCCTCCAGCTTATCATGGCAAGCCTGATAGCCGCTTTTGGAGCAAACGAACAGCCAGCGCGTTCCCATGTAGCCCATTTCTTCCTGAAATTTCAACAATGCGTTCCGACCCTGCACGTACTTCAGCGGTTCGCGCATGGCTCTTAATCTTCCCATCATAATAGATTTCCCCCTTTTCTGTGATGCAGGAAACATCGCGGCGCGATATTTCCAAAATCACGACAAAAGCAGTTTGTGAAGCGCTTCGGCTTAAACGGCGTGCATGCAAAGGAGTCTATGATTTCTTTTGCACACTTTTGTCGCTTGCGAAAAAGCGCTTTACGCGCGAAAATAAGGATAACGATAAGCACAAAAAGAGGCGCGCATAAGTGCCCATACATAGAAGAACTTCATGATATGAAAACTTTATATAAATAATTCCAAAAAGCACTTGAACTGGAAATTAAAATGTGTTAAGGTAGAAACAGCTCGAGCAAACAGTTATTGGTATTAAAGAGCGTTTCAGGAAACATGAAACGAATTAGGAGGTGTCATGAAGCAAAAAATACAGAAGCACAAGCATGACGCGCCGGAGAAGCTCGACCTGTTCCGCGATACCTTTCGCGGCAAAATGCCTTTGACAGACGATTACGTCTTTCACGCGGTCTTTGGACGGGATACAGCGGAATCCAAGGGCGCGCTGATGGAGATTTTGAACATCATTCTCGCGCGCAAGCAGGATCCGATCCGCGCCATCGTCATCAAAAATCCAATCGAGACCCCGGAACGGGAAATGGAAAAAGGCACGGTTATGGACATCAAAGCGGAAACCGACGCAGGAGAACTATTAAACATCGAAATGCAGGCAAACTCCTTCAGCTTTTATCAGAGCCGCGCACTGTTCTATGGAGGCAGACTGGTGAATTCTTCGTTGCAGGGCGGCGAAAAATATGATAAGATGAGAAAAAGCATAGTCGTATCCATCATCGACGGCAATCTCTTTCCTGAGCTGGATTCTTGTCACAATATCTTTGCGGTGCGGGAGAAAAACAGCGGACTGCTGCTCAGCGACAGAGTGGAGTTTCATTTTTTGGAGCTGCAAAAGATCGATGTCACGAAGCCGGTGCGCAGTCTGACAGAAGTTGAAAGATTAGGCGCTTATCTAAAGTATGCCAGCGATGAGGAATACCAGGACTATGTGCGGCAAATCCTATCGGAGGAGGACATGGACATGACGGAAAACACTTATCGCAAGGTTTCGCAGGACGAACTGGAATATGAGCGCAGAGAAGCCAGGCTGAAATACCAGCTGCAGTACAACACCGAGATATCCGTGGCAAGAGAGCAAGGACTTGCACAAGGCTTCGCCAAGGGCCGCAGCGAAGGCGAGGCAGCCGGTCTCAAAAAGGGCGCAGCGCTAAAATATACCCTATAAAGTGGACACAACAAGAAGAAGGGTTCCTTGAAAATGGACATAAGCAGAAGGGATAAAAACCTGGATTATGGACAGTAAAAGAAGGGGATTTCTTCTGGTAGATGATGTATAATAAAAACATCTACTGGAGGAAATATGAAAGAGTACACACCAAAACAAATCAAAAAACTTGAAGCAAATCCATATACGTTTAAAGTTACCAAAAACAAGCTTTATTTCACAATAAAATTTAAGGAAGATTTTTGGATTAGATATCAAGCAGGTAATGCCCCAAGAAAAATTATGCAAGAATTAGGATATGATTTATCTTTATTTACACAGAAACAAATTGATAATTATGTTCAACGTATAAAAAAAGAGGCATTATCAGGAAATGGATTTCGTGAAGGGGAAAATCGTGAAAGACGGATACCCATGAAAGCAACAAATAGAGAGGAACTGTCATCTCCGCAATCGATAGAAAGAATGCAAAATGAGCTTTTGTATCTTCGTCAAGAAATTGAGTTTTTAAAAAAAATTATAATGACAAACAATTCAAAAAAGCGGGAATAATCATGGAAACATCAAATAACAAATTTGAAATTATCCATGAAACTATAAATAAATCCGATAACAGGCTTTCCGTAAAAATGTTATGCGAGATAGCCGGTGTATCTCGATCTGGTTATTATAACTGGGTTTCATCCGAAAGAAAAAGAATTGAAAAGGAAATTCAGGATCGAGCAGATTTTGAATTGATATTGGCAGCATATACACATAGAGGCTACGATAAAGGTGCTCAGGGGATTTATATGAGACTCTTACATATGGAACCTCCGGTGATTATGAATGTCAAAAAGATACGCAGACTGATGAAAAAATATGGACTGATATGTAAAATAAGGAAAGCCAATCCATATCGTAGAATGGCAAAGGCGATAAAGACTAATACTGTTGCAGATAACCTGGTTAAGAGACAGTTTGAGTCACATGGTCCTAGAAAAGTGCTATTAACAGATATAACGTATATTCCCTATAGAGGAACATTCTGCTACTTATCAACGATAATAGACGCATATACAAAGCAAATTTTGTCATATGTTTTAAGCGAATCATTGGAAGTGGATTTTGTGTTAGAAACGGTAAATCAGTTAATAGAAAAACATGGGATTTCATTAACGACCAAAACAATTATCCATAGTGATCAAGGATGCCATTATACGAGTTGTAGCTTTATACAGCTTGTAAAAGATAAAGGACTTCGACAATCCATGTCAAGGAAAGGTAACTGTTGGGACAATGCTCCACAGGAAAGTTTCTTTGGAAGGATGAAAGATCATATTAAAGAAAAATTTAAAAAATGTGAATCATTTGAGGAAGTCAAGAAAGTTATTGATGACTGGATGGATTATTATAACAATGATCGTTATCAATGGAAACTGGCGAAACTATCCCCCAATGAATATTATAACTACATAGTAACAGGGATATATCCTCTAAATGGGATAATCCCTTCAATACAAATGGATAATGAAGAAGGTAACTGAATAAAACGATACAGCCATCTACTGGCAGATATTTAGAAATCCCTTCTTCTTAAAATGTCCTTGACAAGGGGTACACTTTAGCGCAGAAACAGCGAGAGATTGCTAAAAGCATGATAAAAGAAGGCATTGCGAAAGAAATCATCAAAAAGGTAACCGGGCTTTCCGCCGAAGAAGTCGAAGAATTATAGGTATCGACGCGTTTTATCGTTCTATAGAAGAAACACAGCCGGGGCGAATATCCGCTCCGGCTGTACTTTTTGATACTTTAACGGCAATTACAAGAGCGCCGGCAGTCTGTCTGCCGGCGCTTCCACATTGCTGCAATGATTTATTTGGTGATTACTTCCGCGCCGCCCATGTACTTTTTGAGCGCTTCCGGAATCTTCACGCTGCCGTCAGCCTGCTGGTAGTTTTCGAGAACTGCCGCGGTGGTACGACCGATCGCCAGACCGGAGCCGTTGAGCGTGTGCAGGAATTCCGCCTTGCCGCCCTCTCTTCTAAAACGGATGTTGGCGCGTCTTGCCTGATAATCCAGGAAGTTGGAGCAGGAGGAAATCTCCACGTATCTGCCGTAGGACGGCATCCAAACCTCGATGTCGTAGGTGCATGCCGAGGAGAATCCAAGGTCGCCGGTGGACAGTCTGACCACTCTGTACGGAATATCGAGAATCTGCAGCACTGCTTCCGCGTCCTTGGTCAACGCTTCCAGCTCGTCCCAGGAATCCTCCGGCTTGCAGAATTTCACGAGCTCTACCTTGTTAAACTGATGCTGACGGATCAGGCCTCTGGTATCGCGGCCCGCGGAGCCCGCCTCCGCGCGGAAGCATGGCGTATATGCCGTATAGTGGATCGGCAGGTCTGCCTCCGGTACGATCTCCTGTGCCAGCAGGTTGGTCACCGGGACCTCAGCGGTCGGGATCAGGAAAAAGTCCTTCTGCGGCACATAGAACATGTCCTCTTCAAACTTCGGTAGCTGACCGGTGCCGGTCATCGCCGCACGGTTGACCATGAACGGCGGCAGGATCTCGGTGTAGTCCTGATCCAGCGTATGCAGGTCGAGCATGAAGCACATGATCGCACGTTCCAGTCTTGCGCCCAGTCCCTTATAAACGGTAAATCTAGTGCCGGAGATCTTCGCGGCTCTTTCAAAGTCCAGAATATCCAGATCCGTACCGATGTCCCAGTGCGCCTTCGGCTCGAACGGAAACTGCGTCGGCTCGCCGCTGCGGCGCATCTCCAGATTCTCGCTGTCGTCCCTGCCGACGGGCACACGCTCGTTGGGCAGATTGGGGATGGCGAGCAGCACGTCCTCCAGTTCTTTTTCCAGCTCGGCCTGACGCGCGTCGTCTTCCTTGATGCGGCGGGCGATTTCCTTAAGCTCCTCAAAAACCGCCGAGACGTCCTGTCCGGCCTTTTTGAGCGCGGGGATTTCCTTGTTTTTTGCGTTCTGGCGCGCCTTCTGCTCCTCGTTGTCGGCGATGAGCGCGCGGCGGGCGCCGTCGAGCGCGACGGCCTTGTCCACCAGCGCCGAATAATCGGTGCCGCGCGTGGCAAGCCGCTGCTTTACAGACTCCGTATTCTCCCGGATGTATTTGATGTCGAGCATTTCAATCGTCCCTTTCCAAATCTATGACGCCGGCTCGCGCCGGACGGTTATTCTTCCTCCGAAAACAGTTCCTCGCCGCACAGCGTCTTCATCAGCCGCTCCAGATCGTCGGCCGAGGAATACGCCAGCGCAAGGCTGCCGCTTCCGTTTGGCTTGCGGCGGATGGTCACCCGACGGCCGAGGATGCCGCCGGCCTTGCTTTCAAGCTGCTTGTAGTAGGTGCGGCTGATGAGCGACTGCCCGCCGGGCTGCTCCCTGTCCCGCCCGTCGAGCAGCAGCTTGACGTAGCGCTCGGTCTCGCGCACGGACAGCCCGTTGCGCACAACGCTGTCGGCGCAGGCGCAGACCTCGTCGTCCCCGAATGCGCCGCAGAGCGGCAGCAGGCTGCGCGCGTGTCCGTAGGACAGGCTGCCGTCGATGCAGAGGTCCTGCACCTTCTGCGGCAGCGCGAGCAGGCGCAGCATATTCGCCACCGACGCGCGCGACTTGCCCACGCGGTCTGGCAAAGCCCCAGATTGACGCGAACAATGCCAAGTACCAGAACTCGCTTAAGGGCGGCAGAAGACCAGGCCAGACACAACTGGGCGGAAATCAGACTGAAACCGGAAAGGAACCTGGTAAAAACCAAACAGAAACCAAAGCTGAACCTAAAACAAACCAAACGGGAACCAAGGAGAAACCAAAGACAAACCAAACTGAAATCAAACCGTTACCCCATGATAATGATAATGTAAATGATAATGCTTTAAAAGAAAACACCCTTACGGGTGTAAAAGAAAAGCGCTTCGCGCCACCCACCCTGGAGAATGTGATTGGATATTGCCGGGAGATCGGGTGCAGCATATGCATATAAACCGCCGCCATACGCGAAACGGCAATATCGTAAAACACAAACACAGCATTACCGAGCAGCAGAAAAATATACTCGCTGTATTTTCCAAATTCACCGAATTCCTCTACCGATACGCCGAAAGCGCGGGCTAAAACGAAATAAACCGTAATAATTGCCGCGTTGAAAACCGCAAGTTTCAAAATCCACTCTAAAGCGCGGCTTTTGCGCCTGTCAAAAACCGCCTTTAAAATGGGGTAATACCCGAAAAAGCAGATATACAATAGCTTGCCCTCCGGCTCGGCAAACAGAAATACAAGCACCGAAGCGGCTATATACGCGCCCAGCGCCCATTTGTACCCCGCCTCGATTACCGTTATCATTATAAGCAAGCCCGCAACGGCGGGCACTGCGTAGGTTAAATACGGAAAATAGGAAAGCAGCATAAAAACCGCCGACAGCGCCGCAATTATTCCGCAGAATGTAATTTTAACCGTTTGTTTCATATCAGCAGCATGGTATCAGGTCGCCGCCCATGCACTCGCAGCAGCAATCGGCGCAAACAAGCCCCTGGCACACGTCGCACGCGTTGCAGCTACCGTTTCCGCCGTAGCTGCGGTAGGGGTTATACTGTCTTCCCTGCCGGCGCGCGGCATTTTGCGCCGCGTTTTGGTATTCCGGGTTATTCGGGTTCATCCTTGCGGCCGTGGTGAAACTTGTAAACGCCTGGTCGAACCAGCCGCGGCGATAAAGCACCGTACCGTTTAAAAAATACCACTCGGCGTCCCGCTGCTGCGGCGGTACGCCGTCAAGCACCTCCTGCGCCTGTTCAAGCCTGCCCTGATTTATAAGGCTGCGCACCTCGGGGAAAGACGAAGCCGCATTTGCGTTATACGCGCTGCCACCCGATGTCTGCCCCGCGCGGCGGGAGTTCATAATCTGGTCGTAAGCGTCATTTATCTCCTTCATCTTTTCGCCCGCTAAATCGGAAAGCGGGTTATCGGCGTAATTATCGGGGTGGTATTTCCGCGCAAGCTCTCTGTAAGCCTTTTTAATTTCCTCGTCGCTCGCGTTTTCGGAAACGCCCAGTACCTCATACGGATTTGTCATTTTTGCCAAGCTCCTTTTTGAATGTATCCTCAAGCCCCAAATATATTATATTCCCGAGTATGGGCTTGTATTTTTTAATATCCAACAGCTCAAACGCCTTGCCCGCCTCGTTAGTGCAGAAATAAAGCTGCGGCGTTATGCGGTTTTTCGCATATTCCGCGGGGTCGCCCTCGCAGGTATATGCAAGGCAGTTGTAAGAGCCGCTTTTAATATCGTCGGGTAAATCGCACGCCGCGTCAAGCAAATATATATACCTGCCTATGCAGTAGCCCAAGCGGTCAAGCACCCGTTTTTGCGAGGGGTTCTCACTGCAAAGCTGCAAAATACCCGAAAGTAATAGCGCCGTGGGGTCGGCGGCGGCGTCTAATTCACGGCAGCCCGCCTTTTCAAGCGCTGTTTGCGCCGCTATATAATCGGAAATTATTTTTTCAAGCTGCGGGTACTTTTTCGCGGCTTTTTTATTTGCCCTTTTAAAAAGCGGCTTAATAATAATATACCCTATTTTCTTAATTCCCTTTTCATCGGATATATTATCCAAAAGCTTATAGTAGCACATTATCATTGCCGCCGCAGCGGGCATATAAAGCGGCTCGCTGTTTTTGCAGTAGTTACACTTTTTTAAGGGGTTGAAAAAGCACCTGCCGCGTTCTACGGGGTCGCACCCGCTTTTAAGCGACATATTAAGCAGCGCCAAAAAAGTGAAATCGTAGCTTAGCGTAAAGCGCGACCACAAGCCGTACTCCCGCCCCATAAGGCGGCAAAGCGAGCAATAAACCGCCTTGTAGGTCTCGTATTCCTTAATTTTAAGCTCCGGCTTGCAAGCCCTTACATACCCGAACAAGCATTTTCACCCCATTTGTTTCATTTTATACGCTGAAAACGCACGTTTGGTGAATAATGTGTAAATTTAAAGCAGTTTTTTCAAGAACTTACCCGTGTAGGATTTTTCGCAGGCGGCTATTTTTTCGGGCGTTCCCGCGCATACCACCGTGCCGCCCTTATCGCCGCCCTCAGGCCCTAAGTCCACAATATAGTCAGCAGTTTTAATAACGTCCAAATTATGCTCTATTACAAGCACGGTGTTTCCGCCGTCCACAAAGCGCTGCAAAACCTCAATCAGCTTGTGCACGTCCGCCGTGTGCAAGCCCGTTGTGGGCTCATCAAGAATATAAACCGTCTTGCCCGTGCTGCGCTTTGAAAGCTCCGCCGCTAATTTTACGCGCTGCGCCTCGCCCCCTGAAAGGGTGGTTGCGGGCTGACCGATTTTAATATAACCCAGCCCCACGTCAAAAAGCGTTTTCAGCTTGCGGTGAATACGCGGTATGCTCTCAAAGAAGTTCATACCCTCTTCAACCGTCATTTCAAGCACGTCGTAAATGCTCTTGCCCTTGTAAAGCACATTCAAGGTCTCGCGGTTGTACCTTTTGCCGCCGCACACCTCGCACGGCACGTAAATATCGGGCAAAAAGTGCATTTCAATTTTAAGAATACCGTCGCCTTGGCAGGCTTCGCACCTGCCGCCCTTAACGTTAAACGAGAACCGACCCGCGGTGTAGCCGTGGGTCTTCGCGTCCTTTGTAGATGCGAAAAGCTCGCGAATATCCCCGAAAACGCCCGTGTATGTGGCAGGATTTGAACGCGGCGTTCTGCCTATGGGCGCCTGGTCAATATTTATTACCTTATCAAGGTTTTCAGTACCCTCAAAGCTCTTGTATGCCCCGGGTATCGTCTTCGCTCGGTTCAAGCGATTTGCAAGCACCTTGTAAACAATTTCGTTCACAAATGAGGATTTACCGCTGCCCGAAACGCCCGTTACGCAGGTGAATGTGCCCAGCGGAATTTTAACGTTTATCTTTTTAAGGTTGTTTTCCGCCGCGCCCTTTATTTCAAGGAATGTGCCGTTGCCCTTGCGCCTTTTTGCGGGCACGGGTATTTTTCTGCGCCCCGTAAGGTAATCGGCGGTTATTGAGTCCTTGCACTTTTCAAGCTCGGGCACTGTGCCCGAAAATACTATATTGCCGCCGTGAATACCCGCTCCCGGGCCTACATCCACAATATAATCTGCGGCGCGCATTGTGTCCTCGTCATGCTCCACCACAATAACGGTGTTTCCAAGGTCGCGCAGCCTTTTAAGGGTGGCTATAAGCCTGTCGTTATCCCGCTGGTGCAGCCCTATGCTCGGTTCATCGAGTATATAAAGCACACCCATAAGGGATGAGCCTATTTGCGTGGCAAGCCTTATTCGCTGGCTCTCGCCGCCCGAAAGCGTACCCGATGAGCGCGAAAGGTTAAGGTACTCAAGCCCCACGCTTTCAAGAAAGGTAAGGCGCTCGCGTATTTCCTTTAATATGGGCTTTGCAATCATATCGTCGCGCTGCCCAAAGTTCAGGGTATTTAAAAAGGCAAGCTCGTCCGTTACCGATAAATCGCAAAATTCCTTAATGCTTTTGCCGCCCACCGTAACCGCTAAATACTCAGGCTTCAGCCTTGCACCGTGACAATCGGGGCAAGGGCGCTCGGTCATCGTCGGTGCCGGCATCAATTCCAGAGACTACGCTGACCGCGTGCCGCTCCT
>OLOW01002064.1_pt1 | contig 13807 bp, 12 predicted proteins | sample 1672801 | NCBI WGS metagenome assembly OLOW01 (sample SAMEA3136725, study PRJEB25190) | human gut metagenome | biome: human gut; feature: human-associated habitat; material: faeces | place: Austria | collected 2013 | reverse complement strand
TCCTCGGCTGCCGTCACCACAGGTTCAAGCGCGGCTATCGCAACGTTATAAACGACAACCGCCATTCATCCGACAGAATGACTGACGAATCTCCTTTGTGCTGCCAGTGATATGTTTGAGTTGCCGGAAGCAAATTCCCTAAAAATCCCAAACGGTACAGATCTTCAATCACTTGACGGAATTTTGTTTTTAAGATGGTTTCTGGGAAATACTGTTCAATTCGCTTTTGCAAATCCTTAACGGAGAACGATGTACGATAACCGGTAAAGCAGGTTATGATATCATTGATCTCTTCTGCTGTGTATAACGCCCGTAATTCCTCTTTAATTTCTTGCAAACTATCTTCGGAGTACGCTTTGGATGTTGAATCGAAAACAATTTGAGAGAAAGCAGACGTACCATTGTGCAAACTATTTTGTGCTACCATTATTAGGCGAACCATATCTCTTGGCTTACACCAGCTATTATTAAGTATATAATTCGCCGCCTCCATACCGTGAATTTGTTCGGGAAACCATTGGCGGTAAACTTCCAAACTATCCACAGCATCGGCCTCCGCACAAACAGCAATACGCTTCAAAAGAATTTGAATAATCGGGTGTGCATATGAATTGTTGTTTGTGTAATTCCAATTAAGAGGAACAGAAAACCCGGATGTTACCTTGTTTATTTCCTTTGTGACAATGAAGCGTTGAATTGCGGTTAAAATCTCGCTGCGGATAGAGCAAATTATCTTGGTTACGGTCATATTTACCCGAGCAAAAGTAGTGTTGAATCGCTTGACTGTAAAAATTAAGTCTCTAATCATATATAGGTCACGCAAAAATATTTGCGCATCACCATAATATGCCTCAAGTTCGTCAACAAAGATATAATATGGAATATCGGTTCGGGTCAAATACGTCAGTGCTTCTTCTGCCGTATCAACAAGATCCACAAAATCCTGGTACTGCTGACTGGAAGGACGTTGAAAATCCACCTCCACCTCCGGCGAACACTCTGCCATTGTTGCAGGATCTTTATATGGTACCGCAAACTTGATTTTATTGGGGAGTATAATTTTTCTCTTGTTTCGCGGAGCTTTTATTTGCCTTACAATTTTCTCAAATCGTTGCCAGTGCTCGTCATCAACAAACAAATTTCTGCCATAGCTTTCATTGTCATTGACAAGCTGCTTAAGCATTATCCATCGCCAAACATATTCACACTCCGTGGCTTCTGTTAGCGCGCCTTGTTCTACCGAAACGGATGAAAGAACACGATTGGATAATTCCTGTAGTTCGGAGCGTTTCGCATCGGTGAAATCTTCTTTGAAGAAAATGAAAGACGAGCAGGTGCTTTCATCTTCACTTTTTAGTTTATCATCCAAATAGAATAAAAGTGCCGTTTTGCCTGTTCCTTTAAAACCAGTAATAAAGCAGTGATTTCCTCTTGTTAACAAATCTAAGTTGAAATGATCTGCCACAACAAAGGTTTTAATAAAATTATCCCAGCCTTCAAAGTTGATTTCATCTTTGGCATCAGGCTTTCCAGCATAAAGATCCCGAATTTTTATATCTTTCATTGAAAAAACTCCTTGTAAATAATATTATTCGCAAAAACAGCCCTTTGAAGGCTTAGGCATTGTTCCTGCTACATTTCTTCAATCCCGATCTCCTTCAAATACCCATAAATCCCGTCGTACCACTCCCGCTTACGCGTCTGATCATCATCGCTGCCTGCTGGCACGAAGATGGAAATGCCCCGACGAGCGCGAGTGATCAGTACGCGGTATGCGTTTATAGTAGTGTGGATGGATTATTCCTGAATTTGCAAATCATCGCTTGGTCGGCCGGGCAAAGCTCATACTGATCAACTTCGTCAGGATCGATCCACGCAATCGCATTATGCTCCTTCTTTTCGAGAGCTCCCGCTGCTATGCCGCAAAGGTAAAAATGCAGGTGAATAATACGATCGGGATATTCGTATGTGATATCCGTAAGCTCTCGTTCCACGCTCAGCGTAACGCCAAGTTCTTCCTGGCACTCGCGTACGATGCACTGTTCGCCGGTTTCTCCGGCCTCAATCTTTCCGCCGGGAAACTCCCACAGCAGTCCGCAGTTTTTATTTGCAGGACGCTGGCATATAAGGATTTTTCCGTCCCGCCGTATAATCGCGGCCGTTACTTCAAGTGTTTTCATGCGCTGGTCACTTTCCTCAGACGGAACTTGTATTCCTTGCGGATGTTGCCATCCTCGTCCTTCTCATCCTCGTACGTGTAATCAACGAGCTCAAAGACGCCTTGATAGTAATACTCCTGTGGAGAAAACTTTACGAACAGGTGAATTTTCTTTCCATTGCGCGCTGCATCTCTGATCGCAAGGTTACCCTTAGTCATGGTTTGATCGCCGGTTTTGCCCTCTCCGGAATATAGATAGTCACCATCAACAGTCCACTTATCGTGATAGACGAAGTTGCCGCTGGCCTTACCAATGGAGGAAATCAGAACAACGGTGTTGTCTGTCGGATTGATACCTCTGCCGAATCCGGAAATGCGGATGCCAAACTGATCCTCCACCTGCTGATAGGTGAGAATGGGCTGCCTGGCCAGCTTTTCCGCATGATAATCTGGTGCAAACATTTCATCGAGTGTTTTCGGTTTCTTCGCCTTGGGAGCCGCAACAGCAACAGCAACGCGGCGCTGTTCTTCAGCTACTTTGCGTGCAGCTTCCTCAGTTTGACGCTTCTGCTCAGCTGCTGCCTTTGCATCGTTGATACTATCTGCGATTGCCTGATGAACACAGGGATCATCTGCTTTGATGAACTTTTCAAATGCATCCGGATAGACGAATTTGCTGGTTTTTGCGGCAAATTCAACTGTGATATAGTTGCCGTCCTTTTCTGCGATAACGCCGGCGCCAAAGACGGTATGCTTCACCTTTGTTCCGATCAGTTCCATATTTCTATCTCCTTGCCCTAAGTGGAACATTTGTCCCGTTTGAAACTACTTCATTTACCACCTGTGGTAATATCCGTACCCTTAATTTTATTGCCATCCCCAATATGAACGCTCTGATCGTTGTAAACTATTACGTATACCTGCTTTGCAATCGACTGAATTTCTTCAGGCGACTTGAGAGTGGTATCAATATCCAAATCATCGAGAATTCCAAATTCTTTTTCCAGCAACAGTAATGCATCTAAAAGTCTGTTTTCTATAACAGAAAACATATTTGTAACACAATGAGTACTGACAACCACACGTGCTGTTGCAATATTCATATAGGGGTCATTATTACATTTAGCTATGTATGGAAATAAGTCGGCAGGAATCGGTTTTGCTAACTGACCATTGTCTGAATTCTCAACCAACTGTTTCAAAGCATTAACTCCATCATAGAATGGGACGCTCAGAAATTCATCAATAACATCTGTCGGCATTTCCCCAAGGGGAATTGACACATCATTCCATTTTATATGTGTTGATATTGACCCTTTAAAATATGTGCCTTTCAATTCTCCACGTTCTACACGGTAATCTGGAAGCTTAGCATCGGTAGGATATCCAGCAATTTCGTGGTTTACCCAATCCAGAAGAGTTGCATCATCTAAGGCAGCAAATAAGATTTGGCACGTTTCAGCGCAGTTGTGGTATCTATTGCACCATTTGCTATATCTTTAATTATCATACTTTTCGCCATTAGAATATCCCCTCAATCCAGTTCACAATATCCTGCCAAAAAGAGAACAATAAAATGAATCCTGTTGCAAGGCCAACTATAACGCTTAATAAAATAGGATGTTTCTCAGAAAACTTCTTTTTCGCTGATGTATTGTTATCTGGTTGGCATTGCATTCTTCCCGCAATATTGGAATTATTTATTTTATTGTGATCTCCAATTCTGACGCTCTGGTCAACAATATAGGTAGCACCTTGACGTGCTCTTTCTTCCTCATAATCTGCCAATCGTTCATTATAGGTGCGTGCAGCATTAGTCACTGAAACCCTGTAAGGCTTGTTGTCTGCATATTGAACATTTAAGTACCCACGTTGGCGTAGTTCACTGATGATGCCCTTTAATTCGTCCATTTCTGCACCAGCGGTACTGTCCCAACGTCCGCATAATTCTTGTGTTGGATTATCGGCATTGACCAACGCATCCAAGAGCGCCTTCGAATTTGACGGTAATTTCTGAAAAACCATTTGATCACCTCATTTCTTTTATTACGTCAAGCATCTTACACCCCTAACCGCTGGCGGATGGTGTTCAGCCATTCGCCTTTATATTTGAAATACTTGGGACCGGCGACGGCGCTTTTCACGCCGGTCAGGTGTTTTGCCAGTGCTGTGAGCGACCAGGTTTCGCCGTTGTAGCTGACGTGCTTGTCGTCAACAACCTCGCACAGCTCGCCAGTGTGGGGATTTCCGTTGCAGAAGAATTCGATCTGCTCACCGATCGCGATGCCACAAGCAGAGAACGTAAACGGTGCCATGCGCTCCTGGTGCTGCTCATTGATCTCCTGTGCCAGAGCTTCCTCACGCTGCTCGGTAGCAGTGGCCTTCCACTTTTTCAGACGGTGCTTGTAATTGTTGATTTCTGCGATGGCTTCCAGAATGGAATAGGCGTCCTCAGGCGTCATAGCATAAAACTCGCGGATACGGCGCTTGCCATCTACTTCTTCGGTGGAACGCAGTTCCGGATTCAGCTTGTCCAATATGGAATGGAGCTTTTTGTCCGACAGCGCGGAATCAACTTCGTATGTGGCGTAGACGCGAAACGCAAACGGCACAGCTGTGCTGCGGTTCAGCTCGTCCAGCCGCTGTTTCACGTCCGTCGCATAGCCGATCTTCACGTACTGAGGAAAAGATGGATTTGTAAGAATATAAATTACACCTGCGCTCATTTTTTCGCCTCGTTTCTGTTATTTTCAATACTATCCTGTGCAAACTATGTAGGGTAATTTATGTTCGACAATCCTATCGTCTATTACAAACAAAACAATAGGATCGTCAGACTATCTGTGCTTATCTCAGAATTTCACCACACGCCGCCGCAAAACCTTCGTAAGCATTTAGCGCTTTGATTGCTGACTGCTGCTTACGCCTTCTGCTATGCAGTGCACCACTATTGGGATTTAGTTTCGCAGCCAAAGCTGCGTCGGAACTGCATTTTTCAACCCACTCACGCATTAGTACCCTTGTAGCCTCTACAACATTCGCATGCAAGGGCTGCTCCAGATCGTAATGGGGCATAATTTTATAGGGCAGTGTATGAATATGCCGCTTCCCAAATCCGCCCTCTGGCTGAAAATCTTTTATGGCATCAGCTAAAGCGTCGCTATTTAGTAACCCAGTATAGAATATAGCTTCATCCTCTGTTTCTGCCAAATACCAATACAACGTTTGGTCAATGATAAGTCGGCTCCTGTCGTATGATTCTAACGATATATAGGCGGCACACGGATTTGATCCACTAGCGTTAGAAAGTACAAGCCAATTTGCGGTTGAAAAGTTTTGGTTGCGCAGTTTACCATAGATATTTATTCTATCTTCAAAGAATTGCACCAAATTTTCATGGACACCTGTTTCTATTTGAGTGAACACTGCATTTGTGCTTGTGTTCATGCGCACACGATCTGCGGCACCAATAGTTTTCCATTCGCCGCCTTCTTTTCGACCTGGAAGCAATACCTTGGCCGGTGCAGAAATAACGAACGGTGATAGATGTTTGGAGATAAACGCATCGAAAACGTATTCTTTGTCGATGTTGTTGCCACTCAGTTCGTTGCAGCATTCAATTTTGCTGTCACTCACTAAATACCACAATTCATCTGTTCGCTCAATTGGAGAAATATCCCAATTTCCGTTTGTTCTTTCAACAAACTTATGGAATAGTGCTGTTCTCGGAAATACGTCGCAGCCTTGGTAGAATCTGAGCGGACTGTCGTTAATCACATCTACTACTTCAACATCGGCGCCTTGGTTCGTCCATGCGCTGCGCGCACCTTGTCGATTAAGTGTATAACTGCATTCAGAAAATACGCATGGAGCAGTGTACACACGTCCATATAAACAATCCGGTGAAGGTTGATTTACTTTTTTACCGGATACTACTACCGCTTTGTTTTTGAAAGTATCAATTGGAAGTTCCCAAAGTGCATTCATTTGCATTGGTAGACTGGCTCTGGACGTTCTAAATCTTTCACTTCTGAAATGCTCGTGGTTTAATCCACTCAACAGACTACCTGGCATTATACAGCTCCAGAAGCCACCATCCTTTATGTAACGATCAACAGCGCTTACTAAAAATATGGTGGCCAGCTCCATATGTGGATGGGATGCTCCTGTCGGTTTGATACCATAGTGGTCCGCGAGTGTTTGCAAAGAAGTTTTATACGGATTTACCGCCAATTTACTCATAGCCATCCACGGAGGATTTGAAACAATACAATCAAATTGTCGAGCGGTTACACCGGGGCGATAACTGTTGGATAAAATGAAATGCCAAATTCCGTTTCGACCCTGCCGTTGCAATCGCTCAAGTTCCAAGATTAACTGCTCTGCGGATATGCATAACGCTGCACACTCGTCATCGGCAAACACAACCTCTGTTTCTTGCGTTATTGAATCAACTACAGCTGACACTTCGTCGTCCGCAAGTGTAACTTCTGGATGATTTGCTCTTATCATAGCAAATCGATAGGCTTTCGCCATAAAGGAATCAAATGTGCTCCTATGTTCAGGCGAAAGCAAGAAACCAGGAAGCTCTACCTGATGATTATCAAAATGCAAAACATATGAATCACCAGCACTTTCCGGCATTCTATGTGTTATTGGTGTCGCAACGAACAGTGAGTCTGCATGATAAATGGGAATTACTATATTACCGTTATGTACACTAAATAGGTCACGCATCGCCATAACCCAGTTGACTTTTGCCAACATTACTGCAAGAGGATCGATATCAAATCCCATCACACAGGAAAAAGCAATTGCATCTTTTCCTGCGGAATAGCTTTCTTCGTTGATTGCAAACCGATTACGAATTGCTTTGATCGTTTCGATCAGGAAAACGCCGGAGCCGCAACACATATCCAACACTTTGGGGCTGTTGCTGGTAAGTTGATCCATGTTATATTCAACGATTTCCTTCGCTGCCCAATGAGGTGTAAATTCTTGCCCCAGCATCAATCTGTGCTCGGCATTCGCCATTTGCGCTAACAGTTTTCCGAAAATATCATTTTCTTCAAGGTGCAAAAAATCATATGCAACAAGGCGCTGCTGCATCTCCGCTACACTATCAATAATAAGATTGGAATAAGGAGCGTTATTTAGCCAACCAAAATAGTCGTAATCAACCAAGTTCTCTATGTTTTGGTTTAAAAAGTAGCTGCCATCCAAAATTTGCTGCATTTCATTCCTTGTGCTTACTACTGGAGCTCCTGCCAGTACATTTACACAAATGATTTTAGCAACTGTCACCAAATAGAACTCATTGATATACGTATCAACGGAAAACTCACCATAATCCGAAATTCCAAGGTATGCGATAAAATTCTGCCACACCTGACGAATCAGATCGGCATACTCTGGTTTTTCGGACATCGCTGTTCGCACTGCAGTTTCAAATATGCGAGCATGATTGCGGTAAAAGGAACTTTCAATACCGAAATCCATCACAAGCGTATTTGCGTTCAGTAAGCGAGACTGATCGCGTCCGAGGAACTGATCTACAAACCCTTCAAAACGATTCCGTTCTTCGGTGGTATCAACCGACAAATCGACAAAGGTTACCTGTTGTAGTTCAATGTTATCAGGGCCATACAAACCACTTTCTGTTGCTTCTCCTAAAACAGAAACAGCATAGCCATACCATCTCACCGTGTCCGAAAGCACACCTAAGATTTCATTTGCGGGTATGCCAACATTATATAATGCTGCACAATACTCTTTTACCTGGTGATAGCCCTCATCAAAAATACGGCGGTTTGTCAAATTCTTTTCATACTCAACGGCCGTTTTGCCTACAACCGCATCCACAAAACCTTGGTGGTCCCCGTTTTCTGATGAAAAACGCACCCTTTCTTCGGTGCCCATCATATGAGCCTCAATCCACCACGGCAAATCAGGGAAGATGGCCGATAGCTTTGAAGACAAATAATGACGCAATCTATCCTCGACTGCTCCAGCGTCAATCATAGTCTGCGCATTACGTGCAAAATCTCGTAATGCTTCATGATTCATCATTTTTGCCACCCCTTTCTAGTAGTTTCCTGTTTAGTAATATTCGAATTTCATTAAGGATTTCTGTTCCGTTTTCGAATGGAGCAACTACAGCCGTGTCAATTTTATCCTGTAATTCTTGTGTCATTTGTTTGACTTGAAGCAGTTGATCTGCATATACGGATAACAATTGCAACTGATCTGCGGAATATTGTGGAAACAGTAACTTTCGGATATGACTTGCTTCCACTTTTAATGCTCCGCCACCCATAATTGCACTAATAATCTCCAGATAGCATTTACTCCACGAAGAATTCAGTAACGCAAATGCAATTTTAGTTGCCTGTTCAGAACTGCACCAAAGTGTCGAAAAATTCGCATCTACTGCCACGGGTGTTTCTGGTGTCTGCGGGACGAAAATACATTCCGCAGCCTTTGAATTAATTCTTGTCACACACAAATCCGGTAAATGCCGTTTTGTGAAACTGGGGAGCATATACCAATAACTCGTGAATCCAGAATCGTCCTTTTTTTCGTTGGGCGAAACGGCACTATATTCTTTGAAGTGCCGCCCACGAGAGTCGACATATGTTTCTCCTGCACCGATATAACCAGTTAGCGCGTCAGATAAAACACGTATTTCGCTGAATTTTTTGCGACTACAACTCGCCCTATCAGTGGCGCGGATTTCATTAGAAATGCGTAACACGCCAAAACCCAATTCTGCAGGAACTACAACCAAACCGTCCACATTGCTGCGGTTTTGAACCACTTTTATGATATTATTCTTTTTCACGGAAAAGCTCTGCAGTTGCTTGCACCAAGATTTTCCTCTGACAATGTAGAATTGCGATTCTTCGGAAACGATTTCCATATAGAAAAAATCATTGGCTCCTGTGCGCAATCCCTGTCCACATGTAATCCCCAGGTCAGACAGAGAAACATAATCCGGATGGTTTCGTGATCCTATGATTTTTGTGAGTTCAGCTGGAAGAACACTATTTGAGGTAACGGCGCTTCGTTCCTCTTGTGCTGTCCATTTTGCGTACTTTGCAATACTTATTAGGTCCGAAAAAGCAGAAGTTGCATCATAGCTATGCGCCGTATATCCATTTCCAGAAACATTCATCTTCCGCAGCAGCAACTCTACAATCGCAGCGTAGTTACAGTGCCCTTCAAAATACATGTTTTCTATCAAAGAAGTTGCACCCACAAGGTTGGCGCCAAGATCGATTTGGTATATATTCTTTTTTAGTCCCTCATTGAAAGTAACAGTATTTGACCGTTCTGCAACAACCAAACAGGTGCGAACTAATACGTTCTCAAACCAGCACGCGCCCACATCTCGTGCAACAACAATATTGTCAAAACATTTCAACAACATATAACGAATTGGAGCTGCATACTCTCGATTCAACCATGCCTCCGGCACTACAATGGCCAGAACGCCTTTATTACTTAACAGTGGCGCGCAAAGCAGCCACGAAGGAACCGCCATATCTGACAAGCCAGAGTAATTCTGAGCCAACTTCAAAAAGAACGCTTTATCTGGTGCACTCAAATGTTGCATTGTTGAAATCTGTTTGCACAAGTTGTGTCGTATTTTCGCGCTGGACGGCATAACGCTGTGCTCATCCTTTTGCAGCTGATATCTAACATAAGGTGGGTTTGTAATGACTAAATCCCAACCACCTGGTATGATAATTTGTTTGCTGCAAAAAGAATCCCCCTTGATTATTCTTGCGGATGATAGACGCTGCGCGCATTGTTCAGCGATGGGAGCATCTATTTCTACGCCAACAACGTTTGAATTGGGCTGCACTTTCTGAATGGCCGGCAACAGCAAATCGCCCACTCCTACCATTGGATCTATGGCAGAAGAATAGAGTCGACTTGATGGCAGCAACGCTGATAACAGTTCAGCTACTTTATTCCCAGAAAAGTATTGCCCATATCGCTTTTGATGGCTTGTATTATGTGATTGTTTCATCATTTTTCTCTGCCTCTTTTCGTAGGCGGTAATATTCGTAGACATTTTTTGCGTCCATTGTTTCGGTTATTCCGAATTCAAAACATTTTCCGATATACACGGAATAGCATCTTCTTGCGTCAAAACTGCGATTATGTGCATTGTCCCTAATCACACTGTCAAGTACCTGTACACTCGTCATTGTTTCCTGAACATCAGCATTTTTCTTTTGTAGCAGGAATAACGGATCTCCTTGTACTGAACCATCCGAAACGATCTGTTTAAAGCTGGCCTGTCTTTTATCCAATATACCTGAAAATACCACCTGCATGCCGGCGCTTGTTATGGCTTTGCTGAACGCATCCCACACTTTCGCTTTTGCTGCATGGAATACAACGGCAGCATATCCTTCTTTTTTTGAGACTCGCTGTATTTCACCAAAAACAACAGCCAACATCGACTGATATTCGGATAATCCCTTGTTCTGTGACGCGCTGATTATCACTTCATCTGCGCGTTTGGTTTGAGTTTGCAACCACAGCTCATTGATTTGGTTGACTTCCGCATAAGGAATATAATCTCCGAAGGGAGGATCTGTAAAAACGAAGTCAATACTATTATCTTCTTCTGTCATGCTAGCACTTGAGGCATTGTGAACGGTAACGTTTCCAGTGCACTTTTCTAACTGTAAGTACGCATCATAAAACGGCTTAGATTTTCTTTTTAATCCAAGTAAAATGTTTTTTTCCACAGGGATTTTACTTATATAGAGAACACCGCTCTGTGCGCCAGTCAACACAAAATCTTTGCTGTTCTTCTTAGCAACAACGCGAGTCATAAGCGTACAATGCGTTGCGTTATAGCTCAGAAGCAATAGTTTTAAGGCATCTGCAATACTTGATGGATATGTGTCAGCAAGATTCCAAAGCCTCAGCATGACCGCATAATTCCTCGTTGTATAGAACTGGTGAAGATAATTTATACCAAAATGATATCCCGCACGATGCAGCTCGCCCCATGTTATGCTTTTGGGTTCAGAGGTAATATTTAGCGATTCCTCCAGCTCATGGTACTCAGCAATATCTGTTTCATTGGCTTCGCGATCCCAGTTTCTTCCGTTTGTTGTGCCATATATCCACGCTGGAATACGCTTTTTCCTTTCGACCTTAGCTTCCAGCACGCGATCAAAGTGTTCTTCTGTAGCGAAAGGCATATCGGCAACGCTATGGCGCCGTCCACAACACGGACAAGTGATTAGGTCAACAAAACTTACTGGATTTCTTGTTGTGCCATGCTTAAAATAAGAAATTTCACTATTGCACGTCGGACAGATCAGCATGTCGCTCCAAATCACATGCCGAATTACACCTTCTTGTCCTTCTGGATCAACAGCAGTATAGATTGTTCCTAATAATTTTTCAGCTTCTTCAACAAATGAATCAACAGCCTTTTTATAGTCTGCCGCTGAAAGCCCATTAAATAATGTTTTGGTTGCAAACGATGCATATGTTCCAATTTCATACAGAACAGCATTGCGTTTACCCCATTCTGGTTCAACACCAAAGCTTTTTGCCAGAGCCCTCATTTGTTCAGTGGGATGCTCACACAGCAACGCAGCAATGCCGGTGCTGCCACTCCCAGAAAATGCATCCAACACTGTGTCATCCGGTTTTGTCATACAAGCAATATAAACTGCTATCGCCTCTGGGGATATCCTTGTCGGATAGGGAAAAGTATTATTAAACACCCCTGAACGTGTTGATTGCAGAGGCATTGAAAAAAGCTTTTCAATAGTTTGCATATTCAATCTTCTTCCTAAGTATTTTTAGTTAACACAGGATTATTGTTCATCGTTATCCGGGATAAATTCCATTACATCGCCAATGTCGCAGTTGAGGACGGCGCAGGCTCTGCCGAGGATGGCGAGGTTGACCGGTTCGTCGCGGCGGAGTTTGGTCATGGTGTTGGGGGCGATGGCGGCAGCTTTGCGTAATTCTGCCTGTGTCATCTTCTTGTCGATCAGTAATTTCCACAGTTTGTTATAAGAAATAGCCATCTTTTCTGCCTCCTATAAGCGATAGCAAATATGCTTACAATATACAGAATATAGTATAGCACATATCGTCGAATATTTCAAGATTTTCTCGCAATTTATTGCGAATTTATCTAACGGTACATTCAGGATAGAGGATTCGAACAAAATTGCCGCTTTTTCTGGTAATAACACATATTTCGCATGTAGTTGCGATTATGTCTAATATTATTAAGTTCGAATCCGTACTCTATATCGGCTGCATGATCCTTCATTGAGACAAAAAGTAACCAAAAGTAGCTTTCTTACATTCAAATCCCTTCGGGTCCACCTTTTGTTCGTTCTTTATCAAGGCAAAGAAATAACATTAGTAACACGTACAAAAAGGCAGCTAAGAGTGGCATAACGGAGCGGCAAGACATAAAAATAGCGCCGGAACACCTCAAAAGAAATGCTCCGGCGCATAATTTATGCATTATGCCGCAGCCAAGGGAAGGCGGCTCCTGCTTTGCGTAAAATACAGCCAAAGGTCAAGCGGAAAAGTTCATTGAAAAGCTGCATCGCGGTATGAAAACCCGAATCGGCAGAAATAATGCTCTCGAAAACGGCGCCGCCTTATCCGGCCGCTAACGGCAAAAGTCCGCCGCCTCCAGAGCGTATATGAACACTGCTGCCCAAAGTAAACAGCACAAACGAGAGTAATGTAGAGACAACAAGCACCCGAATAGCAGCCAGTACATCATACAGCACATATACATTCCCTTTCCCTTACACCCCCTTATACATATGGCGACACATATGGCGGGCTAAAAAAGGCAAAAAAAAGTTCCTCGAACAACAGTTCAAGGAACTTTTAACAGTGGCTCCCCCTGTTGGGCTCGAACCAACGACCCTGCGGTTAACAGCCGCATGCTCTACCGACTGAGCTAAGGAGGAATGTATGCGTGTGTATGAATGAGGAGAGGAACAAAAGCCGAAATGAAGGGCTTCCGTCTTGAAAGGACCTTCCAGAGCCTTCCGAACCTTCCCCGCGCTTACCCGCCCGCGAACGGATCAGCCGCCCCGCCAAGCAAGGAAAGAGAAGAAAGGAAAACCCAAACAAGAGAAAACAAGAGGAAACGCGAAGCAAACCCGCAGCCGCACCGCGGCAAAAAAATGCAAGATGAAACAGGTTAAACGACAGCGCGTCTAAGCCGAAGCCGCACACTGGGAAAAGCCGCCCGCGTATCCTGCGCCGCAGCAGCCGAGCCGCCCGCACTCCCGCCACCCGACAAAGAAGAACGCCGGCCGAGGCGAAAATGGATGGGAACGCACTTCCCAGATGACCCCCCGCCGTCCCGCGCAAGGCGAAAACCGGCTTTGATGGGCTGCAAAAGCATTCGCGTACAGCCGCGCCCCGCCGGGAGCGCGAAAGGAGGAATAGAGAACCGTCCTGCAAAAGCGCAGGACGGAACCGCCGCCTCCCCGCCGGGGGAGACGTGTCAGCGCCGACCTATTTTCCCGGGCAGCTTCCCGCCAAGTATTTTCGGCACAAATGAGCTTAACTTCCGTGTTCGGAATGGGAACGGGTTACGTTCCAGCCGAACAAGCCCTGCTCCAGCCC
>OLOW01002062.1_pt1 | contig 13811 bp, 15 predicted proteins | sample 1672801 | NCBI WGS metagenome assembly OLOW01 (sample SAMEA3136725, study PRJEB25190) | human gut metagenome | biome: human gut; feature: human-associated habitat; material: faeces | place: Austria | collected 2013 | reverse complement strand
ATTACAGATGTTCCGCATTCACTGGCATGGCCATTGCACATGTACCCTTCATACTGGCAGATTCCTTTGTTGTGGACAGTAGCAAAACGCCACCAGTCAACTTGAGCCATTTTAAAATCATACTGTTCCATGTATTTTTTGGACAAATAATTGACTGTATCCACATTCCCTGCGTGGCCAGTGATAAATAAAATTTTCTTGGCTCCATCTTTCAGTACTTTCCCCAGGATATAATCCAGATAGTCTTCCAGAATCTTCCGAGGCATGGCAAATGTGCAGGGAAAAGAAGCCAGCGCAGAAGATTCTCCGGCTTCAATAGTCGGTGCAATCAAAGCATCCGTCTCCTCGGCAACCAGTTCAGCAATCCGTTTGGCCACCAGCAGATCCGTTCCCATGGGCAGATGAGGCCCGTAGACTTCACAAGCGCCTGTAGGAATGATAACCAGAGGATCCTTTTCCATTCTTTCCAAATATTGTTTCCCTGGCATTTTTCTGATATAATTTTGCATAATCTTTCAGTCCTTTCTTGCTTTCTGTTTCATTTTTCTCTTTTGTTTGTCGTCTTATTATTATTTTTGTATATTATTTATCATAGAGTCTTTTGAGCAACAACTAAATTCTATTTGTTGCATGTATTATTGCGTTTTATGCATCAGTAGAAAGGATTCTGTCATGGATATTGCAAACATCCACAGTTTTGTAGTTCTGGCTGAACTGCTCAGTTTCGCCAAAACGGCAGAAAAAGAACATATTTCCCAGTCCACACTCAGCCGTCGGATCCAGTCCCTGGAAAAAGGACTGAATGTCCAACTGTTCCAACGGGATACCCGCAATATAAAATTGACGGAAGCAGGAAAAGAATTCTACTTCCAAGCCAACAAATTGTTGGAGCAGTACCACCTGGCCATCAGTTTGACCAAAAAAGCAGTAGGCGGATATTCCCGAAAACTCCGGATCGGTATTGGTTACTATGAGCATTTTTTCCTTATGCCGTTTATTGGGCAGTTTTCTGCCAGCCACCCAAACATCAAAATCAATCTGTATCAATTTGTCTATGAAACACTCCTGGAATATTTTATCCGGGGAAATCTGGACATCATTCTGACCAGCGACCAATTCCTTTCCTCGATTTCCGAAAACGCCTACAAGAAGCAACTGCTTTGGCAGGACAGCTGGAGTTTGATTCTTTCCCGGGACAACCCTTTGGCTGCATATCCTTTTATAGACCGAAAACAATTGCGGGACCAGACCATCATCACCATGTACAACGGGAGCAGCAAAATGATCCGGAACATCTATCGGAATCAGGATTTTACCGAGCCATTCCGTACCGTAATCCAGGTCAATTCCTTTGCTGCCAAAATCGCCCTGGTAGATGCCAATATGGGGATTGGTTTTGTTCCCTCATTTATAAAAACGGAATCCTACAAAAACGTTCTCCTAAAAAAGATCGTTCCTGCCTATAATCCTCGCAAATTTTATGTTTTATGCAATTCCTACAACTACGACCAGGCTGTATCAGACTTTTTCAGGCGGTGTCAGGAACACTGGCAAAAATAGACAAAATAAAGCACAAAAAAGCACTGCGGCGTACGCAGTGCTTTTTTAGTAATTGATTATTTTCCCAAACTCCGCAGAGCTGTTTCTCGGGATCCTTTTAAATGGAACAGCATGGCATCTCCTGCCTTATCCCTTTCTCCCATAAAAATCAAATCAATGATCTTCTGATGTTCCTTGGCTGCTTCCTTGTGCCGTTCCCAGATATCACTCCCGGACAGGACCCGGATTCTCATATGCTGATCAAAAATATGAGCCAGCATATTGCGAAAGTAAAGATTGGAACATCCTTGTGCCAGAAGTCGGTGGAACCGGTCATCCAGTAAAGCGAACTGCTCCGGGTCCGGTGCAGACTCTATTAGTTCCTCAGATTTATCCCTTATCTCATGCAGTTTCTTTAAATCCAGATACTTCAGATCCTTTCGGATAATGAAAGGTTCCAAAAGCATCCTGGCTTCAAAACTTTGGTTGATTTCATTGATGGTCAATGGTCTGACCATCACCCCTTTTTTGGGGAGAACCGTAACCAGCCCCTCCTGTTCCAGCCGCGTCAGAGCTTCCCGGATAGGTGTTCTGCTGACCTGCAGTTCTTCCATCAGAGCAGTTTCATTCAAAAAGCCATTGCTTTCATACTGGCATCGTAAGATTTTGTTTTTGATTGCATAATAGGCCTTGTCCCGCAAACTCATCATGGCTCCGCTTTCACCTCTGTCCTGCCATTCTCTTGTATACATCAGATATATTTCAATTATACTGGATATATCCTTTGGATGCAAAAAGAATCTATGCTAGAATCGAACTAGGAAAAATGAACGGAATTTTTAGAATCTTTTATATGCTTTTAAAGGGGAGGAATCTGTAATGAACATCAAAAAGACACTTGCCGCTTTGTGCCTGGCATCACTGGCTGTATTTACTCTTACCGGCTGCGGATCTGAAGAAGGCGGAAAATCAAAGAGCAGTGAAGGAAAAGTCCAAATGGATCTGGCTACCGCCTACTCAGCAGATTCTCCTGCAGGAAAAGCCATGAAAAAATTCGTAGAAGATGTAAAGAAGAAATCCAACGGCAGCATTGAAATCAATTTGTTCACAGATGGAACTTTAGGGAATCCCAAAGACAACTATTCTTCTGTAGCCAGTGGCGACCTGGACATGACGATGTCCGGTTTGGAAGGACTTGACTTGTATGCTCCAGAATACACATTCCTGGATGCCCCCTTCCTGATGAAAGATTTGAAACAACAGCAGGCAATCTTGAACAGTGGAATTGGCGATAAGCTCAAAGCCATCTATAAGAAAAATGGTTTTACCACTCTGGGTTTCCACAACCGGGATGTTCGGGAATTGGCTGGGACAAAGCCCATCAAGACACCGGCCGATCTGCAGGGTCTGAAACTTCGTCTGCCCGGCATGAGAGTCTATGTGGATACCTGGAGCCAACTGGGTGTAAGCTCTACCACCGTTGCCATGAATGAATTGTACACGGCTCTGCAGACCAAGGTGGCTGAAGCCTGCGAAGGCGGCTATGAACAGATGGCTACGCTGAAATTGTATGAAGTCCAGCCTTACATCATGGAAACCAACCATGTATATGAATTTGTTGGACTCTTCATCAACAATAAAGCTTTTGAAAAACTGAGTCCTGAACAGCAGAAAATCCTGCAGGAATGTGCCAAGGAAGACCTTGCCTATGCTGACAAGCTGGCTGAAGAAAGCCGCCAGGAATACAAAAAGCAGTGCCAGGACAAGGGAATGAAAGTGCTGGAAGTTGACCAGGCTGCTTTCCGCAGTGCACTGGAAAATTATTACAAGGAACAGTTCAACAGCAAATGGACGGTCACCACTTACGATGAAGTCATGAAATACGCCAAATAATCTACAACAGAAGGGTGCCGCACCAAAGGGTACGGCACCCTTTCTCGCAGATAAGGAGGGATTCTCTTATGTTCCATAAAATAGCACGAGGCTATTTGAAAACTGTTGAAGGAATTTGTATAACGCTTTTATTCATCATTTTTTTGCTGATGGTTATCCAGGTTGTCTGCCGTCTCTTTACCATTGGCCAGAATTTTACGGAAGAACTGGCCCGCATCTGTTTTTGTCTGATGATCTTTCTGGGAGCTCCCCTGACGCTGGCAGAAGGCGCTGATATCTGTGTGGATATGGTGGTCAACAAATGCCCTGCAAAGCTGCAGAAGGCCATCAATATCCTGATCAACATTCTGACATGTGTATTTTCCGTACTCTGTCTCAAAAGCCTTCTGGTCCTGATCCGTACCAACGCAGGAGTTTCAGCGGTAGCACTTCCCTGGATTAAAATGAACTGGATCTATTCAGCCATGTGCGTAGGATTCGCTTTTCTCTTTGTGGTCGCTATATGCAAAATCGTCGCTCTGTGCAAAGGCTGCCCGGATACCATGGATATCAACAAAGAAGAAAAAGCGCTTGCCCGAAAAAAAGAAAGCGAGATGAATTTGGGAATATGACTACGAATACAATTATCCTGATGCTCCTTGTTTCCATGCTGGCTCTCTTCCTGCTGAAAGTCCCCGTTTACATCAGTATGTCCCTGGCAGGATGTGCCGTCCTGGCTACCCGCTTTGGCATGAAATGGAGCCTGCTCAGCCAATATCTTTATACAGGGGTGGATTCTTTCACACTTCTTTCCATTCCACTGTTCCTGTTGGCCGCCAAAATCATGAATACGGGCAGCATCACCAAAAAGCTTTTTTCCTTTTGTATGAAAGTTGTCGGCTGGCTGCCTGGTGGTCTTGGCCATGTAAATGTCCTTTGTTCCGTAATTTTTGCCGGTATGTCCGGTACAGCAGTTTCTGATGCCGGCGGACTGGGATCCATCGAAATCAAAGCCATGAACGAAAATGGATTTGATAATGATTTTTCCTGCTGTGTCACAGCGGCATCTTCAACATTGGGACCCATTATCCCCCCTTCCATTCCTCTGGTTGTCTATGCAACCGTATCTGGAGCTTCCGTAGGTGCCCTGTTTATGGCTGGAATCATCCCTGGCCTGGTCATGGCCATTTTGATGATGGTACTGGTCAGTGCTTATGCCATTCTACGGCACTATCCCCGTACTAAATTTCCCTCTGGAGGAGAATTTTTTACCGCTCTTAAAGACGGATTTCTCCCGCTGATGGCTCCTGTTATCCTGTTGGTAGGAATTTACGGCGGTGTCTTCACCCCTACAGAAAGTGCCGCCATTGTGGTTTGCTACAGCCTGTTCCTGGAAATCTGCATTTATCGTGAACTGACACTGGAAAAATTTATTTCCATCCTGAAAGAAACCTTCCGGGATTCTGTGACCATTGCTCTGATCATTGCCGGCGCCACCTTCTTTGGTTACGTGGCAACCCGTGTACGGATTCCCCAGCTGATTCTGAAAGAAATGACAGGGTTGGTTTCCTCTCAATTTATGCTGCTTTTACTGATCAATATTTTCCTGTTGGTTATTGGCTGTTTCCTGGAAACCGCTTCCGCCATCACCATTGTTGTACCGCTGATTATGCCTCTCCTGAAAGCGTACCATGTAAACTTTACGCAGTTTGGCATCATCATGGTATTGAATCTGATGATTGGGCTGTTGACGCCGCCTTTTGGCCTGGTCTTGTTCGTAGTCAGCAAGATTGGTCATATATCTGTAGGTCATTTCTCAAGAGCACTGCTTCCCTGGCTGGCCTGTCTGCTGATTGCCTTGATGCTGATTACATTTGTCCCATCCATCAGCCTGTGGTTTCCCACATTTCTGGGAATGACTGTATAGGAGGACGCTATGAAAATCACTTCTGTGAAAGGGATCCAGCTGCGCTGTCCCTGTGAAGAAATCCATGATGCTTTAAGCACTTCTATTGCCCGACAGGCCTTTCTGATCCGTATTGAAACTGATAAAGGAATTTGGGGAATTGGGGAAGCCTTTTCCTTTGGAGCTCCCCTCAATGCACTTCAGACGTTGCTTGATCAGCAAATTGCCCCCATTATCCTGGAAAAAGAAGCAGAAAACATCGAAGAGCTCTGGCAAACCATGTACTGGCGTACATTGGCCAATGGCCGCCGCAGTCTTACTATGGCCATTATTTCCGGCGTTGATACCGCTCTCTGGGATATTTTGGGAAAAGCCGCCCACATGTCTGTCAGTCATCTCTTGGGATTGGCTTTTCAAAAGATTCCCACCTATGCCAGTGGTGGCTTTTATGCTCCTGGCAAAGGACTTGATGGTCTTCGGAAAGAACTGTCTTCCTACCGTAAAAAAGGCTACAAAGATGCCAAAATCAAAATTGGCCGTACCTCATCCAATCCTTTTCTGGATTATATGGATAATAAAAATGACAAAGTCAGTGAAGAAGAGGACTGGCAGCGCATTCAGGCAGCTCATGAAATCATGGAAGATGGCATGTTAATGGTGGATACCAATGCCACCTGGACGGCAGACCAAGTAATTCAAAATGCTCCCAAGCTCCAGGCTTACGGAGTAAAGATTATCGAAGAACCTCTGCCATTCGAAGATGTGGACGGCTATCGCAAAATTGCTGATGCCGTGCCTTCTTTAGTCATCGCTGGCTGTGAAACACAGCAGGGTCTCAAGAACTTCCAAAATCTGCTGAAAGAAAATCAGATTGATATCCTTCAACCCGATGTAGGCTGGGCCGGAGGTATTTCTGAAGTCAAAAAAATCGGTGCCGCAGCCTTGGCGGCCAACAAAAAGATTTCTCTCCACTGCTTTGGTTCTGCTGTGTTGTTTGCCGCCAGTCTCCAAACAGCCGCCGCCATGAGCAACACCATTGCCATGGAATCAGAAGAAAATCCCAATCCGCTGAAAACAGATATCTTGAAAACACCCTTTCAGACCGATCCTGAAATGAATTTTTTCGTTCCGGACGGACCTGGACTAGGTATTGAAGTTGACTGGGAGCGCATTGAAAAATATATCGTAAAATAGAAACAAGCCGTGAAAGATGCCATTCATTTCTATTGGTGCCTTTCACGGTTTCATTTTTGCAACAAGTTTTGCGACAAACGATGACCTAATTCCATTTCTATTTTCTTTTCCAAGACCTCAAAATCCCATTCATGCCGGAAAAATGCCCAATAATGACCTCCTTTTTCCAGTTGGGAAGGAATTTTTCTGTTGGATAAGGGAAAGAATCCCCCAGTGATCCTTGCAAAATCTTACAGAAAGATGGTGATTCCATGAAAACCTCTACCACTGTGGCCTAGGATCTGGGCACGTGGCAGGAAGAACAGGCACTGCATGCTGCTGTTCTTGAGCTTATAGACGAATACCGGGCGGGGCGACGGGCCTGCGTCCCCTTATACTGTACCCATAAGTGTGGACACTTTTTAAGAGTAGCACCTGCCCACAAAATTAGACAGGCTACAATTTGAATCCTTTAAAATTGACGTGCTCATTTTGGACCCAACCTATTGAACACAATCATATGCATGTGGTATCCTCAAATCCAATAAAGCCAAGGAGAATCCACATGAGCAGAAAACTTTTTACTGAGGAGCAGATTGCAGCGTTGCGCCAGAACCCTTATGTGTATAGCGTAAACCGCTCTACCCTGGTCCTGAGGAAGTCCTTTAAAGGAATCTTTTACACCGAATATATGGAAGGAGTCTATCCCAAAGACATCTTCAAAAAATACGGCTTTGACCCTGCTGTGCTGGGCGAAAGACGCATTGGCGGTGCTCTCCAGCATATCAAAGAGGAATATGCCAAATATGGTTGTTTCTATGAAGGCAGGAGACCCGCCGACAGGTCTGACACCGCCGCCAAGGTCAAGCCTGAAGATGACATTAAGGCCCTCAGACATGAAGTTGAATACTTGCGGCAGGAAGTGGAATATTTAAAAAAAATTTCCGCGATCAAGAACACAAAAAGGTAGGTTCTCTGCTCATGAACGATTCCTCTTGTGTGTTCGAAATCATAGAAAAGACGGTAAGTACCAGCGAGAACAGACTTTCCATCAGCAGTTTATGCAAGATGGCAGGCGTGTCCCGAAGCGGTTATTATGCCTGGGTAAAGGCGGAAGCATTTCGGCAGGCCCAGCAAGAACAGGACCGCAAGGACTTTGAACTGATCCTTGCCGCTTACAAAAGACGGGGGTACAAGAAGGGCGCCCGCAGCATCTATATGGAGCTGCTCCACATGGATCCGCCCGTCATTATGAATGTGAAGAAAATCCGTCGTCTGATGAAAAAGTTCCACCTGCTTTGCCCCATCAGGAAGGCGAATCCCTATCGGCAGCTGGCGAAAGCCCTGAAGACCAATACGGTGGCCGATAATCTGCTGCAGCGCCAGTTTGAGGACTATGGTCCTCGCATGGTACTGCTGACAGATATTACCTATCTTCCTTACAATGGGATCTTTGCTTATCTTTCCACCATACTGGATGCTATACCAAGCAGATTCTGGCGTATGTCCTCAGCGATTCTTTGGAGGTGGATTTCGTGGTAGAAACGGTGAACAACCTGATTCGAGATCACGGCGTCTCACTGCATGCTGAAACCATCGTGCATTCTGACCAGGGTTGCCATTACACGAGTCACAGCTTCATCGATATCCTCCATGACAAGGATCTCAGACAATCCATGTCACGGCGGGGGAATTGCTGGGACAATGCGCCGCAGGAAAGCTTCTTCGGCCGTATGAAAGACCATGTGAAAAAGAAAATTGCAGCAGCAATGAGCTTTGAGGAGGTGAAAGCCATCGTAGATGATTACATGGATTATTACAACAACGAGCGCTACCAGTGGGAACTGGCGAAACTGTCGCCAAACGAGTTCTACCAATTTGTAACAACAGGGGTTTATCCGCTCGATATTCCCAAGATGCCCGAGGTTCCTACATTGAAGCGGAGAGCCTGTGAGCTGGGGAACCAGCTCACCTCATAAAATGGCAAAAGCAGCCATTTTATGAGTAAGGAGCCAGTGCATAAGATTGGATGGTTAAGGGCCTTCTGATAGACAATTACCAAACGTCCATTTTAAAGGTACCAGGATTGTTGAACTGTCTAAAACAAGGGGTCCTACTTTTAGAAACTGTCCTTGACAAGGGGTACGGTTTACCTACGGTCCAGTGCGCTTCACTCTTAACTCTGCATTCTTCACTTTTCATCATTTATAGCTCCAAATATGATAAAATGAATTATGACATGATGTCCATGATCATGATTGGCCTGGGACAGCCGGACAGACGGCAGGAGGACATCATCCACCTGCTTAGTGTTCTCTTGTCCACAGAGATGGACCCTGACGAGAAGAAATAAATCCTGGAACGGGAATATGCCATTCCCATGACCGTTGAAATGAAAGAGGAGGCGGAGACCATGTGCGGTATCGGACACGCCATTGCAAGAAAGAACCTGGAAGAAGGCATGCAAAAGGGCCTGCAAAAAGGCCGCCTGGAGGGGAAACAGGAAGGCATTGCTCTGGTCCAACGGGAATTGCTGCTGAATCTGTTTTCCAGCGGTATGCCTGTGGAGCAGATTTCTGCAGGGACAAAGGTTCCTGTCAGCTATGTACGGAAACTGGCTGAAAAAGCTGGAAAATAAAAAGTATAACAGATAAAAAAACGAACTGTGAAACTGCCTGCTGGCAACTTCACAGTTCGTTTTTTACGCCTAACAGAATCTCCGTCTGATCTGCTTGATTACAGACCACAGAAGAACGCCGATGGAAATGGTCAGGAATACGGCAGCAATGGGAGACTGGAAGAATTTCAGGAAGCTTCCGTCCGTATACTGCATGCCCCGGATCAGGTTCTGCTCTACTTCCTTCCCGAGTACCAGACCCAGGATCAGCGGTGCCTGGGGATATTTGTACTTGCTCATGAAGTAACCGATGACCCCGAATCCCAGAGAAGTCCAGACATCGAACATATTGTGGTTGGTGCCATAGGTCCCCACCACGCACAGGACGAAAATAATGGGGAACAGGATGTATTTGGGCACATCCAGGACCCGTACAAAGGCCCGGATACCTCCGTATTCTACTACCAGCATCACGACTGTGGCCACCATAAGACCGGCAAACAGGCCATAGACCAGTTCACCACTCTGTTGGAACAGCAGGGGTCCGGGGATGATGCCGTGGAGCATCAGGCCGCCCAGAATGATGGCAGTTACCGTATCCCCGGGAATCCCCAGGGTCAGCAGCGGGATCAGCGCCCCGCCAATGGAAGCGTTGTTGGATGTTTCAGAAGCCACAATCCCGTCCATGCAGCCGGTGCCGAATTTTTCCGGATGTTTGCTCTGTTGTTTGGCCACACTGTAGGCCACAATGTTGGAAGTGGCTCCGCCAATTCCCGGCAGGATGCCGATGCCAATACCAATCAGAGCCGACCGTATGAAGTTGACGAACTGGTCCTTAAATTCCTGCAGGGTAAAACCAAAACCCTTGATTTTGTATTCCAGGATCTGCCCTTCCTTGGACTTGACCCCGTCGGCTGCCGCTTTCAGGATTTCAGCGGTGGCAAAGAGCCCAATCATCACTGGCAGTTGGGAAAAACCGTTTTCCAGTTCCGGGATCCCGAAGGTGAAACGGGCGGAACCGGTAATATCGGAAATCCCAAACAGGGAAATCACAATGCCGAACACCCCGGCCATAACCGCTTTAAAGGGATTGTCAGAAATCATGGCGGCAATCATGGTCAGCGCAAAGAGACAGATGGAAAAAGTTTCAATGGGACCGAACTTCAAGGCAGCTTTTGCCAGAGGCGGTGCAATGAAGAACAGGGCAATCATGGAAAGAATGGTCCCCAGGAAGGAATAGAAGATACCGATGCCCAGAGCCCTTCCTCCTTCTCCCCGTTCCGCCATGGGTGCACCATCAAAAGTGGTTGCTACGGAAGAGGGTGTACCGGGAATTTTCAGCAGAATGGCAGAAATCAGACCGCCGGAAGTGCCTCCCACATACAGCGCAATCAGCATGGAAATCCCGTTAAGTGGGGACATCCCAAAGGTAATGGGCAGACACAGGGCCACTGCCATGGTGGAAGTAAGCCCGGGAATGGAGCCAAAGATGATACCCACAACAACCCCCACCAGGATAATCAGCAGGGTTGTGGGATTCAGTACGGATAAAATGCCTTCAACAACCATAACATCCTCCTTAGAACAGGATCCCGGCCGGAAGGAGCAGGGAAAAGACTTCTTCAAAGACTTCATTGATCAAAAGGGGCACCACCAGGGCCAGGACGCCGATCATAATGTAGTGCTTCCGGTTCCGATTTTCCAACGGGATGAAAATCAGCATCTGGGCGGCCATGTACAGAATGGAAGAAAGCACAAATCCCAGCGTATCCAGCAGAGCAATATAAAGAAAAAGTGCAAGGGCTGTAAGGCCCAGACATTTCAGATCAGCCGTGATGCCTTTCTGGTGATCATCCGGAGTGAATTTTTCCCACAGCAACAGGCAGAGACTGATAAAAATCCAGATTTTCGTACAGACTTTCGGCATAAAGTCTCCACCAATGCCAATGGAAGATCCCGGAGGGATGCTCTGAGACGCCACCGCCAGGGCAATGCCCACCAGCAGCAGGACCAAATCGATGATGTATTCCGCAAGTTTTCTTGTACCCATAATTTTTCCTTTCACAAATGGAGAAGCTGGCACCGATCTGCAGCGAGCCGGTACCAGCTTTGTTGCTCTTCATTCAGGAGACGGCTCCGTCAGTTGTTCTTGGCAACATCCGTAAACTTTACTCCCTGAAGGACTTTTTCATAAGCGCTGAACTTGGCCAGTCCATCGCTGCCCGGCAGGAAGGTGGGTTTCTGGAAGTACATGTTGTAAATCTTGCTCTGGTAATCCTTATCATTTTCAATGATGTCTTTGGCTGCCGCATTGAAAGAATCAATCAGAGCCTGATCCGTACCTTTGGGGAAGGCCACAAAGTAGTAGAAGGGCACATAGGCGTCAAAGCCCTGGTGTTTGATGGTCTTTACATTGATGTTCTTGTCTGGAACCACCAGATCATTTTCCCCATCCATAGCCAGAGGAACCATTTCCCCTTTGGCAATGTAATCCTTTACGCCGCCGTAAGGAGAGAAGATGACATCCACATGGCCCCCCAGAAGGGCGGTCAGACGGGATGCTGCAGCTCCTGCATCCACCATTTTCAGTTTAAATCCCTGATTGACTAGCTGGGATGCAATGACATAAGAGGTAGCCCCGGTCTGGACGGCAATCTTCAGTTCATCCGGATGTTGTTCCGTATAGGCTTTCAGTTCAGCCAACGAATTGATCCCCAGTTTCTTGTTCACCACAATGACATTCCCGGGGTTCAGACCTACTATGGATGCAAAGGAGAAATCATCGAATCCGAAATCGGAAGCCTTGCTGGCCTTGTTCACGGCAAATCCCGTGTGGTTGAACAGGAGGATGCTGCCGTCTTTCTTCCCCTCCTTGACCTTCCGGGATCCGGTAGCGCCTCCATTACCCTTGATGTTGGAAACGACGATGTTGGTTCCCAGTTTCTTGCTCAGCTTCTGGGACAGCAGACGGGCGTTGAAATCCGTATCCCCGCCGGCCCCATAAGGAACCACCACTTCCACGTTTTTGGGCCATTTGGCCTTGGTATTGGCGGTCTTCCCCTTGTCTTTGGCTCCCCCACAGCCTGTAACAGCAACCAGAAGCGCCGCTGCCAGCCCTGCACACAAAATTTTTTTCAGCATTGTTCTCCCTCCTTGGATTTTTACGAAAATTAAATATTTTGCGAACAGCAAGCGAAATTTTAATTTCCTGAATTTTCCGTAACTCCTTGTTACAATCATTATATTGCCCTATAATGTAGATGTACACTTAATAAATCAACAGAGAATCCTTAATTATTTTTCTATATGTCAACAATAAGGAGTTGATTCCACTTATGGATACCAGACTCATCGAGCATATCCTTAAAATTGCAGAAGAAAAGAGCATCACCAAAGCGGCGGAAAAGCTGTATCTGACCCAGTCGGCGCTGAACCAGCAGCTGCTCCACCTGGAGCATGAACTGGGAACGCCGCTTTTCAAGCGGAGCAAGACCAACTGGGGGCCCACCCGGGCCGGGGAAATCTACCTGGAGGGAGCCCGGGAAATGCTCCGGGTGAAGCAGAATACCTACAGCCAGATCAGCGACCTGACCCATGGGTACACGGGAACCATCCGGGTGGGCATGACCCCGGTCCGTGGACCGGACATGTTCATCCATGTGTATCCGGCTTTCCATGAACAGTATCCCAATCTGGTGGTGGTTCCCTATGAACTGAACGTGTTCCAGATGCAGAAGCTGGTCACTGCCGGGGATCTGGACCTGGGGTTCATGACCCTGTTCGAAAGCCAGCGGGATGACAATGAATACCAGAATCTGTATGAAGAAGAGATCCTCATTGCGGTGCCGGAAGCCTGGAATCTGGAAGGGGCCGTAATGGAAGCCGGAAAAAGACGGCCCCGGCTGCCCCTCCTGGCCCTGAAGGACCGGCCCATGATCCTGCTCCGGAAGCAGACCACCATGCGTCCGGTGCTGGACCGGTTGTTCCGGGCCCGGCAGGTGGTGCCGCAGATCCTGTTCGACACCGCCAACCCTGCCACCATCCTGGAAATGGTCCGGGCCGGGATCTGCTGCGGCATCGTGGCGGAATCCACTGCCCAGGGCTTCGAACAGGGGATCCGGTACTATTCCTTTGAAAAGCCCCTCCGCTGGAACGTGGCAGTCAGCTACCCCAAAGGAGCCTTTTTGAACCAGGCGGAGAATTTGTTCATCCAGCAGGCCCGGGAGTACTGGATGCAAAAAGCCAAAGTGCAGAGTGCAGAGCAAAAGTGAAAAATAAAACGCAGAATGACCCAAAGGGCTGCTCCTGCGCAGGAGCAGCCCTTTGGGTCTGTTGGTTTCCAAGGATGTATGAGTTTGGTACACAGTTGGCGAAAGAAGATTACCGAAAGATACCCAGCACGTAGCCGGCCACCAGCCCCATGATGTTCATGACCCACAAGGGCAAAGATTACATATCCGGGAGCCGGAACCACACTGAGGCCTACAATCAGCAGCACTGTAAGCAGCAGGTTGAACCAGAACAGTTTGGGCCGACGGAGTTCGGACTGGTCCTTCTTCTCCATATCTTCCATAATGACGCTTTCATCCACCTGCCGGAGCCCAACAGAGATCTTACCCCAAAATCCCTGTTTTATCTCAGCAATCCTGCCTCATACGCAATGAACAAAATGGTAAAGCCTGCCAGGTACAGGAATCCGAATAC
>OLOW01002054.1_pt1 | contig 13880 bp, 12 predicted proteins | sample 1672801 | NCBI WGS metagenome assembly OLOW01 (sample SAMEA3136725, study PRJEB25190) | human gut metagenome | biome: human gut; feature: human-associated habitat; material: faeces | place: Austria | collected 2013 | reverse complement strand
TCAAACACAAAGCGGTACGGCAGATGAGCTGTATCGCTTTTTTTATTTAAAATGCCGCCGTTTTTTGTGATCTGTGACGGGATCGAGGACCCGCATAACCTCGGCGCCATCCTCCGCTCTGCGGAGGCGGCCGGCGTACATGGCGTGATCGTGCCCAAGCGGCATGGCGCGGGGCTGACCTCCGCGGTGTACAAAGCGTCGGCTGGAGCGGTGGAGTACGTGCCGGTGGCACGGGTGGCCAACATCACCCAGACGATACGGGATATACAGAAACGGGGCGTATGGGTATACGGCCTCGATATGGACGGCGAGACCTGGTGCAGAAATGGAAATCAAAAATCTGAAAATGTTCAGTGAATTGCAAAGAAGTCATCTGGATTTTCTGCAGTCCAGAGTAAATCCTCATTTTCTGTTTAATACCTTAAATATGATTTCTTCTCTTGCAAGGATCGAGAATGCAGATCAGTGTGCAGAACTTATGGAAACGACAGCAGCCTTTTTACGGTATAATCTGGATAATATCAGCAAAACCGTTCCATTGGAAAAAGAAGTGGAAAATTTGAAAGACTATGTGGCGATTCAGGAATGCCGTTATGGTGGTCGATACCAGTACACCTTTGAAATTGATGAGCAGTGCCTGGATTATAAAATGCCATGTATGATCCTTCAGCCAATGGTGGAAAATGCCATTCAGCATGGAATTGCCATGATGCTTGAGAATGGCCATGTATGGATCCGGTTATATCCACAGGGAAACCGTGTATGTCTGGAGGTACAGGATAACGGTGTGGGAATGACTGAGGAACAGATCAGAAGTATCTATGAAGATTTTCAGGAAAACAAATCCTCCGGCAATCATATCGGTATCCGGAATATTTACCGCAGATTAAGACTGTATTACCATAATGACCTGAAATTTGAATTTTATAATATGGATCCGGGGCTGAAAATATTTATTTCTCTACCAGGAGGTGATGATGACAATGAAGTATACGATGGTAATTGCAGATGATGAGCCGGTGGTTTTGAAAAGTACAGAGCTTTTTCTGAAAAAAGAATTTCCGGATATCGAAATTGTAGGAATGGCAGAAAACGGGATTAAACTGAAAGAAATGCTGGAAGCCTATAAACCGGATATGGCAATTGTGGATATCCGCATGCCGGGACTTTCGGGAATTGAGGTCATTGAACTGTTACAGCACAAAAAATGTTCCACTCATTTTATTATCAGTACAGCATACAGTGATTTTGATTACATAAAAAAGGCGCTTGATCTGAAAACAGACGGTTATCTTGTAAAGCCTTCCAAACGGGAAGAAAAGCTGGAAGTAATCGGGAAGCTTTGCAGGACTGTGGAAGAGGAGAAAAAGATAAATCTGCGCCAGGATGGAATTGAATCTGCCCTGGGTGTGGTGAATTCCGTACTTGGCAGTGAGATTCTTATGTCGGTATTTTCTGATAACTGCGACAATAAGGAATTTGATGCATATTGCAATATCAACAATATCCAGTTTTTCGGCGGCTGTATTGCTACATTTCTTCCCCAGACCAAAACAGACCTCAGCAAAAGGGAATTAAATGATGAACTGGAGAAATGCCTGACTGGTTTCTGTGATTTTCTTGCTACCATAACCTCAAAGGGAATTGTGGTGATGTTTTTTGTCCAGGAGGAAGTGGAAAAGGAAAAAAGAAGGGAATGGAGCAATGATCTTGCATCCCTTGTGGCAGAGTGCCTGAAGGAAAGGACAAAAGTAGAGTACCTTTACGGAACTGGAAATGTGTATGACTCTTTTGAAAGAATGTCAGATTCCTACAGGGACAGTGTTCAAATGCTGCAGATTAACCGCAGGGAAGAAGGAAGCATTCCTAAAGAGAGTGCAGATAAAATACAGGATTATGTGGATGAGACCAAACGTTATATTGACATCTGGTTTCGGAAGGATATTTCCCTTATGGACTGTGCCCAGAATGTGGGAATCAGCTCCTACTATTTAAGTCATATTTTCCGGGAAAGAACGGGAACGACTTTTGTGGAATATCTGTCAGGTGTGCGTATGCAGGAGGCAAAAAGGCTCTGTACCCAGACAGATCTGACACTGAATGAAATATCCGAGCAATGCGGATATGTAAATTTGACTTATTTTTGCAAGGTATTTAAACGGATTACAGGAATGACAATCAGTGAATATCGGAAAAGTCAGGAGGAGTAGAAATAGTATGAACGTGAAAACTTGTGTAAAAGCATGTTTTTACATAGATTGCCAATATACTTTAGAGCAGAAAGGATGAAAAACTATGTCACAGGCAAGCGACACAATGAGAAGAGAATGGAAGATCAATGATGCAAAAAGAGATGCAGGGCTGACAACACCGGATGATATCCAGCGTTTTGATGATATTCAGTATGGTCCGGATCCGGTGGAAAACAAGCTGGATGTATACCGTCCAAAGAATGCACAGGGAAAAATCCCGGTTATCGTAAGTGTACATGGCGGTGGATGGGTATACGGTGATAAAGAGCTGTATCAGTTTTACGGGATGACTCTTGCACAGCGTGGTTTTGCAGTTGTGAATTTCACCTATCGTTTAGCACCGGAAGTAAAATTTCCGGCACCTCTTGAGGATACCAATAATGTGATCAGCTGGATGTATGAGAACCAGGAAGAATATGGTCTTGATATGGATCACGTATTTATGGTAGGCGATTCTGCAGGTGGTCATCTCTGTGGCCTTTACAGTGCCATTTGCACGAATCCGGAGTATGCTGTCAATTATACGTTCAAAGTGCCAAATGGATTTGTTCCCCAGGCAGTAGCCCTGAACTGTGGCGCTTACAATCCTCTCAGTGAGGTAGGTGTTCTTGGAGGAGAGCAGGATCAGGAGCTTATGGGGGATTTCCTTCCGGAAAAAGGTTCTGCAAGGGAACGTGCCCTTGTCAATGTAACGGATCATGTAACAGAAAAATTTCCACCGGTTTATCTGATGACCTGTGTAGGAGATTTCTGCCGTCCACAGGCACCCCTTCTGGAGGCTGCATTAAAGAAAAATGGGGTTTATTATGAGTTCAAGACTTATGGAACAGAGGAAAATCCACTGTATCATGTATTCCATGTGACCATTCAGGAGCCGGAAGGACAGAAATGCAATGATGAGGAATGTGATTTCTTCAGACGAATGATGAAAAATAACTGATAAACAGATATAAAGATGTGAAAAAATGCGCTCCCAAAAAGGATCTGAGATTTATGACAAGGTCCTTTTGGGAGCGTTTTGTAGTGTGGGGAGATGAAATAAAATAGTTCTTGCGAAATAAAATAATTCATGCGTCTTTTTTATGCAGGTCTTCTTTGATCTGGGTGGTGGAGATTTCCGGTGTTCTGGGCAGATAGATCACGTCGCAGTAAGGCTTCAGGAAGTCAAACTTACCGGTCCAGTCATCTCCCATCACAAAGGTGTCTACGTGGTATTCTTTGATATCGGATATTTTCTGCTCCCAGTTCTCCTCTGGGATCACCAGGTCCACATAGCGGATGGCTTCCAGAAGATGCTTGCGTTTTTCATAGGAAAAATAGCATTTTTTATGTTTTTCATTCCAGTTAAATTCATCTGTGGACAGTGCCACAATGAGATAATCGCCATAGGATTTTGCTCTTTGCAGAAGATTGATGTGACCGTAATGCAGAAGGTCAAAGGTTCCGTAAGTAATCACTCTCTTCATAATATAAAGTCTCCATTCATGATTGCTGCCATTTATTATATCATACTTCCCATGAAATCACTATGAGAAATTCATAAAACATGCCTTGTTATAGCCCGGATTATTGGATATAATGATATTACAGCACCGTTTTGAATTTTTTTATTCCGGGAGCATGATGATCGAAGGAAAAGGATATCCTATGAATGTATTTGATATTTTAGGACCGGTGATGATCGGTCCGTCCAGTTCCCACACAGCAGGAGCAGCCCGTATCGGTCTGGTGACCAGGGCGCTTCTTGGAAAACCGGCAGCAGAGGCAAGGATCTTTTTCCATGGTTCCTTTGCAAAAACTTACAGAGGCCATGGTACGGATAAAGCTATTGTGGCAGGAGTATTGGGGATGAAAACCGATGATGAGCGGATTCGTTTTTCCCTGGACGTGGCAAAAAAAGAGGGGCTGAAAATCCAGATCGAGACAGGAGAACTGGAGGATGCCCATCCCAATACAGCTCAGATTACGCTGGTGGCAGCAGATGGAGAGCAGGTGTCCCTTCGGGGCAGCAGCATCGGTGGCGGAAATATTCTGATCACCAGGGTCAATGGAATGGAGGTCTCCCTTACAGGACAGAATCCGGCACTGATCGTGCTGCATAAAGATGCCCCGGGGACTATCGCAGCAGTGACAGAGCTTATGGCTGAATATGGAGTGAATATCTGTAATTTCCACCTTGCCAGAAAGGAAAAGGGAGGAATGGCTGTGATGACCATCGAAAGTGACAGTTATCTTGGCCCGGAGTTGAATAAGCGGATCAATAAGCTGGAAAATATCTATTCCAGTACTATGCTCGAACGTGTCTGAGCCATATAAAAGGAGAAAATCGTGGATATAAATTATCACTCAATGGAAGCGTTGCAAAAAGCAGCAGAAGAAAATAACTGCCGCATTTCCCAGTTGGTATTGAAGCAGCAGGCAGTCCAGATGGAGCTGACAGAATGCGAGGTATATGAGAAAATGCAGGAAAATTATAGAGTCATGGCATCTTGCATTGAACCTGGAAGCGACAGAAATCTGAAAAGTACCAGCGGACTTACCGGTGGAGACGCCTACCGTATGAGACAGGCTGTGGAAAATGGGAAAAATCTCACAGGCCCTCTTCTTGGCGGCGCTCTTTACCGGGCTCTGGCTGTCTCAGAACTAAATGCGGCAATGGGAAGGATCGTGGCAGCACCTACAGCAGGAAGCTGTGGAATCGTGCCTGCGGCAATCCTTACCATGCAGGAGCAATATCAGCTGGAAGAACGGGAATGCGTGATGGCTCTTTTTACTGCATCCGCAGTGGGAATGGTGATCGCCAATAATGCGTCACTGGCTGGTGCCCAGGGAGGATGTCAGGCAGAGTGCGGTTCTGCCAGTGCCATGGCTGCGGCATCTATTGTGGAACTGGCAGGGGGGACGCCGGAAATGATCGGATCTGCAGTGGCCACTGCTCTGAAGAATATCCTGGGTCTGGTTTGCGACCCTGTGGCAGGACTTGTGGAGATTCCCTGTATCAAGCGGAATGCATCTGGTGTGGCAGGTGCATTTGTGGCAGCAGAGCTGGCGCTGGCAGGAATCAAAAGCGCTATTCCGGCAGATGAGGTGATCTGGTCAATGAAAAAGATCGGGGATGTAATGCCTGCAGCACTGAAGGAAACGGCAGAAGGCGGCCTTGCGGCAACTCCTACGGGAAAACGTCTCCACAATTTGGTTTTTGGCCCGGAAGCTGGATCTCTTTCATAAAATTTCCACATAAAAGTGTTGCAAAAATTTAAAAAGTTATTCCATAAGTGACAAAAGTATGTTATCCTTTATTCATAAATTTATAACAAGGTGAATGATATGAACAAGAATACAAAGGAACAGGAAATTCCATATTCTTATCTTGTGGATAACATAAAGATACTGTTGATATTTCTCGTGGTGTTTAATCACATTATTGCATTTCAGTTGGTAAAGGCAGACCAGACAGTCCGTTTTATCTGGTATGGAATTACGATTTTTCATATGCCGGCATTTATTTTTGTATCTGGCTATCTGTCTAAGAAGCCTCAGGATGTGTTAAAAAATGTAAAGAATCTTCTGATTCCATATATACTGGGTTATACCCTTACCTGGGTATCCCAGATCTGGCTGGGGAATCACATGGATTATGAGCTTCTTCGTCCCTCCGGGACAGTAATGTGGTATGTACTGGCACTGTTTGTATATCGACTTACCATCGAAGCGTTTGGAAAAATCCGCTTTATTGTACCAGTGAGTATTATTTTTGCGCTTTGGGCCGGTACCAGGATGGAATTCAGTACTTTCCTGTCAACATCCAGGATTGTGGTATTTTTTCCATTTTTCGTAGCTGGCTATCTGTGGAAAAGCGAATATACCAAAGTGATCCGAAAGTTTAAAGGGAAGATCGTGCTGGCACTGATCTCTGTCATCCTGCTTTTTATCGTAACCAATTATATGATCGGGAACAGCATTCCGGTGGATCTTTTCAGAGGAAACCATTCCTATCTTGCAAGCGGTATGGAAAATACGGAAGGTATGGTGGTAAGAGGGCTTATGTATCTGGTATCTTTTACCATTATTTTTGCCCTTTTGGCATTAATGCCGGACAGACGGCATCCGTTCATTTTTCTCGGAAGAAATACAATGGGAATCTATTTTTTCCATTATCCTATCCTGATCCTTATGAATGGCCTGCTGATCCTGAAGATCCCACAGCTTATGAATGTATGGGCACTGTTTGGAATTTCTGTGCTTTTTGTGCTGGTTCTGGGAAGCCATCCTGTGAACTGGCTGTATAATGGAGTATTGAGTCTTCTGACCTTCCTCATTTTTAAAAGGGAGAAAAAAGTGAAGGATGAAGGGCTGGAAGATGAGTATGATAATGACGACGATAAATTTGTTGTAATTGCGCAGCGGCGTATGGCTATCGAAAAATTGGCTTCGACTCTGGAAACGGATGAGAATGAGAAAGACCAAGAGGAAGGGCAGTCTTAGAAGGATTGCCTTTCCATATTTGCATACAGGGGTTAAGATATGAAGCGAGTGATCACCTATGGAACATTTGACCTGTTCCATGAAGGGCATTATAACATTTTAAAAAGGGCGAAAGCACTGGGAGATTACCTGATTGTAGGTGTGACCAGTGAGAGTTATGACATCGAGCGAGGAAAGCTGAACGTGCGGGACAGCCTTCTGAAAAGGATTGAGAATGTCCGCCGCACCGGATTTGCAGATGAGATCATCATTGAAGAGTATCAGGGACAAAAGCTCAGCGATATTATCAAATATAATATTGACCTGCTGGTGCTGGGGTCAGACTGGCGGGGGAAATTTGATTATCTGAAAAATTATTGTGACGTTATCTATCTGGAGAGAACCAAAAATATCTCCAGCACCAAGCTGCGTGGAGAGGGAATCACCTACACAGTGGGTGTGGTTACAGATGATGACGGGGACAATGGTATTGTATGGGAGACAAAGTATGTCAGCGGCCTTCATGTGGAGTGCGTCTTTTCCGAAAATGAAGAGTCTGCCCGGATCTTCTGTGAAAAATATGAGCTGGATTCTTATTATTGTGTGGATGCAGACAGCACAGAATGGCAGCAAGGCTTTGACTGCTTTTTGTCCCAGGTGGATATTGTTTATATCAAGACAGTCCAGAAAAAACGGGAACGGTATATTCGCAGATCCCTGGAGCTGGGAAAATATGTGATCAGCGACGCACCGATGACCCAGAGCAAGGAGAAGTTAAAGGAACTGTTTGCTCTGGCAGAAGCCCACAATGTAGTATTGGTAGAGAAGATCACGCTGGTTTATTTAAGAGCGTTTAACCAGTTGGTATGGCAGACCCACAGTGCCCTGGTGGGAGATATTGTATGCGTGAAATGTTCCATGTCCCAGGATCATTTTGAAGGGGGCAGGAATTTTAATGAGACAGTAGTCCAGGCTTTATGCGCAGTGATCAAGATACTGGGCAGGAATTATCTGGAAGTGAATACCAATGTGGTAAAAGATAAAAAGGGCAATTGTATTTATGATATGATCACCATGAAATATCCGGATGCCCTTGCGACCATTGAGATCGGAACCACCGTAGATGTGGAGGATGAGTTTGTGGTAATCGGCAGCAAAGGCCGTGTGACCATACCCAATGACTGGTGGAATACCGGATATTTTGAAGCAAAAATAGATGACAGCAAAGGGCTGAAGAGATACTGTTTTAACTTTGAAGGAAACGGTTTCCGCTATCTTCTGCAGGAACTGCTGATCATGATCAGTGACGAGAGAACAGAGTGTACCAGGCTTTTTTATGAAGAATCCGAGGCGCTGGCAGACATTCTGGAAGTGATAGACCAGAGAGGATAACAAATGACTGAAAAGCAGGAACATCTGTTACAGCTTTTTCGTGAAATAGACGAGATCTGTAAAGAAAATAACCTGAGATATGTGATGGCAGGGGGAACTGCCATCGGAGTAGTGCGAAATGAGGGATTCATCCCTTGGGATGATGATGTGGATATTTATATGCCAAGGGCTGACTGGGAAAAACTGGTGGAGCTGTCGGAGGCTGTGCTGCCGGAGAACCGGGTACTTCAATGTGTGGATGTTGATCGGAATTATACCAATACCTTCCCAAGATATGCATCTACAGACAGCTGTGCCCTTCACAAGCATCAGATCATCGGAAAGGACAGTGCAGGGGAAATCATTGATGTACTTACGTTGGATCCTATTCCGGCAGATGACAGGGAATATGAGAAATACCGTACCCATATGATGATCTATTCCGAACTGGTTAATATGGTAGTTGTATTTGGAGCCAGATGGGAAATTCCGGTAAGTCAGTATTTACGCTGGCTTTTTTCCTATACTTTCCTGGGAAAAGACAGAACATTGAAAAAACTGGAGAAGATCATGTTTTCCTACGAGGAAAAAGACTGTCCGCGCTATGCTATGAGATGGGGCGGCTGTCCATTTCTTTTTGATAAGGACATGATGTTCCCCGTAAAATATATGAAATTTGAAGGTACAGAAGTGATGGTGCCTCACAGGATGAGCGATTATCTGATCTGGCATTATGGGGATGAATGGTCCTATGTACCACCTCATGGAGAGCGTGAATCCCACGATGCAGTGACGGTTCCGGGAATCACTTATAAGGAACTTAGGGAGGATTATCTTCCCGGTATCCGAAAGGGAAAGCTTCGCAGGGATTCTGTGTGGAGGAAGATCTATTCCCTGGCAGGAGCCAAAAGAAACCACCGGATGCAGCATAAGCGGGAACTGCTTCTTGCAAAAAGTACAGTGATGGATCTGGAGGTACGGATACAGGAGTGTGGACAGAGCCTGAAAATACTTGTGGCAGAGAGAAAATTTGATGTTTTAAATGATATTTTTACCCGCTATTTTCAGGTACAGCTCAGTGTGGCGTTTATCGGGCGGGAAGACTTCGGAGGAATCTATCCATTTTATCATCCTACCTTACTGGAAATCAGCGATGAGACTTTTTATGCTGCCATGCTGACATTGATTTATACAGAGCGGATCGGTAAGGCACACCGTATGCTTGTGGTAAAGGAACAGGCTGGGGAGCTTACACCGGATATGGCGAAGCTGAAAGAGGACATTCAGCTGTTTCGTCAAGCTGTTTCCGATTATGAATTCCATAAATTTCAGGAAGCAGAGGAAAAAGCAGGACAGCTGCTGGAAAGATATCCCCAGGTACCGGGCTTTGTGAAATTTAAAAGCCGTTTTCTCATGGAGCGTGCCAGAAATGGAATTGGCATTGTGGAAGCTGAGGTTTACATTGACGAAGCATTGCGTTTGTTCCCGGAGGATGGCTATTTTCTGAAATACAGAGGAGAGCTTTTGTGGATGCGTGGAAAATGCGCAGATGCCCTTGAAATATTTGCAGATGCCCGGGAGAAGACCACCAATGGGATCACGCATCTGGAATTGGACAAATTTTTGCTGCCATACAGCAGACAGACTGCAAAAACCTGCCAGATGCTGCTGGATGCCGGTCAAAAAGACGGGGCAATGCAGCTGGCAGAGCTGTGGCACAGACTTTTGCCGGAAGAGCTTTCCATAAGTGAGTATTATTATCTGGCCAGGGTAAGCGTGGCGAAAAATCGTCCTGAGATGGAAGCTGTTCTGGATGAGATCAAAGAACAGATGGATCAGGCTGCGGCTTCCGGGGCAGGTATTGAGGAAAAGAAAACGAAAGTATACAAGAAGGCTCTCACAAGAGCCTGGGAGCGGCTGGGATATCCGGGAGAGCTTGCAAAGATCCGGACTGAGCTTATCTATACCAAAGAGATGGATGAACTGGAATGGCTGGCGGAAAGGACAAAAGACTGCAGGATCCGTGGAGGCAGACAGGCTCAGGCCTATAAGGTCCTGGGAGATATCAGGAGCAGACAGGGCCAGACTGCCCAGGCTTATGAGAACTATCTGGAAGCTGCAAAGACAATGGAACACAGTTATGTGCGGACAGAACTGTCCAGGATTTTCCTCACAGATCTTTACGAGGGAAGCAAAAAAGCGAGAGTTTATGCTGCAAATGGAGATGCATCGGATTTCCTGGAGCAGTGGCTTGGAAAATATGAAAGTATTGAAGCTTTACAGGAACTTGTAAAAAAGCTGGTATTTTATAGAAACTGACAGATTGGAGCTAAAAGAGGATGAACAGAGAAAATCAGGAAGTAAGGAAGCTTCTGACAGAAATAGACAGAATATGTAAAAGACAGGGAATTCCCTATTTTCTGGGACCGCAGCTTACTTTGTGCAGTATAACAGGTCAGGAAATACCGGGACCCCATTCCGGTGTGATCTATATGAAGACTGTTGATATGGAACGTTTCCGTGTGGCAGCAGGGGAAGAGGCACCAGATCGGCGTATTGTAGAATCCATGAACAACAATCGGCGTTTTCCTGGATTTTTTCTCAGATATACAGATCTGGATACCTTATGCTTCCGCCTGAATGAAGGAAGAAATTATAAATACCCTGGAATGGGTGTGGATATCCGACCACTTTGTGGAAAACCCCGTTTTCGTCTGGGATATCTGTGGACAAGAGCCCAGGAAGTTGGCTGGGGAGAACTGGCTGACTATTATGGAGACCGCCGTGGGAAAAAGAAATTTTTATGCAGGCTTTTTACAGGTCTGCGTCTGCTCACAGGCCGGGGGCGTCTGGGAAAGAGCTTATATCGGATGCTGGTAAGAAGGACAAATGTGGAAAATCCTCAGGAGTATGTGGTTCGGTTAAAGAAAAAATCCATCTATTTTCCTGCGGAAATTTTTGAGGATAGCAGAACCGTAGTACTGGATGGGATGAAGCTTCAGGCGCCCGCAGATATAAACGGGTATCTCACAGCAGTCTATGGAAGTAATTACAAAGAGAAAGTTTTTGAAAAATATACTCAGAAGCTTTCTGAGATGGTCAGCGCCCGCATCCGCTATGAGGATTATTTTCAGGAGGTGGGCAATCAGAACCGTTTGATCAAAAAAAGACTTCGCTCCAGAAGAAAAAACGGACGTGCCCGCAGGAAAAAGGAATATCTGACCTGGTGCTGGAATTATGTAAAATTCTGTGCATCAAAAATGAAATTAGAGACATACTATCTGGATCAGAAGGATTACATTCTGAATCTTTATAAAAATAAAGATTATCCGACTTTGGAAAAGGTGTTTTTTCCATATAGAAAAGCAACTGTAAAAAGCCTGAAAAATAATGAGATTTTTATTCCGGACGAGGAAATTCAGGGGATTTTTCTGGAGGTGCTGGGAAAATCAGGACGTACAAAGCTCAAAGACCGGGTAGAAAAATACTGGAAATAATGTGAGGCTGATTTTATGAAAGTGACTGATTACATTGTAGAATTCCTACAGAAAAAAGGGATCCATGATTTTTTTGGGTATCAGGGTACTATGATTGCCCATCTTGTAGATTCCATAGAGAAAAATCCAAATACCAGAAGCCACTCCAGCTATCATGAGCAGGGAGCCGCTTTTGCTGCCTGCGGATATGCCCAGGCAAAAGAAGCCTGTGCCTGTGCTTATGCCACAAGCGGACCGGGAGCAGCCAACCTGTTGTCCGGAATAGCAGATGCTTATTTTGATTCTCTGCCGGTGGTGTTTCTCACAGGACAGCTGAATACCTATGAATACTCCGGAATCCAGGGACTGAGACAGCAGGGCTTTCAGGAACTTGACATTGTTTCCATGGCAAAACCGATTACAAAATATGCGGTACAGATCCGGGAACCCCAGCAGATCGTAGAGGAGCTGAACAAGGCTTATGATATTGCAAATACAGGACGTAAAGGCCCGGTGCTGATCGATCTTCCCATGAATATCCAGAGGGGAGAAATCAGTGATCCGGTTTATCACATGGAGGATCTGCCGGACAGGGGCCAAAACCTGGATGAGAGCGCAAAAGAGGCAGCAAAGTGTATCTGGAAGGCCCTGGATCAGGCCAAAAGGCCGGTAATCCTTCTGGGACACGGCGTAAGTGACCGCTCTGTGCGAGACTGCCTTTTTGCACTGGCAGATAAGTGGAAAATCCCTGTAATCACCAGTGTGTTGGAAAAATCAGTCCTTTCCTGGGAGAATCCTCTGAATTTTGGCTGTATTGGCGGAGCTTATGGACATCGCTATGCCAATATGATCGCAAATGCCAAAAGTGATCTTCTGATCTGCCTTGGGATTTCCCTTTGTACCCGTCAGATCGGTACAAAGGTTCATGAATTTGCAAAAAATGCAAAGATCATCCGTGTGGACATAGATTCTTATAATTTGCAAAGAGACATCCATGAAAATGGAGCAAATGAAAGAAAGCTCTGTGCAGATGCGATGGAAGTGGTAAAGGAATTGTGGAAATACAGGGAAAGCGCTTATGATTTTAGAGAGTGGCTGTCTGTATGTACAGATATCCGCAGCTCTTTGCAGGCAGTAGATGATGCTACCCCGGAACGGTATCCAAACCGCATGATCGCAGATCTTGGTGACAGTCTGGCAGATACTTCTGCTGTAGCTGTGGATGTAGGGCAGCACATGGTATGGAGTTACCAGTCTTTTCGAAATCGGAATGGACAGAAGCTTTTGTTTTCCGGCGGACATGGGGCTATGGGATACGCTCTTCCGGCGGCAATCGGGGCTTACTATGCCACAGGAAAGCCGGTGGCATGCATCTGCGGAGACGGTGCTTTTCAGATGAATATCCAGGAACTGGAATGGGTAAAGAGAGAGAGGATTCCCATTACCATGATCGTGATGAACAACCATGCTCTTGGCATGATCCGTCATCTGCAGAGAGATTATTTTGAGCAGGTGTACGCAGATACTGCAGAGGGAAGTGGTTTTTCTTCCTGTCATTTTGCAGAGGTGGCGAAGGCTTACGGGATCAGCAGCCTGTCCATGGAGGCAGATGAGGTAAAAGAAAAGGCCAAAGCTTTTCTGAAAGAGACAGATGCGCCGAAGCTTCTTGAAATCTGTATGGAGCCAGGGACCTTTGCCTATCCAAAGACTTGTCTGGGCGAGCCTATACACAATCAGCAGCCTTATATTCCGAAGGAAATTTATGAGCGGCTGATGAAGCTGTAAAGGGGTGGCGATATGAGTAAAATTACCGTAATTACCGGAGGTACTTCCGGAATTGGAAATGGAATTGCAAAGAAGATCCTGGAAAATGCAGGGGAAAGTGATCGTCTGTATATCAGCTATGGCCATAATCAGGAACGGGCAGAGCGCTTTTGGGAATCCCTTTCACCGGCAGATCAGGAAAAGGTGATTCTGATCCAGGCAGATATGTCGTCCTATGAAGAGATGATGAAATTTGTCCGCCGTATCAAAGAAGAAGCCGGTCATGTGGACTGGCTGATCAATAATGTAGGAATCAGTACCTACGCAAAATATGAGGACAATACCTTTGAAGAATGGAGCCGGATCGTCAATACCAATTTATCTGTTCCGGTATTTCCGAGACCTGATATACATCTGTCTCTGCAGATGTACCTTCTGCCCTTATCTCCGACACATATGCATCATCATTTACAAGATAGCCTTCCGGCGCTTTTACTTCTTTTATCACCACGACTCCAAGCGGCAGCGCCGATGACTCGCCGTCATCCGGGTG
>OLOW01002051.1_pt1 | contig 13892 bp, 11 predicted proteins | sample 1672801 | NCBI WGS metagenome assembly OLOW01 (sample SAMEA3136725, study PRJEB25190) | human gut metagenome | biome: human gut; feature: human-associated habitat; material: faeces | place: Austria | collected 2013 | reverse complement strand
TCCATGAACTATGGAAAACTTACCGCAGGAACAACGAAAACAGCGATTGATACAGTCAAAACCGTCCGAAAAGGGAGAAATCATTACTTACCTTTCCCGAATGGGAGATGTTCTTCATTATATTCAAAAATGGGGCAAAGTCATTGTCAGAAGCATTATTGCTGTCGATACTGTTATTTATCGCAAGGAAACGGACATCTTTCTGTGGGAACAGAACTTCCGTATAAAAACCGACTTGCAGATAGTTTCGCCCTAATCGGCTCATATCCTTAACAATAATCGTTGCGACATTTCCTGCTTCTACTTCCTTAATCAGTTCTTGAAAACTCGGACGATTGAAATTCACACCCGAAAAACCATCGTCAGTAAAATGGCGAATATTCGTGAACCCATTTCTGCGAGCATAATCTTCCAAGTATTTCTTTTGGTTGGTGATTGAATTTGACTCACCATTGAGGTCATCATCTCTTGATAAACGCTCATAGAGTGCTGTAATCTTTGAAGTCCTTGACATTCTCTTATCCTCCTTTCTTTATGTAATCTGTTTTGGTATTAAAAGTATTACTCCCTCTACCAATAGGAGAAAATAGGGATACAAAGCGGAACTGTTTTTCAAAGAATCAAAAAAATATTTTTTGAAATTCTGCAACCGACTTTGATAACCTATTTTCAATTTAGGAACGCATTATTTATCGTCCTACTAAAGTATAGCCCTCAGGGGCCAATTCGATTGCCGTCGCCGTCTCGCCAAAGGTGGATGCCCAGGCGTCAAAATGGGTCATGCCGCTACGTTGCAACGCGGCATATTGCAGATACCGCTGCATCGTATACAATTCCGTCATGCTGTTGGAGACAGGCGTGCCTGTCGCGAAGATTACGCCTCGCCCGCCGGTTAATTGATCCATGTACCGGCACTTCATGAACATATCAGAGGATTTCTGTGCTTCCGTAGCGGAGATGCCGGCAACATTGCGCATCTTGGTGTACAGAAAGAGGTTTTTGTAGGAGTGTGCCTCGTCCACGTAGAGCCGATCTACACCGAGCTGTTCAAAGGTTACAACATCGTCCTTCCTCTCCTCCGCTTTCAGCTTCTGGAGCTTGGTTTCCAGCTGCTTTTTGGACTTCTCCAATTGCTTGATTGAAAAACGCTCTCCGTTGCTCTCCTTGAGTTCCGTGATGCCCATCATGATTTCGTCAATCTGATCCTGAAGCAGCTGTTCCTGACGTTCATGGGAGACGGGGATTTTTTCAAACTGAGAGTGGCCGATGATGACCGCGTCATAGTCCCCGGTAGCGATACGCGCACAGAATTTCTTGCGGTTGCTCGTTTCAAAATCTTTTTTTGTTGTGACCAGAATCCTTGCGGAAGGATAGAGACGCAGGAATTCAGAAGCCCACTGCTCCGTCAAGTGATTCGGCACGACGAACATGCTCTTTTGGCTGAGGCCCAGTCTCTTGCTTTCCATTGCCGCGGCGACCATCTCGAACGTCTTCCCTGCCCCTACCTGGTGTGCAAGCAATGTATTGCCGCCATACAGGATGTGAGCGACGGCACTCCGCTGATGCTCGCGGAGCGTGATTTCCGGGTTCATGCCGGAAAATACGATATGCTGTCCGTCATACGCACGGGGCCTGATCGAGTTGAATCGCTCGTTGTACTCCTTCACAAGCGTTTCTCTCCGGGTCGGCTGTTTCCATATCCACTCACGGAAAGCGTCTTTAATGGCCTGTTGCTTTTGTTGGGCAAGGGTAGTGGCTTTCTGGTTCAGTACGCGCTGCTCCTTGCCATCCGCATTCTGAATGGTGTCAAAGATGCGCGTATCTCGCAGATTCAGCGCATCTTCTAAGAGCTTATACGCATTCGCCCGGTCTGTGCCGTAGGAAGCATACGCGGCGACGTTGCTGCGCGAAACAACCGTTTTGCCGTTGATGCGCCACTCGGCGGTATGGGGCGAAAAATGCACGTCAATCGCGCGGCGCTGGTAGTATGGCGTATTGAGCAGCTCATACATGAAATCCTGAATATAGTCCGGCGAAATCCACGTCGCGCCGAGCCTGACGTCGATCTCCGATGCCTCCAGGTCTTTGGGCTGGGCGGCAGTGAGCGCCGTCACGTTGGTCTGGAAGGAAGCGTCAGACTGCGCTGCCAGCTTTGCTTCGCGCAGCTTTTGACGTACATTGCCCGAAAGGTATTCATCTGCCGTGACATATTGCGCATCCGTACCGGGGATGTGGTAGATCACGCCGGTGAGCTCTTCGGCAAGCTGTTTTTCGTCCTTGCCTGTCAGCCGCGACATAAAGGGGAGATCGACCTTTGCCCGCTCCCCGATGGACACAGCCAGCGCGTCGGAAGCTGTGTCCGCATGGTCGATACTGTGTCTCTGCCTGATCGTCCGCTTGGTAAACATGTCCGCCTTGCCTTTGAGGCGATGCTCCTCATCCAGAATCTCAAGCGAACAGAGCAGATAATACGAGGAATCGTCCGAAAAGGCCAGGCGGTTGGCGCGGTCGTTGATGAGGCCATATTTTGCTGAATACGCATCATACGTCTGGTTCAGCTCCTGCTGCATGACGGCGATCTCTTCATCGCTGTGTTCGTCGAGCTGTGCGTCAATCAGCCGATGCACCTGATCGCGCAGTTCAACCATGCCTTTCACGCGCTCCTGGGCAGTCTGGTTCAGGCTTGGCCTGACCATTCGGCTGTTTTCCCGGTAGTAGACCTGGCCATCCACGACGGCATACGAGAAATTGCGTACATTGGGATCGGCGGGAATGGACTCGTCGATTGCTTCGTTTTCACCGAGGTCGGGCAGTGCCGCTTCCTGGTAGTTGCCATGGATATGCTGGATGGCCTCATGCAGCTGATCCGCGAGACTTGCTCCTTCAACGGGAAGAACCGTGAAATCCTGACGGCCATACTGCGTGTTTTCCCTGCTCTGAATGCCCAGAATCATCTCCGGATGATCGACAAAGTAACTGTTGATGGAAAAACCATCCTCGTTCTGGCCGAGATGCACCCAATCAGGTTCGATGTCAATCGGATGATCCCGTTTTTGGAGGAAGATGATGTCCGAGACGACATCCGTTCCGGCATTGGCGCGGAAAGCGTTGTTCGGCAGGCGAATCGCGCCCAGCAGCTCCGCGCGCTGGGCGATGTACTTGCGAACCTCCGGGGACTGTTGATCGAGGGTATAGCGGGAAGTGACAAAGGCAATCACGCCGCCGGGACGCACCTGGTCAATGGCCTTGGCGAAAAAGTAGTTGTGAATAGAAAAACCGAGCTTGTTATAAGCCCGGTCGTTGACCTTGTAGTTGCCGAATGGCACGTTGCCGATGGCGATGTCAAAGAAGTCCCGTCTGTCCGTGGTTTCAAAGCCCGCGACCGTGATATTCGCCTTGGGATAGAGCTGCTGGGCGATGCGTCCGGTGATGCCGTCCAGCTCTACGCCGTACAGGCGGCTGCTTTGCATAGCTTCCGGGAGCATTCCGAAGAAGTTGCCCACGCCCATAGACGGCTCCAGAATATTTCCAGAAGTAAAGCCCATATTGCCCACCGCATCATAGATAGCCTGAATCACGGTGGGACTGGTATAGTGACTGTTGAGTGTGGAGGCGCGGGCCGCTTCGTATTCTTGCGGGGTCAGGATTGCGGCGAGCTGCCGGTATTCGTCTGTCCACGCGGGCTTGCTCGCGTCAAAGGCATCCGCCAGACCACCCCAGCCCACATATCGAGACAGCACCTCTTGCTCATCTGGCGTCGCTGTTCGTCCTTCGGCCTCGATTTGCTTGAGCGTGCGAATAGCCGCGATATTGTAGCCAAACTTGGTTTTCGCGCCGCCCTCGCCCAAGTGGTTGTCGGTGATACGAAAGTTCTGCGTGGTGGACTGCTCAGGGCGTTCCTTCTGGGGTGCTGTGTGCATCCGCTCAATGACGATATCATAGGGCAGGCCGTTCTGTTTGGCGGGGTAAACAGCGACCGTTTCGGAGGTGATTTCCGGCTGCTTCTGAGGCTGCGGATATCGCTCCATGAGCCGGGCAAAGCTCTCCTGACTTTCTGCCCGGAGAATGGGATAAGTCAGCGACGGGTCGCGCAGCTCGATGCCCAACGGGCTGATTCGCTCGATGATAAAAGGTTTCCCATCTTCCAGATAGACCGTATCGCCCACCTGATAGGCGGGTGCCTGGACGGTAGGTTGTTCAGTCAAATCCGGCAAAGGCTGAGACAATTCAGGGTAGGTGGCTTGTATAATGTCGCTATGCAGTCTGTTGTGAAAGTTGTCCAGTCCATAGTACAGATCAATAAAGCGGGCATCCTGAATCGTGGCCACGACTCGCTTAATAGCAGCTTCTCCTTCCAGATAAGCGTTCTCCCTGTCCGAATTTTTGCAGGCATTTTGATAAGCCTCATCTTCCAATACAAGGCTCTTAACAATAGGTAGAAACTGCTCGTAAACTTCCCGTACAGTGGGCGAAGTGCCTTGCGATTGTTCCGATTCTTCTAGTTCGGCCTCCTCCTGAATAATCTGGGCAACAGTCTGCTCAACCTGCCGGATGAACGGATTTTGGGCAAACTTCTCCTGGTCAACGACTTTTCCGCCTTCAATGCCGGATTCGGCCAGCCGTTCTCGGATATAAACGGGGTCAATGTCCTCCAGAGCGTCCTGTTCTTCTACAGTAAAAAAACGATCTTCTTCAATCAAATTAAGCACACGGTCGAGGATTTCCTCCCAGGGAATGTCCCCCGCACCGCTTACGCCATTGACCGGGAACGATGGAAGATCATCGCCGTACTCCTCCCGGAGTACATGGAGCATATCTGCGCGGGAAGCCCCTTCCCGCAGTCGGCGCACAACGGCGCGCTTGCTTGATGTATCGCCGTTCCATTCCTGGATGGCCGCGTCAATGTCTGCCTGGGTGATCTCAGTACGAGACGGCGTGGATGTATCTTCCGTCCTTATTGTGCTGCTCCCAAAGACCCGTGTGCCGTCTGCCCCGAATTCGGCTTCGTAGGCGTCAATGTCTCGTTCCGCCTCATGGTCAATCGATGGACGGGATGACACACGGCGCTCCTGGCTGTCCCAGTCAACAGCGGAGATCGTCACATCATATTTGTCCCGGAGCTGCTCTACATACTGCTCCAGTTGGTGGGCGGGAATACCGCACATATCCACTCGCCCCGCTCCGGGAACAAGGCGGGAGGTCAGCGTCAGCCCCAGCATAGAGGCGGCAGTCCGAGCATCCTCGCCGTATAATTCATAGAATTCACCCACCTGAAACAGCACCATATCGTCGGGGTGGCTTTCCTTGACCACCTTGTAGGTGTCAAAGAGGGAATTGCGCTGGGCACTTTGCTGAAACTGAGCTTTTTCTTCTGGCGTCAGATACCGATGCAGACTGACGAGCCTATCAATTCGCTTGGCTGCCTCGTTCCAGTTCAGATGAACCTCAGGACAGCCTTTTTTCGTGAGCTTAATGCCCTTGCTGTCGTGGCTCTCCGAACTGCCATCGCTCCTCGAAAGTGCGTGTGAACGCCCGCCAATGCCGTATTCACACTTGAGGAAATCCGCTTTTTCCTTCGTGGAATGGGCGGGAATATCCGTAAAGTAACGGTAAATCCGATCCTTTCCACCCTCCATGCTGCTCCCAGACGAAAGAAAAGCGCCAAGCTCATCCTCTGTAATGAAACCATCGGGACGCGAGACCTCCGTCAGCAGGGAATCGTACTCCCTACGAGGGAGCGTCAGCTCCTTCAATGCCTGTAAGACCTGTTCGGGGCGATGGTAGTGGAACCGCATCAGATCGTGATTATCTTCGTATGCCCCTGCAAAGCGCTCTACCTCAGCAGTGAGGGTAGATAGAAATTGCGGGTCTGCAAGCCGATCAGCCAAACGGCTGGTTTCTTCAGGAAAGCCGCCGCCGTGAATCGCTTCAATGGAAGGGAAAAAGCCTTGAGCTTCCGGTGCCGTCTCGCTGTACATATACCACAAGCTCTGGGATAGTGCAGCGCGCTCATGCGCAGGGGCAGCAGCAAGCTCCATCATGCTCATGTATTGTCCTGATTCCATGAGTTCTCCGACCCGTTTGGCGGCATCCTCCCACGATAGGGTCTGCGCCATGGTTACGTATCGGGCAGATTTTCCCAGCGAAAAGTGAATACCATCCTCATCGTACCAGGCGCTGTACTGCCTGCCATCTACCTTCAGGCCGTTTCCACCATGAAAGCTCCGGCACATGTAGTCCGCAACGGATTCAGTGGAAAGCTGCTTCATAATGGCCGTGCCGATGACCAGCCTGAGATCGTCCGAATTGCCGCCGACGCGCAGGAATTCATCCACGACTTCCTGGGAAACCAAAGAAGCGAAGGGCATCATTCCGATGCTCTCCGCTTCCATGCTGTCAATGATCTGAATTTGTTCCGATTCCGTTGGAAAGATGAAGCTCAGTTGCTCTTGCTGCGGCTCATAGTCCGTCAGGCGTAAATCAGCTCCGACAGGATCATCTCTTCCGCTTGCGCCTTGCAGTTGTTCATCAGGCCCACCCACGCCATCTGATTCTGGGCTTTGAGTTCCTCCGTCACGCCCGCTTCCTTCGTCAGATGGTTCATCAGGTTGTCCAGACGGTTCTGGGCCGTCTCCTCGATCTCCTGAAGGTGCGTCATCAGGTTGCCGCTGAGGAGCAGCCTCGTATACAGGCCCGGACGGCTCTCCTCCAGGTAGCGCTGCCGCATCCCCCCGTACTTGCCCAGCGGCTTGCGTTCCGCTTCGGTCAGACCCAGGTCGGGCAGCAGATAGTCCCCGTTCTTCCTGTAAATCAGTTCGCTCATGCTCCATACTCCTTTCCACTTGTCGGATGGTCTTTTCGATTTGGCGCAGCACCTGGCCTGAAATCTCGCTAACTGCTTTGCCAAGCTCCGCCACAGTTGCGGGTGTGTTCCAGTCAAGCACCTCGGTGAAATCCTCCCGGAAAAGCTCCGGCTCCAGTCCGCAGCGCGCCTGGAGGCTGTAGGAGATGCTGGCAGCGGCGGCTTTCCGGAAGGAAGCCCCGATGTTGAATTCATCGTACTCCGAAAGATACGAACCGTCAACGCTGTCGATGATGTCCCGCCTATGCTCGCGCCAATAGGCTAACGCCTGCTGCGTTGCGATCTGGCCGATCTGGCCGGATAAGGGCATGGAGGCGTCAGCGTAGTACGCGTTTTCCAGCATCTGCTTGACAGGCTCCATATTGCCTTCTGCCAGCACCCAGGGTTCAACCCTTCGGGAGCCGCGGCGTTCGCCGGTATCCGATACGTCAAAGACATACCGGACAGACATGCCACCAGGCCCAGGAGAGAGCAGCGCGATGCCCTTGGAGCCACGCCGGATATAACGTCGCATCGTATCATTCCAAATATCGTACTCGGCACAGGCCGTCGCATCCGGGCGCTGGGCATAGATCAGCAGTTGATCGTGAAAAGGGTACTTGTACAATCTGGATGATGTATCCAGAAATGCCGCCCAATCGAGGTAATCGCCGGTGATCTTTCGGGCGGTATCATCAGCCAGCGTTGCGTAAACCTGTGCTTTCGTTGCCATAGGGAGTCCTCCTGTCCATTAGTCGTGTTCCGTCAATCCGAGTCGAAAAAATCCGATGTGTTTTCGCGGATCAGCTCATCGAATTCAGCATCCGTCATGTTTTTCAGCTTCGAGATTGCGCCTTCCGTCAGGGAACGAAGCTCGTCTTCGTCATACATGAGATAGCGCTTCATGTTGCGCAGCGACCGGATGGTTTTGCGCCGATCACCGGCATCATAGATGCAAAGCAGATTGATTTCCTCAGTCGAGAAATAAAGATTCATGAATCCTCTAACCTCCAACGTTTGATTTCAAAAGGAAAAACGAGCAAGGACGATCAACGGGTCGTCCTGCTCGAAAATAGGCGTTTTTGGTTTTTCAAAAGCGTTGCGCTGCAAGGCTTTTTCGACCCCAAACAGGGCTTCAAATCAAACATTTCGCCGCTGAAGATACATCCGTTCCCTCGTTTGATCACGATTCACTTTGGCGGCACACCCCTTACAATACTTTTGTCGGGCGTTGGCAGGCACAAAGAGGGCTTTGCATACCTCGCAGCGCTTCATGTTGGATGGCAGGTCATCGTCCTCCGCCTCGTCATACCACAGCGCATAGGAGACAAGATCGCTCAATTCCCAGTTGGCGGGCAGAACGCACTCCAGAAAATAGTCACAGTCGATCATGCCATCCCGGATGGAATCATATTTCGGGTTGATCAGATGGCAGCGCCGGTCGGTTTCGGCACAGAAGCCGCCGTGATAGTTCGCGCATTCACCGGCAGCCAGCGCCTTGATGCTTTTGAGTATCTGTTTTTCAGTCATAGTACCTCGATTCTCCGGCCGGACAATCACGTCCGAGCCGGAGGAGCATCACGCCATTTGGCGAATGTCGTCCTCCGTCATGTAGATATTGAAGCGCGTAAGCTCGGGAATCGCATTGTTCTCGGCATAGCAGCGGGCTTCCTCAAAGGCGCAGGCGTCGTCGTTTTCTTCCAGCGTCCGCAGAGCATACACCGCCCTGTCCAGACGCGCATTTCGGCAGGCGTCAAACTTGGAATCTGGCTTGACACCGTTTCTCCTGCACAGATAGTCCGTCAGGCCGAGCAGGAACAGCGCTGCCCGATACAGCCCGCCATCCCAAAACTGTTCAATCCATTCGTTTGCACGAATGTGTCTAATAACGGCCAGATCACCTTCCTTGTGCAGCTTGCTCAGGGTGGCGTCAACCAGCAGATAGAAGGGCATGAGGGTGCCCTCCTCATGGACGGCGAAGGTATCAGGCGCGTTGGCTTCCTCAAGCTCATCCCAATAGCTGAGCAGGATGTCTTCGATGGAAACATCCAGCGCCTCCGCGATGCTGTACAGCGTCGCCGCCTCACAGCGGTCAAGCTGTGCCTTGCCGGTCAGAATGTCGCGCAGCGTGGATTCGGGCACGCCGCTCAGGTCGCTCAGATCGGTACGGGACATATGCCGGGCATTCATCAGTTCAATCAAGTACATCATTTTATCGCTCCTTTTCATTGGTCTTGCATTTGGGTTTGGTATGCGCAGGTGGCTGCTGCACCGCAGCTTGTTTGGGGGCAAGCACCCGCTGGGCGCTTTTGTCGTAGCAGTAGAGGTAGAAGTTGTAATCTCCACGGCGCGGCGTACAGCGCAGACAGTATTCGTAATGCTGGGACTCGGCATGAAAGCCATAGCTGGTATCGCAGGGAAGACCGTCCCGGCACAGCTTGCTCATGCTGGAAAAGCTCTGCAAGAGTCCGCCTTCCTCATGAAAACCATTGACCACCGCTTGCAGCTCATCCCGGAATGATACAGTTTTCAAACCTATCTGGTGATCAAACCAGCTTGTCCAGAATTCATTGTCATCGCGGCCAAAATCTCCGCGCAGGTGGCCGATACAGCTGCGTTCCGCATCCTGCTTATCACGCGCAGAATAGAGCCAATCCCGCTTGTCCGATTCGATGGGCTTCCATGTGAGCTGTGTATCCATGCCGCGCTCTACATCCTTCAGAATAGCCTCGAAGGCATAGAGTGCGGTGCGGGTGAAATCATCCCATTGAGCCGCCCTGTCACCAGGCGCTTGTGGAATCCCCTGCTGCTCGAAGAAAGACGAGGTGTCCTGCGCGTCCAGATAGGAGGATATGTCGGCGCGAAGGTCGGAGGCCAGTTCCGGCAAGGATTCGCCGTTGTCACTGCCAAGCAGCATTTCCTCAACACCGGTGTCCGGGTCTTCCCAGGTGAAGGACAGACGCAGCTCGGCGTGTTCGCCGTCTCTGACGTATTCCAGCTTGGTATCATCGGGATAGTCGTGGGAATAGGCATAGGTCGCGTGTTCATCAGGCGTTGTGCTGTCCGGTTCGGGCAGGTCGTACTGACGGTCGCGCCAGTTTTCGTAGTCTTGGATGGATTGAATCATAGGCACCTCCCGGTTTATCGTTCAGGGGTATCCCTGTGTTTTCTGTGCTTGAGCCTGCGCTCGTCATCAGTCTTCTTGGACCTGCCGGGTGTGGAAGTTTCATGTTCGGCTGGTTTCAAGCCGTTGTTGAGGATGCCGTCGATCATGTTGTAATCGTCTTCCATGAGCATCTCTGTGTTGCGCAGAGAATTCTCCGGAGAGAGGAACGACGGCAGCTTGATAAAGCTAATGCTGTTCGTATAGTAACAGCTGGTTTGTCCATTGACTGTCAGAGCTACCACGTCACTCACACTCATGCTGCGCCCATGAAAGTCTTTGGGATGACAGCTATTGAAGCGAAAAAACAGGTCTTCAAGGAGCGCATCAGGTTCTTCAAGTGAAACACAATCATCCGGCAAGTCACCGGTATACACCAGATGATAGCGTTTCTCCGTCACAGTCTGAATAGACGGAACCTGTTCACAGCTTTCAATCCAGCATCCGCCATCCCCACAGGCCAAATGGATGGTCGCGGACTGAAAGGCCTCATTTTCCACATGGATGGATGTCGGGTCGGCGCAGGCAACCGTGCTCAAGCCCTTGCTTTCCAGGTACGTCTCCACAGCAGCCTTGCTCGGGAACAGCAGGCCCTCTGAGGCTTGGACAATATGCTGGACATCGCTGAACATGTGATCTGCGGCACTTTGCAGCTCGGACAGGCTGGAATAGCGCAGTTCATGGTATTGGGGATCGGGCTTTAACTGATAAAGGGCATATGTGTTGCGACGGGTCTTGGCAGACGCATCGCTTTTTCCCGTATGCTCCTGCGTGTCGGAGTGGAGATTTACGGGCATAAGATCACCTCCTGAGAGAGGAGGAGCGCCGACACTGCTGCCGGCGCTCGGGGTAAAGGGATTATTCGCACATCACCATGTCGCTGATCTTTGCACCGTCGGAAATAATCAGCGAATACTGCGCTTTGCTGCCTTCCGTCGCCTGACGGCAAATGCGCAGTCCGTACTGCTCAACGGAATTTCCGCGCGCCAGCGTCAGTTCAAATTCGGATTCATTCCAGTAGCGATCACGCTTTGTGTCGTAGAAGTCGATAGACCAGGTGCCAGACCATTCCAGCTCACGCCCGCTTTCAAGCTGCGTTCTGCCGGTCATGGTGCCATCCCCCCGGAAAGTGATGCGGCTCGCATTGATCGAGCTTCCGGCATAGAGCTTCCAACTGCCGACGATGGCGCGATTGGCTTCGCTCATATCGGTCACGGTTGCATACAGACAGGCAGTGGGGACAAAGCCTCGGAAACGAACGCCGTTTTCCTCGGACTCGATGTAAGTCCATTCGCCCATACTCCCCAGGCAGATTACCTTGGTGTTCTCCGGCAGCTTTGACAGGGCTGTGCGGCTTACGAGCGGATCATCCGTTACCTCCACATCGTAATGCACGATCGCAGGCACGTTTGTCAGATTCAGCTCGGGGACGGTCACATCAGCAGGCAGAGCGTTCTTATAGATGTATCCGATTCGATTGTGCGTGTCGGTAATATCGTACTGTACAAGAATCCAATCGCCCTCGCTGCCAAACACCTGAATCCAGCCATTGGTGCTGACGCGGGCACGGTTTTTCGCGCCCCGGATGCTCTTGCTGTCCGGCGCAGAGTATACCGCATAGGTCTGGTTGGAGGTGAAGGATACAAGGGAGGCCGAGAGCGTTCCGACGGGAATCGACGGGGCGTTGGTGGCGTCAATCATAGCGGGTTCATCCGCCAGGGCGGCACTGAGCATCATCATCAGCGCAAACAGGGAAGCTAGAAACTTCTTCATTGTAAATACTCCTTTCATCAGTCAAAGGTCGGGCGCAGCCGGGGCCTTCCGTCTTCCCCATAGTCCAAATGCAGCGTGGCGTCGTATTTGGTGTGGGTCTTGGCAGAGCGAAGGCCGGTCTTTTTGACTGCGCCCTTTTCAAGCAATTCACGGATATCGCTGGAGGTCAGAGGCTTTTCAGCATTTTTCAAAATGCCGCCATCCTTCCAGAGCGCAAAGTCACAGGTGCGGTTTTCGCACATAAAGCCCTGGGGACGTTCGGTAATGGCAGCGCCGCATTTCGGGCAGCTTCCGATTCTTTCACGGAGCGGAGGAAAGAGCTGATCCGCGTCTTCGGCACGGCGGGTATCACGGGTCAGGTCTATGACCATCTGACGAATATCGCGCATGAAGTCCTCGGGCTGCTCAAGCCCCTGTTCAATGCGCTTCAGCCGCTGTTCCCACTCGGCGGTCAGCTGTGCGGAGCGGAGCTTTTCAGGCAGCACGGCGATGAGCGCTTTGCCCTTGTCTGTCGGCAGAAGAACCCTTTTGCGCCTATCGCCAACGCGCTCTACCAGCTTGGTGTCGATCAGCTTTTCCAGGATAGCGGCGCGTGTGGCTGGCGTGCCGATGCCCCTGCGTTCGGCGTCCTCCGGCATGTCCTTCGCGCCCGCGGTTTCCATAGCATGAAGAATGGAGGCTTCCGTGTGATGGCCAGGGGGTGTGGTCTTTCCTTCGGCAACCGCTGCCTGCGGGAAGGGAAATTCAAAGCCCTCGGTCATTTCCTCCGGAATAGAGGGTTCGCTGCTTGCATCCTCGTCCGCCAGCCGCCCGCCGAGACTGCCTCGGAACGCATACCAGATGCGTTTCCAGCCCATTTGCAGAACCTTCCTGCCCTTGAGCGTGAAATTGTGACCCGCGCACTCGATGTGCAGGATGGTCTCGTCGTAAAGGAAGGGGTCATCCAGCGCGCAGAGCATGCGGGTACACACCAGATGCAGCAGATCGCGTTCGCCGGTTGTGAGTGCGTCGATGGCCGAAGTCTGCCCGGGCATGGTCACAGTGGGAATCAGCGCGTGATGGTCTGTCACCTTGCTGTCGTCAATCACCTGCTCAGGATGCACAGCCGGCTCGAGGCTATCGGCAAACGGCAATGCGCCGCAAACCCTTGCCGCCAGCTCGCGGAGGCTAGGCTCCATGTCGTGCGTCAGGTGGCGGCTGTCGGAGCGAGGATAGGTCAGCAGCTTCTTTTCATACAACCCCTGCGCATACTCCATCGTCTGCTGGGCCGTATATCCAAAGAGCTTGTTGGCGTCGCGCTGAAGCGCCGTCAGGTCATACAGCGCGGGAGCGTTTTCGCTTCGCTGCTTATGCTCGACGCGGGTGACAACCGCCGGATTGTGGTTGCAGGAATCCGCCAGCCGACGCGCGTCGTTCAGATCAGCATAGCGTTCCGACTGTGCGACCACGCCGCGTCCGGTATCCAGCTTGACCGTATAGAAGCTCTCCGGCTTGAAATCGCTGATCGCCGCTTCGCGCGCGGAGAGCATGGCCAGCGTAGGAGTCATCACGCGCCCAACATGCAGCGTGGGGCCGTACAACAGAGAGTACAGGCGCGTCGCATTCATGCCGATGAGCCAGTCGGCAAGGCCGTACTCCTGGCACTCGTCATCTCGGCGCTGTGCATCTGTGGGCTGGCCTCTCCTCTATCCCCCCTTTCCATTCAAAAGGGAGGGCAGCCATGAGAGCCTACCCGAACCTCCATCCCCTCGTCGCCAGACACCTCGGCATCCGCATGATGTACGCGCCACCGCTGCGGCCTGCCCACAGCATGGTCACGCCCATCCGTCCGCTGGTGGTCCGCTGCACTCATAATTTCGCTGGAGCCATGCTGTACTGTTCGAACCTACGCATGAGACTAAGATGGCGCTTCATCATGGACATCGCTCAGGGGCTTTCCGTCTCCCGATCCATTAATAACCATGATTGTATCATTATCAATGAATTCAATAGACCACAAATTTTTATCAAGATAGACCACTAACTTATCAGAATCATTTTATATTTAACAGAAGATGAATAATTTCCATTGGCTGTCAGCTTATTTTTTTCAAAAACAATAACTGCTGTTTTGCC
>OLOW01002049.1_pt1 | contig 13904 bp, 7 predicted proteins | sample 1672801 | NCBI WGS metagenome assembly OLOW01 (sample SAMEA3136725, study PRJEB25190) | human gut metagenome | biome: human gut; feature: human-associated habitat; material: faeces | place: Austria | collected 2013 | reverse complement strand
CCCCAACAAACTGGGTACCCTGATCGCCAACTGCTTCGAAGAAGCCGGGGTGATCCCCCGGGTGTACCTGTCCACCAGTTACATGCGGATGGGCGGGGCCCTGGCCTCCCAGGGGCTCTGTGCCGCCTTTTCCACCACCATGCCCCTGTACAAGCTCCAGCAGAATCTGGCGGAGGATGTGAACGTGTTCCCGGTGCTCTACAAACGGCACCCGGTGAGCCACGACCTGTACCTGGCCTACTACGAAAACCGCTACCACCCCCAGTACACCCAGTACTTCATCCAGCTGCTCCGGGAATATTACAGCCAGATCGACGCCCTGGATCTCACCAGGATTACGGAATAAGTAAAGGGGGTGTGAAAAAATGCTTTTTCACACCCCGTCACTAGTCACTAGCCGATGGAAGCCAGCTGACGCAAGCGAAATAAAGGCGCTGTGGATGATTTTTTCACAGCGCCTTCTTCCATATCATTTTCTCTTCTTTGCTTCTTCCAATAGAGGATCTACGATCTGTTCCCATTTGGTGGGAGCAGCGTCCACGAATTTCTCGGCAAAGTCGAAGGGCACCAGCATTTCGTGGGAAGCCTTGGCAGCCACGGTCATCAGCGGTTCCACCCCGGCATCCTTCAGCAGGTCGATGGACCCTTCCAGTTCATGGCCTCTCCGTTTGGCATGGACACCGGTACCGGTGACCAGACGGTTCAGATGGGACACAAAGGGCGTGCCGTCCAGGGATTTGGACAGGGAATTCACCACTTCTTCGGCCACTCCATAGGCATGGGCCCCTTCCAGCATTTCGATCATCAGGCTGGCAATCCCCTTCATGAAAATGCTGCGCACCAGTTTGATGGCGGAAGCGGAACCGGCTTTTTCCCCGGCCAGGGTAATGTCCATATGGTAGGGTGCCATGGTTTCCTTGAAGGCAGCGGCCCCGTTGCCGCTGGCGGTGATGGGCACCTGGTGTTTCTTTTTAGGCAGGGATCCCAGCATGGCCCCGTCGGTGAACAGGACGCCAGTGTCTTTGATCTTTTCCCAGATGGCCTGTTTGGTGGCCGGGGTGGAAGCGCTTACATCCACATACAGCTGGCCTTTCCGCAGATGGTCTTTGATTTCGTCACAGACCCCCATGGTGAAGGTGGAGGGAACCGCGGCAAAAACCACATCCGCCCAGTCCACCAGGTCCCTGGAATCGTCCACCAGGGTAACATGGGCTTCTTCCGCCCGTTTGTGGACCAGTTTCCCCATGACTTCATGGTTCTGCATGGCGTCGTGGGCCTTGATGCCCCGGATGCCTTCCCCATACAACCCTTGTGCAATGTTGAATGCCGCTTCGCCGAAACCGATAAATCCAATATTCATATCCATATCCTCCCGAATCACAGATTCTCTTGTTTTCTCTTTGCAATTGTATGATACGGGATTTTACCAACAAAGTAAAACAGTTATAGTTTGAAATATTGACAAATTTTCTTTGTGAATGTTCCAGCAGCAAAAAAACAAAAGGCAGCCGGAGACCGGCTGCCTTCCTTCGTCCAGTGACTAGTGACAGAAAGGCTGCTCAGGGCAGCCTTTCTCTTTACAGCGTTACGAAATCCGCGCTCTGGATACCGTCCAGGCCGGCGATCATCTGCAGGGTGGCTTTTTCCACCGGGCTGTCCACGGTCATGATCATCATGGCGTTGCCGGTCTTGGGCTTCCGGGCCACCTGCATGTTGGCGATGTTTACATGGGCTGCCCCCAAGAGGGTCCCCATCTGGCCGATCATCCCGGGCTTGTCGTCGTTCTTGGCCAGGATCATGTAGTGTTCCGGCACCAGGTCATAGTGATAGCCCTGGACTTCCGTAATATGCGGGGTTTCGTCGGGAGCCACCATACCGGCAGCGGTAAAGGTCTTGTTCCCGCTGGAAATCTTCACGGAAACCCGGTTCATCCGTTCTTCCCCGTTCATCTTGCCTTCCACCACGGCTACACCCCGGGTTTCCGCAGCCAGTTCGGCGTTGACCATGTTCACCCGTTCCTTCAGGATGGGATCGAACAGGCCCTTCAGGATGCTCCGGGTGATCAGGGTGGTTTCCAGGTTGGCGGCCGGCCCTTCGTAGACCACTTCCACCTTGTCCACCGGGTCTTTTTCCATCTGGTAGTACAGTTTGCCCAGGCATTCACCCAGCTGCAGGTAGCCCATCATCCCTTCCAGTTCCTGAGGATGGAGAGCCGGCAGGTTTACCGCATTGGGCACCATCTGGCCGTTGAGCACATTCACCACTTCCTGGGCAATGGAAATGCCCACCTTGTCCTGGGCTTCCACGGTATCCGCGCCCAGGTGAGGTGTCAGCACGCACTGTTCCAGCCCGATCAGGGGAGAAATGGGTTTGGGTTCATCCACCAGCACATCCAGACCAATGCTGGCCACCTGGCCTTCCTTGATGGCATCGGCCACAGCCTGTTCGTTGTACAGGCCGCCCCGGGCACAGTTCACCAGCCGGACGCCCTTCTTGCATTTCTTCAGTTCTTCCTTGCCGATCATGTTGATGGTTTCTTCGGTCTTGGGAGTATGGATGGTGATCACATCGGCCTTGGCCAGCAGATCATCCAGGGTTTCGCATTTTTCCACTCCCAGCCGTTTGAACCGGGAATCAGGGATATAGGGATCGTAGGCGATGACTTTCATTTCAAAAGCCTGCATCCGTTTGGTCACCAGGGTACCGATCCGGCCCAGGCCGATGATGCCCAGAGTCTTGTGGTACAGTTCCACGCCCTTCAGGTTCTTCCGGTCCCACACCCGGCTTTCGATCATTTTCTGGGCTTTCACCGTGTTCCGGCAGGAAGCCAGCATCAGGCCGATGGTGTGTTCGGCAGCGGAAATCACATTGGCTTCCGGGGTGTTCACCACAATGATCCCCCGTTTGGTGGCCCCTTCGATATCGATGTTGTCCACCCCGTTGCCGGCGCGGCCCACCACTTTCAGGTTCCTGGCGGCCTGGTAGAATTCTTCGTTGACTTTGGTTACGCTGCGGACGATGATGGCATCATAATCCCCCACAATTTTCAGCAGCTCTTCCCGGGGAATGTCGAATTTTACAGTTACTTCCAGATCCGGCTGGGCTTTCAGCATTTCCACGCCTTTGTCAGAAATCCGTTCCACCACGATGACTTTTTTCTTGTCCATGTTTTTTCTCTCCTTGTTCCCTGTAGGGATAAAATAAAAACTCCCGTGCCTGACCCCCTAAACGGGTATGTCAAGGACGGGAGAACCTCTCACGTGGTGCCACCTTATTTCGCTGCACTGCAGCCTCATTTCCAGGGTAACGGCTTGGCCGGGTGGGTTGCTGCCCCCACCGTCTCAGGAGTGGATTCCACAGGGTCTTCCGCTGCTTCCCACAGCCAGCAGCTCTCTGAAAGAAAAGGCCTTGTGTACTTGGTTCCTTCATGGACACTTTTTTCGGTATATCTATTTAGGTACATCAAGCACTTGCTTACGATTTTACTCATTCTCCCCTGTATTGTCAAGAGTTTTCGTAAATTTTTCCGCCCGGTCCAGGTGCTTTTTCAGAATCCGCGTACGATCTCCCACGGACTCCATGGCGGACTGGGCTTCCGCCAGCTTCTTTTCCGCCCGTTCCACTGCCGTCTGGAAAGCCCCCAGGTCCGTGTTGATCTGAGCCACCAGCCGCCACACCTGGCTGGTCTGTTTCTGGATCACCAGGGTCCGGAAGCCCATCTGGAGGCTGTTCACCACCGCCGCCAGGGTGGTGGGTCCCACCAGGGTCACCCGGTATTTCCGCTGGAGCTCGCTGACAAGCCCCGGCCGGGACACCGCTTCTGCAAAAAGCCCTTCCAGGGGCAGATACAGCAGCCCGAAATCTGTGGAATAAGGAGGCGCGATGTATTTGTCCCGGATGTCTTTTACCTCGCTTTTCAGCCGGATTTCCAGCTGTTTCAGGGCCAGTGTTTCCCCATCGGCATCCCCGTCTTCCCGGGCCTGGACCAGGCGCTGGTAGTCCTCCAGGGGGAATTTGGCATCGATGGGCAGCCATACCGGGGCATCCCCGGTACGTCCCGGGAGACGGATGGCGAATTCCACCCGTTCCTGGCTCCGGGGACGGATGGCCACATTGGTGCCGTACTGTTCCGGAGCCAGCATATCCCCCAGCAGGTTCCCCAGCTGCATTTCGCCCCAGATCCCCCGGTTCTTCACATTGGTCAGGACCTTTTTCAGGTCTCCCACACCCTGGGCCAGGGACTGCATGGACCCCAGCCCCCGGTTCACCATGGCCAGCCGGTCGCTGACCACGCTCATGGACAGGGTCACCTTCTGATCCAGGCTGTCCCGGAGCCGGTCCGCCTCTTCCCGGGCCTGTTGGGCCCGGATTTCTTCCTGGGCCCCCAGGGATTTCTGGAGCTGGACCAGAAGCACGATGAGCACAAGGAGGGCGCACAATACCGCCCCCAGCAAGATGGTTTCCATGACAGTTTCCGCCTTTCGTAAAATTCTCATTCCATTATAGCAAAAAAGAAGATATGCGAACAGGTGTTTTTACCTTTACCCTCTCTCATTTCTGCGCTATAATTAAATTAATCGCATAACTAATTAACTGTAAAGAGGGGAAGGCTTATGCACAGACGGAATTCGGAAGAAACCATGCAGCGGCTGATAGATGCCGGGGCGGAACTGTTTGACAAAAAGGGGTACCACAATGTTTCCATCAAGGAAATCGGCCGGCTGGCCGGCTGCAACAGTGCTTTGATTTCCTACCATTTTGGCAGCAAACAGGCCCTGTACCAGGCCATCATCCAAAGCCAGCTGGAAGTGCTCCACCAGCTGGAAGACGGGATTGAAAAAGAAGAAAAAATGCCTCTCCAGCGGCTGAAACAGTATCTCCACGCCATCCTGAAAAGCCAGCTGGATCCCCGGCGTCACATGATTATCCTGTACCAGGAGCTGCTGACCCCTTCCGGACTGCTGGATCAGGACTCCTGGCACAAGCTGACCAAGATGGGGGATTACGTGGAAAGCCTGCTGATCCAGTCAGTGGAGCAGGGGCAGCTCAAAGCCCCGGTCCAGGATGACGATTATGCCTATGTGACCTTCATCCTGACGGCCATTACGGAAATGCTGTTCCTGGTCAAGGACCGGCCCCTGTCCCTGAATCCGGAAAACCAGCCGCTGGAGCAGCTGCTGGATCGGCTGATAGGATTTGTCCTGAGGGCGCTGATGCCGTGAAAAAGGGGCTGTTGCTCATGCAACAGCCCCCTTTTTTTACGCTTCCATCAGATCCGTCATGCTGTGGAGACTGATGGCTATGGTCGATCCGTTGTGGAGCAGGGCCGTTGTGGCCGGAGGCAGGATCCCCATCACCCCCAGGCCGATCAGACCTGCATTGAAGGACACGACGAAATCGTAGTTGAAATTCACCCGCTTCATCAGCAGGGTGCTGATCTGTTTCAGTACCACCAGCTGGCGCAGGTCGTGGGCGGAGATGGTGATATCCGCAATCTCCCGGGCGATGTCCGCCCCTTCGGCAATGGCCACCCCGGCATCCGCTTCGGACAGGGCCGGGGAATCGTTGATGCCGTCCCCCACCATGACCACCCGGTGGCCGCTGGCTTTGGCGTCTTTCACGAACCGGGCCTTATCTTCCGGCAGCACCTCCGCATAGAACTTGTCCACGCCGATTTTGGCCGCCACGGCGGCTGCGGTCCGTTCGCTGTCCCCGGTCATCATCACCAGGTGCTTGAATCCGGCTTTCCGCAGATCCTGGAGCACTGCAGGCGCTTCCAGCCGGAGCGGGTCCTGGATGCAGATGATGGCCACCAGTTTGCCGTCCAGGGCCATGTAGATATGGGAATATTCCTCTGGACGGCTTTCATACAGAGCTTCTTCCCCTTCCGGGATCACACATTTCTCATCATCGAAGATGAAGTGTCCGGATCCGATCACGATCCGTTTGCCCTCCACCATGGAGGCGATCCCGTGGGCCACGATGTATTCCACTTTGCTGTGCATTTCCTCGTGGATCAGCCCTTCTTCCGCCGCCTGGCGCACAATGGCGTTGGCCACCGAATGGGGGAAATGTTCCTCCAGACAGGCCGCGTAGCGCAGCACGGTGGCACGGTCATACCCACTGAAGCAAAGTACATCTGCCACTTTGGGTTTGGCCAGGGTCAGAGTACCGGTCTTGTCGAAGACAATGGTATCCGCCTGGGCCACCGCTTCCAGGAATTTGCCGCCTTTGACGGTGATCTTGTGGGTACTGCATTCCCGCATGGCCGACAGCACCGCCAGGGGCATGGACAGTTTCAGGGCACAGGAGAAGTCCACCATCAGGATGGACATGGCCCGGGTCAGGTTCCGGGTCAGCAGATAGGTGAGCAGGGTCCCTCCCAGGCACCAGGGCACCAGGCTGTCCGCCAGATGGTTGGCCCGGCTTTCCAGGTTGGACTTGAAGGCTTCGGAATCCTGGATCATCTGGACGATCCGGTCGTACCGGTTGGAACCGGCACCGCCTTTCACCCGGATGGTGATTTCCCCGTCTTCCACCACGGTCCCGGCATAGACGGTAAGCCCCGGCGTCTTGTGCACCGGCAGGGATTCCCCGGTCATGGACGCCTGGTTCACCATGGCGTCCCCCCCGGCCACTTCCCCATCCAGAGGAATGGTGCTGCCCATCTTCACGCTGACCAGGTCCCCGGCCTGGATATCGGACAGGGACACTTCCACTTCTGACCCGTCCACCACTTTCCACACTGTGTCGATGTGAAGGGACATGTTGTCCGCCAGATCATGGACGGACTTCTGGTAGGTCCATTCTTCCAGCAGTTCCCCGACCCGCAGCAGCAGCATTACGGAACCGGCGGTACTGATGTCCTTCTGGAGCATGGCCGCCGTAATGGCCGTGGCGTCCAGCACCGGCACATCCAGCCGGCCGTGGCGCAGGGATTGCAGCCCCAACCGGATAAAGCCCAGGGTATGGTACCAGCCCCGGACCATCCGGATGGGCAGGGGCAGGAACCACTTGCAGGCAAAGTGACGGGCCAGCAGGGTGATCAGCCGGTTCCGGTACTGCCGGTTCAGCATCAGGGCTCCAGCCTTTTCTTTGGTGGCTTTCCGCAGGTCCGGATCGTTCATGTTCAGCCGGGCCAGGGCCTTCAAGATCCCTTCCCGGGTCTTCCCCAGATCATCGGGCCGGTACAGCACGGCAATGCCCGCTGCTCCTGAATACAGCTTCACCTTCCGGATCCCGGGGACCCGTTCCAGGCCGCCCAGGATGGCCGCTCCCTGTTCCAGGCTGAAGGAACGGACACTCCGCCCTTCCTGGGCCAGGCAGCGGACCCGGAGACGGCCGGCTGTTTCATGTTGGATTTGAAATTTCATGAGGCTTCGGCTCCTTTCTCTAAGAAAAGAGCTTATTTGGCCTGGTCTTCAATCACGGCAGCCGCCGCTTCTTCCTTGGCTTTTTCTGCCGCTTCCGCCTCTTCCAGCTTCTGGTTTTCTTCTTTGGCAGCGGCTACGATGTCATCAGCCTGTGCCTGGATGGACGCAGAGCTTTCCGCAGCACATTTCTGCACACGGAGAGCAGCAGCCGTGGTCTTGACCAGAGCTTTTTTCACCAGCTTGGATTTGACCACCCGTTCTCCCAGAAGGCCCAGTACGGCGCCTCCAGCTACCAAACCCGTTTTGATCCAATCTTCTTTTTCCATAGTAAAATGGCTCCCTTCTCGGCTCACAGTTTCTGTGAACCATGGTAAATTTTCCCCGGAGCATTTCGCCTATTAGGAAGCTGTGTAAACATGAGCAGGGCAGAGCGCCCGATCTTTGGGAACGGCCTAATCCACGTCCTCAAAGCCGCATTCAAATCAGATCTCAGGTACCTTACTCCAGTATCAACCGGGATAATGGAATATTATAGCACAGTTATAGCGATTTTGGGGGGTAAGTGGATAAATAGTTAGGATAGGCTCACTCGTAAGGACGACAGCCCCGGTCGCCCGCAAAGGGTTCGTCATTCATCGTAAAAAAAGAACCCGTCCCCCAAAAAGGACGGGTTCTTTCCTTTGGCCGCTGACCGTTGACAACCCCTTTATTTCCTTGCACTCAACTGTTCCACCAATGCCGTCAGCTGGTTCAGCCGGTCGTTCATGGCGTCCAGCTGGGCGTGGACTTTCTGGTTATCCTGGCGCAGGGCATCGTTGTCGCTGCGCAGCTGCTGGACCGTCCGCATAAGGACGATCCGGCTCTGGAACCGGTCTCTCCGCTGGGGATCCAGGGAGAAGGTCACCCCGGCATTCACCATGTTCTCCCCGCCGCCGAAGCTGCCGCCCACATTGAAGCGGACGCTTTCCGTCGGCTGGTAGAAGGCCCCGATGGCCGCCGCATTGGCGCTCCGGTAATGGCCGAAACCGGCGGCGAAATTCAGCTTGTCCTCCGGATCGAATTCCAGAGGATGGAGGGCTGCCAGGGCGGAGGCACCGGCCCCCACCCGGTCCACCCGGCTGTCCAGACGGGTGATGGCGTTGTTCACGCCGCTGACCACCCCGCCCAGCTGGCTCACATTCACCGCATCCGTAGGCCGGGTCCCGGGAGCCACATCGTGGATCTGCTGGCCGCCCATGGAGACATTGCCATTGCTGATTTCCACAGCGTGGGTATTGTCCCCACTGGCGGCGATTTTAATGCCGCCACTTGTGATGGTGGTGCCGGCCTTGCCTTCACTGTTGTTGATGGTCAGCCCATCGCTGTTCAGGGTGCTGCTGCCGGTGGTAACGCTGGTGAGGCCCTTCAGTTCGCTGGAGAGCTTGATGTCCAATCCATCCCCGTTGGTGTTCTTCACCACACCGATGTTCTTGTCAGTGAGTTTCGTGGTATCCGCCCCGCCGGACAGTTTCATGGTGTCGCCCAGTTTTTTGGAGATTTTTTCTCCGTCGTCCCCGGTAAAGTCCCGGGTGCCCAGGCTGTCCACGGCCCCTTTGGCGGCATCGCCAGCCAGTTTCTTCACATCGCCGATGTTGGCGGCGTTGGTGTTGTCGCTGTCGTCTCCCTTGACGATACCACTGTACACATTGGTGATGTTCTCGCCGCCGGCATTGATACCACTGCTATTGATGGTTACGCCACCGACATTGATGCCACTGCTATTGATGGTTACGCCACCGGCCTTGAGAGAACCCTCAGTGCCAAGATCCACCTGGTTGTTCAGCTTGATGTCGATGGACTCGCCATCTTCCGAAACAGCCGTGGTGATGTTCCTGTCCCCATGGATGCCGATGGTACTGCCAAGGTCGGCTTTCGCCGCTTTCGTGCCGTCTCCATCAGCTGTAAGGCCGAAGCCGCCGCCCTGAGCCGATTGGGTGATGCTGCCCTGCATCAGCTTCAGCTGTTCTTCCGTAGCCGCCCGGCCCTGGGTAGCAAAGTCCGGACCAATGGTGGTATTCTTCAAGCCCGTAATGCTGTCGATGCCGGTGAGGTTCTTTGCCAGCTTGATGGCAAGGCCATCAGAAGAAGCGACGACGCCTACATTCTTCCCGTCAGACAAATCTGTCGTATTGGACACACCGCCGGAAATCTTCACAGTGCCGTTCAAAGTCCGGCCTACATTGTCCCCAGTATCTCCGGCGAAAAGCAGTCCATCCTCCAGGGTGGCCACATCATGGGCCTTACTGTCCTGATCCGTATAGGTCAGACGGGTCTGGTCCTGCTGGGCCAGGTTCTTGGCCCCTGCATGGACGGACACAGACGCCTTGGTTCCCGCCGTGGTTCCCGTCAGATTCAGATAGCCTGCGCCATCTTTCTGGTAGAACGCACCAGCCTGATTGTTCTGCGTATCCGTCAGGACAACCCCATGATCACCGGTAACCTTGACTTCCTTCGACGTAGCCCCTTTGAACTGCATGCTGCCATCCGTGCCTTCGACTGCCTTGTCCTTATCCTCATGGACACCCACTTCCAGATGATCCTGGAGTTCTACGGAAACGTAATCCTTGTTGTTATGGTCTTTCTTCACCTTGGTCAGGATATTAGCCTTGCTGCGATCCCAGAAATCCCCGGAACCATCATTCTTTTCATTGGTCACAGGGGCATCCCCGAAAATCCGGATGGCACTGCCCAGATTCTGTTCGATGGTGGCATCCACGGCTTCGCCTCTGCCACCGGCTGTAATGGCAAATGTCCCGCTGCCCAGGACCCGGGTAATGGAATCATTGACCTTCTTCAGCTGGTCTTCCGTAGCCGCCCGGCCAGAAACATAATCTTTACCGTCCCAGGTCGTATTTTCAAGACCGGTAATAAAGCTTCCGGTTTCTGATCTTTTTTGGTCACTGATGACCGTCTGTTTGCCCATGACCACCGTGCCGGCCGTTACCGTATTGAGACCGGAGATGTCCTTGGCCAGCTGCAGGGAAAGAACGGTATTTCCGTTATCATCTGTACTGGTGGTGACACCAATATTGTTGTTCTTGGTGACATCCGAAGAGTCCACCAGATCGGCAGTCTTGGCTCCGCCTTTGAGGGTCACTTTCTTGTTCAGGGTCGTATCAATGGCATTCCCATTGTCTCCGGCCAGCTGCAGACCATCTTCCAGGGTAGCCACCGTATGTGTATTGTTGTTACCGCCTTTATAGGTAATCCGGGACATGGCCGTCTTCATGGCTTCTTTGTCCTGATTGCCCCGATAGGCAACACCAATGGACACCGGGCTAACTCCATTATCCTTATTTTTCCCATAGATGGTGAGCGTTCCGCCGTCTGCATCTGTCTTACCCAAAGTCAAGCTATGAGCATCGAGGTCACGGTCCAGTTCAACGGTAAGCGTATTGGTTTTATCATCCGCTTTGACTCGAACATTGGCACCGCCATCATAGGTACGGTCATCTTTGCCTGTTCCCTGGATTGTCAGCGTTTCACCCAAATCGGTATGGACGGGATCCCCTGTATTCCCCTTGAAATTCAGGCCCTTCGTTGTCAGAGTCGTGGTCACGCCGTTGCTGACCGTCTGCAGATCGCCGATAGTGGCTGCATTCTGCAGCATGGGGTTGCTTGTAGTAATGGTAGAAATATCTACCGGCTTGTTCTGGGCTGTATCATAAAGACCGCTCTGTACATTGGTAATCTGCTTGCCGCCATTGGACAGGCCGCCGGTCGTCAGTTTCACCTGACTATCTTTACCGCCGTTCTGCGGCGTAATAGCAATGCCCTTGCCGTCGATTACCGTAGTGGAACCGGTTGTGCCGTCTTTGAAGGTGGCACTGGTCATATCTGACAGCGTCTTACTCAGGCCAATGGTAATAGCCTTGCCGGACGTATCTGCTGTGGTGGTCAGATTGCTGTCAGCTGTCTTGAGCTGGATGGCGCCGCCCAAATCCTGCTTCACCACATTGTCTGCATTGTCACTGAGTCCGAAGCCGCCACCGGTTTCCTTACCGTCCACAATGGATTTGGCCACCTGCTGGAGCTGGTCTTCCGTAGCCGCCCGGCCGCTGACGATGCCGTCCTTCGACCATTTGGTGTTGGTCAGGCCCGTGATGTAATCCCCAGCAGCAGCATTGGGGCTGGTACCATTGTTGGCAATAGTCTGGTAACCAATCTTGATTCCCTGCTTGTCTGCTTCAGTAGGCGCAAAGCTGATGGTCTCCATATTGGTAAGGTCCTTATTCAGCTTGATGGCCAGTCCATCATCGCCATTCTTCACCACGCCAATGTTGCCATCCGTCAAATTGCTGGTAACGGCACCGCCGGTGATGTTCATGGTACTGTTCAGTGTAGTGCTGACAACCTTGGACGTATCCTTCTTGGCATCATCTCCGGCAAACTTCAGGCCATCTTCCAGGGTGGCAATAGTATGAAGTGTTTTTTCCGCATCGGCCTCTTTCTGACCGCTCTTGGCTGCCCAGTACTGAAGACGTGGAGATCCGCTTTCACTGGAATTGAGGAAAGCAGTTCCATCGCTGCCATAGTTCTGAACCAGTGCGGCGAAATTACCGCTGGCATCGCCCATACGCAGAGAGCCATCTGCGCCGTTCATCTGCAGGTATGCCCCGCCCTGGCCGGTAGCTTTCACACTTCCATCCACGCCAGTGTCCTTAGAGCCAACCACCAGATTATCATCCATGAGGACACGGATGTCACCTCTAGCATCAATGGTGGTGATGATGTTGTTGGTATTGTAGGTATGACCATCCTGTTTATTGCCGCCAAAAATACCAATGGAATCTCCAAGTTGAGCCGTATGTGTCAGCGAAGTTGCACCGTCTGCCAGAGCACTGGCCGTAAAGCTCAGTCCCTTATCTACATCTGCCTTACTGGCCAGACCCGAGATGGTGATTTCCTTGCCTACCGTATCCGTCGGACTGGCCACGGTGAGTGTCACATCCCCATTTGCGTCCACGGAATATTTACCGTCGGAACCGGACGCGGAATTTTCCACCAGATGGTAATCCATATTGGACAGGCCGGACAAATCCACTTTCACGCTGGTGCCATTATTTTTGTTCAGCGTCAGGGTGGCCGTGGTAGACGTCACGTCATCCGTGGTTGTTGTCGCAGTAGAAACACTGCCCCCGGTTACATAATAGTCGTGGAGTCCGGAGATATTCACCGTGTTCTTATTCCGTTCCGTCAACGTCACTTTCATGGAGCCGGGATTGTCCGCATCATCGCTGGCCGATCCGTCCGTTACATAGTTGTCGTTGGCCACCGTCCCAGCATTCACGTCATTGATGGCAGCTTTCAGCTGCGCTTCCGTGGCTGCGCGGTTCTCCACAATACTGTTAGCGTCCCAATTGGTATTCTGGAGGCCGGTGATATAAAACCCTTTGCCGCTGTTGGCCCCACCGCCAGTCTGGCTGCCGATGTAGATACCACCGGTATAGGTACCGTTATTGTTGGTGCCACCTACCCGGACAGTAGTGAAGTTCACGTCCTGTGCAGTGGAAATCTTGATATCACTGCCACTGGAAAGAGAAATATTCTCTCCTGCCACAAAGTTCAGGGTGTTATCGTTGGGCGTAACGGTCTTGACATCCGTGCCATTGATCTGTGCCTTCCATCCCTTGCTGACCGTATTAGATACCGTCTGCAGCTGATTTTCCGTAGCCGCACGGCCACTCACAGCTGTACCGTCCCAGGTTTTGTTGGTCAGGCCGGTCAGATACGTATTCGTGTCGTCATTGCCAAGGGTGGCCCCGCCAATGGTAGCCGTGCCATTTGCTCCATTCAGCGTGACTTTATTACCTACAGACACGGTACCAGCCGTGCCATCCAAGGCGATTTTCTTCCCGGCATCGCTGCCCAGTGTCACGCTGTCATTCAGGGAAACCTTGTAGTCCACCGTTCCGTCTGTATTGGTAGTTTTATTGACTGTCGTATTTTTACCGTCTCCGCTGACGGTGACCGTCTTGGCGGCGATATTCTTGACATCGCCGATATTGGCGGCATTGGTGTCTGTTCCATATACCGGATTATTGGAATCATCATATCTGGATGCACCGCTCTTGACCTCAGTGATCTGCTTGCTGCCGCCGCTGATGCCGCTGGTGGTGACACTGGGACCATTATTAATGGTCAGGCCTGTACCGCTCAGGGTGGAAGAACCGGTAGTCAGACTGCCGTCGGCCCCATTGATGGTGATGGCATTATTGTCCTTCCCCACAGTCACCTTGTCCGCCGTAAGCTGGGTGTCCATCTTCACGGTGATGATGCCGTTGTCATCGATTTCCGTGGTCAGGTTGTCCGTCTTGTAGGTGTGCCCATCCTGAGCATCGTGGGCACGGACGGCCACGGTGCTGCCCAAAGCCCGGTTGACCGTTTTATAAGAGTCATCAGTTCCCTTGGTATTGGCCTGGAAGTTGAGACCTCTGCCAATGGTTTCGGTATTATTGGCAATATTTGTCTTGTTGGCATTCACCACATCGG
>OLOW01002038.1_pt1 | contig 13948 bp, 12 predicted proteins | sample 1672801 | NCBI WGS metagenome assembly OLOW01 (sample SAMEA3136725, study PRJEB25190) | human gut metagenome | biome: human gut; feature: human-associated habitat; material: faeces | place: Austria | collected 2013 | reverse complement strand
TATCCTCAATAGTAGTTGTATAGTTGAATGTCAAAATGTAATCTCCCGGATTTGGAGAGAAATAATGGTCGGGACAAATTCTTGTATCAAACTCCCTGATCCAAATATCAAATTGTTTTTTCAACACTTCTATGTAGTCATTATAGAATCCTACATTCCAAGAAGGACTATCCTAAAATCCGGCGCGATCATCATCGGTTTCTGCATTTGCCATAGCCTCCTCATACAGATCATCGGCATAAAGGCAATTAAAGGTTCGCAGCATATCTTCAAACTCAAACCAATTTTCGATCTCGTCAGGCGAAAAGCCTCCGCGCTCGTAAAATAAGTCGTCAACCTTGGCTATCAGCTCGCGATATCCGTTCCGGTACAAAAAGTCTTTGAAATGATTGTAGCCGGTTTCTAATCCGTAATGGCGATCAAATCCGTTTCCAATTACATAAAAGTCCATAGCGACTCCCTTGCGATTGTGTTTTGTAGCAACTAACCCCGAGCCAAAGCTGAAGCAAACCGATCCCTGAAGTTCTTCAAATCATCGGGGATTAGGGAGATCAGCTTATAGCCATTTGCTTGGTAAAGAGGCCTTTTCCACTCCTTGTATTTCTTATAATCTTCATTGCCACTCATTCCCCAGAACTCAACATATACATCTTCATCTGGCAAATAAAAATCGCAATGCGCTTTGGCAGAAACAGAGCAAAAAATCACCTCACGCTCATACTCAAAGCGGATATTGTTGAAATAGAACCAGTTTGCAATGCAGAGTTCGGAAATTGAACGAACATAGATGCCATTGTCACAGCGATACTCAGCGGGATATCGAAGCCGTGGATCAAGAACAATATTAGCAGTACGTTCCTGATCTGTTTTGTAGTCCGGGACAACCGCGGAGTCAGTAGCATCCCAATCTCCATGATCGTAGATGCCCTTAATCGCCCAATCAATTCTGATATTTGTACCGAAAGGGCTGCAATTATACTTGCTATTCCATTCCTCATGGATGCGTTCGAGGATATCTGTTCTTGACCGGTCCTCTGCGTAGATTTTTAGAATGTCTTTGTACATGGACCAGAACCCGGCTCCAATATTTTCTAACGCACGAGGGAGGGAATAATCTTTTTCAGAATATACGCTCATATAAATCCTCCATTTTCGATGCTTCGCGCTTTGCTGATTACGATATGCTTTGCGTGGATTAAAAGGGGGAAACATACTTGGCAAGCAGTGCACGGCGATAGCCATTTCGATTTTTGCCTAAAATGACTGTATCATGTTTAGAGGCAAAATTGCGAAATCCGCGTGCAGCTTGCTAACTCATAGTTGGAGTTAGCAAGCAGTGCACGACGGTACCCACTCGTGCATTTTATGAAATTCCTGCTCCGCTGACATTTCACAAAATCTTGCTGGGCAACATCCCAGACCCTTTAACAATTTTAAGAAAATTGGCTGCGCACCTACGGCGCTAAATACCATTATTGTCCGAAGACATCCGCACAGATAGCATCAATATCTTGCGTTGTGATGGTATATTGATTTCGTCCTAACACTTCTTCTCGAGTTTCAAAATCTATCATTTCAAATACAGCGGAAATGTCATTGGGAACATCCATATCGTTATCCCGGTCACCAATATACTTGACGAAATAGTTTTCAAGTATATATAAACCAGCAAGAGCGTTTACTACATTCTTGAGATTTGCTTTTCGATAGTTATGTACTCTTTTATGCTTAACCTTATTGTAGGGTGTCCACCAATCTGGTGATTTGTAATCTGGAGAATGTTTCCAATTCGAGAATGGCTGAAGCTCTACATCTTTGAACTTAACCTTTTGGGAAATGATGTTTGTCCAATTTTGTAAAATTGTTGGAGTGTATCCATATTGCATATCATCAGCAGTCGTGTTACCTAATTCTGTACAAATGCTCTTTAGAATGACATCTACTTCAGAACAGATCGCTTGGTATTGCTTGATAAATTCATCCGAAAACGTAGTGCTATTGCCAGAATCGTTATGCTCAATACCATCATACAGATAGTTTTCGCCTAATTCGAAACTAACATATCTTTCGGCTTGTAAAAAGTCTTTTTCTAACACCAAGTAGTATTCCCAATGATGTTTGCAGAACTCTTTTCGATTCATAAGTCTTGCTCCTTGGAACTCAATAAAATTTCTCTCAAAACACTCAATATTATCTGTAGCCAGAGAAATATTCTCTGTTAAAGGGGATGGGGGATGTTTCCCCTGTAGGCTCTTTTGCACGAGTGGCTATCGCCGTGCACAGCTTGCTACAGATGCTTGCCCTCATTACTCTGTTTCCATGATTTCCTTAACAATCGCTTTTAGCGAATTGCTCAAATCAAACAAATCAATAAATCTGATTTTGATTTCAGTCCCATCGTGCGAGAGGAATCGGATATCTTTTCCCTGCTCGACCTTCTCAGTAAGGGGATAGAGCAAGGTAACATTCTCGGATGTGTACTTCTTTTGATAAGCGTACATTTGGTACATATCCGCTTGGGATATACCGTAGTTCGCTTTGGCATCGGAGAGGACTTTCCATTTCGTGTCCATAACGAAAACTTGTCCCAACATCTTGTTCTTGATCACAATATCCGGCTTCATCAAAAACTTTCTTGGCTCGTCGAACAGGTGGTATGTCTTATCCTGTGCGGAAAGCGTGTAGCCCGAACCAGAACCTTGCGGATGGAGCGCAGACTTTCCTTGCGAGCCTCGTCCAGCAGCATATCGTCCTTCTTGGTGCCGCAGCGCTGCAGGTCGATCATGGGGTGGATAGGGTCGCTGTCGCTGGGGCTGAGCAGATACAGCTCCATGTTGGCAGTGCCTTTGAACTCCTCGTAGATGATATCGTCCACACGGGAGCCAGTGTTGATGTTGATGGTGGCCACCACGGTCAGGCTGCCGCCCTCGCGGGTATTGCGGGCGGCACCGAAGAAACGCTTGGGCCGCACCAGCGCGGCAGGGGTGACGGTATTGCTCATGGGTCGGCTTCCCTGCACCAGCGTACCCTGATAGGCGCGGGTCAGCTTCGTCAGGCTGTCCAGCAGGATGACCACGTTCTTGCCGCTTTCCACCTGTCGCTCGGCCCGTTCCAGCATCGTTTCGCTGACGCGGGTCTGCATTTCGGGCGAATCGGCAAAGGTCGAGGCGAACACTTCTCCGGCGGCGCTTTCACGAATCTCCGTCACTTCTTCAGGGGCTACGTCGATCAGCAGCATCAGCACCTCGGCGTTTTCATCGTTGCGCTTGATGGCGCAGCCGATATCGCGCAGGATAGAAAGACTGTCGCTGCCGGGCGGAGAAACGATCATGGCCCGCTGGCCGAAGCCGATGGGGGCGATCAGATCCACCAGACGAATCAGCATACTGCTGCTGCCGTCGGGCGCTTCCAATACGACGCGCTTATTGGGGTAAACGGGGGTCATCTGGTCGAAGTTCAGCCGCTGCGGATTTTCGACGGCCTCTGCACCGTTCACTTTTTCCACCACCAGCAGGGCGGCGAATTTCTCATTGTCCCGCTGGGCTTTGGCTCCACCCTCGATGAAATCGCCTGTGCGCAGGTCGTAGCGGCGAATCTGGGCCATGGAGACGTAAATATCATCTCGGCCGGGCAGCAAAGTGCTGCTGCGCAGAAAACCGTAGCCATCCGGCAGCACTTCCAGAATGCCGGAGACAGGCCGGCTTTCCGGCACCTTCAGCAGATCGGGAATCATGCCCGCTTCCGCCTGCTCCGTAAATTGCTGGTCGCGGCTCATCCGATAGATGCTGTCGCTCAGACGGTTGTCAACAGGGGTCCGAGACGGGTACATCGGCTGCTGCTGGCCATAGCCGCCGTAGGCGGGCGCGGACTGCTGGCGGAAGTTGTTCTGCCGGTAACCGTTGTTATAGGAATTATTGTATCCATTGTTATAGGAAGCGTTTCCTCCACTATAGGAAGAATTGCGGTAGCCGTTATCCCGGTTCTGGTAGCTGGGCCGCTGAGGAGCGGCGCGGTAGCCAAGACGGTAGCCGTCCAGCCGGGGCGCATTTTCGGGAATGCGGGGCTGATAGGAATCCTGCCGTTCTTCCTGCTGAACCACGGGCTGAGAAGGGGCGGACGCCTGCGGGCCAAAACGGTTGGCCGTGCCTACGGGCCGCTGCTGCTGCTGCCATGCGGGACGGGGAGAAGTCTCCCGTTGGGGCGCGGTGCGCGCCTGCCATCCCTGACGGAAAACCGGGTGATAATTGCCGTTTGTTTCTTCCGTCCGTTCGCTGCCCCAGGGGCGGTAGCCGCTGCCTGGCTGAACGGAAGTCACATCGGCCGCCAGAGATTCCTCCAGCCGGTTTTCCTGCGGCACTGCGGAACTCTCGGCGGAAACAGTACCTTCTGCAGAAACGGGCGCTGCTTCCTCCTGAGTCGCCGCGGTGCTTTCGTCCGAATCGCCCAGCGCATGATAAAGCCGCTGTACGATCCCTTCTTTATCGATGCCGGCGCTCAGCTTTACTTTGTTTTCGCGTGCAAGCGCCCGAAGCTGCACGACAGTCATCGACTGCAATTCTTTCATCTGCAAACAAACCCCTCCTTTTCCCTTCCCGGAACAACCATTCAAAACTGCCTGTCTTTACGGCTTAACGGCCAGCACAGCATCACGATCCACAGCCTGTTCCACCCAATGGGCGAAACCGTTGTAGGGCGCTTCGTTCTGCGGAATGAAACCGGCGCCCTCCATGGCTTGCAGCACGGAATCGCGGGCAAGTGTGTACGTGTTAAAAGAAAGCGCGATCGCGCCCCCGTGCTTGAGCACGGCAAAACAGCTTTCGCATACCTTTGACGCAAAGTTCGCCAAAGACATGACTTTTTTCCCTTCGCTGGGAGCATGTTGTACGCCATAGGGCAGATCGGCCACCGCCAGATGGCAGCTTTCCCGCGCCATGACAGCTGGAAGCACGCCCAGGTCGCCGTTCAGAAGCCGGAACGTACGCTCGTCTCCGTTTTTCCAGCCCTCGATGCTGGTGCTGAGACGGTAGCCTACGCTGCGGACCGGTTTGCCTTTCGGAACCGTGAGCGAGCTTTCTTCTCGTTTGTGCTTTAAGCGGTTCATTTTCAGGGAACGCCCCAATAATTGATCCGCTTCCAGCAATGCTTTTGCGTCCACGTCCATCCCGACGGCATGGTCTCCTTCTTCCAGCGCGCAGAAAAGTGTCGTTCCTTTTCCGCACATGGGGTCGAGTACCGTCAGCGGCGCGTCGCTCTGCGCGAACCCGGAGACCGCGCGGGCGCAGTGCAAAAGCAGCCGGGTGAAATCTGCGTTGGTTTTTCCCTTGTACTTCATCAGCTCCGAAAGTTCTTCCGGGTAATAGCTGCGTCCGGCGCGGGGCAGAGGAGCCAGAGAACCGTCTTCCCGCAGCTCGGCGGCAAAGCAGCAGCCAGCGTTTGCGGAAATATCGCGCCATTGCGGGACGGTCAGTTCTGGAACGGAAAATACCAGAAAAGGTTCTCCCCCCAGAGAGAGAAGCTCCATATCAGACGGAAGCTTCCATGCATTCAGAACGCAGGAAAGTTCGGTCATTGCCAGTTTTTCCAGCGAATGACGGTATCTGACGTTCGAGTGCGGCTTCAAGAGCATAGCGTATTGCACGGGAAACCTCTTTTCACAGGGATAAAGAGTACCAAAAACAAGCTGATTAACCCAGCTCACAGTAGTATATCACGTGCTAAAAATAAAATCAAACATTTTTGAACGGAAAATTCGTAAAAATTGAATGAATTACGCAAACGCTTGCATTACATGCAATATTTGCGTTGAATGGAATCCAACGTTCCGTACATATTTCATGAACGAGAAGCAGAAAGAAATACTTTGACAAAGGAGGGAAAGAGTTGTTATAATAAAAAACGGCCTTGTGCTGTGCAGCATCTTTTCACGAACTGCGCAGCGTTTCCGAATCTGCCTCCGTAGCTCAGTAGGATAGAGCGGTCGCCTCCTAAGAAGAAGCTCGCCTACCACCTTTTCGATAAATCGAAAGCGAGACTTCCATCGGAAACATACCCCATTGTCTTTCGCCAAGCTGCTGACACTTGGCGGAGCGGACACGAATCCCCGATGTCAGCGCGAACCATTCCCGTTAACGCAGCAGTCGAAAACCGACTGATGTGTTCATCAAAATGCTCATGAAATCATAATGAGCAGAGAGCCGAAAAGCTTTGAAATATCTAGGTTTTTCGGCACATGGTCCCGTACCTCAGTAGGATAGAGGGTCTGCCTCCTAAGCAGAACGTCGCGCGTTCGAATCGCGCCGGGATCACCATTTTTTGGAAATTTCCCCGTTTTGAGAGCAAGATGCTGCAAACCGCATCCTGCTCGAAAGACGGGGGGATTTTCTTTTTTTGCGAACTTTTCTCCTTGGAATCCTGCTAACAGAAAAAAGCCGCGTTAGCAAATTGCAAACATTTTGCGCAAATTTCTAACGCGGCATTTTGAGGGCTCCTGATTCTTTGCAAACATTGGTGAGCGACGGATGCAAGCATTTGTGAGCGACGCGGTTGCTTTTGCTGGTTTTCGGATGCTTTTTTCTGCCCACAACACGCCCGCGAAGGGACTTGTGCACGGGCACGAAGCACATCACCTGATTGTTTCCAGATGAAGCTGGTGGGACTTTTGCTAATGCTTCGAGAAGAGGTGTTAGCTGAAATCATCCGCCCGGTTGGATATTCTAACGTCGTTCGCCTTTGTTTGCAGGTGGCATTTCCCACCCTTTTGCGTAATAGATTTCAATTCCTTTCTGCATTGCATACTCAATCGTGTTTCGTGTGCCGCCTTTCGTTCCATTATATATCGCGATTACCCTGGCAGAATGATCCACCAACCATTCGGTTCGGCGCTGATAGGCACTCCTGCAAGCAGCTTCGCAGATGGTAACTTCATAGTCGGCCTGCTGCCGAAGCGCACGCTACCTTTCCTGCCATTCCGCGTCCCACCTCTTTTCAAAGTCAGGGTGCGACAGAACGCAAATCAGATGGACATCCTGATGAGATGAACGCAGCCTCAGAACAAGCTCCCCGGCCCAGATGTCTACGCCACGGGCCATACCCGTGAGGAATGTGCGAAAGCCTGCCTGATAAGCTGTCCAAATCTCTTTTAATCATGATAAATCGTAGCGTGAATTGCTCAGCAATTGGAATCTCATCAATGGTCACGACAAAGCCATGGTTCTCGAACTCATGAAAACGCTGAACAGCAAAAAGTAACAGCCAGCTGAGTGGAATTCCTCGCTGGCTGTTATTTCTTTAATTATAGGGTTTTTACTGATGTCAAGATTATATCCGTCAATCCAGAATCAACCCATCGTTTTTGACAGCATCTTCAACATGTTCACCATCTCCGGATTGCTGAGAATCTTCATCAACTGCTGAATATCCATTCCCGCGGCTTGTGCCTGGTCAGCCACCTGTGTATCAGCACCCTGCTCGCTTTCAACGCTCTCAGCGCCCTGTCCGCCGTAGAACGCTTTTTCAACCAGCTGTGCATTGGCCCTGCGGTTTTCATCGAGGATGTGGGAATACTGGTCTGTGACCATCTGCGCCTGCGCATGCCCCGAATCTCCCTGCACCGCCTTGATGTCGCCGCCGTTGAGTTTCAGCTTGTAGGTGATGCTGGAGTGCCGCAGGCTGTGGAACACAACAGGCGGCAGGTCGTTGTCCTGAATCAAATCCTTCATGGCCTTCCGAATCCTTGACGCCTCCGTAGGCAGTCCGTAGGGCGTGGCGATCACCAGCTGATAATTGGTGTACTCGCTTCCCAGCGCTTCTATGGTCGCGTCCTGCTCCATTTTCCAGGCCACCAGCATCTCAGCCACCGTCTTGGGGAGAAATACCTTGCGCGTACTGGTCAGTGTTTTGGGCTTCTTCAGCACCAGCACGGTCTTGTTCTTCGCGCCCTGTTCGGGAAATGTGACGAGGATATCCTTGGATTCCAGCGTACTCATCACGCTCTTGCTCACACGCTGCAATTCCTTGTTGACATAGATGTAGGCTTTCCCCGCCATGATGCTTTCTTCGGAAATGTCCACGCAATCCCACGTCAGCGCCAGCAGCTCCCCGATGCGCAGGGAGCACGCAAATGCGACGTTCATACAGAGCTTTAGCCGGTCATCCTTGCAGCAGTCAATGGCCTTGAAAAGCGTTTGCGCGTCCCAGATGTCGCGCTTCCTGCTTTCCTCCTTGGGAATGGTCGCGTAGCGGGCGGGATTCTTCTCGATCAAATCCCATTTTTCTGCCTGGTTGAAAGCGCTTCTGAGCAGATTGTGAACCTTACGGATGGTAGCCGGCGTCACCAAAGACGATGATTTTTTGTTTTTCCTGTTCGTCATTTTAGGAACGGCCGGTGTTTTGAGAAGCGTCTGGTAATACTTCTCCAGCGTTCTCGCCGTGATCTCCTTGAGATTTACGCTTCCAAGCAGCGGCTCGATATAATGCCGGATCAGGGACATATTGCTGGTATACGCGGAGATCGACCACTTCGCCTTGCCATACAGCGAGACATATTCCGTCAGAAGCTCGGAGACCGTTGTGCAGTTTGGGATGGTGAAGGCGCCCAGCTGCTGGTTATACTCAATCTCTGTCTTTCTCGCCTTCGCCTCGGGCAGCGTCTTGAAGGTTTGCCATTTTTGCTTTCGGTTGCCCTGCTCGTCCACGTAGGAGTAGACCACGCAATATCTGTTGTTCCTTGAGATGATCGAAGCCATCGCGATTCCTCCTTATGCCTGGCCAATGGGTTCTATCTTACCGCAAGGAGCGGAGATCATCGTAGCGGATGAACCAGCTCTTGCCAATTTTCTTTCCCTGGATTTCCTGATAGGTGAGCATGCGGTATAGGTCTCGCTCACTCATATCCAGCAGGCTCGCCGCTTCATGAAGCGAGTAGTACTCTTTTCTCTGTTCCTCTGCCTTTTCAGTCAGTGCCTCCTGTCCGGGCGGCAGGGAGGCCGTCGGGGGAACCGAAACCTTTGTATACTGGGTTTGATTCCCGTACCATTGTTCAAAGCTCTCCCTGGTGACGCGCGGCCTGTTGGCGACTCGGATCGTCATAAGCTGGTCTTTGATTCTGTAGTGGAGCTTCCATGCTTCTCTCCGGTCGAGACCGAGCAGCCTGCCCATCTCGGGAACCGTCATGGACTTTTCTTCAAGGGGACGGTCGCGCTCACGATCCTTAGCGTTGCGATAGTGATCCTGATGCCTGTACCACTGATCAAAGGCTTTGCGGGGAACCCGCAGCCGGTAGTGAACCGTCACGGTTTCCAGCCCCGTTTGCTGCAAGAGAGCATAAACGCTGCTCGTGGTAATCCCAAGCATATCAGCGATATCCTTGATCCCATAGGATTCCGTTTTCAGCCGTGCGCCGGGTTCCTCTCCGGTCACCTTGCGATAATGCGTCTGACCTGCATACCATTCTTCAAAGCTCACCTTAACAACGCGTGTGCGACCGGCGATTGTTACCGTGTCAAAATAGCGCTTGTTGATCAGCCAATAGCTCTCTGTCTTCTTGATTCCGAGATGCTCGCGCATTTCCCGGACGGACATGGTCGTGGCTTCCTTTGTGCCCGCCATTGTGCAGCCTCCTTTCCTGCTTGCTAAAAAAGATGATAGCACATCGCTCGCCAAAGTTTGAGGCTGTCGCCGGGGCCTCCCTCCCGGTTCCGGCAGCCGTTACTGCCGGAGCATCCAGGCATTGAAGCTGTCCTTGGGGATGCGGTAGCCAATGCTGCTGATCCGAATCGCGGGAAACGCTTTCTTTCGGATCAGAGAATAGACCGCTTTCCTGCCCACCCCAAGGATCTGCGTCAGCTCGTCAACGGTATAGCAGCGCCTCTCCGGGTTGGGATGCGCATCGTTCTTCATTTGCATATTCTGAATTTGGCTGTTCATCAGCTGCATCTTCGTTCTCCTTACGTTTCCCAGAATTTCTGCTCTCACTATTTACTTGTAAAAAAAGAACGCTTTTGGAAACCATTTTTCAAAAATTGAGAAAGAAAAAATTCCAGACAACCGTCTGGAACCTGAAAACGCAGCAATTACAGGGAATCCGCAATTGGAAGGGTTCTTGAAATGGCGTCAGCAATTCGTCTCGTCCTTGGGGGCGGTAAGCTCCGCCTCACGCTCATTTGCATTCTTCTTCGCTTTCAATCTATTGATCAAGCGTGTTTTGATGCTGATGTAATGCTGGTATACCTCTCCATAGGGAATCCAAATGCCGGCTCGCTCAATCGAAGCATAAACATTGTCCACCACATCCTCCGACTGCCGTCCGACGGGATAGCACTGATGCAGGCTGTAATACGCCTCCGTCTCTTCCTTTAGCCATTGATTGATTTGCTCCTTCTGTTTCTGCTTCAAAGCGCTGAACTGTTTATTGGTCTGCCGAAGCTGACCATCAACCCATACATGATTCTTCATGTGTCCTGTCACCATCCATCTGAAGTTCGCCTCAAGCGCTGAGCGCTGCATGAAGACGCGCTGCATACTGTTCTTTCGCCCGATCAGGCCCAACCACCTTCATCTTCCCGCCAAACGCAAACACCCACGCCCAGAACGCGCTGCTGGCGTTGACGTGAACCTTTGCGAGAAAATGGTGGGTTCCGGCTCGTTCAAAAGAAAACCCGTCCCCGAACCGATCCATCATGCTGCCCATGAGCGTATCATCACAAAGCAGGGCCACATCCATTTCCGGCCCATCCCCACACATCGTTGTCAGCGTCTGACAGTAGTATTCCGGATTAAAATCTCTTGGTCTTGGAACAGCCGCTTCGTCCGTCAACTGGGGAATATCCATCTGGTCAACGCGGAAGGAGCAGATGGCCGAACAGTTGTCTGTCCAGCCAATGACATAATACCGGTCACTCTGCCACAGGGTTAAATAGGGCGAAACGGAGTGCAACACTCCGCCATGCTTCATGACGCATTCCCGGTTGCCAGTAAGCGTCAGGGTATGAAACCTGACCTTCTTCCCTTCATTGATAGCCTGATTAATGGCATCAATCGTCAGAAAGATGTGCTGGTTGCCTATCCGGGCCTTCTTGCGCAGATAAACCGTGGAACAGAGCTTTTCCGCATCATGCTGACCCGAGAGCAGCGCGATCTTTTTCGCCAGACTCTCCGATTTCTGAGGAGGAATGACGACCGACGAGCAGACGGCATCCATGAGCATGCGCAGCTCTGCCGTGTCCAACTGCCTGCTGCCATAGCTGTATGTGTTTTTGTTGCCCTCTTTGGAGCAGATGATGTCAAAGCCATACCGGCAGAGGATGTCAATATCGTTGCTGATCGTGTGCCGGTTCCCGCCGTGCCCGCTTGCTTTGCAAACATCCATCAGTTGGGTTAATGACACTTTATGATCATCATCTGTATTGCGTATCAGGTACTGAAGAATAAACAGGGGACGGTCATTCGTCCTGTTCCTGTTCTCCGACATGCTCTCACCTCAATTCATCATCATGAAAGCAATCATCAGCGGATTGTCAGAATTGCTTTCCGCATCTCACTTTCTCTTGCAGTGCGTCTTAAAAGCCGCGACTTCATTATCGCTGGCAAAACCATCGGCGTCCATGACGCCAATCACGCGCCCTATCGCCCGGATCATGCCGTAATCCTCTCTGCGCATGGTGGCGTAGGCGGGGTTCAGCGAATGCAAGCCTTCCTTTCGATACTCCTTCATATACAGCGAATTGTCAGCCTGAAACACGCCGACGTCGCCATACCTCATGAGGCCATCGTCCTTCTTGACTAGCACGCAGCAGCCATTCGGATAATCGGGTTCCATGCTGTCCCCATTCACCCTGAAAATGTAATCAGCCCTGCGCACCATCGGAGAGGTATGAACATAGCAAGGCTTACAGCACGCCGAAAAGTCATCATAGCTTGTGCCGGCGGCCACCTGATCATCAGCAAAGAGTAGCTCATCCAATTCAGGCGCGTCCATAGCGTTCATGTCTTCCTCCGCCATGAGCAGCTGCTCGGACATATTCAGCACGGCCTTTTGATGCGGCCTGCTCATCTGCCTGTAATTGAAAACCAGCTTGCGCTCGTCCGCATCCGCATATACGCAGCGCTGTGAATCCGAAAAGTATTCCTCGATGGAGATGCCCAGCGTTCTGCAAATGGTGGGGATATTGGACACATCCGGCCTTGTCCTGCCGCTCTCCCAATTGGCCACGGCAGACTTGCACAATCCGAGCGCATTGGCCAGATCCGCCTGCGTCAGATGCGCAATCGTCCGAAGCTCCTTCAGCCGGTGCGCATAGAACAGCTTGTTCTCGCAAACGCCATTTGTGGACGATGGAATTTCGACAATGCGGGATTCACCGTTTCTGCCGGGTTCAAATTTTCTCCGCGCCATTTCTTTACCCTCCAAATAAACATTAACTATGAATATAGTACGCTTTCCGGATTCTCTTGTCAATAGCATATATTTAGCTGTACGAAAAATCGACCAGGAAGTTTCCAAAGGATTGATTGTTCATTTTCTGTGCATTATAATCTATCCGGCAGATGCAAAAGCCGGAAAAGCAGAGCGATTGCCTTCACCCTGCTATGAGTTGATCCGAAGTAAAAAGCACCGTTGAGGAGGATAAAGGAATGAGCAATCCAATCAAGAGTGCCGAAATGGCCCCCGTCCTTCAAAGCATGCAGGATTATATCTGCAACCACTTTACGGACGAACTGATGGATGAGGTAAGCTCCGCGGTCAGCCTGGGACTCGTGGAAGATCTGGATATCGATGCGGAAGGCGGAAAACCTGTGGTGCAACGCAATGAAAGCAAGATCATCCGCACGGAATTTTGGCGTTTAGACTGTACAAAGCTGCTGGCCGACATCAAAATGCGTGTGAAAATCGGCGTATCGCGTGATCATGGCGTTCCGCACTATGTTGTCCGTTACGTCAATTTCTCCGCACAATTCACACTGGACGGCGGCATTACCCTGCACCAGGGAATCCGGGAACTGACCACCTGCTGTCTGCCAGAGCGCAAGCTGCCCAAGCTATCCAAATATCTGGTGCCGGTGCTCTCCTACGATGAGATGGAGATCATGGTATTGCAGCTTCTGCGCAAATACAGGGGCGAACAAGCCGTATTGACGTTTCAGGAAAACGGCGCGACCGCGCTTGCTCAGGCCATGGGGCTGGAGATCAGGCGCGTTTCTCTGTACCGAAATCATCATACCGCTGCAATTCTCTATCTCAGGGAGGGACATGCGCGCGTCGTTGCGTCAGGCGCGTCGGGAAGCGCGACAGACGACGAGCCGTTTCAAGATATGACGATTCCCGCAAAAACCATTGTCCTCAACGAAAACCGGCTCCGTCAGGGCGACATTGAGCGCGAGATTTATCACGAATGCGGTCACTACGAGTGGCATTCCATGTTCTTTGAACTCCAGGCTTTGCACGCCGCAGATCTTCGCCTGCTGGAATACGCCGAAGCGGACAAAGCATCCAAGCCAGCGGAGAAGGACATCAAATGGGTGGAGCGACAGGCGAGCTTCGTGGGAATCGCAGCCATGTTTCCCCGGCCCATTATCACACCTCTGGTCAACCGGTATTGGGGCGAAGTGGCCAATTTGCAGGATAATCTCGGCCACAAGATTTCTTCCGTGATTTACCGTATCGCCTCTGAAAAACAGAAACCAAAGTCACTCATCAAAACAAGGCTGATTACCATGGGGTCTGTTGGAGCCAAGGGGGCTTTCAACTTTGTCGATGGCAAATACATTCAGCCATTTGCCTTTCATCCGGATAACCTTGGCCCTAACGATACATTTGTGATCAGCCGAAGCCAGTTTACGGAAATGTATGAGCAGGATTCCGATTTCCGTGATCTAATCGATACGCATCAATATATCTAGAGTTTGCTCCGCAACCGTCCCCAAATCAAGCAATAGCGGATAATCGGTCAAT
>OLOW01002032.1_pt1 | contig 13982 bp, 10 predicted proteins | sample 1672801 | NCBI WGS metagenome assembly OLOW01 (sample SAMEA3136725, study PRJEB25190) | human gut metagenome | biome: human gut; feature: human-associated habitat; material: faeces | place: Austria | collected 2013 | reverse complement strand
TTCCGCTTATGACCTACGGCAGCCTTGCGGGCAACACTGCGGCCGGCACAGGCACCATCCAGGGGGGCGCGGGCACTTCTACCAATATGAATGCCAACGAGGTAATCGCCAACCGCGCCATCGAGCTTTTGGGCGGTAAAAAAGGCGATTATTCGCTCGTGCATCCCAACGACCATGTCAACTGCGGACAGTCCACCAACGACATCTACCCCACCTGCGTCAAAATGACGCTGTTTCGGGCCTGCGAAAGCCTGCTGGACGGGCTGGACGTGTTGATCGGGGCCCTCTCCGAACGCGCCAAGGCGTTTGACGGCGTGGTGAAAATGGGACGCACGCAGCTACAGGATGCGGTGCCCATCCGGCTTGGGCAGGAATTTGCGGCGTATGCCTCGGTCATGCGCAGGGAGCGCGAGCGGCTGGCCCGCGGGCGTCAGGAGATGCTGGTTCTCAACCTTGGCGGCACAGCCGTGGGCACGGGCATCAACGCCAACGCGACCTATATCGGACGGGTGGTTCCGCTGCTGGCGGAGCTGACCGGCATTCCCTTCACCCAAAGCCATGATCTCGTTGATGCCACGCAGAACGCGGATTGTTACCTGGCGCTCTCTGCCGCCCTGAAAGGCTGTGCAACAAGCCTGTCCAAGATCTGCAACGACTTGCGGCTTATGTCTTCCGGACCGAGGGACGGACTGGGCGAAATCAGTCTGCCCGCCCGGCAGAACGGGTCCTCCATCATGCCTGGCAAGGTCAATCCGGTCATCCCGGAAGTGGTCAACCAGATCGCTTTCCGTCTGGTGGGCTACGACATGACGGTCACGCTGGCGGTCGAGGGCGGCCAGCTGGAGTTGAATGCCTTTGAACCCGTGATTTTTGACAGTCTTTATCAGGGCATCACCATGTTCAGCGGAGGACTTCAGACGCTTACGGCTCACTGCATCCGCGGCATTCGCGTCAATGAGAAGGTTTGCCAGCAGGAAGTGTCCCGTTCCGCCGGGCTTGCGACCGCCCTGTGCCCCAAAATCGGCTACAACGCCGCGTGCTCGCTGGCCCGTGAGGCGTTGCGCTCCGAAAAGAGCGTGCGCGAGCTGGCGCACAGCCGGGGGCTTTTGACGGAAAGCGAGCTGGATATACTGCTTGATCCCGTCGTTATGACGGAAATCCGCTCCTGAGTTCCTCTTAAGTGTATCCGGGCGGCCCTGCGTCTTGGGTGCAGCCTTGCCGCCGTCTCCGGGAAGCGCAAGGACAGGCCGCCTTCGCGTCCTGCCCCTGCCGGCCCTGCCATCTTCCTCACCGGTAGGTTGCGTTCGTCCTTTCGTTTGTGCGATACATGCCCTGTCGCAGCATTCCTGAATTGGCAAAAGCTTCTTGACATCCATATAATTGATGGTTATAGTAAATATGGTATTTGATCCATCCGACGCTATAACAGGAGGGAAAAGAGGATGAACATCAGGAAATGGACGGGCATCGTGCTTGCGGTCATGCTGCTGAGCACGGCGTTCACTGCTGGCGCTGCAACGTTTACTCCTGGCGACTACGAGGCCTCCGCGCAGGGCTTCGGCGGCACTGTAAGCGTTAAGCTGACCGTGGACGAAGAAGCGATCACCGCGATTGAAATCACCGGCGAGGGTGAAACCCCGGCGCTGGGCGGCGCGGCCATCGAGCAGATGAGCGCGGCGTATGTGGGACAGGCCGACGCCGAGGGCGTGGACGGCATGACCGGCGCGACCATCACCAGCGACGCCGTCAAGGCCGCTGTAAGCAGCGCCCTTGCTCAGGCCAGGGGTGAGGCGCAGGAGGCGGCGCAGATCGCCTTCACGCCGGGCACCTATGAGGGCACTGCCGCCGGTTACAACGGCGACGTGGTGCTGAGCGTTACCTTTACGGAGGACGCCATCGAGTCGATCGAGGTCGTCTCCTCTGCGGAGACAGAGCATGTGGGCGATGTTGCCTACGACATTCTGTTCCCCCAGATCATCGAATACACCTCTACCGGTGTGGACAGCGTCTCCGGCGCAACGTTTACCAGCCGTGCGGTCTTTAATGCCGTCAACGCGGCAGCGGAGCAGGCCGGCTGCGATGTGGCGGCGCTGCAGGCGGGAGCCAAGCCCTTCTCCTATGAAGCGCAGGACCCCATCGAGGGAACCTATGATGTGGTTGTCGTGGGTGCTGGCGGCGCCGGCATCGCCGCGGCCGCTCAGGCTGCGCAGAACGGCGACACCGTGCTGGTCATTGAAACCAATGCCGAGGTCGGCGGCAACACGCTGGTCTCCGGCGGCCAGTATCAGAGCGTGATGCCCTACCTGGTGTGGGACCCCGAAGATCCCGACGCGACCACCGGCGTGGGCTTTGACGGCAACACCTACAACAAGGTCAAGTCCGTCCAGGGCTGCATCGACGAGCTGAAGGTCATCCTGGACTGGAACGAAGAAGAATTCGATGCGGATTACTACAAGGATCATGAGTATGTGGCCGGCGACATGAAGGAGCTTTCCAAGCATGGCGTTCATGCCGATTACCTGCCCGTCCTCAAGGAGCTGAAAAGCGAGATTCAGGCCTATCTGGACTGGGCGCAGCCGCAGCTGGACGCGGGCGTTCCGGAAAACCAGCTGACGCTCTTCTCCACGCTGAACCTGCATATCTTCCAGACCTATTACGGCGGCCTGCGCCAGAGCGCGGACGGCAGCGAATGGATCTATGGCGATATCGACCTGGTCACCCAGTTCATCCAGGACGGTCAGGAGCTCAAGCCCTGGCTGGAGGAAATGGGCTCCACCTTCGTGGAGGATACCCAGCCCACCCTGATCGGTGCGCTTTGGTATCGTGAAAACGAGTTCATCGGCGCTGACGTCGATACCGACGGCGACGGCGAGACCGAAAATTACGCCGGGCGCTGGGGCACCTATTTCGTGGCTCCCATGAACGAGTTCCTCTCCGCGAACGAAGCCAATGAAATCATGCTGCGCACCACGGCCGAAAGCCTCATTACCGACGACACCGGCCGCGTGATCGGCGTGAAGGCAACCCGCTATGACGGCACGCCTGTCACCGCCTATGCCAACAAAGGCGTGATTCTTGCGACCGGCGGCTATGCTGCCAACATCGACATGGTGCTCGACACCAACGTCTACTGGTCCAGCGAATACCTGACCGAGGCCACCAAGACCACCAACCGCTCCTCCCTCACCGGCAGCGGCATTGATATGGCTGTCGAAGTGGGCGCGGCTACCACGGGCATGGGCTTCACCCAGCTGATGCCGATTTCCTGGGTGGATAACGGAAACCTGGCTTTCGGCGGCGGTAACTATGCCGTGTATATCAATCCCACCACGGGCAAGCGCTTTGTGGATGAGGGCTCTGAACGCGACGTGCTGTCCCTGGCCGAGTTCAAAAACGGCATGGAAGTCAACGGCACCAAGGGCGTGTTCATTGAAATCTACAATGCCGCCGAGCTGATCCCCGGTCCCATCCAGCTTGCTGAAGGCGACTATGAGGGCCGCTATTATACCCGCAAGGCGACCGAGCTGGGCGATCTGTTCGCTCAGATCGGCGTGTCCGCTGATCCTGACGTTGTGCTGGAGACCATCCGCAACTACGACATGGCTGTGATGGGCCAGGGCGAGTTTGAGGATGTGGGCAAGTCGATCGCTTCCCGCACCATCGGCGATGTGGAAAAGAACGAAGACGGCAGCTACAACGTGGATACCTACGATCTGGAAAACACCACGCTGCGTATCCGTCTGATGGCCCCCTCCACGCATCATACCATGGGCGGTGTTGAGGTTGATACCGAGCGCCACGTGCTGGATACCGAAGGAAACATCATCCCCGGCCTGTACGCTGCGGGCGAGGTGACCGGCGGCATCCATGGCGGCAACCGTCTGGGCGGCAACGCGATTGTTGAAATCTTCGTTTCCGGCAGGACTGCGGCCAATGCCGTTGCGGCTGATGCCGAATAAGGCTTTCTGACGACAGAAGATATCCGGGGAGCTGCAATCCGCGTAAAGCGGGGTTGCAGCTCCCCTTTTGTTTTGCGCATAAGCCGTGATCCGGCCGGCGGCGGGATGGGGTTTTGCCTCCTTCACGCGATCTCCCCGGTGTGCTTCGCCCCCTGATATGCGTCGTTGAGCCAGATGGTATTCGGAACCATCGGGCAGCCCGGCAAACAAGAGCCATGACATTTTTCTTGAAATGTTGTATAATTCTTAGGTCAGTACGCTTTTGATCTTCTCCCGTGCTTCAGAAAGGCGGTTTTCGATGAGAACGCACCGAATTCTTTCCCTTCTTCTGGCGGCTGTCCTTGCGCTGCTTCCCGGCTTCGCGCATGGCACATCCGAGCAGGCCCTCCAGGAACAGGTGGATGCGCTGGTAGCGCAAATCGCGGAGCTGCAGCAGCAGGATCCAACGTTCGTCTACAATGGTGAAACCTATCATGTCTCGAATGGCACTCAATACGCCAACGAACATCTCAAGCAGACCGACGATTACTATCCTTTTTTTGATAAGCTGATGGAGGCCTCCCTGGCGCATAGTGATAAAATCGCAGAGCTGTACCTTCAGGAGGTGCGTTTGCTCAATCAGCTGGCCGTTCTCTGGGGCTATGACAATTACATGAGTTATGCCCTTGAGGAAAGATATGGCATTGATGTTGATGTTGTGGCCTTAACGGACACGGTGGTGGAAAGCTTCAGCAAATCGTGGCAACCCCTAGCCTGGCTGGCCTATCTGGCAACCGAACCTGACAATCAGAAATTTCTGGATGAGGATGATTTCCTGAAGGAGGCCGCTGCCCTATATGGCGAGCTCTGTCCCGACTATCAGCCGCTTCTGGAATCGCTGATCAATTCGGATAACTTGCATCTGGAAACAACAACGCCGCTCCTCTCAGGCGGCAGCACCAGCTTCAGATATGGAACCTTTGAGGTGGAGATCCGATCCTTCGATGATTTGAGCTTCTGCAGCATTGCGCTGCACGAGTTTGGCCACTACCTGCACGACACCTATGAAAACGAACTGGTAGTGGTCAACTATCCGATTAACGAAACGCACTCCATTGCCGGCACCCTTCTGCTCGCGGACCGCATGGAGGCGTTTTTCCGGGAGCGGACCGGGGATACCTATGGCGCCTATCTGACGCTGCGCTACCTGCTCACCTCGCTGAATGTGCTGTATTCCAGTGTGCTGAATGCAATGATCAGCATTGAAGTTTACACAAACCCGGATGCGTTTGAGCCAAGAGACATTGCGCGCCTCTATCTGGAGAGCAGCCAGGCCCTGGGATACGACGCCGGTTATTCACCCGAATACCAGATGATACTGGGCTCCCAGTGGATCACCTCAACGACTTTGTTCCAGCTTCCCTTCTATGACTTCAACTATATTCTTGGTTCGATCAATTCCCTTTCCCTGTGGTACGAACAGCAAACCGGCGGGGATGCAGTGACCAAGTACAACAATCTCGTGCAGACACCCATTCCCGATATATCCTACTCGGAGTATTGCCGGCAGATGGGCCTCCCCGCTGTGAATGATACTGACTTATATGCAGAACTGGACACGTTCCTTTCTGAGAAACTCAACGCTCTGGAAGAAGAGGTATTCGGCGGGGAGTAAGGACCCAGCCCCGGATCTGTTCTCCCCCTCCATTTGCAAAACGCGCGCATGCCATCACCGGGATGATCCCCTCCCGCCTGCACGGTTGGGATCATTTTTGCGGCAAATCCATGACGGAGGTCAGTTCCTGAAGGAACCGTTCCGATGCCTTGGAGAACACCTGATAGCGTTTCCATACGATGGAGGGGGTGATGACAATTTCCGGGCGCAGGGGAAGAAAGCACAGCTGGCTGTCTCCGCTTGTATTGATGAGCTTGTCCAGGCAAACCGCATAGCCGAGCCCCTCTTCGACCATCAGGGAGGCATTGAAGATCAGGTTGTAGGTAGCGGCCACGTTCAGATGGGATACGTCCTGACGAATCTGCGATGAAACCGTCCATCCCTCGCTGCGGTCCTGAGCGGAAAGGATCAGCGGCTTGTCCCGCAGTTCCTCCGGCGAGATCCATTCCTTTTGCGCGAGCGGGTCATCCCGCCGCATCAAAACGCCGAACCGGTCCCCGATGGGAAGCGTCAATGCCTCATACTTGGTTCGATCAACCGGCCCGTACATCAGTCCGAAATCAATGAGTCCCTTATCCAGCTGCTCCGTCACAAACTGCGCATTTCCGCTGGAAATGTGATAGCGAATGTCGGGGCAGCTTTTTTTCATGCGCTTTGCCGCGCAGGCAAAATACCGGATGATATCCGTCTCGCCCGCGCCGATGTAAACGTCGCCCGCAATGGAGGCATCCGTCATCTGTACCTCGCTTTTGGCCTTCTGCACCAGCGTGAGAATTTCCTCCGCCCGCTTGCGAAGGATCATTCCCTCGTCGGTGAGCAGCACCTTGCGGGACCCCTTCGTTCCCCGAATCAGCAGCTGCTTGCCCAGTTCCTCCTCCAGCGCCTTGAGCTGGATGGAAAGGGTGGGCTGGGAAAGATGCAGCGACTCCGCCGCCGCTGAGATGCTCTGCTCCCTGGCGACAGCCAGAAAATACTGTAGAATTCGAAGTTCCATGGCCGACCTCCCGCCTTGTTCTCGGTTCCAGTATAGCGTAAAATTCCATACCTATCAATTATGAAAAAGCATTATCAATAAGTATTTGATATGCATTTTATCATTGCTTATACTGAAAATGGAACATTCGCAGCAGTGAGGGAGGTTGTTCAATGAAAGCGGGCAGGATGAGAAGGCGGATCGGCCGGACGCCTGCGGAGCAGCTGGTGGAACCTGCCGGCGAGATCATACCCCTGGAGGAAGGACCCTGTTGCCGGATATCATGCTGGTGGTTACCTTGCTCACCAGCGGAAAGCTTATGCAAAGCGAACGGCAGGACCTGAGCATCTATCGCGCCATGGGTCTGCCGTGCACCGCCCTGAGCCGCAGCTTTTCCCTGCGGTTTTTGCTGGTTTCGCTTGTGGGCTCGGAACCGCCTTGAGCGCTGTGGGCACGGACCCGATCGTAGCGGTGCTGATGCGGATGTATGGCATGAGCAACTTCAGCTCCCAGCCGGCGTTGGGCGGCATCGTTTCCCCGTGGGGTCGTGATTGCACTGCTGTTCACCGTTTTGCCTGCCTGGCTTGCGGAAAGATCAAGCGTGCGCGGCTTACCGAACTGATGCAGGCGCCATAGATTTTGAAGGGAGCGGGGCGCATTCTCCCCGCCCATGAGCTCGGAAAGACAGGAGAGCGGCATGCATGGCCCCGGCATCAAAACGCCGGCATCCATCGGCCGCTTTGTCTGTTTTTCCGGCCCTTTCATGGCTTATTTCCTCCGGTAATTGGACTGGCAAGGATACCGCGGGTCTCCAGAGGACCGTTCTTGCAAGCAGCATTCATAGCTTTTATCTATTAAAACCTATTAAATATAAGTATTTGCTATGTTCCCTGCTTCCGCGTATACTGGCATTGTCAAAAGAGGGATTCAGAAAAGGATCTGGCAGAGAAGGAGAGGGAACATCGTGACAAAACCTGGGATTCTGCTTTTAAGTATGGCCCTTGTCTCTTGCATGCTCCTCACGGCGTGTGAGGATTCTTCCGCGTCTCCTGCCAGAGCCAAGGATCGAATCAGCAGGAACCATCCAGCCCGGAGAGCGGAAGCGCCGCAGTTGAGGCAACCGAAAAGCGGGAACTGCTGGTTCGCTTCGCAGTGAAAACAACCCTGTTCTGGAAGGCTGGGGCAACAAGATTGTCATAATCAAGGACGGAGAGTGAAGTCAGCACCATGGAAGGCAAAATGAACGTTCAGGATCTGGTCCTGAATCTGGAAGCCGCCGGCTTTGAAGCGGACGGGATTGAAGAGTACCTCACCTGCTGGAGGATGGGGGACATCAAGGAACAGCTGACACTCCTCTCCAGGCAACGGGCCGTCATACTGGATCGCCTCCACCGGGAGGAAAAGCAGATTGACTGCCTGGATTATCTGGTCTATCAGATTGGAAAAGGCAGAGTGTCAGCCTAGCTTACGACGGACGTCGTACAGGAAGGGAGAGGAACATTATGAAAAGGATTCAGCAGCAGACATTGGATCAGGAGCGCGCCCTGTATGGCATGAAGGACATCGAGGTGGTCGATTGCGCGTTTGACGGCCCCGCCGACGGAGAAAGCGCCTTGAAAGAAGGCTCCGGTATCAAGGTAGAGCGTTGCTATTTCAACCTGCGGTATCCGTTCTGGCACGACCATGGGCTGGTGATCCGCGACAGCCGGATGACGGAGCTTTGCCGGGCGGCGCTGTGGTATTCCGATCACATCGAAATAACCCATACCGCGCTTCACGGCATCAAGGCGCTGCGGGAGTGCAGCGAGGTGACGATGCGGGACTGCGACATCATCTCGCCGGAATTCGGCTGGTCGGTTCATGGCATCACGATGGAGCACTGCACCGCACAGAGCGAGTATTTCATGATGCGTTCCACCGACCTGCATTTTACCGATGTAACCTTCAAGGGAAAATATTCTTTCCAGTACATCGAAAACGCGACCTTTGACAACTGCCGCTTCGATACCAAGGACGCGTTCTGGCATGCCAGGAACGTGGTGGTGCGAAACAGCGTGGTCAAGGGAGAGTATCTGGCGTGGTACTGCGAGAACGTAACCTTTGACCACTGCACGATCATCGGCACCCAGCCCCTGTGCTACTGCAAGGGCCTGCGCCTGATAGACTGCAAAATGGAAGGCGCGGATCTTGCTTTTGAAAAAAGCGATGTGCACGCTACGATCCTCACACCGGTCATCAGCATTAAGAATCCGTATTCCGGCCATATCGAGGTTCCGGCAGTGGGCGACATCATCCGGGACGATGAACGCGCCAGGTGCGAGATTACCTGCCTTGAGGCAACAAAGCAAAGAGACGTATGCTGTGCGTAAACCGGCATGCCGCGAAGTCTGCCCGTCGTTGCCAAGTCAGGAGAAGCGGCATGGAAAGCGATTTGCTCAAGAAATTTTGCATTGTTTGGGCTTCCGGCGGGGGCCGCAGGGGCGGCGCTCCACCGTTCAACGGACCCTCCGCCCATGGGCCGCGTATGGGCATTCTGACGGGGTTGGGCGCCTCTGCAGCCGACTGCTTCTATGCCGTTGTCGGCGCCTTTGGATGGACATGGATCTCGGTTTTTTGATGCAGTGGCAGACAGCTATCCCTATTGTTGGCAGAAGCTTTGTGCTGTTGCGGGGAATCCGCCTGTGTATCTTCGTGCCGGGGAAAACGCTGTTTTTAACATAAAATTAGGAAGGACTGACGATATGAAACAGGGGCTCTCTATCCTGCTGGCAGGTCTGATGCTGCTTTGCCTGTGCGGATGCGCCGCCGGGGATTCCGGCGCCGCTTTGCAAGATGCCGTCTCCGCAAAGGAGGTCGGTGTTGCTCACTCGGGGCAAAGCGTCTCAAAAACGTCGGAGGAGCAAGCGGTCTCTCCTGGCGAACATGAATCCACGGTCAATGAAAGCGAACAGCCAAAGAATGCGGAGGAAGAACCGGCAATGAATCAGAATACGTTTTATGTCACGATTTCGGACCAAACCTTTGCGGCAACCCTTGCCGACAATCCGGGCGCCGAGGCATTCAAAGCGCTGCTTGCAGACGGCCCGTTGACCATCGAGGTAAGCGACTACGGCGGCTTTGAAAAGGTGGGACCGCTTGGGCAACGTTTGCCCACGGAAAACACCCAGACCACGACCCAGGCCGGTGACATTGTGCTGTATCAGGGAGATCAGATCGTCCTGTTCTATGGCTCCAATTCCTGGAGCTACACCCGCCTGGGAAGAATCGACGACCTCACCGGCTGGGCAGAGGCACTGGGCGGCGGGGATCTTTCTGTGACCCTTTCGCTGCAGAAGCCGTAAAAGCAAGCCGCCGCCCAAACAGGCGTCTTGATTCAGGGAGGTTCGAGGGCTGGTTGAGAGGCAGTTCTGCACTGTGGCGCAACAGGCAGTATAATGCTTGCTGTCAAAAACCTCTCTCGAGAGATTTTGAGAACCACAGACCCGCATCAGAGGGCGCTTGGCTCGTTTCGATTGTCCTCTCCGGGTCATGCCACAAAGCGACCCAAAGAAGCCGGCAAGTAAAGGGGCTATGTGCGGCCGGCAGACCGCCCTTGTATTTGCTCATGCCTGCGGGTCGCTCTGGGGTCCTTGGGCCCAAGGTATCCTGTGGACACACGCTTTCCTTTGGCTCCCGTGGCACGGATGGGGAAACGAGCGGGAGCCCTTGCTGCGCAAGGCTTCCACGCGCATGCCGCTGAATTCGGTTTTTCCCCGGAGAACTGCGATGCTCCGAGTCTTCCTAAAGTTTTTTATCTGTCAAAAGCTCACAGAAGTCAGGCTCTTTTGCGCATACTGAAGTGCCATCTTCGCCAGGTGAAAGATGGCGCTTTTTGCTATAGATGCAAAGGAGACTTCCCGGCCTTCCGGTAAAGCCTTCCGGACTGCTTTTCTCCAAACGAAGCAGGCATAGGATGAAATGCAAAGGAAAAACTTTCTATTTATAGGGAAATGTGGTATAATCGGGAAGGTTACCTCCTATCATAGCAAGGGTAAGGAGATTCTGAATGCCTCATTATAAAAATTTTGCACAGTGCGTGGGACAGCTGCTGAAAGAACATCAACTGACAGCCAGCGCGCTTGGTGCGCAAATTGGTGCTCGTTCGGATCTTCGCCGCGCGCTGCACAACAGCCTCAGCAGCGCACGGCGGGCAAGTTTATGTGAAAGGATTTGCTTATCTGGTCCCTTCTCCGACGAAGAATGTAAAGAATTGAGGGAATCTTTGGAGGTAAGCAACATCGGCATGGAACGCTATGCCAGCCGACGGAGCATCGACCGTCTTCTATCCTCCGCACAGCCGGATGAGCCACTGGAGACGTGCCGCATTTCCGGCGGTCCGATGATCCAGCGGCGTCTTGCGCCACTGATTGATGCCGATGAGATCAACATTCTATGCGTAAACTGCATCTACCCCTCGGTGGTCCATGCCCTGCAGCCTCTTTTTGCCGATAAAGGGCGGAAAATACGCATGCATCATTATATTCAGCCCGATGTCGGCGGTTTGAATGCCGCTGAATTTGTCGCCTGCATGTCGCCCATTCTGTTTGATACCCGCTATTCGCCTTACCAGCTCGCCTCCTGGACCGAAACCGGACAGTATCCATCGGTAAACGGAAACCTGCTGCTGTTAAGCTCCCGCTTCGGCTCGCAAACAGAGGAACAGTTTTACATCATCCGGGATGGCAGATCTGCCTATGAACTGTCCAATGCAGACTCGGTGGGCATCTGCGCCTTTTTCAACCGCATTATCGCGGAGCTTCCCTTCCGCCCCACACCCTTAAAAGTGTTTGAGCAAACGCCGATGGATTATTCCTCCCTTGTGCTGTCCTGCCTGAGCCGCGAGCTGAACCGGACTGTCTTTTGCTACGGTACGGATATCAGCTTTGCACAGGTACCCACAGATATTGCCGTTGCCGCTTTTCGGGACAAGGCGCTCTTCGCTCCCGAAACAGCGAACAACCTGGTGAAGCAAATCGTTCCCCTGCACGAGCGGCGCTTTCAAAACCTCTATACCAAGAAGAAGCCTTACATCGGAACGTTGAGCATAGACGGCTGCCGGCGTTTTCTGGAAAGCGGCATAAGCCGCGATCAATTTGCCGGTATTCGTCCCTTTTTCCCGAAGGAACGCCTGCTCATCTTTTCGACCATGCTGAAATATGCAGAAGAAAACCGCAGCTACTCCCCCATCCTGCTCAAGGATGAAGCATTTTTGGGCAAATATCTTACGGTGTGCTATGACCGCCTCGGCGTGGCCATCACCGAATACGATACAGATTATGATCTGGACGCCGGATACGACTATGTGTTTTTGTCCTATCCGGCCTTCACCCGCCAGTATACGGATTACTTCAAAACGATCGTTCTCAAGGAGCGCTGCTATTCGAGGGATGAGAGCCTGAGGCAGTTGCACGAACTGTATCAGGCCTATGTTCCGAGGTTATCAGCAGCCCCGTAAAACCGGCGGCGGGACTGGTCCTGCGCTTTGGGGATCTTCCTTGTTTCCTCTTTTCTCCAGGGCTTTGCCCGCATCGCTTGAAGCAAGCATGCTCTCCGAATGATTCATCAAAAACCGGCGATCCGTTTCTGCCCACAGAAGTTTCGGCGCTGCCGGCCCGGTCCCGCTTTCTTCCGGCTCTCCCCCGCGCTTCTGTGCCAGTGCAAGGACGCAGATAAACGATATTTCGCAGAGGCCATAGCGATATGGCCTGTTTTTTATGGCTTGTTTTCTATTGTCACCTTGCGCAAAATATCGTATACTGTTTCCTGACCGCACAGACGAGCACAAGAGCACACGGAGGATTTTCATGAGCGAGGCATCTCAAAAGCGCTATCTGTCTTGCATCAGCGAGCAGTTTCCCACCGTTCAGTCGCTTTATACGGAAATCATCAACCTGAAAGCCATCCTGAATCTGCCAAAGGGTACCGAGCACTTCATGAGTGATATTCACGGCGAATATGACGCGTTTCTGCACATCCTGAACAACTGTTCGGGCGTCGTCCGGGAGAAAGCGCTGCTGCTGTTCTCCTCCACCCACAGCGCTGCCGCGATTTCCGATCTGCTTACGCTGATCTATTACCCCAAGGAAAAGCTCAAACTGCTCGGCGCCGCGGGAAGGCTGACCAAGGGCTGGTATAACGGCACGCTGCATGATTTGATTGAGCTGAGCCGCCTGCTTTCCTCCAAATATACGCGCTCCAAGGTGCGCAAGGCGATGCCTTCGGCCTATGCCTATATACTGGACGAGCTGCTCCACGCCCTGCCGGATGAGGACGACAACCAGCTGGTTTATCATCAGAAGATCATCGACGCCCTGATTGACATCGGGAGCGGAGACGAGTTTATCGTGGCGCTGTGCGGCCTGATTAAACGCCTGGCGGTGGACCGGCTGCACATCGTAGGCGATATTTACGACCGTGGACCGCACGCGGACGGGATTATGGACCTTTTGCTGAATCACCATGCCGTAGACATCGAATGGGGCAACCATGATATCCTCTGGATGGGCTCGGCCGCTGGCAACCCCGTATGCATGGCCGCCGTCGTGCGCGGATGTCTGCAATATGACAACATGGAGCTGCTGGAAACCGGCTATGGCATCAGCCTGCGGTCGCTCGCACTGTTTGCCAGCCAGAACTATCCGGGCCTTACGGAGGCGCAGGCGGCGCTTCAGGCTATAACGGTCATTCTGTTCAAGCTGGAAGGGCAGCTCATCGCGCGGCATCCCGAATACGGCATGGAGAGCCGCCGGCTGCTGCACCTTCTCGCAAAAAACAGTGAAAGCATTTCCCTAAGCGGCCGTATCTACCCGCTCCGGCCTGTGGCGCTGCCCACCGTCGATCCCGCCGATCCCTACCGCCTGACCGCCGGCGAGGAAGCGGTGGTGCGCGACCTGTCGGCCTCTTTTGCGAAAAGCGAGCGGTTGCGCCGCCATGTGCGCTTTCTGTACGACAATGGGAGGCTGTACCGCTGCTATAACGGCAATCTGCTTTTCCATGGCTGCATCCCCATGACCGAGGCGGGCGACTTTGACCAGGTGACCTTCGATGGAGAATGCTATCAGGGCCGGGCCCTGATGGACCACCACGAGCGCATGGCCCGCCGGGCCTATTTTGACCGTGCTCCCGATGCAGTGGATTTCATGTGGTATCTTTGGTGCGGCGAACGCTCGCCCCTGTGCGGACGTAGCATCAAGACCTTCGAGCGTGCGTTTGTCAACTGCCCGGAGGCCTGGCAGGAGCCGATGAATCCCTACTACCGCCACATCAATGATGAGGCCGTCTGCCGCCGCATTTTGAGCGCCTTTGGCCTGGACTCTCCCGAGGCGCACATCATTAACGGCCATACGCCCATCCATGT
>OLOW01002024.1_pt1 | contig 14017 bp, 12 predicted proteins | sample 1672801 | NCBI WGS metagenome assembly OLOW01 (sample SAMEA3136725, study PRJEB25190) | human gut metagenome | biome: human gut; feature: human-associated habitat; material: faeces | place: Austria | collected 2013 | reverse complement strand
TCTTCTCAACATGGGGCATTCCTTTCACACTTCTTCCAAACACAGTTGACGAAGATGCACAAAATGTGGACAGCTTTTTTTCGTGGACTGTTACAGATGAACGGGAAGGCCAGCTGGAACAAAAGGTGTACTGCCTGGAAGTAAACGGAAGCCGGGCAGAAACGGATGAAGAGACCTACAAACAGGTTCTGGAGCAGGGTGGCAATGCTTGGGAGGAAAAACGAACTGTGACCACACAGGTGGTAGAGTACACTCTGGCGCTGATCTTAAATACACAGCTGACAGGCAGCAGTGGCTACCAGTATAAATATGTGACGAATGAAAGTACCTTTAACTTTGTACTGAAGCTGTTGGAATACCTGCAAGGCGGTGTAGAGGCTGTCAAAAATGCTCTTTACAATGTATTTCACTGGACAGACTTTTTGACTGGTGGAACCAGTGGGGGTGATACTTATATCGGCAATATTGACGCGACGGAAGATATTATCACCTATGATACGGTTGGAAAAGGTGTCAAAAAGGTTGTTTACTATAACCAGGGAGAAGATCCCTGGGCGGGCATGTCCTATGGGGCAAGTACGATCAAAGCCTCTGGATGCGGTCCAACGTCCCTTGCAATTGTGATCTCGACACTAACCGGACAGACGGTGACACCGGAGATGACCTGTGCGTTTTCCATTGCAAATGGGGAATATATCTACGGGCTTGGGACGTGTCATTCGTTTCCGACAAATGCAGCCCACCATTGGGGACTTAACTGTGAAAGGGTAGGAAAAGACCGGATGGGAGACGTTGTTAATGCCTTGAAAGATGGAAAAATGGTGGTGGAAATCTGCGAGGCCTATACAATCACTGGAAGTGGAAGCGGCCATTTTATCGTATTAACAGGTGTCACAAAAGATGGTTATATCACGATTGCTGACTGCGCCAGTCGGGAACGTACTGGAAAAGTGTATAGTGTGGAAACAATTGCTTCTTACGGCCGGGATCTGGCAGATGGAGCCTTTTGGATCGTTTGGAAATGAGAGGTTGAAAAATGAGCAAACACTTGAAATGGGGATTGGTTTTCGGATTTTATTCGGTGGCACTAATAACAATGTCGGTTTCCGTTCTTGCAGAGACAGCAACACAGGAGCTTCCTCAAATTGTTTCCTGGGATGACGGACATGGTTATCTGGAAAATGGAGAAATGCTTCGGGATGGCTGGGGCTATGACACGGTCAATCCAGCTGGGAAATATGTACTCTTTGATGAAGAAGGTACTATCCTTAGACGCTCTGAATCAATGGATGCAGGGGTGGAGGAGGATAACTATACCGGTACCGAACAGGTTCCGGCAGTTATTGCATTTCGGGCACAGGTTTTTGATGGCTTTACTGGTACGATAGAGGTTGTTTTAGAAGAACAAAATGGCGTGACCAAAACTGTAATCCTAAGTGCTGATAACTTCTATGAGTGGAATTTATCTACAGGAAGTGGAGTTTATCGGATTCAGTCTGTAAGTGCCACAGAAGGAGATCTGTCTTTTGTAACAGAGTTTTCGAATGTGTATCAGAATTTTCCAGAAGAAGGTCTCCTGGTGATGCCGATTACGGTTATGAAGGACGTGATAGAAAGTATCCCTGAGACGGAAGAATCCCAGGAGAAAGATACAAAAGAGGACAATGAACAGGAAACGAATATATCTTTTGAACAGAACCAGGAAAATAAAACATCAGATTTGTTAGAGAATCAAAACCAGGAGGAAAACATAGTGGATAAGGTAAAATCGAACAGTTTAGTTGTTCTTTTAGGGGCAGTAATGGCAGGCATTTTCATAATCGGTGGTCTGATCTGGTACAAAAAGAAGTAACAGGAAAGGAGTATCTTAAAAATGGCACAAAATGACCATTCAGACGTATATGTCATTCCAGCTAATTTTGTAAAAGAGGGAACGCTGTTCTCTGGTAGGGCCGAAGCCCGAAACGTGGTAGAAGCAGCATTTTTGGCGCTCATTGGAATCCGATTTTTAGTATTTTTAAATCTTGGAATAAAAGGGAAGATTTATGTCGGGATTATCCTGATTCTGCCGCTGGTGATATTGGCGGTGATCGGTGTCCAGGGAGAAAGTCTTTCCTCTTTTCTTATTCAGTTGTTTTCGTACATAGTGAAAAGGCGTGTATTGACAGAACCAAACGGACAATACCGTTTGAAACGGAACCGCCGTATTCGGAAACAACAGAAAAAACGCTGCAGACGGGAACGTAAAAAGAGAAAAAAGGAGGGTGGCAGAGATCGGAAGCGAAGTCGAAGAACTGAGGCAGAAACTGAAGGAGGCGAAGAAATCCGAAAAACAGGTGAAAAAGGATAAGCGGAATAAGGAGCGCGAGCAAAAGAAAACTGCCAGCCTTCAGAAGCGAAAGGACATGCAGGAAGAAAAACTTCGGAAAAGAAGACAGGCTACAGGCACAAAAAACGAAACGGGAAGCTACTGCCCGATTTCATGAGCAGGAAGCAGAAGAACGCAGCCTTCGGAAAAATCTGGCCATGCAGAAAGAGGAAGAGCCGGAAAAACAATTAAGTGCTGCCAGGCCTTTGAATACTGTGAAAACGGAACAAATAGAAGAATCTGTAAAAGATTTGGATATTCTTCCGGTAACCTGGGCTTCTTCCTATCTTCCAATCAGCCAGATCCGAAATGGAGTGATTAAAACAAAAGATGAACGGTACCTTAGGATGATTGAGATTTTACCGATCAACTTTCTGCTCCGGTCAGCTTCTGAAAAAAGGAATATCATATATTCTTTTGCTGCTTATTTGAAAATTGCACCACCTAATCTGCAGTTCAAGGTTTTGTCCAAAAAGGCGGATATCAAGGATTACATAGAGAAGATACGAAAAGAAGCAGAACAGGAACCGGATGAACGCTGCCGGATCTTGCAGGAAGATTATGCGAAGCTCCTGACACAGCTGGGAACCAGGGAAGCCATCACACGCCGTTTTTTCCTTATTTTTGAATACCCACTTAGCGGAACCAAATCTGTAAATGAACGAGATATGTTTTTATACTTGCAATCAGCAGTACAGACAGCGAAAAAATACCTTGCCATGTGTGGAAACGTGGTTCTGGAACATAAAAATGAAACCCGGTTTTGTGTGGAAGTGTTTTACCAACTGTTAAACAGGGATACCAGTCTAAAAGAGTCCTTAGACGAGCGCATAAAAAAAGTGCGGAACCATTATATCCTGGAAAATGGAAAAGAAAGCGTGGCCAAAATTCCAGTGACGGAACTGGTTGCACCGGATACCATAAATTTTAAAAGCTATAAATATGTGATCCTGGATGGGGTTTATCATGCTTATCTATATATTCCATCTGGCAGATACCGTTCCAGTGTGCCTGCTGGATGGCTTTCCCTTCTCATTAACGCAGGTGAGGGAATTGATATAGATCTGTTTTTCTTCCGTCAGGATAAAAATAAAAGCATGGAGCGGATCGGACGGCGGATCCGTTTGAACCGCTCTAAAATAAAAGATACCTTTGATTCCAACAGTGATTTTGACAGTCTAAGTGAATCCATTCAGGCTGGTTATTACCTGAAACGTGGGCTCTCTGGAAGTGAAGAATTTTACTATATGAGTACGCTGATCACCGTAACAGGGCATAGTGCAAGGGAGGTCGAATGGCGTTCAAAAGAGCTGACAAAGCTGTTAAATTCACAGGATGTAGGGGTGTCTAGGTGTCTGTTTGGGGAAGAGCAGGGATTTTTGTCCTCTCTTCCCCTGTTATGTCTGGATAAAAAGATTTATGAAAGGTCAAAGCGGAATGTCCTAACATCAGGAGCAGCGGCCTGCTATCCGTTTACTGCTTATGAGATGTCAGATAAGGATGGCATTTTAATGGGCGTAAATAAGGCAAACAGTTCCCTTGTGCTTGTGGATATTTTCAATACGTCTGTCTATAAAAATGCCAATATGGTTATTTTCGGGACGTCCGGCTCCGGCAAAACCTTTACCATGCAGCTTATGGCACTTCGTATGAGAAGGAAAAATATCCAGGTATTTATCATTGCCCCGGATAAAGGTCATGAGTTCGCCAGGGCCTGTAACAACATTGGTGGAACGTTTATCCAGATTTCGCCAGCATCCTCCAACTGTATCAATGTTATGGAGATCAGACAGTCTGATAAGGCAACTAGCGAGCTGTTGGACGGATATGTTTCGGAACGTTCTGAACTTGCTGTGAAAATTCAAAGCCTGCATATCTTTTTCAGCCTTCTGGTGCCAGATATGACGCATGAGGAAAAGCAGCTTCTGGATGAGGCTATGGTGATCTGTTACCAGGAAAAAGGAATTACCCATGATAACCAGAGCCTGTTTGATCCGATGTGTCCTGGATGTTACAGGAAAATGCCAATCCTGGGAGATTTACAGGAAGTCCTTCTTCGAAAAGAAGAGTGTAAGCGGCTTGCCAATATCTTAAACCGTCTGGTCAATGGCTCAGCAGCCAGCTTTAACCAGCAGACAAACGTTGACCTAAATAATAAGTATGTGGTGCTGGATATTTCCGAATTGTCAGGAGATCTGCTGATTGGGATGTTTGTGGCACTGGACTATGTATGGTCACGGACGAAGGAAGACCGAACCAGGGAAAAGGCAATCTTTATTGATGAGGCCTGGAAACTTTTGTCGTCCAACGAACTTGCAGCTGACTATATCCAGGAGATCTATAAAACCATTCGTGCTTATGGCGGAGCGGCAATCAGTGCCTCACAGGATCTTGTTGATTACTATAATTTGAACGGAGGCAAGATTGGAAGAGGAATCTTAAGTAATGCGAAAACCAAAATCATCTTAAACCTGGAAGTGGCAGAAGCGGAGCTGATACAAAAGGAACTGGATCTGTCAGAAGCAGAGACGAATTCCATCATTCATTTTGAAAGAGGGTGTGGATTAATCTCAACGAATAGTAATAACCTGGTTGTGGAGTTTAAAGCCAGTCAGTTAGAAAAAGATCTGATCACCACAGACCGGAGAGATTTACAGAAACTAAAAAGCAGGATTCAGAAGTATGGGGAATCTGCCTACGGGAACACAGAATAACGCATAAAGGACGTATAGAAGACGCATTAAATGTGGCATATATGACGCATTTGTATTTGAAATTATGGAAAATGTCATTTATAACGTATTGAAAGACGCGTATAAGACGTATTATCACAGAAAATTGTGAATGCTGTTATAAATGACGTAAAGAAAACGTCCTTTATGCGTCATATATAAAAGTGAGAAAATTTCGGGAGGTATTGAAAAAATGGAGAATAAACAAAGGCCTGTCATAGCAGAAACCAGAGAGCTTGTGCAGAAATACCATGTTTTGGAGAAGGCACAGATTTATGCTTATTTTGCGTTAGATAGCAGGGATCATTTTGTAGGAAAAGCATTTAAAGCCCTGGAAAAGGAGCGGCAGGGTTACATTCACCCGGAACTGGATCTGGTTGCAGCAAGTGAGAAAGTAATTGTAGATAAGGATCTTGGTACTATGAGAGCAGTCTGGGTGCTGCTTGATGTAATGAAAAAGAAACAGGTGGAAGAACACTTTCCTGCTTCGAAGGAAGAGTATCCAGTGCGGATCGTATTCTACGGAGAGGGAGAAATCTTTGATATTTTGTACATTTCAGAGGCAGAAGTCACGGTGGTAAACAATCTGTTTTCCAGAAAAGTGATTGACAGCTGCGGGCACATTATTGTAGTCGAAAATCCTGATTATATATCGGCTATTCACATAGCGGATGTGATTGGGTATTGTGTGGTGAAAGAAGGTGGGGAAGTCGAGTATTACCAATATAGTCAAGGGGGATCAGAAGAATAGCACTGAGCCGTTTGGAAAAATTAAGGACCAGCTGGATGAGACACAGGCTTTAAGCTGGCGGATGGAGCAATATATGGCGGAGTCGCGTAATGTTCTTACTTCGTGTGTTCGTTTAAAATCAGAACTGCAATATGATTATTTCACGGAATTAGTCCTGGAAGCCGCAAAAACGTCTGAAAAATTAACGGATAAGCTTCGAAGACTTACTTTAGAAGTGTCCGTTAATCCAGTTCAATACGAGAACTACAAGGCGGAGCTTGTTACCATCCATGGAATCGAGGTGGAGTTTTCTGAGGGGATTCTGAAGGTGGCATTGCCGCTTCTGGTACCCCATAGAAAGGATTTTTACACGGATTTTTTGTACAAACCATTGCATACTGCGCTTCAGAACTGGTGCATGGCGCAGGTGAAAAACGGCCTGGAACTTCCAGCATTTGAAGAGTGCCTTGTCTGCTTCGTGCATGTGTATGATAAAAAATTGCCTTTGGCGGGACGAGTGCGGGATCATGATAACATTGAGGAAAAGCATGTATTGGATATCATTTCCGGTTTTTATCTGAAATCGGATAGCGGCCTTTTTGTCGATACCTTTCATATGACCAGGCTTGGAGGGGAAGATGGCACATTGTTATATGTGATGGACGCTAAGAAATTCCCTGCCTGGATCCGGGAAAATTTCCTGTATTTGGATATCGAAAAATAGGCATTCTTCATTTGGAAAAATTCGATATTTGGGATATGGCTGCAAATGCTTGAAAAATCAGGATTTTTGCAATACATGACTCTAGAAAAGATACCCAAGTATTCAACGTATAGGGTACAGATTCAAGTGATCTTGAGTGGGAGGTGGGGAGTGAAAAAAGAGGATACGCTGTTAAGGTTGATTGCGATATCTGGGGAATTACCGGCAAGCCTGGTAGGAAACATTGTAGGATCGGAATCGTATGCAGCAGCTCTTATTACCAGGCTAAAAAAAGAAAGTTACATTTCTGTGAGAAGTGCAGAAGGATATAAGGGATATGTGTTAAGAAGTAAGGGGAAAAGGTATCTTCTAAAAGTGTATGAAGAGGACCTTTCCTTTTTCCTCTCCGGATCTGCACAGACTAATCACGTAAAAAGTGAGCTGGAAAAGAGGCTGCGGCTTCATCGGATGAGCGAGGTATGGGTCTTCTTTTGGAAGATGGGTATTGAGATTTTTCAAAGCCAGAAGCCGGATCTGGGAAATGGGTTTGAAAAAAGTGGGAAAAAGGCGGTGTACTATGGCAGTCTGGAATACAAAGAGAGCGCAGAAGCAATCAAGGGTTCCAGAGCCTGTGGGGTACTGCTTACCGGGGATACAGCTTACATTGTATATAACACTATGGAAAAACGAATGAAGTGGGCTAAGAAAATGGAAATGGCAATGCGAACCTGGACAGAACGCATGCTGTTAATTGGCGGTGGGTTACGACGGGCCGATTCGCTTATCTTGGGAGATAGCATGGAGTTCCTTACTGAACTTTTAAATAGTGATGGTGGTGTCAGAAAAAATCTATATCAGGTAGATGATGTGTATGAACACTATTATTATATCCCGAGGACAGATAACGCAAAGGTTCAGATGGAGCTTCTATTAACTTCCTGGAAACGGGAGAAGATAAAAAATCTGTTAGCAACATTGGTAAAGTATCCAAGGCGTAAACAATACGCTTTAAGTGAGGGCTTTGATAAGGGCATGCAGCCAATCTATTTCTGTCATGAATTGGATATGCGTCACTTATGCCGCGTTAAACAGGAAATCGGCTGGAAACAGCAGGGGACAATCATCTGTTTGGATTATCAGGCGAATACGTTAAGAGAATACTTTGGGAAGGAGGTGAGGGTTCGTGAGCTAGATACAGATAAAATCATGGAATATCTGACTAAGGGCAGGGACGAATAAGCCCACAGTCTAAGTCTGGAGGTGTCTATGAGTAATCTATTTGACACTGGAAGTGAAACTGTAGACAGGATGTGCCGGTTGCAGTTTACAGGAAATGTGATTCCTTCTACCTGGTATCATACGATTAAAAAAGGAACCGGAAAACCAAATCTGAATGCGATCATCATATTGGCAGATATTGTGTACTGGTACCGGCCTGTGGAAATCCGGGATGAAGCCACGGGGCAACTGTGTGGTTTTAAGAAGAAATTTCAGGCAGATATTTTGCAAAGAAACTATCAGCAGTTGGCTGATCAGTTTGGAATAACCAAGCGTGATGCAGTAAATGCCATAGTAGAACTGGAAAAACTAGGAGTGATAACGAGAGTGTTTCGGACCGTAAGCATCAAAGGTCAATTGTATTCAAATGTCATGTTCCTGGATCTGGATGTGGACGTATTGATTCAATTAACCTATCCGGAAACATTGGAAAAAACAGCAACAGGGGTATCAGATACCCCCTATCACTCATTTGGGGGACAGCCCCCACCGAAAAAAGTGACAGGGGTCACGAATATAAGTGAGAGGGTATCCCCGAAAAAAGCGTATCCGGAGCGGATATCCGCATAGCAAAATGCGCCCGTGTAAGCAACAAAGAATACATACAAAGATTACAACACAGATTTCTCTATTCCTTTGTATCGGGAGAAGGAAGAACAGGTAAAGCGGCAGATCGCGTATGAAAACCTGATATTGGATCATCCACATGACGGCAGGGTAGGAGAAATATTGGGATTGATCGTAGATGTGATGACTTCCTCAGCAGAGGTAATCCGGGTGAACCGGGAAGAGAAGCCTGCGAATGTGGTAAAAGCCCAATTTGCAAAGCTGACGAAAGAGCATGTGGACTTTGTGCTATTCAGCATGGATAGCAATACTACAAAGGCCAGGAATATCCGGGCGGTTCTTCTCACAGTCCTGTATAATGCGGTGAATACCATGAGCAGCTATTACGATAACCTATATCAGTACCATATGGCAGAAGAGATGAGAGGGGATAAGAGGAAAAAGGATGTTTAGAAAATTTGATAAAGGGAAACTGGTCCTGGTCGTGATCGGAGCAGTATTGTTAGCAGGATATTTGGGAGGCTTTTTATATATTCTTTTTGGAGATGCAAATGTTGACTTAAACCCTATTCACTGTATGGCGGCGGGATGGACCAGCACCGGGGGCAGGATGTGGATTTTGTTCTCGGTTTTGGTACTCTTTTTTCTTACGGCGCTTGTGATTTACCGGGGAAGTGAAAACCCATTGCAGGACGAGCGTGGCTTTGAATTATCCGACCAGGGTACCTATGGAACCGCTGGCTTTATGAAAGAAGAGGAACAGGCAGAGATCTTAAGAGCAGATAAAACAATGGACGGCGTAAACGGAATCATATTTGGCAGGGAGCTTGGAACAGGCAGGGTGCTAAGTCTTCCGGCAGATTCCAGGCTAAACCGGAATATCGCTGTCTGTGGTTCCCAGGGCTCCATGAAATCCAGGGCATTTGCAAGGGTGATGGCATTACAGTGTGTGCGCCGTGAGGAGAGCATGTATATCACAGATCCAAAGTCTGAACTTTATGAGGATTTATGTGCTTATCTGAAGGAGTCAGGATATGTGGTAAAACAGTTAAATCTGATTCAGTTGACACATTCGGATGCCTGGAACTGTCTGGCGGAAATTGATGAAGGAGAGCTGATCGATGTATTCTGTGATGTTGTCATTCGTAACACTACAGACAAATTTGATCACTTTTACGATAATGTGGAAATGGATCTGTTAAAAGCTCTTTGCCTGTATGTGTATGAGGAATACCCACCAGAACAGCGGACCTTTGCTGAAGCATATAAACTCTTGCTCAATAAAAGTGTCGATATGCTGGATTCGATTTTTGAAAGATTGCCAACGAACCATCCAGCCAAAGGACCATACCAGCTCTTTGCAAAGGCAGAAAAGGTAAAAGGAAATGCGGTGCTTGGTCTTGGAACCAGGTTACAGATCTTGCAAAATAAGCTAGTGCAGCAGATCACCAGCCACACTGATATTGATCTCTCCTTACCGGGAAAAGAAAAGTGTGCATATTTTTGTATTACTTCGGATCAGGATTCTACGTTTGATATGCTGGCAACTCTTTTCACCTCATTTCTTATCATAAAACTGGTTCGTCTGGCTGATCGGACAGAAGAGCGCGTGCTGCCGGTTCCAGTAAGTTTCATTCTTGATGAGTTCCCCAACATCGGCGTGGTTCCTGACTTCAAAAAGAAGCTTGCAACAGCCAGATCCAGACGGATTGGGATGAGTATATTGTTTCAGAATATCCCACAGCTTCAGAACCGATACCCAGACAACCAGTGGGAAGAGATTCTTGGAGGCTGCGATTTCTCTATCTTTCTGGGGTGCAATGATATGACAACCGCAACCTACTATAGTGACCGGACAGGGGAGATTACTGTATCCGTGGCTTCTGTCCGGAAAAATTTCTATACCATTCGGGCAACCGATTATGTGCCAGAATATTCGGAATCTCGTTCTCTTGGAAAAAGACAGCTCCTTCTGCCAGATGAGGTACTTCGCTATCCATTAAACCAGGGAATTTTGATTATCAGAGGTCATAATGTATTGAAATTCCAGAAAATGGATTACACCGAGCATGAGGACGCCAAGAAGCTCCACTTGGAAAAAGTAGTGGAACATATACCGGACTGGTATAAGGAATGGGAAAAGGAAAAAGTACAGGAACAGCCTTTTTCATATATGGGGCAGGATGATGAGGCATCTATTTCATTTCCGTCGAAATTAAGTACAGATGAAGTGGGTGAAGAACCGCTTGCAGTAGATGCAAAGCCCAAAAGGAAACCAGGCCCAAAAACGGAATCCAAGCCGGGCGTAACAAGAGTAGAAGATTTGTTCGCTGGGAGGGAGGTGAATATTGATGATAATTGACCTGTCACAGATCAAAGAGAATTCCATGGTACGGTATGGCTTTAAAATTCTTCTCATGCGGGAATTTGATATCCACATAAACGAGACGGATGTTGGCAGACTCATAGCAGCGGCAGGTTGCATTGAAATATATGATTCTATAGAAGAATTCCTGGATAGAAGCGGATGGAAGAAGGATAATCCGGAGTTATGTACAGAAACATATCTTTTGGAAAATCGAATTTGTCGTTATATTCAAGGAAAGGTGTGGTATTTTTCTAGACTTCGATATGAGAATAAAAAGATGAAAGTATAGGTTACATATTGGGAGACTTTGGCAGTAGCTGGGGCCTCCCTTTGTGCAGTGAAGGTTATGTATGATTCAAGCAAATTACGACATTATAAGTTGGAAAAATATAATTATGATGTCATATTTTTTGCTAAAATTGTATAATATAACAAATGTTTTTGGCGGAGGGAGTTTTTACATTGATACTTTAAAAAACATATGATTTATTAGATAAAAATGAAACGGACGAAGAAGATAACGAATATTCTGATCTAGCGCCGGTTGATAATATGAGAAAAATTTAAAGTATTTAAAAACTTTACATTGGGCCCAAAATATTGCATTGGCAGGTCCGTATGGATCTGGAAAAAGTAGTATTATTGAAACTTATTTGAAGCAGCTGAAGCAACATGATGAAATCAGAAAAAAATCTTTACGGGTATCGATGGCTACTTTTATAGAAAATGAGACAGACAAAGATGGAAACTATAAAAAAATACCATTGGAGCAAGATGAAATTGAGGTAGGTATCTTAAAACAATTATTTTATAAAGTTGACTATAAGGATATACCTCAAAGTAGATACCGTAAGTTAATTGGAGTTAGTTATCAGGGACGGAAAATCTATCAGCAATATTGTTGGAATATTATCAGCATAATGGTAATGATAATATGTATTTATGTTTGGAAGATAAAATTTGTTTGTTATTTCGATAAATCTTATTAAACTGTTGTAACTGGCATATATAGCTTATATTGGCATCATATATTATGAAGAATAGTGGAATAAACAGGAATAATATTAAGGGACAACCGAAAAACAAAGTTGAGGTTATCAGCTTGGTCAATTTTTCTTATAATTTGAAATGCAAATAGTGAATGTTTATGCTATATTATTTATAAAGCTATAGTTAATCTATCAGATTAGTATTATTTAAGGAGAAAATTATTTGTACCGACCAATATTTTATCAAATGGCAGAGAACAGACTTATTTCTGGAAGTATAAATGGGATTACAATCAATCTGGTACAAGACTGCAGAAATATTTTCGAAAAACGACTAAGAAATCAAAAAATTAATCGAAAGTCAAAAAAGGATCCAGTTATGGATTATTTTCGTCTGCAGGAAAGAATTCTTGAAGCCAAACCTAGGAAAATTTTTATAGCGAAGGATTTTGAATGTCCTTCTAATTATGAACAAGAACTTGAGTTTCTGAAAATCAGCATTTTGCAGGGAAAAGATTTGAACAAATTCATGACACGAAATGTGAAAAAATTAAAAGCAGAGGATTTGATGTTGTATGATTGGGGAATTTATCATTTTCATCTTAGTAAAAAACTGGACGAAAAGAAAAAAGATGGCTTTATGGAACGCTCAAAGTATTTGCTTATGGCAAGAGTTGAGGACAATGCCGTCTATATGATTAAAATTGTTCCACATCAGCAGAAAAATATCTGGACGCAAAGGGAGTATATTGAAATTTTGGAAGATAACTGGCCATATTTAATTCGTAGAAATAAAATTGAGAATGTGAAAATGGAATATGAAGTATCGGAAGAAGAACATTATAAATTTCGAAAGGCTGGAATCACTACGTTTACAAAAGGAAAACAAAATTGTCTGTATGCAATGTTAGGTGGAGGTTATTCTTCAGATGGAAGTTCAACGAGAGCAGTTCAAAAAAGTGGTAAATTTATGTACTTGATTTATGATATAGAAGAAATGATAGTAAAAGATTTTTGGAAATGGGTGAATCGACACTCTGAACTTTTGAATTTGTTTGAAGGTAAGAAAGCGAAAATAAAACTTGTCGAGATTTGGAATGATAATTTTTTGTTGAAAGAAGAATCTACAGATTTATATATTCGATTAACTTTAGAAAGAAATGTTTGGAATATTATACTTGCAAGTAAAGAACGGGTATTTGAAAAAGAGTGGAAAAACCTCTAGCTTTTAATATTACCGATTTAGATATAGAGGTGTATAGTATCTTTTGTATAAGAAAGGCTAGAAATGGATACTATTTGTTTGCACCAAAATCTTGGGGCGTTGATTCGAGAAAGAAGTTATTTTATATATTGGGAGAATGTCGATTGAAAAAAGCAACAAATTCTTTTATTTTCATATAAGATGCTGATATGGCGGTTACGGTTTCTTATATGAATCTTGGAATTGCAATAGTAAACAGAAGAGATTTTGACGGAGCAATAACTAAATTGGCTGTGGCACAGTATTAGGGAGAATGTAATTGAGAATGGTATTGCCGTAGATGCAGAGAGAATTTAGTACGATAGACGTGAAAAAGCTATGGAAGCTGTGAGAGATGGAACTGCGGATGTAACTTTTGTATATATCTATGTATGTTTATTGCCTGTTAGGGGGTATGTGGTTGAAAAAGGGAAAAAGTCCGCATTGGATATTTTGCCATGGGAGGATATCACATGATTGATGCGTGTTGTAATCGGAGTGGATATGAGGATGATTAATCGATATCTGGATATAGAATTTTAGTATGTTAGAAATGAAAATAGTTGGCAATCCTTGCATTAACAGCCAATGCCTTTGCAGAAGATGTGCGGATTGTCTTGCTGCAGGTATAGATGAACATACCGCTGTATTTTGCTGTATTGGAAAAGACTTTGGAAAAAAGTGTTAGTGTGAATATTGAATAGGGAGCTTTATGGAAAAAGGAAGAGAAAAAGATAAGGAAACTACATATTTTGATCTGGACAAAAGAACACCTCCGGATGGAACAACGTGTAGACTTTATAGTTTGTGTAAGGAAATTGCAGCAGGATGTGATGCTGGGACGGATAATACTATAGAAGATGTTTATAAAAAACTTACGAATAAGGATGGCTCGGGTATAATTGACCATCTAAAAGCGGATTTAAATTTTGATGTCACAAAATATGAAGATTTTCCAAAATGTCAATTTTTAAAGCTGTTATATCGCTATGAGAAGGAACCGGGAGGCGCCCGGGCACGGATCCACTTTTTCGGATAA
>OLOW01002023.1_pt1 | contig 14018 bp, 9 predicted proteins | sample 1672801 | NCBI WGS metagenome assembly OLOW01 (sample SAMEA3136725, study PRJEB25190) | human gut metagenome | biome: human gut; feature: human-associated habitat; material: faeces | place: Austria | collected 2013 | reverse complement strand
CCTCGATGTTCATGAGCTTGTTGTACTTCTCGAGCTTGCAGTCGTAGCGGCACTGGGCCTCGGCCTTGGTCAGGACACCCGTCTCCTCAAAGAGCGCAATGGCCTTATCGGAAACAAAGGCGGGCAGGGCGTCGGCCGTGGTCTTGTTGTTGGCAAGACCGCGCTTCTCGGCCTCAACGGGCCACTCGTCAGAGTAGCCGTCACCGGAGAACAGGATGCGCTGGTGGTCGGTCAGGACCTTCTTGCAGTACTCGAGCGCGGCGTCCTGGAACTCATCCTCGGGCGTACCCTCAAGCGCGTCGGCGAAGGACTTGAGCGACTTGGCCACGGCGGCATCGAGCACCAGGTTGGAGTCGGAAACGTTCTGCTCGGAACCGCAGGCACGGAACTCGAACTTGTTGCCGGTGAAGGCAAACGGGGAGGTGCGGTTGCGGTCGGTGTTATCCTGCATCAGCTTGGGCAGGGTATCGGCGCCCAGGTCGAGCACGCCGCGCGTGGCATGGACGGAAGCCTTGCCATCAATGATCTTCTCGACGACCTCGGTAAGCTGGTCGCCCAGGAAGATGGACATAATCGCCGGAGGAGCCTCGTTGGCGCCCAGACGATGATCGTTGCCGGCCGAGGCGACGGAGGCACGCAGGAGCTCCTGATAGTTATCGACGGCCTCGATCACCGCGGTGAGGAAGACGATGAACTGCAGGTTGTCGAGCGGGGTGTCGCCCGGATCGAGCAGATTCTCGGACTCGGTGCCAAGCGACCAGTTGTTGTGCTTGCCCGAACCGTTGATGCCCTCGAAGGGCTTCTCGTGCAGTAGGCAGACCAAGTCGTGGCGGGAGGCGATGAGCTTCATCTTCTCCATCATGACCAGATTCTGGTCGATGGCCTCGTTGACCTCGCCATAGACCGGTGCAAGCTCATGCTGGCAGGGAGCAACCTCGTTGTGCTTGGTCTTGGCGGGAATGCCAAGCGCCCACAGTTCATCGTCCAGGTCCTTCATATAGGCCGAGACGGTGGGGCGGATAGCGCCAAAGTAGTGCTCCTCGAGCTCCTGGCCCTTGCAGGGAGCAGCACCAAAGAGGGTGCGGCCGGTGATGACCAGGTCCTTGCGCTTGCGATAGGCGTCCTTCTTGATCAGGAAGTACTCCTGCTCGTCGCCCACGGAAGGAACGACCTTCTTGGGGGTCTTGCCAAACAGCGCCAAAACGCGCTTAGACTCACGCGAGAGCGCGGTCATGGAACGCAGCAGCGGGGTCTTCTTGTCCAGGGCCTCGCCCGTGTAGGAGCAGAAAGCCGTGGGGATGCACAGGACATCGTCCTTGATAAAGGCGGGGCTAGTGGGATCCCAAGCGGTGTAGCCACGGGCCTCGAAGGTAGCGCGCAGGCCGCCGTTGGGGAAGCTGGAGGCGTCCGGCTCGCCCTGGATGAGGTTCTTGCCCGTAAACTTGGTAATGGCGGTGCCGTCGTGATTGGGCTCCAGGAAGCTGTCGTGCTTCTCGGAAGTAATGCCCGAAAGCGGCTGGAACCAGTGCGCGTAGTGCGTCGCGCCCTTGGAGATGGCCCAGACCTTCATGGCGTGGGCAACGGCGTTGGCCACATCCAGGTCGAGCGGCTCACCGCCCTCGAGGGTTGCAGCAAGGCGCTTCCAAATGTCCTTGGGGAGGTAGTCCTTCATGACTTCCTCAGAGAACACCATGGTCCCGAAGCGGTCAGTAAGTTCGGCCATACGGAACTCCCTTCGTATCGGCACCGCGTGAGAAGCGGTGTTGATTACTAACGAACGAGTCATAGCTTAGACTCGCCGTGTTTCCGCGACATTACCGTTATGTTGCCGTCGCGAAACCAATCAATGAGGTTACCCTATCGAGGCGGCGTTGCCACCCTCAACAGTCAATCAACTGCATAAATTGCAGACCTCTCCCCATGGTTTAAGGGTAGTCAATGTAGAATGGGCTCTATTAACTGGTATTTCGCATCAGATACCATTCAATATAGCCCCATCCTACATTGACCGCTCTGTTATAGGAAATGCCGATAGCAAGGCATCTTTGATTGGTATCCCCAAATAGCGAGTGAAACTCCACCGTGGCACAGTGGTGCAGTAGAATCCTTACAACACATCACACTATTACGTATCTAGAGGAGCACGATATGCGCGTCGACGAGGTTTTTAAGCAGGCAGCATCCCAGGGCACCGCGCCCGTTTCGTTTGAGATGTTCCCGCCCAAGGGCGAGCTGACCCTCGATACGGCTCGCGAAGTGGCAGGCAATCTGTGCGAGCTTTCGCCGAGCTTTGTCTCGGTCACCTGCTCGGCCGGCGGCTCGGGCAACGGTGCCACCACCGCCCCCATCGCGCATATGATTACGAGCGAATTCGATACGCCCTCGGTAGCGCACCTCACCTGCGTGGGCCGCACCCACGCCGACATCGCCGCCAAGATTGACGAGTATCGCTCGGCCGGTGTGGAAAACGTGCTAGCCCTGCGCGGCGACCTGCCCGCTGGCGCGACTGAGGATGACAAGCCCGCCTCGGACTACGCCTACGCCCGCGACCTTATCCCGGAGCTCGTCGATGCCGGCTTTTGCGTGGGCGCCGCAGCCTACCCCGAGGGCCACATTGCCTGCGAGGATCTCAACCTCTCGGTCGAATACCTCAAGCAAAAACAGGACGCCGGCGCGAGCTTCTTTGTGACGCAGCTCTTTTTTGACAACGAGTGCTTCTACCGTTTTCGCGAGCTTGCCGACAAGGCCGGCATCACCGTGCCCATTACCGCGGGCATCATGCCGTTTATGGGCAAGTCGCAGATCAGCCGCATGGTCTTTATGTGCGGCGCGTCGCTGCCCTCCCCCGTCATCAAGATCCTCGCCAAGTACGAGAACGACCCCGAGAGCCTGCAGGCAGCCGGTGTAGATTATGCCGCCCATCAGCTTTGCGACCTCAAGGAGCACGGTGCCGACGGTCTGCACCTGTACACTATGAACCGTCCTGCAATCGCCGCAACCATTATGGAGCGCCTGGGGTAATGGAAAAACCGCACATCGATACAGCTTTTGTTGAAGTGCCGGCCGACCTTGCGTCGCCGGCGCTTTACCGTGTCGATGCTGCCCACCACCCTCGTGTCGACCGTGCCGAGATGCTGCGCTACCTGGGCTACGGAGGTCAGCAGATTGAGCCCGAGCTGTCGCAGCGTATTGAGCTTGTCGTTGAACGTTTGGAACTGGACATTGAGCCCCGTGGCGTGCGACGCGTGTTTGCCGTCGATGCCACGGGCGTCGACGAGCAGGGCGAGCCTTGCATCCGCCTGGTCGGCGCCAACGTTGAGCTGCGCGGCCGCGATATCTATCGCCACCTCAAAGACGCCCGCTTTGCCGCACTCATGGCATGCACCCTCGGCATGGACGCCGAGCGTCGCCTGCGAACCACGGGAGCCCAGCAGCCCCTAGAGGGAGCCGTGCTCGACGCCGCATGCTCTGCCTATGTAGAAGCCGCCATCGAGCAGATGGACCAACAGGTCAAGGCTGCGGCCGCCGCACACGGACTCGCCGGCAACTGGCGCTTCAGCCCCGGCTACGGCGACTGCCCGCTTACGGCCCAGCGCTCAATCGTGGCTGCGCTCAACGCCACGCGGCTCATCGGGCTTACCGTCACACCTACCAGCCTGCTCATGCCCACCAAGAGCGTGACCGCGGTGATCGGCCTGTTTGACGGCGAGGTCCACGACGCCCAGAGCCGCCCCACCTGCAATATCTGCCGCATGCGCGAGCACTGCCGCTTCCGCGCCGCCCACACCACCTGCTATTCCAGCCATTAGGAGCTCATTGATGTTTACTCCGCTTGTCACCCATGATCTGGACGGTGCCGCGCTGGCGGCGCCCGTTGATGCCGCACGCCGTAATGGCACTGCATACAAGACGCGCACAATCGACGACCTTCGCATTAAGGACGATCGCCTGCGCGCCGCCATCGAGGGCACGGGGCACCTGCTGTTCGACGGCGGCATGGGCACCATGCTGCAGGCTGCCGGCATGAAGGCCGGCGCCCTGCCCGAGCTGCTCAACTTTGATGAGCCCCAGGTCATTACCGACATTCAGCGCCAATACGTCGAGGCCGGCTGCGACGTGATCACCGCCAACACCTTTGGCGCCAACGCCCACAAGCTCGACGGCGCCGCCACCGTGGCAGATGTCTTTGCCGCCGCTGTCGCCTGCGCCCGCGAGGCCGGCGCCCGCTACGTCGCCGGCGATATCGGCCCCATCGGCGCGCTGCTTCGCCCCTTGGGCACCCTGAGCTTCGACGAGGCCTATGACCTCTTTGCCGAGGAGGTGCGCGCCGGCGTCGACGCGGGCGTGGACCTCTTTATTATCGAGACCATGACCGACCTTGCCGAGATCAAGGCGGCCGTCCTCGCCTGCCGCGAGAACTCCGACCTGCCCGTCTTTGCCACCATGACCTTTGAGGAAGACGGCCGCACCTTCTTGGGAACGAGCCCCGAGGTCGCCGCCATCACGCTCGACGCCATCGGCGCCGACGTTTTGGGTATCAACTGCAGCCAGGGCCCGGCCGAGCTCCGAGGGCTCGCCGCACGTATGCTCACCGTTACCGACAAGCCCGTTATGGTGCAGGCTAACGCGGGACTGCCCCGCGTGGACGACGACGGCAATACCGTCTTTGATATCCAGGCCCCCGAATACGCCGAGGCCGTCGCCGGCATGATCGAGGACGGCGTGAGCGTCGTGGGCGGCTGCTGCGGAACCACGCCGGCGCATATGGCGGCCTTGCGCACGCTTATCGACAACCACACGCCCAGCCCGCGCCGCCGCAAGCCCAGCATGTCGGTCACGAGCGCCCAGACGGTCGTGGACCTTCCCTGTGACGGCCACAAAATCGCCGTCATCGGCGAGCGCATCAATCCCACCGGCAAAAAGCGCCTGCAACAGGCCCTGCGCGACGGCGACCTGGACTACGTCGTGAGCCAGGGCATCAGCCAGCAGGAACAGGGCGCCGACATCCTGGACGTCAACGTGGGCCTGCCCGAGATCGACGAGGTCAAGATCATCCAGCAGGCGACCGAGCAGCTCCAGGGCTCCACGCTGCTGCCGCTGCAGATCGACTCCACCGACCCCGCAGCCGTCGAGGCAGCCGTGCGCCGCTACGCCGGCAAGCCCATCATCAACTCGGTCAATGGCAAACAGCAAATCATGGATGAGATCTTTCCGCTGGTCGCCCATTACGGCACCAACGTCGTCGGCCTCACGCTCGATGAAGGCGGCATCCCCGATACCGCCGAAGCTCGCTTCGCCATCGCCGAGCGCATCGTGGCCGAGGCCGCCCGCTACGGTATCGGCCCGGACCGCATCCTCATCGACTGTCTGGTCATGACCGCCTCGACCAATCAACGCCAGGCCGAACAGATCCTGCGCGCCATGTCCCTGTGCAAGGAGCGTCTGGGCGTCAAATGCGCGCTCGGCGTGTCGAACATCAGCTTTGGTCTGCCTGCCCGCCCGCTGCTGGGCTCGGTCTTTTTGGCTGCCGCTTTTGGCGCGGGCCTGGACGCCCCCATCATGAACCCGGGCTCCAAGCGCTTTATGGATACCGTCTACAGCTATCGCGTGCTGAGCGTTGAGGACGAGGGCTCGACCGGATACATCGAGCGCTACGCCGGCTGGACCGATCCGTACAAGATCGCCGCGAATCCGGCGGCGGCTCAGGCGGTATCGACCGACGCCGCGCCCGCTGCTGGCACCACCGGCACCGACGGCAACGACGACCCGATTCGTCGCATGGTCGTCTCGGGCCGCAAGGGCGAAATCGCGGCCGAGACCGAGCGTCTGCTGGCAGATCACGACGCCATGGACCTCATCAACAATCACTTTATCCCCGCCCTCGACGAGGTTGGCGTCCTCTTTGACCAGGGCAAGTTCTTCTTGCCGCAGCTTATGGCCTCGGCCGAGGCCGCGCGTGTGGGCTTTGACACCATCAAGCGCCTGATGCCCGCCGGCGAGATTGCCGACAAGGGCAAGATCTGCGTGGCCACCGTTAAAGGCGATATCCACGACATCGGTAAGAACATCGTCAAGATGCTGCTCGATAACTACGGCTACACCGTCTTTGACCTAGGCCGCGACGTCGACCCGCAAGAGGTACTCAAGACCGTACGGGAGCGCGACATTAAGCTCGTCGGCCTCTCGGCGCTTATGACCACCACGGTCGTCGCTATGGAGGAGACCATCAAGTTGCTCCATGCCGAGGTTCCGGGCGTCAAGATCATCGTAGGTGGCGCCGTGCTCACCCCCGAATACGCCAAGCAGATCGGCGCGGACTACTACGCCAAGGATGCCGCCGAAAGTGCGCGCATCGCCGAAGAGGTCTTTGGGCAGTAACACAACGGAAACAACCGAGCACCAAAACGTGCCGCACGCGCCACTTGGCACGTGCGGCACGTTAGAATAGATAAGGCTATGCTCGTTTTGGCAGATAGGAGTGCAAGGATGGCGATCACGCCCGCAGAAATCGCGGAAACCCGCGGCATGGTTGAGGAGCAGAACCTCGACATCAGGACCATCACCATGGGTGTTTCGCTCATGGGTTGCGGCGACGAGAGCCTCGACCGCATGTGCACGAAGATCTACGACCACGTGACGCACACGGCTGAGCACTTGGTCGAGACCGCCGAGAACCTCGAGCGCGAGTACGGTATCCCCATCGTCAACAAGCGCGTTTCCGTCACCCCGGTGGCGCAGATCGCCGCATGCTGCAAGGATGAGGACCTCACCCCCATCGCGCATGCCCTCGACCGCGCGGCCGAGACGCTCGGCATCGATTACCTGGGCGGCTTCTCCGCGCTCGTTCAGAAGGGCATCGGCGACGCCGACCGCCGCGTCATCCAGTCCATCCCCCAGGCGCTCGCTACCACCAGCCGCGTCTGCTCCAGCGTCAACGTCGCCAGCCTGCGTGCCGGCATCAACATGGACGCCGTGCTCATGGCCGCCCAGACCATCATCGATGCCGCCAAGCTTACGGCAGATGAGGATTCCGTTGGCGCCTCCAAGTTTGTCTGCTTTGCCAACATGGTCGAGGACTCCCCGTTTATGGCGGGCGCCGTCCACGGCGGTGGCGAGGCCGACGCCGTCATCAACGTAGGCGTCTCGGGCCCCGGCGTTATGGCGGCAGCCCTGGAGAAGCTGCCCGACTCCGCCTCGATGATGGAAGTCGCCGAGAAGATTAAGCAGACCGCCTTTAAGATCACCCGTGCCGGCGAGCTCATGAGCCGCGAGGCCGCCCATCGACTGGGTGTCGAGAAGGGCATCGTCGACCTGTCGCTGGCGCCTACGCCCGCCATTGGCGACTCCGTTGCTCGCATCCTCGAGATTATCGGTGTGGGCACCTGCGGTGGCCCGGGCACGACCTGCGCGCTCGCCATGCTCAACGACGCCGTCAAGAAGGGCGGCGTCATGGCCAGTTCCAGCGTCGGTGGCCTCTCGGGCGCCTTTATCCCCGTGTCCGAAGACGCCGGCATGATCGCCGCCGTCGAGGCCGGCGCGCTTTCGCTCGAGAAGCTCGAGGCCATGACCTGCGTGTGCTCCGTCGGCCTGGACATGATCGCCATCCCCGGCGACACCCCGGTCGAGACCATCGCCGGCATCATCGCCGACGAGATGGCCATCGGCGTCATCAACAATAAGACCACGGCCGTGCGCGTGATTCCCGCCATCGGCAAGGGCGTGGGCGACTGCGTCGAGTACGGCGGCCTGTTTGGCCGTGCGCCCATCATGCCGGTGAACCCCAACGCCGGCACCGTGCTTGCCCACCGTGGTGGACGCTTCCCGGCACCGCTGAACTCGCTGAAGAACTAGCTGAGGGTTCGGGCGAGGAGCCCCGCCGCCGGGCGGCAGACATATAAGGTCGCCTGCTCGGACAGTCCTGACTCGCACGGAGAGCACATTAAGTGCTCTCCGGCTCGTGCGGAACTCGCGATCGACCTTATATGTCTGCCGCCCGGCGGCGGGGCTCCCGCACATCTCAACCTTGGCTGGGTTCTGGCTCAGTGGCAGTCGCTTCGCTTCTGCCCGCCTTTGCTGGTACGACAGTTTGGCGTTGGATCGGTTCTTTCTGATATATGCTGGTTGCGGCTCTTCTTTTGGGAGGGGCCGCTTTTTTGTTGCTAGGAGGTTGGCCCGTGGTTGATGGGGATGCTCGCTCTGAGCTTCTTTCTGCTGATTGGAATGGCGAATGGATGCGTCTGCAGGCCGCTCGGCATCGGGCTGATGATTCTTTTGAGTGGGATAAGCGGGCTCGGCATTTTCGTCCACTGGAGACTGCCCCGTATGCTCGGGATTTTATAAAGCTGTTGGCGCTTGAGCCTGGTGAGTCGGTGCTCGATATGGGGTGTGGGGCTGGGTCGATTGCTATTCCGCTTGCTCAGGCTGGGCATTCCGTAATTGCTGCCGACTTCTCTCCTGCTATGTTGGGCACGCTTGATGCTGGCATTGAGTACTATGGGCTCGAGGATTGCATTACACCGCTTGAGCTTGCTTGGGATGATGATTGGGATTTGGTTGGACCGGTCGCAAAAGCGGTGGATGTTGCCTTTGCCAGTCGCTCTGTCACCACGACCAACCTAAAAGGCGCACTTGCCAAGCTTGATCGAACGGCTCGTCGGCGTTGTGCCGTTACGATGGTCGCCAACTCGAGCCCGCGTTATGACCTGCACTTGATGAATGCCATCGGCGCCTCGGTTACCTGCAGCAATGGTTTTGTGTACGCCTTTAACATCCTTATTCAGATGGGTGCACTGCCACAGGTCACGTATTTTGAATCACCCCGCCGCGACACCTTCGATAGTCTCGAGGCAGGCGTGGCAGACTTTTCTCGCATGCTCGAGCACGGCAACGAGGACAAGATCGACCGCCTGCGCAACTATATCGCCCACCACATGATCGAGAACCCGCATGCCGGTGAGCCGGGATCCAAGGGCGTACCGCAGGGACGCTACATGCTCGACCACATCCGCAAAGTCCGATGGGCGTTTATCGCCTGGGAGCCGGTCTCCGTACCCCGCCCGTAGCCCATCTAAAGCTTGCATCGTCTTCCCGCCCGGCATCCGCATTCTTTGCGAACTGGGCAAACGCGCTCCACACCACGCCGTTCCTGCGCTATCGTGGGACAGCTCACGTAGATTAAGGCCCCATTGCGGGGCGCCCCATACATAGAAAGCGAGAACCCATGGCACTGACAGGAGCCCAGGTCAAGCAGCTTCGCAGCATGGCCCATCACCTCAACCCCGCCATCATCATCGGTAAGTCCGATGTCAACGAGGGCACCGTCGAGCAGACGGTCGCCTACCTGGAGAAGCACGAGCTCGTTAAGTGCTCCGTGCTGGACGGCTCCAGCCTTTCTGCCCGCGAGGCCGCCGAGGAGCTCGCCGAGCGCTGCCACGCCGACGTCGTTCAGGTTATCGGCCGCAAGTTCTCGCTGTATCGCGAGTCCTCGCGCAAGGATATCGAGAAAATCAAGCTCGTCTAAAACCGACTGGCCATACCGAGTAGCCTGCGGGCGTCCGATTGATTCGGGCGCCCGTTTTTTATCGCTCGACAAGCACGCGCTTAAGTCTGCCTTCGACCAGGCGCTCATACAGACGCCTTGTCTCGGGCTCGGGCACGCCTTGAACCTGCTCTCTTAGGTGGTGCATATGGCCGCTGTACAGCTCAACAACATCGCGACGTCGTCCCGCCGCACCGTAAACGCGCATGGCGCAGCGAACCATGTCCTCGCGCGCCGTCTCCTGGCGAAGCCCCGATTCCACGAGCCAAATTGCCGATTGCAGGTCATTTTCCTCGAGAGCGGCATTCGCTCCCCTAATCATGCAGTCGATGTACTTGGATTGCATAATGTGGCGCATACGCGTAAAGAACGTGGGATTGCAACCGGTGGGAACATACAGCGGGCCCGCGTAGAGCTGCTCGACCTTAAGACATAGCTCAACCAGGTGAGGCCCTCTCGCACCCATGCGATTTCCCAAGATCTCGCGGCTCAGCTGTTCAAAGAGCCTAACATCAGTCTTAACGTAGTCGCCGTTGAGTCCAATGCACTCGTTTTGGATGAGCACACACGACTTGCCATCCGGCGTTGGACCCAAAGCCGAGCGCAAGCGCGATACCGTCGAATACAGATTGTTGCGCGCGGCGTTAAACTCGGCATGGGGCCACAACTCCATGGCGATTGTCTCGCGGTCGACCATGGCATCCATACCCAGCGCAAGACGTTCGGCAAGTGTTGCCGCCTTTTTGCGACGCCACATCTTATCCGTGATGGGAAAACCGTCGCGCTCGGCGCGAAACGCGCCAAACATGCGCATCTCAATATGACCGATGGTATCGACAGCCTCAACCTCGCCCGCCTGGAACAGGTGCTCGCTTTCGCCCTCAAAGTCATCGCGTAGTGAATACCGCGACAGCTCGCGCACCGGAAGCTTCTTGCGAATCCTAACGGCAGGCTCGCCCAGGCAATGCATCGCAAGACGCGCAAAAAGCCGATACGATGGGTCTAAAATCCCCGAGCGATTCATAGACATCCAGGCAGCAAGATCGCTATCGCGGCCCGCAGCGGCCAGGTGCAGCGCCACGATCCAAGCTTCTGAGCCACCGACCTGCGTCTTGCTAATGTCGAGCAGCTCCGCCTCTTCGCGAACCGATACCAGCGACGTATTGCGCAGATACGCCACGCGCTCCAGCAGCAACGCGTTTTCGCGCATGTACGTAATCGATTCGTCGGCGAGCTTGAGCACCTGGACCGCGCGGAACTTCGCGTTGACCGGCCGCCCCTCCGCCAGCGATTGCCAGCCCTCCAGCAATAGCCCAAACAGCTGAATTTGATTGTCGCGAACACGCACCGCAAAGCGGTCGAGCTCGCCAAACGCCACATCGTCGGTCACGGGCAAGCCCGCGAGCAGGCGCCGCGCCGCCAGCACCATACGCAGCCAAATGGATGGCGCCTTAAGCCCGCGGATATCGAGCGCCTCGAGTATCTGCGCCATCTTGTCATCGCGCTCGTCGGGTTTAGCAAACGAGCCGTCGAACAGCTCCGCCAGCATATGGTCGGCCTGTATGAGAATCTCCGCGATGTCGAGCTCGCAATCATAGGCTTTGCACGCTTTGAGCTTCGCGAGAACATCGCCGTCTTCCGCTCGCTCGGTTAGGTGGCGCTTGACCTCGATATGCGCGGACAGCATGTCGAGCACCTCGCAGGATGTCTGTTCTTGCAAAACAGGGTTGGCGGGAAGCCCCAGGTCATTATCGCCGTAAAAGGCGATAGTGAGCGCCTGGGCTATTTTCCAGGTAGCGGGGTCGAGCTCGCGCGCCGCCTGATCGCCCGCACGTTCGATAACGGACGCCATATACCTTGCGAGCTTTGTATTGCACACGCTGACAGCCGCCAGATACACGCCGAGTGCCTCGGCGGGTGCCGGCTCTTGCTCCTGCTTTTCCGCATTGATCATCCCCGACGCCGCGCGGCAAATGTCCCCTCCATGCCCGGTCAGGGCAAGATCGGCCCCATACTGCCCGGCTAGCTCCAACACCACACGGCGGTCCAAAAACGCATCGGCCAGGTCCATGGCCAAATCGCATCTGCCTGCCTTAATCAAAATGCGAGCAGCCCGCGATACCAGTTCGGGACGGATCTCGGCAACAAGCTTTCGCAACCTCAGGCGCGCATTGTCCTTAGCACCCAAACATCTAAAGGTGCGATCAGACGGATCCACGCCAAAAATCGGATAATCGCGCACAAAGATGGACTGGTCGACCATCGAAAGCCTCACACCGCACGCCTCTAGCTCCGCAATGTGGCCCTCGCCCATCAGTACCATCAAGCAGGCAACGATAAACAACAGGTTGTTCTCGAGCGATGCGAGATCGGCCAGCGCCGCACCGTACACGTTGACGATTTCGTTCTCGAGCAACCCGGCAACATCGCCCTGTCCATACATTCCCGTCTGCAGGGCCGATACCAGCTCGGGCACACCCTGCGTGAGCCGATAAAAATCGAGCGATGTGCTGATCGAGAACGCCGTGGCCCATGACGAATACTCATAGGCGTGCACCTTGAGCATCTGCGCATTGACTTTTACAGAATCGCCCAGCCCGTGGATAAGCAATCGGTTGGAGGGGCGGCAGGCAATAAAGACCCCCGTCCCCGTAGCACGTAAGCTGCGGATTCGATCGATGAGGTCCTCGGTTTCGCGCTGCTCGAGATTGGGCACGTTGTCGATCGCAACGAGCGAATGGGGTTTGTCCTTAAGCTCATCGGCGACAACCTCGAGCTGCATAAAGAGCTCGCGGCCAATCGCGCGGTCGGCCTCGATAATCCGAACCGGCCCTCGCGTGGGGTCCGATTTAACCTCCTGCACGTATTGCAGCAATACCGACGTCTTACCAAACCCGTCGGGCGCGTAAAGCAGAACGATTCCCGCCTTGCGCCCTTTAACGATGAGCTCGTTCATCAAGCGATCGCGCCGCACCATATAGCCGCCGCTCGTCGGCATCAACTCGAGGTCGTCCGTATTGCCCAGATCGTTTACCATACCTGCTCCTCAACTCGACCATATGGACACCGTAGCTGCAGGACCATATGAGCCACCCCGTGAATAGCGTGACTTAGAGTTTTTGGCTGTCTGCCGGTACGTGTTTGGCAAGTTTTTGTACAGCGAGGCCCGATGGTAACTTATCCCCCGACCAATAGGTCTTTGCGCAGGTCAATGCGCTTGCCAGCATGTCCCATCCCATTTGCAGTGTAGCGCAGTCGGCTGTTTTTATTTGAGTTGCGCAACTCGCCTACTCCTCGCTACCGCCTACGACTCTATAGTGGCAAATGTGCATAGAATCTGCTATAGAATGAATCGCATAATTTAGAACCCACCAGTCAAGCACGCGGCAAGGTTACCGTCATGCATGCACCACGGCCCATGTCCACTAAAAAGGCCCCCGCAAAGCGAGGGCCTTTTGAAAAGCTATGTCAGATCGCTTGGTCGCGTTACTCGCAGAGCGAAAGAGCGGCCTCGTCAGCAACGACGACGCAATTGGTGTGGAGCTGCAGGATCGAAGCGGGGCACTCGGGCGTAACCGGGCCATAGCACATATCGTGCACAGCCTGAGCCTTGGCCTCGCCGTTGGCGACAACCAGGATCATGCGGGCATACATGATGGTCTGGGTGCCCATGGTGTAAGCCTGACGGGGCACATCATCGATGCTGTCGAACAGGCGGCTGTTGGCCTGAATGGTGCTCTCGGTCAGGTCGACGCAGTGCGTACCCTTGGAGAAGTGGTCATCGGGCTCGTTGAAGCCGATGTGGCCGTTATTACCAATGCCGAGCAGCTGCAGATCCGGGTAACCGGCGGCAGCGACGATCTTGTCGTACTCGGAGCAGGCAGCAGCTGCATCGGGGTTGGAGCCATCGGGCACGTGTGTGTTGTTCAGATCGATATTGATGTGATCGAAGAAGTTCTCGCGCATAAAGTAGTGATAGCTCTGGGGATCATCGTGCGAAAGACCACGATACTCGTCCAAGTTATAGGTGCTGACCTCGGCAAAGTCGACGTCGCCCTTCTTGTACCAAGCAGCGAGCTGTTTGTAAGCGCCAATCGGGGTGGAGCCGGTGGCAAGACCCAACACGCAATCGGGCTTGAGGATAACCTGGGCCGAAATGATATTAGCGGCCTTGCGGCTCATATCCTCGTAGTCTTTAGCTTTAATGATTTTCATTACGCGTCCTTTCTCGTAGAAGAGAGGCAAGGCTTCCCTTACAAGCACTTGCCCGCGGCCCGCGTCGGCCGCAACCAACGTGTGCGGCCACCAGGGCGAGGTCGCGTAATGTATGTGTCTCGTGTCTAACCGCGTCGAGGCCCCTGCCCGTCCACGGCGACCCAAAGCTGTTTAGCTTCGGACGTTTTCCATCTTGCCACGGAGGGCGCCCTCTTTCAAGGGCGCGCATCAATCAGCTCTCCTACTGGAGAGAGATCCGCAAAGA
>OLOW01002020.1_pt1 | contig 14032 bp, 10 predicted proteins | sample 1672801 | NCBI WGS metagenome assembly OLOW01 (sample SAMEA3136725, study PRJEB25190) | human gut metagenome | biome: human gut; feature: human-associated habitat; material: faeces | place: Austria | collected 2013 | reverse complement strand
CACAGATGCTGGTGGGGGCGGAGGGCCGCCTGGTGGGCACCATCGCATCGATCTTCTGAAAAGTCTGGAAATGGTGGAGACCGTCAAGCGGGTCTCTGAGCCGTTCAAGCAGGCCAACCGGAAATTCCACCCCAAGGACACCATCATCGAGGCGGGAAACGCCCGCATCGGCGGCGGGTATTTTGCCATGATCGCAGGCCCGTGCAGCGTGGAATCCGAGGAGCAGATCATTGCCGTCGCTTCCGCCGTCAAGGAATCCGGCGCATCCATTCTCCGGGGCGGCGCGTTCAAGCCCCGCACCTCCCCCTACGCCTTTCAGGGCATGAAGGGCGAGGGCATCCGGCTGCTTCTGGAGGCCAAAAAGGCCACGGGGCTGCCCATCGTCACGGAGATCATGAACATTTCCACCCTCGATCTGTTCGCCGACGTGGATATCATTCAGGTAGGTGCGCGGAATATGCAGAACTTTGACCTTCTGAAAGAGCTGGGCAAGACCGACAAGCCCATTCTGCTGAAACGGGGACTTGCCAACACCTTGCAGGAGCTGCTCATGAGCGCCGAATATATCATGAGCGAGGGCAACAGCAAGGTCATCCTCTGCGAGCGGGGCATCCGCACCTTTGAGACCGCCACCCGGAACACCCTCGACCTTTCCGCAGTCCCCGTTCTGCACAATCTGACCCACCTGCCCGTGGTGGTCGATCCCAGCCATGCCACCGGCAAGGCCGATCTGGTCGCCCCCATGGCCTACGCGGCCACCGCCGCCGGTGCCGACGGCATCATGGTGGAGGTCCACAACGATCCCGCCCACGCGCTGTGCGACGGCGCCCAGTCCATCACGCCGCCCCAGTTCGATGAGATCAGCCGGAAAGTCCGGCAGATTCGTGAGGTTCTTGTATGAAAGTCGGTATTTTGGGTCTTGGCCTGATTGGTGGCTCCCTTGCCAGAGCCTACGCTCTGGAGGGGCACACCGTCTACGCCATTCAGCGAAACGAAAGTATGCTTTCCTTTGCCATGCTTTCCGGCGCAGTCCACGGACGGCTGGATGAAACCACCATTCCGGAGTGCGACCTGATCCTGCTTGCCATCTACCCCGGCGGCTGCGCCGACTGGTTGGAAAAGAACGCGCCCCTTGTATCCAAGGACGCGCTGGTCATCGACTGCTGCGGCATCAAGCGGGAGGTTTGCAGCCGGTGCTTCCCTCTCGCCGAACGGTACGGCTTCACCTTCGTAGGCGGGCATCCCATGGCAGGCTCCCAGTTCTCCGGCTTCAAATACAGCCGGGCAAACCTCTTTGCGGGCGCACCCATGGTGCTGGTTCCGCCGGTGTATGACGATATCCAGCTGTTAGACCGGGTAAAAACCGCATTAAAGCCCTGCCATTTTGGCTTTTTCTCCGTCACAACGGCGGAAGAGCATGACAAAATGATCGCCTTTACCTCCCAGATGCCCCACATTCTCAGCAACGCTTTTATCAAGTCCCCCACCGCCCTGAAGCACAAGGGCTTCTCCGCCGGAAGCTACAAGGATCTGACCCGCGTCGCCTGGCTGAATCCTCAGATGTGGGCGGAGCTGTTCATGGAAAACAAGGACAATGTTCTTTTCGAGCTGGACAGCTATATTAAGAGCCTGTCCGCCTACCGGGGCGCCATTGCCGCGGATGATATGGACACGTTAGTGAAGCTGTTGAACGAGGGCAAAAAACGCAAAGAGGAGGTGGACGGATGAACACCGTCACCGTCCGCGCCTCCAAACAGTATGATATTCTGATTGGTTCGGGGCTGCTGCCCACTTTGGGCGCGGAAGCGAAAAAGCTGGGAAAAGCGCAGAAAGTTTGCGTCATCAGCGAGAGCAACGTCTATCCCCTTTACGGCGCAGCTGTAGAAGAGAGCCTGAAAAGCGCAGGTTTTTCCGTGGTTTCCTATGTATTCCCCGCCGGGGAAGAAAGCAAGAATGGGCAGGTCTTCCTTGATCTTCTGAACTTTCTCGCGGAAAACCGGCTGACCCGCTCCGACATGGTCGTCGCTCTGGGCGGCGGCGTGGTGGGCGATCTCGCGGGCTTCGCCGCCGCAAGCTATCTGCGGGGCATCCGCTTCATTCAGGTTCCCACGACCCTGCTTGCCGCCGTGGATTCCTCCGTGGGCGGCAAAACCGCCATTGACCTCCCCGCCGGGAAGAACCTTGCCGGGGCGTTCTGCCAGCCAAGTCTGGTGCTGTGCGACACGGATACCCTGAATTCCCTCCCCCTTGACATTTTCCGGGACGGCTGCGCCGAGGTCATCAAGTACGGCGTGCTGTACGACCCGAAGCTGTTCGCCCATCTGGAAGAAAAGGGGCTTTCCTTTGACCGGGAAGCGGTCATCACCCGCTGTGTGGAATTAAAGCGGGACGTGGTCATGGAGGACGAATTCGACACCGGCGCGCGGATGAAGCTGAATCTGGGTCACACCGTCGGTCACGGCGTGGAGGCCAAAAGCCATTTTGCCATTTCCCACGGCAAGGCCGTCGCCATTGGCATGGCCATCGTCAGCCGGGCATCCGCCTGCGCCGATACGCCGCGAATCGTGGTGCTTCTGGAACAATTCGGTCTGCCCACCCGGACGGACTACTCCGCAGACGATCTTTTCAGCTACACACTCTCGGATAAGAAGCGTTCCGGCGGCACGGTGAATCTCATCATCCCCCGCGCCATCGGCGACTGCGTCATTGTCCCGACCAAGGTCGAATCCCTGAAATCCTTTATTCAGGCAGGTCTTTGATATGGATATCACCATTTTTCCCGGGAAACTTTCGGGAACCGTCCGCGCCATCCCCTCGAAGTCTCAGGCGCACCGTCTGCTGATCTGCGCCGCCTTTGCCGACGCGCCCACCACTCTTTTCTGCCCTGAAACCAACCGGGACATCGAAGCGACCATGGGCTGCCTGAACGCTCTGGGCGCGGACATCACCCGAACCGAATCCGGCTACCGGGTCGTCCCGGTGAAGGAAATCCCCAAACAGGCAGCACTTCTCTGCCACGACAGCGGCTCTACCCTGCGATTTCTGCTGCCAGTGGCCGGGGCTTTGGGCGTTGACGCAACGTTTCATTTGGAGGGCAGGCTCCCCAGCCGCCCTCTCTCCCCGCTGTGGGAGGAAATGGAACGTATGGGCTGCACCCTCACCCGCCCGACCGCGGATACCGTTCGCTGCACCGGGCGTCTGCGGGCGGGAGAATACGTCATCGACGGCGGCGTTTCCAGCCAGTTTATTACGGGGCTGCTGCTTTCCGCCGCCCTGATTCCGGGAAAAAGCCGCATCCGTCTGACCGGGAAGGTGGAATCCCGCCCCTATATCACCATGACCCAGCGGGCAATGGAAATATTTGGAAAAGAAACGTCGGATTTTGTCGTGACCGGCGGCACCCCGTTCCACTCCCCCGGCACGCTGACGGTGGAAGGTGATTGGAGCAATGCCGCGTTTTTCCTGGCGGCGAAGGCGCTGGGGAGCCGCGTGGAGGTGACGAACCTCTCCCCGGATTCCCCCCAGGGTGACCGGGCGGTCTTTGATCTGCTTCCCGCGCTGGAAAATAGCCCCGTCATTTCCGCCGCTGATATTCCCGATTTAGTCCCCATTCTCGCCGTTACGGCGGCGTGTAAAAATGGCGCTGTGTTCACGGACATCCGGCGGCTGCGGCTGAAAGAATCCGACCGGGTCGCGTCCGTTATTGCCATGGTGGAAGCGCTGGGCGGAAAGGCACAGGCTTCCGAGGACACCCTGACGGTGTACGGCACGGGGCTGGTCGGCGGGACGGTGAATGCCATGAACGATCACCGCATCGCCATGTCCGCCGCCATCGCGGCGACGGCCTGCAAAGCGTCCGTGACCATTCTTGGCGCGGAGTGTGTAGAAAAATCCTATCCAAAATTCTTTGAAGAATACGCCCGTTTAGGAGGTAACTATGAGCAGTACCTACGGTGAAAATCTGAAATTGTCCATTTTCGGCCAATCCCACGGCGTGGCCATCGGCATGACGCTGGACAGCATTCCGGCAGGTCTGCCCGTGGACACGGACGCGCTGCAAATCTTCCTGAACCGCCGCGCCCCCGGTCAGAACGACTGGTCAACGCCGCGAAAAGAGGCCGACCGGCCGGAGTTTCTCTCCGGAATTCTGGACGGCTTCACCTGCGGCGCGCCCATTGCCGCCGCCATTTACAACAAAAGCACCCGCTCCGGGGACTACGCCAATCTGAAGGACTGCCCCCGTCCCGGTCATGCGGACCTCACCGCCCAGATCAAATACGGCGGATTTCAGGACGCCGCCGGAGGAGGACACTTTTCCGGCCGTCTGACCGCGCCGCTCTGCATTGCGGGAGGACTGTGCAAACAATGGCTGGAGGGCATGGGAATTCGGGTTTTCGCCCATATTGCCGCCATTGCGGGCATTTCCGACACGCCTTTTGACCCCCTTGCCCCGGATATGGATTCCATCCAGCCGGATTTCCCGGTGATAAATCCGGACGCGGGGGCACAGATGCGGGATGCCATTTCCGCCGCCAAGGGTGACGGCGACAGCGTGGGCGGCATTGTGGAATGCGCCGTCACCGGTCTTCCCGCCGGGGTGGGAGAACCCATGTTCGGCGGCAAAATGAGCTGACGGCGTGGAGAGTCGAATTGCCCAAATCGTCTACGGCGTTCCCGCCGTGAAGGGTGTGGAATTCGGTGCGGGCTTTTCCGCCGCAAATCTGCGGGGCAGCCAGAATAACGACGATTACGTTATTTCGGATGGGCAAATCCGCACCGCCACCAACAATGCCGGGGGAATTCTCGGCGGCATTACCACCGGAATGCCCCTGATTTTCCGGGCAGCCCTCAAACCCACCCCCTCCATTTCTCGCCCCCAGCAGAGCGTCGATCTGAACGATGGAAAAGTTCAGAAGCTGATCGTCAAAGGCCGTCATGACCCGTGCATCGTCCCCAGAGCCGTTCCGGTGATCGAGGCCGCAGCCGCCATCGCCATTTTCGACATGATTCTGGGCAACACCCAGACAGACAGGAGGAAACCGTAAATGGATTTAAATGAGATTCGCAGTGAGATCGACAAAATCGACGACGAACTGGTTCGCCTGTTCTGCCAGCGGATGCATGTCGCCGCTCAGGTCGCCGACTACAAAAAGGCCAATAACCTGCCCATTTTCCAGCCCGCCCGGGAACGGGCGAAGCTTCAGGACGTGGCGGAAAAGGCCGGCCCCGAAATGGCCAATTACACCCGGGTGCTGTACTCCATGCTGTTCGAGCTGAGTCGCAGCTACCAGTCCAAGCGCAACGGGGAATGCAGCCCCCTTTACCGGAACATCACGCAGGCCATCGAGCATACGCCGAAGCTTTTCCCGCAGGCGCCCATGGTCGCCTGTCAGGGCGTGGAGGGCGCTTACTCCCAGATCGCCTGTGAAAAAATCTTCAAAAATCCCTTTATTATGTACTTCAAGTCCTTTGAGGCCGTGTTCAGCGCCATCGATCAGGGGCTGTGCCAATACGGCATTCTGCCCATCGAGAATTCCACCGCCGGTTCCGTGAACAAGGTGTACGACCTGATGATCGAGCACAATTTCTCCATCGTCCGCACCTTCCGGCTGAAAATCGACCACAATCTTCTGGTCAACCCCGGCACCAACCTCGCCGATATTAAGGAGGTCTACTCCCACGAGCAGGCCATCAACCAGTGCAGCAACTTTCTCCACAGTCTGCCCGGCGTGAATGTCATCCCCGTGGACAACACCGCCGTGGCCGCCCAGATGGTCGCCCAGTCCGGCAGAAAGGACGTTGCCGCCCTGTCCAGCCGCGCCTGCGCCGAGCTGTACGGTCTGGATTGTCTGCGCAGCTCCGTGCAGGACAAGGGCAACAACCGCACCCGCTTCATCTGCATCAGCCGGAACCTGGAAATCTACCCCGGCTCCGACAAAACCTCCATCATGATGGTTCTGAACCACAAGCCCGGTGCCCTTTACAAAGTGCTGGCGCGGCTTTACACGCTGGGCATCAACGTCACGAAGCTGGAATCCCGCCCCATTCCCGACCGGGAATTTGAGTTCATGTTCTATTTCGATCTGGAAACCTCCATTTATTCCGAGGAATTCGTTCAGCTGATGTGCGAGCTGGACGAGATGTGTGAGGAATTCAAATACTTAGGCAGCTACACGGAGGTGGTCTGATGGAATGCGGACTGCTGGGTCGGAAGCTGGGGCACAGCTACTCCCCCCAGATTCATGCCTGTCTCGGGGATTATTCCTACACTCTCTTTGAAAAAGAGCCGGAGGAAGTTGCGGATTTCCTGAAAAACGGGGGCTTTACCGGGCTGAATGTCACCATTCCCTACAAAAAAACGGTCATCCCCTATCTGGATGAATTGTCCCCGGCTGCTAAAAAGCTGGGGGCGGTGAACACCGTCGTCCGCAGAGAGGACGGCACCCTTTTCGGCCACAACACGGACTATTTTGGCTTTGCTTCCCTTTTGAAGCGAAGCGGTCTGGATGTCGCCGGAAAGAAGGTTTTGGTGCTGGGCAGCGGCGGGGCTTCCAATACCGTCACTGCTGTTTTGACTGGGCTGGGTGCTGAGGTCGTGGTCATTTCCCGTTCCGGGGAAAACAATTACGAGAACCTGCAGCGTCACGAAGACGCCGCCGTCATCGTCAACGCGACCCCCGTCGGCATGTACCCCAACACCGGCGTTTCTCCCGTGGATTTGAAGCGGTTCCCCAAGCTGGAAGGGGTGTTGGACGTGATCTACAACCCCGCCCGCACCCAGCTTCTGCTGGATGCCGAAGCACTTCATATTCCCTGCGCCAACGGCCTTTGGATGCTGGTAGCACAGGCCAAGGAATCCGCCGAGTATTTTACCGGCACATCCATTGACGACGCCGCCATTGCCGAAATCCACGCAAATCTTGCCGCTCAGATGGCAAACATCGTCCTCATCGGAATGCCGGGGTGCGGGAAAAGCACCATCGGCGCTCTGCTTGCGGACAAACTTGGCCGGAAGCTGGTGGACGCCGACGAGGGAATTGTCCGTCTTGCGGGCAAGCCCATCCCGGCCATTTTTGCGGAGGACGGCGAGGCCGTTTTCCGGGACTGGGAGACGAAAGCGCTGTCCCAGCTGGGCAAACAGTCTGCGCTGGTCATCGCCACCGGCGGCGGCTGTGTGACCCAGATGCGAAACTACCCGATGCTTCACCAGAACGGCGTGATTTTCTGGCTGCAACGGGACACTTCCAAGCTGCCCACCGACGGCCGTCCCCTGTCCCAGACCAACCCGCTGGACGCAATGTTCGCAAAGCGCGCCCCCATGTACGCTGCCTTTGCCGATCACGCCGTCAGCAATGACGGCACCGCCGAGGAAACCGTCGCCGCAATTTTGTCGATCATGGAGGAACCCATATGAAAATTCTGGTCATCAACGGCCCCAACCTGAACATGCTGGGCATCCGGGAGCCGGGTATCTACGGCAAAAGCACCTTCGCGGACATTTTCCAATTTGAAGTAAGGTTTCGTGTCTTCTTCGGACAGGTTGTATTTCTCTTTTCTGAGTTTTTCGGTGTAGTACCACCAGTCCCATGCTTCCAGTTTTTCACCTTTGCCTTCCTTGTCCATAAGTTGCTGAAGTTCTGCGGCCTCCGATTTCGCTTTTGGCAGGGCGTAGCTCCATAGATTATTCAGGAGGTCCATTACGTTATTAGCATTTTTAGCCATGGTTTCGTCTAACACGAAGTTGGCATAGCAATCGAAGCCCAATAAGTTCGCCTTTTCCAGACGGAGGGAAATGATTTTGCTGATTACTTCTTTATTGTCGTTCTTATCGTTATTATTTCCACGGTTGATATATGCTTTATACATCTTCTCACGGAGTGGGCGGTTTTCTGAATACTGCAGGAAGGGCAGGCGGCTGGCGTTATGTAGAGTAAACAACCATTTTCCCGGTTGTCCGGCAGCTTTAGCCTCTTCGGCGGCACTTTGGCAGAACCATTCCGGCAGGCCGGCAAGGTCTTCCTGCTTGTCAACGAAAAGTTGGAAAGCATTATTCTCGTTCAATACATTGTTGCTGAAGGTGATACCGAGTGTAGAAAGTTCCTTGTTGATTTCACGGAGGCGAGCTTGTTGTTTTGTGTCGAGGTTGGCTCCGGAGCGGACAAAGCTTTTATAGGTCTTGTCTAGCAGTCGTTGTTGTTCTATTGTCAGGTTCAATGAGTCTTTTTGTTGATAGACATCGTTTATCCGTTTGAAAAGTGTCTGGTTCAAGGAAATATTATCTTCGTGTTCCGAAAGAACCGGAGCCAGTTTGATAGACAACTCGGTCAGCGAATCGGTCGTTTCTGCGTCTGTCATATTGAAAAAGATAGCACTGACACGGTCTAAAATGGGAGCACTGTTGTCCAGCGCTACGATTGTATTTTCAAATGTTGGAACTTCCGGGCTCTCGATGATAGCCTCGATGTTCTGATTTTGTTCTTCGATACCTTTCAGGAAGGCGGGTTCGTAATGTTCCAGTTTAATCTTATCAAAAGAAGGAACACCATACTCTGTTTGAAACTCTGTAAAGAAAGGATTACTTTCTGTTTTTGTAGTACAGGAGTACATCATGCAACTTGCAGCTAAAATGGTTAGTGTTTTTTTAATCATCATAAGTGTTTTATATTAGAGTTTACAGTTCTTATCGCTTGCTGATATGGCACCAGATAGGATAGTGGTCCGAAGCCTTTATAGATCGGTCTACGGTGCAGTTATAAGCTTTCAGGTTAGGGCTTATCAGGATATTGTCGATACGGAAATAGAATTTGTTCTGATTATACGAGATTCCTAATCCTTTGCCGGATTGGGTAAATGCGTCGTCCAATTTTTGAGTCAGGATACGGTGAGTATACGAGATAGAGCCGTCGTTGAAATCACCACACGCTATAATAGTCGGATATTTGCTTTCTGTAATGGCTTTGTTTACGGAGTCTGCCTGCGAAGCGCGGATGGCTGATGCTTCCGCTAATTTTTTGACCAGTTGCCGAAGTCCGGTTTTTACCTTCTTGGCGTTCGGGTCCTTAATCATATCCTCATACATTCCCCGGTCTTCCTTGGTAAGTTTGTTGGACTCCAAATGGTTGTTAATCAGAGTGACTGTGTCATTATTCACTGCCAGCACATATTTGACGGAACCATTGTATGTACTTTCATAATCAATGGGAGATACTGAAAGTATGGGATATTTAGAAAAACAGGCAAGCTGTACGTCGCTTCTGTTTTGTCGGCGAACGGAATAATAGGGATATGCTTTCAATGCTTTTTTGATGTCTGCTTCTGTCAGATATTTTTTATTCTGCGCTGCATTATATTCTTGCAAACAGATAATATCTGCTTTGCTGTTAACCAGGTATGATAAGATTGGATTCTTTCCGTCTTTCTTTTCCAAATTGCTGAAATTCATTACATTATAAGAAAGAATTTTGATACTTCCTTCCGGGATTGTCTTGGTAGTGGAATTGAAAGGAATATAGGTCCTTATCTGCGGAAAGCAAACCAAAAAACCGATTAGCGGTACTAAAGCATACCGGTAATTGATGAATACCCAGAAAATGATAAAAGCGATATTGATTACCAAAAATAGTGGAAATGCAAGCCCCAGTCCAGAGGAAAGCGGATTCAATTTCGGATTAAGATAAGGACTGTAAGCGCTCAATATCAGCGTTCCTACGAAGAAAGCGTTGATAGCTAATATCAGATATGCGACAATTTTGCCAATATGTTCCATCTTATTATCTTTTGCTTGCATCGAACAAGCTTTTCTTTTCCTCCGTCGTCAGACTGTCGTAACCGGATTTTTTCAATTTATCCAGAATGCGGTCTATTTCGTCAGACTGTGCTTTTTTATGGGCGTTGTAATCATAATCTTTTTCACGACTGGTCGTGCCTCCTCCGTAATGTACTTTCATTTTGGGTTTGTGTTTCCATGTCTTTTTCTGGAATAGAGAGATAAAAGCGTCCAGAAGCCAGTTGATCCATGCGGTCAGATCCGCCCCTTTGCTTAGGCTGGCGGCAAACCAAAGTCCGGCAAGAGCGCCGCCCAAGTGAGCGATATGTCCTCCGGCATTGCTTGACGTGATAGATAATACGTCAATTCCTATAACAACGAGTGCCAGATATTTGAGACGGATTGCGCCGAAAAGAAAGAGTTGTACCCGGTAATTGGGCTCACGGTAAGCAGTGGCAGCCACAATCGCCAAGACGGAAGCCGAAGCTCCTACTAGTGTAGAAACTGCTACTTCCTGATTGAACAAAGGAAATACATTGTAAGCAACCATATATAATAAACCTCCGAGGATACCTCCCAATATGTACAAACCTCTTAAATGCTTTGCTGAAAAAAAGTGTAGAAACAAGCTTCCGAACCAATACAACCAGAGCATATTGAATAGGATATGCAGAAGACCGGCGTGCATGAACATATAAGTGATAATCGACCATGGTTGATGAAAGAACCGAATAAAGGAAGCCGGTAAAGCGAATATGCCGAATATATCGGGTATACTGTGCTGAAATAGTTGCAAGAAAACATTGATTAACGTGCCAATGATAAAAATGCTTACGTTAATGTAAATCAGCTGGATAAATATATTCCCTCTTCTGAATGTCTCTTTTAAATCAGTTATAATATGTCCCATTGTTTTTACTTTTTTTTCTCCAATACAAAATCAGAATAAGCCCGAATAGCATTCCACCCAAGTGAGCAAAATGAGCTACATTATCTCCGGCACTGTTGGCTAGTCCTGCCCATAACTCAATCGCAGCATATCCGATAACGAAGAATTTAGCCTTGATAGGGAAAGGCAGCGGGAAGATAAACAGTTGGTTGTTGGGATACAACATTCCGAATGCCAGCAAAATGGCGTAAACGGCTCCTGAAGCACCTACGGTAGTCATCATGTTGAGATACTGGTCCATAGAAATGATGCCGTAACCTATTAAGTTCACTTCCGTGTGTTGGCTCAGTTCCGTTATGTACTGAATATATTGAACCCCTTCCTGAATGAGTCCTGCACCGATACCGCAAAGGATATAGTAAAACAGGAAACGTTTGGGACCCCAGGTTTGTTCGAGAATCGGTCCGAACATGAAAACGGCAAACATATTAAAAAATATATGGCTGAACCCGCCATGCATAAACATGTACGTGATGAGCTGTGCCGGATTGAAATCACTTGCGAGGAAAAAATGTAATCCTAGATAATTAGCTAAATCTATACCGTAACGTTGGGCTACAAGCGTTCCGAAAAATACTAATACATTGATAATTATCAGGTTTTTAGTTACAGTTGGCATCATTTTAAATTCTGAATATTTAGATACTAGATGCAAAAGTACGAATAAATTCTGTTTTAAAGCATGAAAAAGACTTCCTATTAGCTCTTTTTCAATAATTTGCTGCGTTTTTTTTATGTTTTTATTTGATATGTTGTTTTGTTCGGCTATATTTGTGGAATTAATCCCTTGTAGGATAATCTTTTGTGTAACATATATATTAATTAATCATTTTACGTATTATGAATAAGTCTGAACTTATTAGCGCAATGGCTGCTGAATCTCAAATGAGCAAAGCCGATGCAAAAAAAGCACTTGATGCTTTTATCACTTCAGTTACTAATGCTATGAAAGCTGGCGATAAAGTATCTCTCGTTGGTTTTGGTACTTTCTCTGTAAGCGAAAGAGCTGAAAGAACTGGTATTAACCCTTCTACAAAGGCAACTATTACTATTCCTGCAAAGAAAGTAGCTAAGTTTAAAGCTGGTGCTGAATTGTCTGCAGCTGTTGAATAAGATATCATAGTTGAAAGAAATTAGAAAGAGGAGACGTATACGTCTCCTTTTTTTGTATCTTTGCGCGCAAGAAACAACTTGATTATGAAGATAGAAGATAAACTTGTAGCGTCCGTCATTAGCGGACTGAAAGCACTCTACAGTCAGGAAGTCCCTGAAAAAATGGTGCAAATTCAAAAGACCAAAAAAGAATTTGAAGGACATCTGACGCTGGTCGTGTTCCCTTTTCTGAAAATGTCAAGAAAAGGACCGGAACAGACGGCGCAGGAAATCGGTGAATATCTGAAGGTGAACGAACCGGCAGTAGCAGCTTTTAATGTGATAAAAGGTTTCCTGAACTTGACTATCGCATCGGCTACGTGGATCGATTTGCTGAATGAAATTCAGGCTGACGAACAATATGGTCTGGTGAAAGCTACCGAAACTTCGCCATTGGTGATGATTGAGTATTCTTCTCCGAATACGAACAAACCTCTTCATTTAGGTCATGTGCGTAATAACCTTTTAGGTAACGCATTGGCTAACATTGTGGCGGCAAATGGTAATAAGGTAGTAAAAACAAATATCGTAAACGATCGTGGTATCCATATCTGTAAATCCATGCTGGCATGGAAGAAATATGGAAACGGTGAAACCCCGGAAACTTCCGGCAAAAAAGGTGACCACCTCGTTGGCGATTATTATGTATCTTTCGATAGGCATTATAAAGCGGAGGTAAAGGAACTTATGACTGAGTTTGCGGCACAGGGAATGAGTGAGGATGAAGCTAAGGCGAAAGCGGAAGCTGCTTCTCCCTTGATGCAGGAAGCTCGTGAAATGTTGGTGAAGTGGGAAGCCGGTGACCCGGAAATACGCGGATTGTGGGAAATGATGAATAACTGGGTGTATGCCGGATTTGATGAAACTTACCGGAAAATGGGTGTCAGCTTCGACAAGATATATTATGAATCCAACACTTATCTCGAAGGGAAGGAGAAGGTTATGGAAGGGCTGGAAAAAGGTTTCTTTTTCAAAAAAGAGGACGGATCTGTTTGGGCGGATCTGACTGCTGAAGGTTTGGATCATAAGTTGCTTCTTCGTGGCGATGGTACATCTGTTTATATGACGCAAGATATCGGTACAGCTAAACTTCGCTTTGCAGACTATCCTATTGACAAGATGATTTATGTAGTAGGTAATGAGCAAAACTATCATTTTCAGGTGCTTTCTATTCTGCTTGACAAACTCGGTTTTGAGTGGGGCAAGAGCCTGGTTCACTTCTCTTATGGAATGGTAGAGTTGCCGGAGGGCAAGATGAAATCTCGTGAAGGTACGGTGGTGGACGCTGATGACCTAATGGAAGAAATGATTGCCACTGCTAAAGAAACTTCACAGGAACTTGGCAAATTGGATGGTTTGACACAGGAAGAAGCTGATGATATTGCCCGTATCGTCGGTCTGGGTGCATTGAAATATTTCATTTTGAAAGTAGATGCGCGTAAAAATATGACGTTTAATCCGAAAGAGTCTATCGACTTCAATGGTAATACAGGCCCGTTTATTCAATATACTTATCATTTCCATATCCAATTGTTTGAACATGCCCTTTTTTATACTGATAAAGGTCATTCCATTTTTACTTTTTATTTTTAAGTCGTACATTTCTTTTCCTTTTAGCAACTAAAAACAAAATTGTCCCGGCTGATGCTCCCGATAGAACCAATATGGATATGAGGATAGTGAAATCTGTAAACTGTGTATTCTCACTCACCTCTCTTACATTTTCCAATGCCGGAGCAAGATATTCTTTCTTGTAGACTTCCCCTAAAGCAGGTTTTCTGACTGACAGTCCTCTAAACACTATATCTTTTGTATTTCCTGCCATATCGTAGGATTTTATATAAACAGAATGCTCCAGCCCGTCAGGTTTTAGACTGATATTTAACACATTATCATCTGCAAATGATCCTGTTCCTATAATTCCCCCAAATTCTTCTGAGTCAGAAATATTGTTGACATGTATCAGTTCTCCGTCATCAACACTGTACTCAAAATTTTTAAGTGCGATATTATCATTTATAATAAATAAATACTCTACATCTTCACTGCTAACATATGTATCATCAGACAGCTTTACTATTTCCGGCCTGCTTTTATCAACGCAGAATCTGAACACCTTACAAATATCACTTGAATCAGAACTGTTATTATTTCCCGCTTTATCC
>OLOW01002007.1_pt1 | contig 14092 bp, 15 predicted proteins | sample 1672801 | NCBI WGS metagenome assembly OLOW01 (sample SAMEA3136725, study PRJEB25190) | human gut metagenome | biome: human gut; feature: human-associated habitat; material: faeces | place: Austria | collected 2013 | reverse complement strand
ATAAGGGCTGTTGCAGGAATGAGATCTTGCAATATGCCCTTATTTTTTGAAATCATCGTCGATCAGAACAACTTTCTGTCCAGGTTTCACAGAATCTTTATGCATCTCTATCGTTGCACTTCCATACTCAAGATCATAATCCTGGGAAATCGTCTCACACGGCAGTTTTCCTTTTTTCCGTATGGGTACAAACGGCTTATGTAAATTATATGCCACCGGCACACCGAAAATAAAACCTCTCGACTCAGTACCTGCAATCACATCCTCGTCCACATCCTTAAGTTTTTCCTGAATGGAATCGATTGCCAGCTGCAGTCCGTCTGCGTCCTGCAGGATACTCGTTACATCTCTGAAAATAATACCCGGTTCCGGGAAATCCGGAATACTTCTTACGTAATCCTCTACTTTTTTCATAAAATATTCCTCCGTTTCGTCAAGGTTTGACAATTCACCTTACAGTATAGCATCAATATTCTTCTGCGTCAATTTCGTTTCCGATACAAAACAGGGCAGAAAAATCAGGTATTTGCGGCTTTTCTGCATCTTTAAAAATAACTCTGGATATTGATCTGTAATTTATCGCGTCCGTTCCACGTATCGATCGACGGATAAGCGGTTTTTCCTTTGTTTCTTCCATAATGCGTCGGACAATCGCTTCGATTGCATCAACATCAACCGGTGCAGACTGCGGAATATCCGGTGTTTCTTTACAATGTAAGTAGTGCATCACCGCATTTACAAGAAATTGAGCCTTTCGCCGTCCCTGCTGATTGAGAATCGCCGCTGTCTGCTGATGAAGCGGATCCCCCTCACTGAATTGTATTGTAAATTTATATAAATCCTTCTTCGCCATTCACATCACCCCATACTGGCGGCTTTGAACAATAATTCATAACCCTTTGTATTGGCGGATATTTCATCAACGAAAATCGGCAAGCTGACCTTTCCGGAAGCCTCGATTTGCTGTTTGAGTAAGATTGATCCGCCGCCGACAAACACTGCCTTGCCGGAACGCAGATCGATCATTCGCTCACGCAGCTTTCCGAACAAATCTATGATGAAATCCTGAGCCTGCTCATTTACAATATGAATGATATTTTCATCATAATCGACAGGGAGTTCTTTCAGAATTGCGTCAATATCTGATTCGTCAAGCAGCATGTCATAATCAGCGTTTACCTTGGATTTGATTCTGTTATAGAGAGTAATAATACCGTTCTCCAGAGAATCGCCTGGGCCATTTCTTCGGACACACATGTATCCTGGATGATCGCTCCCAGCTCTTCTGAAGTAATGTAAAAGCGTTCACTGTCCGAATTTTGGTACATGTAAAATGCAATTCGTCCTACCACCTCTGTGAGAAGCTTTTCCTGTTTTTTCACCGGATGCTCCACACTACTGTCGAAATTTTCGTTGTAATCTGTATTGATGATGGCATTTCCGAAAATCTCATGGTACAGTGCCCAGATATTTCCCTGAAGTTCCTCCCGGATCTCGCAGGCCACCAGAAGATACAACGCCAGCGGCGTATCTGCCACACCTAAGGCCTTTTTATTGTCTAAGTTCAGAATATATTCCTTTGTTTCCTGGGGAACCACTTCCCCACAGTTTTCATATTTTTCCAGCCACTGTTCTCTCATGTCTTGGTCAAAATGCTGGATCCAGGCATTTTCAATGTCAAAATGCCGTCTGGCAAGCCTGTCCTGATTTATGAAATGAGGCCTTGATGTCACGATCATTCTATCATAACGAAACAATTTTCGGATTCCCAGGAATAGTTCTTCCAGGCCAGCACTGCCCCAGCCTTCCAGAATTCCAAGCTCATCTGCTCCATCCAGAAGTAAAATACAGCCATCATAGTCTTTTTTCAGCGCTGCTGCAGAAGAAAATCCCAGGTAGTCCAGCAAAACCTGCTGCACATTTTTCCTGTTGTCGGAAAAATCAAGCTCCCGCAGCCGGATACACACCAGTTTTTTCCTTAAAAACAACGCTTTTCCAATGTCATCTTTTTTCAGATAATGATAGCACAGATAAGAAACGATGCTGGTCTTTCCAAGAGCCGCGTCCCCCTCCAGGAATAAAACCTCTTTCCGGTCCTTTCCCCAGAGAAACCTGTCCAGAAGCTCCATCAGGCTCCAGGACTCCCCGCTGTCAAAAGTGAGCTTCGGCTCCACATACATCCGATCCAAAGTGACAAGAGAATTTTCCTCATATCTGTGGCGAAAAAGTCTTTCGGTGAAATTGTCGCTGTACTCCTGAAGTACGGTATTGACTTTGTTATCCGGCTCACCGGAAGAAAGCGAAGGCAGAAACAGGTTGCTGTTCTCCTGCATAAATTTCTCCAGCCGGTCAAAAATCCCCGCTTCAAAAGCCTGCTCTTCCCCGATATCTGGGACTTCGGGAAGGCTTTTCACTTTTGCCACCAGGGTGGAAAAGTCGTAGATGTTGGCATCCGGGTCAAAGACAATCCCCGGCGGGCATGTATAGCCCTCACCTTTTTGACCTTTGTATTTGTGAACAGAGACAGCCTCATCCCGCAGGATTAGGAAATATAAGGTATAACCGGCAAAGTCGTTTGTTTCCAGCTTCTTCAGTGTGCTTATAATCTTTGCCGGGGAGTCTGTAGCAGACACTTGGAAAAGGATCTTGTCCTCCGGGCTGATCAGATCATACCCTTTCGTATTGCCGGAAATATCATTTGCATTTTGCAGCTTCCATCCATACAGAACGTTCAGCAGATCCGCCATAAAAGATTCCGATAGGATATTGATATCCTGCATATTGCAGCAGTTGCTGTGATGGATATAAGAGGAAAGCACACTCATTCCGTACATAAAATTTTCCAGCAAAAATTTTCTTCTCAACATCGTTCCTCGCCCGTTTTATCCCTTTTCTTTTGATTGTAGCAGTCCCCATAAAAAATAACAAGGTAAAGTTGCCGTTTTCCTTTCCCACACCACACTTTCCGAATTATTCTCGTCCAGGCGCCGAGCCGGACATTCCCATAACCTACCAAGTAATAAAGAATGTCCTGTGTTCGCATTGCTTTTTTAAAGCGCTCCTGTTATGATATATCCCATAGAAATGCAATTTTTAAGCTTATTTAACCAGGACAAAAGAATATTTTGCCCCTGACATTTTCGCAATATTATGATATTAAAAGGATGAATCCAATGAATAAACTGTCCGAAATCGATAAAAAATACAACATCGCAGTGGCCGGAACCGGTTATGTAGGCCTTTCCATGGCCACACTTCTGGCCCAGCACAATCACGTTGTGGCCGTAGACATCCTTCCGGAAAAGGTAGAGCTGATCAATCAGCGAAAATCGCCCATTCAGGACGAATATATTGAGAAATACCTGACAGAGAAGGATCTGGATCTCACTGCTACCCTGGACGGGGAAGCAGCATATAAAGATGCGGATTTTGTCATCATTGCCGCACCTACCAACTATGACAGCCACAAGAACTTCTTTGACTGCTCTGCAGTGGAAGCCGTGATTCAGCTGGTTCTTAAGGTCAATCCAAGCGCCACCATGATCATCAAATCCACCATTCCCGTGGGCTACACCACTCAGATCCGCAGCAAATACCACACAAAGAGCATTCTCTTCAGCCCGGAATTCCTCCGGGAATCCAGGGCACTGTACGATAATCTGTACCCTTCCCGGATCATCGTCTCCTGCGATGAAGAGTCTCAGGAAAAAGCACATATTTTCGCATCCCTTCTCCAGCAGGGCGCCATCAAAGAGAATATCCCCACTCTGTTTATGGGATTTACAGAAGCGGAGGCTGTAAAGCTCTTCGCCAACACCTACCTGGCCCTTCGTGTCTCCTATTTCAATGAGCTGGACACCTATGCCGAATCCAAGGGACTGAACACCCGTGAGATCATAGACGGGGTCTGCCTGGATCCACGGATCGGCACTCATTACAACAATCCATCTTTTGGCTATGGCGGCTACTGCCTGCCAAAGGACACCAAACAGCTCCTGGCTAATTTCCAGGATGTCCCTCAGAACATGATGTCCGCCATTGTAGAAAGCAACCGCACCCGAAAAGATTTTATCGCAGACCAGGTACTTCATATGGCAGGATATTATGACTATTATAATTGCGGAGATTTTGCCCCTGAGCAAGAAAAGGAATGCACCATCGGCGTCTACCGCCTGACTATGAAAAGCAACTCCGACAATTTCCGCCAGTCCTCCATACAGGGAGTTATGAAACGGATCAAGGCAAAAGGTGCCACTGTGGTGATCTACGAGCCTTCTTTGCCTGCCGGAAGCACCTTCTTTGGGAGCAAGGTCATGGGCGATCTGGCAGAATTCAAGCAAGTCAGCCAGGCGATCCTTGCAAACCGGTATGACCCCTGCCTGGATGATGTAAAAGAGAAAGTGTACACCCGTGATCTTTTCCGAAGGGATTAAAAATACTCGTTTTAGATAAAGATTAAAAAGCCACGCTTTAAACTTAAGATTAAAAAGCCTCACTTTAAAATAAAGATTAAAAGCCTTGCTTTAAAATTAAAAAGCCTCATTTTAAGATAGGGAAAAATGAACATGACAGAAACAGTTAATCAGCAGCCCCTGAAAAAGGGAGAAAAAACCAAATACAAACTGGCAAGAGCCATGAAAGAATGTATGAAGGTTACTTCTGTGGAAAACATTACAGTAAAGCAGATCACAGAAAAATGCGGTCTTACCAGACAGACCTTTTACCGGAATTTTCAGGACAAATATGACCTGATCAACTGGTATTTTGATAAACTCCTTGCAAAATCCTTTGAGCATATGGGACAGGGACGGACCGTTTACGATGCCCTTGTAAAAAAATTCACCTATATCCAGGAAGAACAGACCTTTTTTGCAGCTGCTTTTCGCTATGATGAACAAAACTCCCTGCGGCAGCACGACTTTGAACTGATTCTGGAATTTTACGAAACGATTATTTGTGAAAAAACTGGCAAAATTCCAGGGGAAAATATCCAATTTCTTCTGGAAATGTACTGTCAGAGTTCCATTTATATGACCATCAGATGGGTGACAGGGGAGTTGACATGTACCCCTGAAAAGCTTGCCTTTCTTTTAGTGGATGGGATGCCAGGCAAGCTTGCAGAGATTTTTACCAGGCTTGGAATCTTAAACTGATCTTCCAAAAGCACCGAAAATAAAAGGATTCCAAGTATTCATGGTCTTTTTCGTAAATATTATAGTAATTTTTACCGAATACCAGTATCTAAATTTGGAACATGTTACGAAAGTTACAGAAAGCGTTACACTTGACGAATTTTGTAACTTTCTTTTTTATTCATTCATTGTTAATATAATAACAAAATTACAGCATACAGAGCAATCTGCAATGCAGAAAAATGTAGAAAGGGATGTAACGATTATGGCAAACAGAATCAATTTAAATGGTACTTCCTATCACGGAGCAGGTGCGATCGCAGAGATTGCAAATGAAGCAAAAGCACACTCTTTCAAAAAAGCATTTGTGTGTTCTGACCCGGATCTGATTAAATTCAATGTCACAAACAAGGTAACAGATGTTCTTGCAAAAGAGGGACTGGAGTACGAACTTTATTCTGATATCAAGCCAAACCCAACCATTCAGAACGTACAGCATGGCGTGGAGGCATTCAAAAAATCCGGAGCTGACTACATCATCGCCATCGGCGGCGGTTCTTCCATGGATACTGCAAAAGCAATCGGTATCATCATCGCAAACCCTGAATTTGAAGATGTAAGAAGCCTGGAAGGAACTGCACCAACCAAGAAACCATGCGTTCCCATCATGGCAGTTCCAACAACAGCCGGAACTGCAGCAGAGGTTACCATCAACTACGTCATCACAGATGTAGAAAAAAAACGTAAATTTGTATGCGTGGACCCACATGACATGCCGATCATCGCAATCGTTGACCCGGAAATGATGTCTTCTATGCCAAAAGGACTGACCGCTTCCACAGGTATGGATGCCCTGACACACGCCATCGAAGGCTACACTACAAAGGCAGCATGGGAAATGACAGATATGTTCCATCTGAAAGCAATCGAGCTGATCTCCAAATCCCTCCGCGGTGCTGTTGCAAACACCAAAGAAGGCCGTGAGGGAATGGCTCTTGGACAGTACATCGCAGGTATGGGCTTCTCCAATGTAGGTCTTGGAATCGCACACTCCATGGCACATACCCTTGGTGCCGTTTATGACACTCCACACGGCGTTGCTTGCGCTATGATGCTCCCTATTGTTATGGAATACAACCAGGAATGCACCGGCGAAAAATATCGTGAAATCGCACGTGCAATGGGCGTAAAAGACGTCGATTCCATGACACAGGACGAATACAGAAAAGCTGCAATTGACGCTGTAAGAAAACTTTCCGTAGATGTTGGAATCCCAACCAAACTGGAAGCCATCAAAGAAGAGGATCTTCCATTCCTGGCAGAATCCGCATACGCAGATGCCTGCGCACCAGGAAACCCGAAAGATGCAAGCGTTGAGGATCTGAAGGCACTGTTCAGAAAGATTATGTAATCTCCGCTATTTTGCCAAATAGTCGCCTGTATCACTTACATCAAGGCTTAAAATCTCCGTGGCGGGTAATCTACCTGTCACGGAGATTTTTTGTCCACAGCATTTTTCTCCGGCAGCAGTTGTACAGGTTCTACTTTTCCCATCTTACCGCCGTATAAAAAGCACTGTTATCCGGATTCACAAATCTTCCCATAGAATTCACGCTCCCAACAAAAAAGTTTCATAGTGTCCAATTCTTTAATTGAAATAATGATACCATATAACTGTAATAAAATCTATTAATGAAAATAAACGGCCTGAAAATATCTAAAAATACACTACCTTCTCGTTCTTAGCTTACACCCCACCAACATATCCGTAGGATCATAATCTCCCACCATATTTTTTTCTTTTGGTTCTTCCCCGAAAATTTTCGCAAATACATTGGCATATTGACTGTCCTGTTCTTCTGTCTCATCGGATTGTTCCTCGCAGACAACTACTTCTTTCATTTTTTCTATTATTTCATCTTCAAAGGCCGTCAGATGCTTTGGAACCCATTCATTGATGATCGTACAGGGATCCATATTTTCAAATATATTCAGGTCATCTGTATATTCTAATAATATCTGTATAATATCTTTTTTGTACTTTGGATGGAAAGAATATAATGTTTTATACTCTATGTCTGAAACTCTATAGATGGCTCCATCCATCACAATTTTTTTCGTATACCAATGTTCATGTGTAACGGCTGCATCCGGGACAAGATAATTAGAATACAGATACTCCCAGTTATAAAGATCTTTTGTCTCATCAAATTCATGTTTCCATACAATGATATCTACATAACCGGAATCTGTTCTGGGATAACCATTTATAGCACGGATACATCCCTGAATAGAATCACTAAGGCAGACTCTGGGAATTGTCTGATTTTCCTCATTTACAGAATTGCCTGGAATTCTTGGCACAAACTCTTTCTGTAAAGGTTCCTCCAAATTGTAGCTTACATGATATAGTGTAATTGCCATATTTGTTTTCCGCCTTTCTGCAAAATCCTCTTCTATCACAAAAGAGCGCCATAGTCTGTCACTTTTCCGGCAAATAAAAGAATACCTGTCATCAGCTCAATTTACATACTTGAATCATTCTGAAAAATGAAAAACCGGAAGGTTATTCATTTCTTACGATAACAAAAAGTGGTTGGGGCGCCAACCACTTTTATCCTGTCAAAGAAAAAACAACACACATATCAAAGATATGATTAAAATAGCCATAATGCATGCATATAACACAAACATTTTTTTATTATAATTCTTGTGATTGATAAAAATCATGATCAATCCCAGGAATAAACATATGACAATACTTAAAGATAAATTCATTACCGTCATATACTTTATATTTGAAAATTTCTTTCCTAAATTGCTGAGGTTAATTGTTATAAGAGAAAAAACTGAAACAAATATTCCCATGAGAGTCAATATATTAGCATATATATGGTCTATTTTTTCATCTAAATCTTCACTTGCCTTATGAATTTTCCCAATACGTTCCTCATATTCGTCCGCATATCTGCCCATTCCCCGATATTGATCTTCTTCTTTAAACGAAGCATTCTGCTGATCACTATATGCGTTCTCTGGCTCTTCTGTCAGTTGTTCAAAGAATATCTGAGCAATCTTATCTTCCTTCTTTATCTTAATTGTGTCAGCAGTAAGATTCTGTACACGCAGATAAATATAAGTTTTATGTCCTGGAAAATAATGTGGACCTGATACCCATAATCCTTGGCGCATTCTGGAATTTTTTTCTCCAATTCGCCCCATCAAATCCCTTGGCATCTGAATTTGTTCTTTCGTTTTTATAAAAACGACCTCATTCGGACGGAGAACATAGGAATCAGACAATTCGTCCTTCATAACAACTCCCGCAATATGTAAATCATACGAAACTGCATTTAGACATTCATCTTTAAAGCATCCATTGCAGAATATCTCAGATTGACGGCGTCTAATCTCTTTATCGACTAAAATCATATTACTCGCCTCGCTTCCTTAATGGATATTATTATAGCACACAATAGGCAAATTTCAATTTTATTTATTTTATTTCTTTTAAGTTTTCTCTCATCAAGGACTGTTCCTTTTCACCTTTACAGACTTGGGCAATAAACTTACTGCTGATCAAGTTCCTGACACCAATTGTCTTTCCTCCTCACCCACATATACGCCACCAGTATCCCGATCCAGCCACCCAGCGTATTGCCAAACACATCATCGAACTCTGTAATGCCAAGACCCGTAATATACTGAGTTGTTTCAATAGCCACAGACATTATAAAAGGAATCAGCAGCGCCCACTTCTTTTGAAATCCCCTATACAGTCCTGTTCCCAGCGGAATAAAAAGCCAGATATTATTGATCACGCCTCCCCGGATGGACTGCTCCTTCAAAAACTTTCCTGCATAAGAGAATAGCACAAAATTAATCTTGGCATCCACAGTCTCCCGGAACATCAGAGTCTCATAGAGAATGAACAACACATAGGCGCATGCCAAAAGAAAGCTCCATTTCTTTGGCAGTACCAACATAAGCAGACAGATCACGCATCCGAATACCACCACCATAAATGGAAATCCGTTCAAAATATTGTCCACACACAGCAGAGCGTGTCCACTCTTATTTAATAACAGCGTAATCCTTCCATTGTATTTGATTCCATACTGTCCTTTTGAAAGAGGTACAGGATTTCCAGCTTTATCAAAATACATATCTGTATTCCATGTGCCATCTCGATAGTAGGTGCGCTTCAGTATGGCATAACCGGCACTGTTCGCAATCGCATTCTCTTCTGCATCAACATACATGATCTGGTTTATTCTGCCATTTTCATCCCGTTCATATATCTGCCCATATTCGCCAAGTGAGGATTTTGCAGGATTGCCCTGGGTATCAAAGTAGAACTCTCCTGTTATATTTCCATCTGCATCACGCTTGTACTCTTTTATTGCATACCCGGATGAACAAAGCACCGGCTGACCATCCCGGTCAAAATACGTGATCCTGTTATTCCAGCCATTATTATCATAATCCCTGTGCATTCCAAAGTACCCGGTATACTGAATGGGATTCATGTCCAGATCATAATAATAATCATCTACAGCTTTTCCATCATCGTCTACAGTTCTGACTATGGTAGAATATGCAGCCAGCGACATTACATCGCCTTCTGGATCCAGATACCGAAGGATTACTTCATGATCATGATATTCGTACCTTACACCATAATAACTGTCATATAGCTTTACCGGATTCCCACCAGCATCAAAATATCTTTCTTCTATTACCTGCCCCTCGGCATTCTTAACCTGCTCCATAACAGCATATCCTCTGTCAATCGCATAAGTCGTTTCTTCTGCTTCATTTAGAAAGGTATATGTTGTTATACTGCTATCTGCAGTTGAATCTTTTTCTGTTTTTTCCTCGAATTTCAACTCCGCTGAAGTAAAGCCCACATCGTGATCCTTACCACTGTCAGGCCAAACAGCTATAATTGAAATAAGGGTAAAAACAGCAAGAAAAATAAATATACAGTTTCGTTTTGTTCCGTTCTTCAAAATATCTTACCTTAATTTCTTTTCACATAAAGATTTCGCTGGGGAAAGAAGCACTTAATCAACCTCTGTTCCACTGTCATGACGTAGTTCTTTTTCCTATTGCCTGTGGTCCAATAAAAACCATCTTTTTATTTTATGTTTTCCGTTTTCTCAAATGTCTTTTGTACATTGATGATAACATGAAAATATTTAGGTAACAAGACATCTTAATTAAATAATTTTGAATCACATGCCCAGCATCTACATCTTTCTTGTATCTATAAAATAGATTCGGCTTTTGTAGCGGAATTGCATGAACCCAATATTCCGAAAATGCTTACTTCTACGGAAGCTTTTTAGCTCCCATTTTTATGTCTCTATTGTCCTGTGTTATAGTTTCCCCTAACATATAACATTCCTCATCGTCTCCTATCATTCTTCCGGTCTTCGGCTCCTGCATAACATATTTGTGTCCTGCATCTGCAACAAATTCCTGATAGTGCATTACACTGTTATTTTTAAAATAAGCCAGTGTCTTCGACACCATTGTGATCTTATCATCGGAAAGGCCAACCATTGTCCGGTAACTGCTCCAGCGATATTCCTCCGGATATTTGACAATGCCTGCTTTTACCGGATTCAGATGTATATATCGGCTGATCTGTAAAAAATAAGAATCATCTTTTACCAGACAGGATTTATATCGTCCCTCAAACACATGTCCATGGTAATGATACTTTTGATTCACATAGCCTGCATAGCAGCCAGAAAAATATCTCATCATCTTTCCAATTTCTATGTCATTAGTTTCCAGCAATAAATGAATGTGGTTCGTCATCAGGCAGTATGCATGAAGACTACAATTATATCTTTTCAGAGATACCTTTAACAATTCCAGCATCACCTGGTAATCCATCTCATCTTCAAATATTGCGACTCTTCTCACTCCACGGTGCATCAGATGATAAAACGCACCAGGAAACCATGTTCTCAGCTTTCTTGCCATAATTATTTCCACTTCTCAACTTTTAGTATAATGTTATTTATCATATTATCATCTATGATTTATTGTTAAAAATGAGGGACATCTCTAATTCCCTCATTTTCCAATGTCACTCTTGCCCTTTGAAATCACAAATTTCTATATCTATATGCTTTCCCAGGGCATTTGCATATTTTTCCAATACTACAAGTGTAGGAATCCTGCTCCCGCTCTCGAAACGCGCAAGATTCGACGGCAGCACTCCCATAATATCTGATATCTCCTGCTGGGTCATATTCTGGCGATGTCTTTCCTCCACCAGCTTCTTAATGACTTCAGAGGAACGATGCAGCATCCGTTCCTGTACTTTCTCCGCATATATAAGCAGCCTTCTCTCACGCGCTTCCTTCTCTGCGATATACTCTTCTATATTCCCCTGCATACAAATTTCTCCCCTATCATCTTTTGTATTGTTTTTTGTTATCATATCACTCATGATAGGTTTTTGCAACCATTACTTCTTTCATTCTTCCAATTTTATAGAAATTTCAGAAACTTTATTCTTTCTTCCTGGGGTCAGGCCCCTCTTTCGGCCCCTCTTTCATCTTCTGCTTCACCTCATCGGGTACGTCGATGAGTCCGAACCGATAGAACATTCCATATATGTATGTCACGCCACGGATGTCGCCCAGAGCCTTTGGGCGGTCTACCACTTCTCCAGTTATATTTCTCAGTGCCAGCAGTACCGAACTCCACGCCAGGCTTTTACTCTTTTCCCGCCTATCAATCCACAGTTCTTTTGTGTATTCGCCGTTTCTGCCTTTGCGCACAGTATAGGAAAATGGCAAACCGGAGTAGGTTTTGAAATTCACTCCAGCATAGGCCAGAACCACCTCCCAGAAATTTTTTTCTGTGGGATCAGCCTTCCACCGCTTCATCGCTGTGTATCTTCTCTGCTGCTCTTCTCCTACGCTGATTTTCTCCGGGGATGCTTCATCTGGAAAGTACTCGCCTTTCTGATATGGCAGATAAAAGGTAACGGAGGCGTTGGCGAGTTTGAGAGCTGCTGCCGCAGCATCCATCTGCTCTTTCAGATTCTTCCCAGCATCATACTCTGGCTTCCATTTCTCCTGACCGCCGCCGGGCTTTCTGTCTTTATATTTTCTTTTCTCTTCCATAATTACTCATGCAACTCCAATGGCAGTCCGTCCGGGTCACAGAAAAAAGTCATCTTCTTGCCGGTATAATCGTCAACCCGAATCGGCTCACATTCAATCCCTGCCTCTGTCAGCTCTTTCACCGTCTGCTCCACGCTCTCTACCCAGAAAGCAAGGTGGCGCAAACCACATGCCTCCGGGCGGTTCACACGCTTCGGAGGGTTTTCCTCAGCAAAAATCTCCAGCTCCGTGTATTCATTAACACGAAGATCCAGCTTCCAGTCCTTACGCTCCGGACGGTAGTTTTCTCTGATAACAGAAAACCCCAGCTTATTCACATAGAACTCCTTGGCTGTTTCGTAGTTGGATACAATGATTGCAATATGATGTATTTTTGATAAGTTCATTTTTCTCATAAACGAAACTCCTTTACAATGGGCTGCAATGGGCTGAAACTCTTACTCTGTATCCAAAAAATGATAAGGTACATACTCGCCATACACAGTCAGTCTGCTGATTGTTACAAGTAGAATTTATTAAATTTTCATCAAACTTTTATTCTTTCTTCCCGGGGTCAGGCCCCCCTTTTTCAAAAACTCATAATCTGCTCTTCGTCAAGTCTTTTGAGAATTTCACATGCCAGCTTAACAGCGTTATCAAAATCGGCATAAGCTGAAATTCCGTAATGTGTATGTGCATAGCGAACCGGAACTCCGATAACGATAACCGGGACCGCTTTTTCAGTCAGATGGATAGCTGCACCATTGGTTGAACCAGCACTGCGAACTGCATCCTGAACCGGGATACCAAGTTTTTCTGCCAAATCCAATGCATATCTTTGATAACGCGGATTGGTGATCATACGGGCATCAATGTGACGCAGCATCGGCCCACGCTTGATAGCTGTCTGAACCATATACTGTTCAACGCAGGTATCATCTGCCGGGCATCCCTCAAAAACAATTGCGATATCCGGCTTAATTACCTGTGCCGTCACGGTGGCACCACGTACACCAACCTCCTCCTGTGCTGCACAAGCACCAACAATATCCACATTCAGATCCTGACCAGCCAGGTTATGCATAGTCTTAAGAATCGCCGCACATCCCAAACGGCAGTCAAAGCTCTTGCCCACCATCAGATCTGTGGTTTCCGAATATGTAAATGTCACATCCGGCACTATCGGTTCACCGATACGAATACCGAACTTTTCAATTGCCTCTTCTTTCGAAACAGCGCCAACATCTACCGTGATATCTTTCATATCCAAAGGAGCCTTACGCTCCTGTTCTGTCATGAAATGCGGAGGCTTGCTGGCAGTAAGCCCCGGAATATATTCTCCGAATCGGTTGCGAACCCAGACTTTATGTGCTGGAATATTGTGGTTAACCCAACCTCCGATCGGAATAATGCGAAGTGTTCCGTTGGGGCAGATAGCCTGCACCATAAAACCAACCTCGTCACTATGTGCGTCAAGCTGAACAACCGGACGCTTGCCGTTATTTTCTTTACGGCGGATATACAGGTTGCGCATGCGATCTTCTGTAATTTCTCCGAGTCCTTCTGCGTAAGGACGAATCGCTGCAACCACTTCATCTTCGAAACCGGATGTACCGTTTGCATTTGAAATTGCTGCAATCATTTCCAACGTCGTTTTTTTATCCATTCTAACACCGTTACTGAAAACTTATAAAAAGTTATAAACTTCTATGTTTCATTCCTGCTTCAACGAGTATGCTTTTGATGATATAACTATCAATCTACTCACAAGTTCCTGTACTCTCCATAGGCGTAAATTCCGGACTAACGTATCCGTACATATTTGCATTA
>OLOW01002002.1_pt1 | contig 14111 bp, 8 predicted proteins | sample 1672801 | NCBI WGS metagenome assembly OLOW01 (sample SAMEA3136725, study PRJEB25190) | human gut metagenome | biome: human gut; feature: human-associated habitat; material: faeces | place: Austria | collected 2013 | reverse complement strand
ACATCTGCAGATTCTGCACGTGGCTGACTTTGCCCTCGGGATAAAAGACGGTGATAACTTTTTCTTAAATAAACGCAAAAGCTTCTCTTTTCAAAATTACTTCTTTGCCGCATTAAATGCCTTCTGGCATGCATCTTTAATTGCTTTAGAAGAACAGGTGGCTCCTGATACAGTATTTACACCATCTGCATTTCCATTTGCTACAATTTTAGAAACCATTCCTTTCTTTGCATCGTTTGTATATGCTTTATTCGTTGAATTTGTATTCGCGGTAATATTAGAAATTTCTGTAATTTTATCTTTTTTAATTGTGATATCCATGGAAATCGTATACGGATCAAAATCCTCATCTTCATCCGGCTCGCAGCTTACGCTTACTTTGTATGTTCCATTTTTGTAGTTTTTCCCTTCGTCTGGATTTTCTGTTGTTTCTTCTTTTTTCTCTGTAGTCGTTTCCTCTTTCTTTTCTGTCGTTGTCTCTTCTTTTTTTTCTGTGGTCGTTTCCTCTTTCTTTTCTGTTGTCGTCTCTTCCTTCTTCTCCGTTGTTGTCTCTTCTTTCTTTTCCGTAGAAGAACTGTTTTTCTTCGCCTTTGATAAAGCATCATTTACCGCATTAAAAATAGCATGGGAACTGTACGTTGCTCCACTGACAGCATCTACTCCGCTTGTTCCGTTTTTAGAGACAATAAGTGATGGAAGATTCTTAATCTCATCTCTGCTCATAAACTGTTTCAGGTTGGTTCCTTTTGCTGTAGAAGAAATCTCCACCGCAGAAATCTTTCCATTTTTAATCGTTACATTTGCCGTTACACTATATTCCTTAAACTGCTCTCCCGAACAGGCCGCACTTCCAGTATAAGTGCCATCTTCATACCCTTCTGCCGGTGCTGCAATATTATTGTTGTTATTATTGCTGTTAGAACCACTGTTTTTTTTCTTATTTTTTTTGTTTTTCTTCTTTTTCTTTTTCGTACTGCTTTTCCCTGTTTCCGCCTTTGAAAGAGCATTTCTTACTGCGGTAATAATTCCATTGGAACTATAGGTTGCTCCAGATGCCGCATCCACATTTGTAGTCTGTCCGCTGATCATCTTTGGGATAATTCCTTTTGCCTTACTAAAATAGGAAGCAGTTTCTCCTGATGCGCTTGTTACATCAATCGCGCTGATTTTTCCATCTTTTACTGTTACTTTTACAGAAATAGTTCCACCAAATCCTTTACCGGATCCAGTGTAAGTTCCATCTTTCCATGTTCCAGACTCACTCACTTTAGAAACACTCGGAGCCGAACCAGCTGCATTACCTGCGTTCGCTGCTGTCGCATTATTAGACTCCGTTCCAAAAAGTGCATTTTTCACCGCACCGATAATTCCATTTGAACTGTATGTTGCTCCGGACACGACATCTACATCTGTACTCTGTGCCGTAAGCATCTCATCAATAACCCCTTTTGCACGCTGAAAGAAAGAATCCGTCTCACCTGGAGCACTGACAATATCAATCGCCGTCATTGTCTTTTTACTTACAGTAACATTTACTGTAACTTTTCCGCCATATCCGTTTGCAGAACCTTTATACGTTCCATCTTTTACATCAATAGCCCCCTTCTTTGTTGTATTCTTTTTCGTTGTTTCTGCCATTGCTGCTGTACTTTCCTTCGCAAGCGCTTCCTTAATCTGACTGATGTCTTCTGTCTCTGAAGCTTCATACTTTTTTGCCTGTGGGGTTTTGTATCCGGTAAGTACTGTCACCATAAGAACCGCCAGGCAAACCGCCGGAATTATCGCTGTAATTCCTTTCACACCTAAAACCTTATCACCAAGACTTTTAAATTTTTCAACATATTTTTTCCACTTTTCTCTCATCATATCTCCCTTTCTTTTTGAATGTATTCTTGTATTCCTGTACTCTTGTATTCTTATATTCTCGAAATCTTTTTGTACTTGATTTTATGAGAAATTTTTTGTATCATTATTTTTTTATTATCGTAAAATCAGACTCACTGGTAAAATACTCTGCGAGTCCCTCTGAAACTAGAATGCTTCCGTCATCTTTTACAAGAATCGTGTCAAACTCATCACTGTGTTCTTTCCAGTATTTCTGTGCTTTTTCCGGTCCCATAATGAATAATGATGTGGACAAACCGTCTGCAAGTGTTCCGTCATCTGATACGATCGTAACAGACGTCAGACCATTATTTGCCGGATATCCATTAGCCGGATCAATAATATGATGATATGTTTTTCCATCCTGCTTAAAATAACGCTCATATCCCCCAGAAGTAATCACTGCCTTATCCTTTATAGAAAGCACTCCAATATAACTTCCCGTATCTGCCGGATTCTCAACCGCCACTCTCCAGTCAGAACCATCTGGCTTTCCGTTTAGTGTCTGCACATTACCGCCAAGACTGATCACTGCACTCGAAATCCCATTTTCTTTAAAAATATCCATTACTTTTGAAGAAGTATATCCTTTCGCAATTCCACCAAGGTCAATCTTCATTCCTTCCTTATTTAAAGTGACCTCCTGTTTTTTTTCATCATATAAAACGTGATCTGCTCCCATCAGTCCCCTTAACTTCTTCAGCTCTTTCTTTCCGGGAACACGATAGTTCTCCGTCGGGAACCCCCACGCCTGCATAATCGGATAAATCGTAATGTCAAACACTCCATTCGTGCTGTCATAAATCTCTTTTGAGCGCTTAATCAGATATCCTGTTGTTTCTGATACCGAACCTTTTCCATTCTTATTAATCTGCGAAACTTCACTGCTGTCAATCCCCGTAGAAACAAGCTGTTCAATATTGTTAATCTCATCAACCGCCTCATCCAACGCTTTCTTAGCATTCTTTCCGTAAGCCGTTAAAGTCATATACGTATCCATCGCAAAAATATCTCTTGATTCTGATTTGTCCTCTTCATTTTGATTCTTACTATTTGTATCCGCTTCTGCCTGTGTTGTCTGCTCCACAGCCTTTCTACTATCATTCTTACTTTTCTCTGTATCTACTGATGTTCCACATCCGGAAAGCATTCCTGCAGTGAACACAGTGGCCAGTAACATCGCAACTGCTTTTTTTCTAAAATTTATCACAACAATCCTCCATTATCTTGAAACTTACTTTTATTAGTTCTTTCTAACTTTATACATTATATAGAAAATATTCTGACAATGCAATTTTTTTATAAATAAGTGAGAACTTTTTTCATTAATATATATATAGTTTGACACAACTAATAATAGTATACTATTATATTTTTCGTTAGAATAAGCTAACTCAAATACCAATTATAATATAAGGAGGAACTTATGAGAAACAAATTACTTGTAGCAGGTACTCTTGCTCTTGCAATGACTTGTACTACTGTATTTTCCAGTATTACTCCAGCAGTTGTAAAAGCAGCAAGTGTATCTACAGTACAGACACAGACAGCAGAAAATAGTGATGACTACGTTTACTGCTATGCAGGCCTGACATGGGCTGAATATTGGAAGGCTGAAGGAGTTTGGGCAGCCGGAGATACCACTTCTTCTGATACAGCTGATTCACACGGTGAAAAAGATAAAGGTGCCTTTGATGCAGTAACAAGAGCTACTGTTAATCACGGACTTCACCGCGGAAGTTATCAGTGTACTGCGATTATTGAAGGTGAAAAGGGAACTTATAATATATCTCACTGGACAGATGCTAATACTGCAATCCTCACTAATGGAGAAAAAATCACCTTTACTAGGGGCGCAATCAAAACCAGTGATGGCACTGAAGATACTATGAAAGATTATAAAGTTTATGGTCTTAAATATGTACCTGTTGCAGTAAAGTCTTCTGATTTTGAAGCTTTCAAAGCAAAATATTCCGTTGTAGAAAATAACGGTACCTTAATTGGCGGCTATGGAGAAAAAAATCTACAGGCTTATAACAACGTTACTGCATCTGTTGATAAGGATACCAATGGCCTAAAGACTGCCGAAAAGCAGAGTGATGGTTCCTTCACATTTACCCAAAGAAGTAACGGCTCTTCTTCTGGTATTAAAGATAAGACTCTTAAAACTGCTGATTTAAACAATATGGGAGCAACTGTAAAGGATGCAAGCGGTAGCTACGGTGAATTTCTTCGTGTAGATTTCACAAAAAATTACGGCGATCTTGGCGCTAATATGCAGGCTGTAAAATGGACCTACTATGGAAATGACAGCACACGTTCTAAGGCACTTGCCACTTACGGAACAAAGTTTGCTGCTGATAACTGGATGCATAAAAGTATGGGAATCCAGTTAGGTCTTACAAATTCTATTCGCTGCCAGCTTCCAAAAGGATATGACGGAACTGGCTACTGGAGTTTAACCATTTATGCTCTTGGATACGCTGATTCTACATATAACTTTGAAGCTACTGATGCAAACATTGTAAAACCTGACACAAATGCTGGCGATACAACTGAGTTAAACAAACTTGTTTCTTCTGTGGAAGAGTTAAAGAAATCAGATTATACAGAAAAAAGCTGGAATAGCTTCGAAACAGAATTAAATGAAGCAAAAGACATTTTAGCAAAAGAGACTCCTACTCAGGCAGAAATCAATGAAGCAGTTGAACATCTTACAGCCGCTAAAAATGCTCTTGATAAATATGAATACGGAACAGCGAATCTTTCTTATGCAGACTTCTATTACGGAGAATTAAATGACGTAAAAGAGGATACTACTTTAGACCTCACTTCTGATAAAGCCGCTTCTTATCGTGAAAGTGGTATGTATGATGCAGTAAGTAGTGCAACAACTAATAAATATAAATCTTTCTTCTCCAGTACGTATTCAGAAGATAATGCAAACGGACAGGGTGGCTCTATTATCGGTATGAAAGACGTAAATATCGCTGTTCCAACTTCATTATATGAAAATGCGAAAAAGGCTATTTCCGAAAACAAAGAATGCAGCAACAAATTATTGGAAATTATTGGTTCTATGAAATTATCTGATAATGCACCATCTGAATATAAAATCTTAAATGGTGATGGTACTTTGACAGCTATGAAATCTGAGGTTACCGAAGATACTTCTGATACACTTACTATCAAAACACAGTCTTCCTACGGACAATATGAAGTAGATCCTGTAACTTCTGAAAACAGCCCTCTTTCTAATTTAAGTGCTAAAGATTCCTTACTTGGTATCATCGTTGAAGACGAAGATGGCAAGAAATACGGTATGGAGCATCTGGAAAACATCTGGATTGGAGGCAAATTCTCCTTTGCCGTAACAGATGGATTTAAAGAAAAGCATGGAAACACAATTGATTATAATCGTCATGAAGCTTTACAAGGTAAAACAATTAAAAAAGTTACTTATCTTGTAAAAAACGGTGCTGATATTGTTATTAATACTAACTTAAAATGTAAAACTTTAGCTGGTTCTGACAGCATTAAAGCTACCGCTAATGATAACTTTAAAGATGGTGCAACCGTTTCTGTTGATACTACTGCTGTTCCTTCTGGTTCTAATTATACTTTAAGCAGCGTAAGTATGGGAAAAACTGTCCTGACAGAAGGTACAGATTATACATACGCAAACAATACTCTGACGATAAAAGCTACAGATAATACTGGTGTGGGTTCCTATTCTATGGTATTTACAGATGATACTTACTCTGATATTGTAGCCTCCTTCACATTAGAATCTGGCTACAAGACTGGAGATATCTCCATTAATAAAAATAATCAGGTTACTCTTCCTGCCGGTGTCAACTTTAAAAAATATGTAAATAATATTACATCTATTAAAATTAATGGGGTAGAAAAAACAGGAAAAGGCGGAATTAAAGCTACTGATTTATTTGATGCAGACGGAAACATTAACTTCAATGCAGCAATTAAAGGTAAAGATGGTTCTTCCACACCTGTATTTGCAGACAAATCTGCTTCTTACACAATAGAGCTTACATCAACCGGTTACCCATCTGTATCTGGAACTGTACAGCTGAATACTTCTATCCTTGAAGCTTCCATCAAAAAAGCAGAAGCACTTGATAGCAGCAAATATACTGCTGAAACCTGGAAAGCACTTCAGACTGCTTTAACAGAAGCAAAAGAAGCAAAATCCGCTAACACACAGGCAATTGTTGATGCTGCAAACACAAAACTTACAGAAGCTCTTTCAGGCTTAAAAGAAAAAGCTGTTACTCCTTCTAAACCTGCAACGCCTTCTAACCCAGACACAACAACAACTAAAAAACCTGCTACTAAACCAGCATTAAAGAAATCAAACGTAAAACTTTCCAAACCTGTTCTTAAAGTTGGAAAAACAACAAAGAACAAAGCAAAAGTTACATGGAAAAAAGTTAAGAAGGCTACCGGTTATGAAATCCAGTACACAACAAAAGGATTCGGTAACAAAAAAGATACAAAAACAATTAAAGTTTCCAAGGCTAAGATCACATCTGCTCAGCTTAAGAAACTGAAAAAGAAAACAAGATATAAAGTCCGCATCCGCGCCGTATATACAAAAGCCGGATATCAGACAGCTACATCAAAATGGTCTGCAATAAAAACTGTGAAGACAAAATAATAATTGTAGATTTCGTGTAGACGAAAAAAGAAACGAAAATTAGTATTTAAGCATTCCCTTTTTTGAGAACTTTTTTCATTTGGTATTTTTTGTTTGACACAACTAATTTTATATAGTATTCTCTAATTGCGAGATATATTTTCTATCTCAGACTTACAAGATTTGAATTGAATTTTCGGTGCTTAATATCTTTTTATTAGATATTCATGCATGAAAACCTGGTAGGGGACCCTCCACTAACGCACTCCGTATGCGCGCTAGGGAGAGTTCTCTAATTTTTTGCCTTAAAAATCAGTGCACAGATTTTTATATATTTATTTTCTTATCAAATATGTCCTTTTGGAATTTTTTATGTTTGATTTCATAATCAGGTTCTAAAAGTATACAAGAGAAGAAGGGAGACTACAAATTTAATGAGAAAACAAAAATTATTAACTAAGGCTCTGGCAGCTTCTATGGCAGTATTTATGTCTGTCAGCCAGCTTTCTGTTCCTGCATTTGCAGCAGAAGGAACAAAATCCGTTTCTATCGCAGGCAGCACTTACACATATTCTGCAGAAGCTTTAGAAGGCTATACTCAGATTGGAAACAGTGGATTATATTATAAATTAACTAACGGTACAGGTCTTTCCGGAATGATATATGGAACATCTAATTTAACTTACAAAGAATTTTATTCTGGTGACGTAAGCAGCACAGACAGCTTTGATGTCGTTACTACTGCCAGCACTTCTAAGTATTCTGTTTTATCTAATGCCTGGACAGATTATAAGAAGGAAAGTGCAGAAGCTGCAGGGGGATATCATGTAAAAGGTGTTGCGAATGTAAATATTGCTGTTGATTCTGACCTTTATGTTGAATCTATTATTTTAAAAGATGCAAACAAAGAATTAAGCAAAGCATATGAGGAAGCTTCTGATATTACATTAAATGAAAATCCTACACAGGTTCCTTCTCAGTATAAAATACTTCAGGAAAACGGTTCTTATGTTTCTAATAACAAGACAGTCGCTACTGTAACTGATGCCGTACCAACATTAACAACAGGATCCACCTGGGGTGAATACGAGATTGATGTGGTGGAAACAAGCACAAAATACTTAAGAAATTCCCGACAAGATGAGGGATTCCCTGTCAATTCTACTATTCAGGGAATCATTCTTGAAACAACAGAAGGATATAAAGTAGGTCTGGAACATCTTTCAAATATCTGGGTACAACCTTATAAATTATCTTTTAATGTTGCCAATGAAGCAGCTACTATGGGAATTGCAAAATCAGATAATACGGCTGAATTTGCAAAGCTTGTCAATAAAACAATTAATAAGATTACTTATGTAACACCAGAAGGTAACTATGTTTATACTTTCGCTGATGGAATCTTTATAAAACCAGCTTACTCTGAAGAAATCAGCGGTACTTTCAGTGACGATATGAAATCATTTACTTTAAATCAGCTTCCTACTGTAAAAAACGGAACATTAACTGTAACATATACTGTTGGAGCAGGTCATATGAAGACTCCTTATACTCTGTATTCCGGAGCTATTGCAAAAAGCGTTTCTCTTGACTTAAATGCTATCCCATCTGATGCAGAAGGTGGAACTTACAGCGTTGCTATTTCTTGTGATAACTACGCTGATATCCACGTTGCAATCCCTGTAACAGAAGCTCAAAAAGCACAGTTACAGGAACTTATCAAACAGGCTGAAACTGCATTAAAAGGTGCCGGTGCTGATGATAGTGTATTATTAGCACATAAAAATGAGGCAGCAGAACTCTTAGCAAACGAAAGTTCTACCAGTGCCGATGCTGCTGATTTAATCAATGAACTTACTGAATTATTAAAACCATATCAATCCACAGAAGCTCCAACACCATCCATACCGGACAGTACAACAGCTTCTAAACCAAATACAACAACTGCTGCTAAACCAGCTACAAAACCTGCTACTACAGCAAAGAAGCCAAACACAACAGCCACAAAAGTAAAACTTGCAAAACAGACTACAAAAGTAAAAGCAAATGGAAAGAAAAAAATCAAAGTATCCTGGAAAAAAGATAAAAAAGCTTCCGGTTACGAAATCACATATTCCACAAAGAAATCTTTCAAAGGAAAGAAAACAATTGTAGTAAAGAGTAACAAGACAACAAGCAAAGTAGTAAAGAAATTAACATCTAAAAAGAAATACTTTGTAAAAGTACGCTCCTACAAGCAGGTTGGAAAGACTAAGACTTATGGGGCATACAGCAAAGTGAAAACTGTGAAAGTAAAATAAGTTTCTCTTAAACATTTTATATAATTGGTATTTTTATAAATAGTATTTTGCCTCAGGCAGGGAGAGACGCTCCCGGAGAAAGTAGAATAATAGTTGCCTCTGCAAATGTGAGAAGTAATAACCATATCTTCTGGTTTATACATTCTATTATTTCTTACTATTCAAACTCTATTTAGTAAAAACCCCACGAAGCTATATTCCGTGGGGTCTTTTTTATTATTTGAATAGGATTGGCTTAGATTATAAATAATTCTCATACTTCTTAACACACCCGATTCCAATCGCATATGGTCCGGTATGTACCGCAATGGTTGCCCCAATCTGGCAGATTCCCACCTGATCTACATGGCTCTCTCCATAGATATGGTTCGCAACGGTATTATAATATTCCTTGCCTTCCTCTATATCGTAACCAAAACCAACGCGGAAAGAATAGTCTTCCATCGCATCTCCGGTTTCTTTAAAATAGTCATCCATTAACGCAATCGTTTTGGCAACTGTCTTCTTACGGCTTCGTCCGATTCCTGAAGCTTCGATCTCACCATTTACTAAAGTAATCAGAGGCTTTAAGGAAAGGGCGCTGCTTGCGATTCCTGCAAGCTTTCCGATTCGTCCGCCATGTTTTAAATAATCTGTGTTACCGACTGTAAAGAAGATTCTATTCGTCTTTTTCATCTTCTCAAGAATATCTACACATTGTTCATAAGGAACTCCATTCTGACACATTCTTCCTGCTTCAATAACCATAAGACCCTGACTTACTGTTCCTGCTTCAGAATTAATCACCGCAATTTTGGCATCCGGATAATCCTCACAAACAATTTCTCTGGCATTACATGCACAGTTGTAAGAACCACTCAAAGATGGAGTAAAACAAATACAGACTACCGGTGTTCCTTCTTTCACATATTCCGTAAAAACGTCAATATAATTCTGTACAGATGGAAGAGAGGTCTTCGGATATACATCTGGATTCCCTACCATTCGCTCATATACTTCACGAATTCCGATTTCTTCAATCTCTTTATAATATGTCTCCTCATCAAATGATATATAAAAAGGTATAATACGTAAATTATACTGTTCAATGATCTCTTTTTCTAAATCACAACAGCCATCACTAATAATCTTGTAATCCATTTCATCCTCCAGTATGCATTATTATATTACTATACACAGAAATTAATACACTGTAAATATCACTCAAAATGAAGCATTCTCTCTTACTGCAATGCAATCTGTGTTCTCATTTCCATGTAATGTAGTTTTCATATCTATATTTTAATATTATCAAAACTCTTTGTCAACTATCTTCTCTATATAGTCTCCGGTAAATTCCAGATTCTATGGCTGTCTTGATAATTTATTTCATTTCCTTTTCCAGAAATTTTACCACTCCCGCATTCAGATTGGTATCTAAAATATAGTCTGCCCTTTCTTTTACTTCCTTATGTGCATTTCCTACCGCACAGGAACGATCACAAGCTTCAAATAAAGGAATATCATTCAGATTATCACCCATTCCGGTAATCGCGGCCGGATGAAGAAGCTTTCGCAGCTTCTGTATTCCATAATATTTTGAAGCATTTTTATGCGAGATTTCTAAATACCACAGACCATCTCCATAAACATCCTTATAAAAATTCAGATTCAGCCGCTCATCTTTTTTCAAATATTCATAAAATGGCCGTAACACTTCTTCTTCATAACAAATGGAAAAATAAATGATATCTTCACCTGAAATATCTTCTAATCTTTCCACTTTACTAAATGGCTTATGGTATAAATCTCTTCGTTCCGTATAAAACTTTTCCATATGCTGTGTCGCAATTTTTTCATAATAGGTTGCCATCTTTCGTCCAGACTTGCCGACTCGTCCGGCACTATCTACAACAGATGTTTCGCCAGACTTTGAGCAATCTTCGGAAATTTCAGGGGACAGTGCATATGCAAATCCTGTCACTCCAAACTTCTTTCTTCCTTTTAAAATATATTCCACAGAATCTCTTTCAATAATTTCCGCATGAATACAGCTTTTTTTCACCGGATCGTAAATCATGACTCCATTCATCAAAATCATAGGACAGGTGAGATTGACATCTTTCATAATAGAATTCACAGTTGCATAGGTTCTCGCTGTAGCAACAGTAAAACAAAGTCCCTGCTCAATAAGAGCATTTAATCGTTTAGGCACGTCTTCGTTAAGTAAGGCATCACTATTTAATAATGTGCCATCTAAATCCGATACATATAGCATTTTGCCAGAAAGATTATATTCTTTCTTCTTCTGTTTTCCTAACACTTCTTTTGATACATTTTTTCGTATCTCTTCAGACTTTTCTTTTTGATTCTTATCTGCTTTTACTTCCAAGCAGGCACGTTTTTCCGCTTCCTCACGAACTCTGAAAAAAAGATACTGCTGCATCACACCAGCTATCCCTTCATATCTTTCTACTGGGAAATGCCCATTATAATATATTTCTTCTACTTTGGCAATCCATGTATCAATCGGAAATAAGGAAAGCTGATGTAAACCAAAAAGCTGAATACAAGATGCTACCTTTTCTCCCACTCCATGAAGTTTTTTCAGCATCTCCTTTCCCTCTTCCGGCGATGCCCCTTTTGCAACGGCTGTTTGAAGTACACTCAGTTCAAACTTCCCAGTTAAAATATCCTCTGCTGTCTGCCGAATATACTTCTCCCGGTATCCAAACTTAAACTCCGACAAATCGGCCTTTGCAAGCACTTCTGGTCCCGGAAAACTATAACCAATAAGATGCTCCTCTTCATAATTAAATACTATTTTTTCTCCAAGTTTCTCACATAATGCATCAATACTCTTCATAATACGTGGAATATTATTTCTCTGACTGATGATAAAACTAACAATCATCTCCCACAGATCCTGACGAAGAATCCGAATCCCTTTTCCCATCTTCGCCGCTCCAGAAAGAAAACGATCTTCCGGATCAATCTGTTCTATTATTTTCTCGTAATCTGTATCTAAATCCAAATACTTTCTAAAATATTCCTCATCCTTCTCATGACACAAAATACGGATTCCTGTCTTTTCCTGAAAAAAACATGCCGTCCGTCCATCAGAAATAACAAAATATCTTCCCGGACATATTTTCTTCCAGCGGAAGCACTGTCCACTCTCTGCAATCTGCTTTAAATCTATATAATCGTTTTTTATAAAAATATCAATATAATCCATCGGTGGTTTCCTCTTTCGAAAATTTCTACTCCCATCTTAACAGGTTTTAGGGTAACATTCAAAGGAAATAAATCTTTCGGTTCTCTGCGGTTTGGGAGACGGAAATCAGCCTTTTCAAAAAAATCAAAATATTTTCAAAAAAGTGAGAGATTCTCATCCCTTATTTGCGAATATATAATGTAACCGATATAATTATCCATATATTTTTTACATTCGAATGTACATAAAGGAGTAACCTATGAAGATAAAAGAATCGAATTTTGTGGAAGCGTTATCCCACAGAAATGAGAGAGCTTTAGAATATGTGATGGTACATTATGGTGGACTTGTAAAGTCTGTTGTGCATCGTTATCTGAATGTTCTTTCTCAATACGAAGAGGAATGTATGAATGACGTTTTCTTCGCTGTATGGGAACATATCGACTCATATGACTCCGCCCGTAATCCATTTGCAAACTGGATTGGCGGAATTGCCCGATTAAAAGCTCTTGATTATAAAAGAAAATACGCAAATCATCTTTTGGAAACAAGCTGGGAAAATGCGCAATATACTAAAGGATTGGACGATGCAATAGAATTACACACACAATTTGAAGAAGAATTTTCTGAAGAAACAAAGCAAATGTTATCCTGCCTAAAACCACAAGATAGAGAGCTTTTCATCAAACTATATGTAGAAGAAAAACCATTTGATGAGATATCCAAAGAAATGAATACAAACAAGCCTGTACTGTATAATCGGCTTTTCCGCAGTAAAAAGAAGCTGCGTTCCCTTTTCCCTCAAACAAATTCAACTCATCTGACTGGAGGTACGAGTTATGAAAAATGATATTTATGATTTATTAAATGACATTGACAATCAGATAGATACTTTTGAAACTGTCGATATTACAAGTACTGATTTAAAAAACTGGAAACAATCTTTTGCTTTAAAGAAAAAAACTTCCGTTAAAAAACACACTTGGAAAAAATATGCTGCTGCCGCGGCTGCCTTTATTATTCTTCTTGGTGGAAGCAGTGCTCCGGTAAGGCAGAACGTATACGCACAATCCCAACAGATTATGGAAAGTTTATCCACACTTTTAGGCACCAAAGAAGACCTTAGTCCTTACAGTACTGTCGTTGGTAAATCTATATCCAAAAACGGCATCACTATCACATTAAATGAAGTAATTCTTGATGGACATAGCCTTATCATTTCCTACAAAACAAAAATAAAAGACAGTTCTGTATTGAAAAAATCAAATATCAAAACTATCACTGAATTGCCAATTGATATAGACCTTACTATCGCTGGAGAACCTATTGTAGAAAGTGTCGGCATCTGTTCTACTCCTATCGACAAGCTAACTTCTATTTCTGAAAGTGAAATACAATTAAATGATTCCTCCATTTTATCAGAGAAAGCTGATTTTACGATCAACTTTTCCACATTAGATAAATCAAATACCTCTATTGGAAAATTAAAATTTGCGGCATCCGGTAAAGAATTAAATGCAAAAACAACAAACGTAGCATTAAATCATTCTTTTACCTTACCAAATAAAACAAAAATAACTTTAAAAAATTATAGAAGTAATATCGTAAACCATCAAATCTCATTTACTATTTCAAAAAATAATACTGGACTCTCTGGGGACATTATATTGAAAGGAAAAGATGACCTTGGAAACCCTGTAGAATTCTACCTTGATACCGCCGATGGAACAAATGGTACTTTTACAGTAGACAGAATGACCGGCTATATTTCCCCTAAAGCCACCTGCCTCACTTTAACTCCATATTATAATGACTTTCCTCTGTCTTCCTCTGTTAATAGTACAGAAGAAACGGCAGAATCCACTGAAAAAACAGTAGCAGAATCTACTGAAATTGAAGTCAGCACCACAAACACTGATGATGCTCAGGAAATCTCTATCTCTAACTATAAATCACTAGGAAAGGCTTTTACTATTACTATTCATTAGAGAAAACAGACGAAAAAAGAAATAATACCATAGTAAATGTAATGTGAGAGCAAGTAAAAATGCCGGACAGACATTTTCTACGCAGT
>OLOW01002000.1_pt1 | contig 14120 bp, 22 predicted proteins | sample 1672801 | NCBI WGS metagenome assembly OLOW01 (sample SAMEA3136725, study PRJEB25190) | human gut metagenome | biome: human gut; feature: human-associated habitat; material: faeces | place: Austria | collected 2013 | reverse complement strand
TTTCGTGCTTCATCAATAAGGTTTATGCATATGACGTCGCAGAAAGCTGCCTGCTCGCGTTGCTTCTCCGCTGCGGGCGGATAAAAGTTGGTGATGTAGTTCAGCGCGTCTTTCTCCGCACCGATGGCCGTTACGGTGGCATCGGGATCGGTTATCTCTATCACGATGTTTACGATGTGGTTGAACGGCAGGCCAAGTCCTACGGGGTACAGCATCGAGCATTTGCTCCGTATGCTGTCCGGTATCTCTATGTTTCCCCCGTATGCCTTCGACTTGCCGGTGTGCGGCACGGCCAGTTCTTGAAGATGCTCGCCTTCATTGGTCAGCGAAAGGATGGAAACGTGCTGTTGCCCTACTTTCATGCTTCCGTTTTCACTGACGGCCATAGGGTTGACGCTCTTCTGCGTGGCATCGTTTTCCGGTGTCTCGTAAGAGAGGTTGACGTAGTCGTAGATGGCGTTGTTCAGTTCCGTATCATCCATCTTGCGTATCTCAAACTGCTGGATGGATGACAAGCCGTTCTCAAAGTTCATCAGAAAGGCTTCCATTTCTGTCAGCCGTTGCTGATATTCCTTATAAGGTTGCTTGAACGGGTAGTGCAGCTTTCGCATCAGCGAGGTGCCCGATGCGCTTTTGCGTATCTTACCGTTTCGGCCCGCAGCAGCGCGCCCAGCGAGGCGCTTCCCCGCAGCAGATGGACCGCTACCCGGACGGCGTCGATGCACAGCAGCGCCCCCAAGGAGCACATGAACAGTACGCTAATCTCATTTTCAGTAAATGATAGTGGAAATTTAGAGTTGTGCTTGAATTTTGCTGCTTATAAGCCAAAAGATTAAGTAAACTCGTTTAGCGGTTGCGAGTCAAAACAAAACCGCCACCATAAAATCACTCTTTTATCAGAGTGACAAAAAGTAAATATAAACCAATTAAGTGTATGCGATAGATTTTTGCATACACTTTTCTTTTACCTAAAAGAGGTGGTTAGAGTGTACGAGAGTATCAAAACAATACAAGATATTCGTGATGAACATATTGATGTATTGAGGGATTTCGGTGTAAAGGTTACATCTCAGATTGTGCGAACAATCGAAACCAAGACAACCGAAATTGCGATTGAAAATTACTGTCGTATTTTAATAATTAAACGATTAGAACAGGAGGAATAGCTTCTTATGCTAAAGGTTGGAGATAAGGTAAAAATACTTCCGACAATACTATCAGCTTATCCTAATTTTCCGTATGTAGGGGTAGTAGGCAGAGTTTGTGCTATTGACAACGATAGTGATTCGATAGCTGTTGAGTTTTCGCATCCTAATGAGTATTTTCATAACTGTGACGGGAAGTCTGGGCAGTATTCTGGCTGGTATTGTTGTAGGAAAGAGTTGGAATTTATACCTGATGATAATTTTCCAGATATTTGGGAATATATCTAACATATAAACAATTTTAGGGAGGTTATAAAGTAAATTATGTTGATGACAAAACACAATATCACAGTAGAAGGAGATTACAAAAATGGCAGGCAGAACTATTAGTAAGGAACTAAAAGCCCAGATTGTGTCGGCTTATAGACAAGGCGAAAAAATGAAAAACATAGCTGAATTGTATGGGGTATCATATCCCACTGTTTCTAAATTAGTCAGAGCATCGGCTAATTCATCTGTTAGTCTTGTAGGCATTAAAAAGGCATGTCCTAAGTGTGGTAAAGATAAACACGAAGTGGGTTCATATTATTGCTCACATTGTGGAGCAAACATTATGACAGAAGATCAAAAGTTGTCAAGAGAACTTGACAATATTGCAAAAACAATTCGTTTTTGTTTGCCACAAGCAAAAGAATCCGATAGAGAGAAGATTGATAATTATGTTGCAGTTTTAAAAGAGGCGGCATTAAAAGTAGGAGGTGAGGGGTGATATGACGGTAATTGCAAAGAATGGTCACTTTGAAGTTATTGATGAGCATGGCAATGTGTTGTGCTCGGGTGACACCGAAACAGAAGCTGTTGAAGCGTATGAAGAAATAGGATTTGAATAATGTAACATTTGCTTGCTTTATTAAATAAAGCCGCCTTACTTAAAGTAAGGTGTTAGAAAGGTTAGAGAGAAGAAAGGGGTACAGGCTGAAGAAAGTTCGATGCGAGACAGCTCTGGCACGGGATGTCGTCAGGAAACCAAAGCTCTTACACAGAAAAGACTCCTTCCAAAATCAAACCCAAACGAAAAAAGCACATAAAAAGACTACTTTAGTAGTCGATAAGAGCAGAAACCCCAAACGATTAGCCAACAAAAGGTTCAATTTACAGACTCTTCTCAAGTTCCATCTTTATTTAAGAAATGTTATAGCACCCCTTTAGATAGGGGTGAGCGGTTACAAAACTACTACCTCCTCGTGGTGTAACTGGGTAATGCTAAAGTAGAAATAAATTAAAGTGCCATACGAGGCAGAAAGGAGTCACAAAATGACTGTAAAAACATTAAACAATGTGATGGTTATTGAAGCCAACTTTTCAATGGAGGAACTTTTTAAAGTTTACAAACACAAGCCAGATATATTGTCCTTAAAGGATGACGATGGCAATATGCTTTTCGCTGTAAAGCCAAGCGAACACAGAGAGAGTTTTAGCGATTGCGGAATTTCTTTTGTAAGTAATTCTTACACAGCGTCAAAAGCATCAATTACAATTCCTCTCCCATCAGAAGCTGCCAACAACACAAAGGTGTGGATTGCAGAAAACTTTGGTTCAATTCTGACAAATCTTGAACAGATTGAAAGAAATGTATCAGAAGCTTGTATTGATATTGATGCAAACATTGCAAAAATTGTCGGCTCGATTGTAACAGCGTAAACAAGGAGGAAATAATAATGAAAAGCATTAAAGTTCAGAACAATCTTAAGTCAAAAACAATCATTGGCAACCCGGATGAAATGACAGTTCAGCAGGCTTTCAATGAAGCCCAGCTCGAAATGGGTAATGGTATTCTCAATCTTAACGGCGTTGTGGTATCTGCACAGGATGTCAACAGAACACTGTCTGACATTGTTGGCGCAAGGGATACATACATTCTTGCATCGGTCGTCAAAGCTGATTGTGCATAATTTGATTTGAAACAAGGGAGAGTACGCTCTCCCTTTGGCATTTGCATTGTCGAAAGACTGCTTTACTTAAAGTAAAGTATCAGAAAGGTTAGAAGCAGAAGAGTCATCCGGCAGGGAGGATGCTGAAGGCAAGGTGAAGGAAATGCACGGTGATAAAAACTAGTAGCGGCGACTATCTCACAAACCCAAGGGTTACAACTGAAAGGAGATTTCGAATCCACGATTTGACGCTGAAATAGCCACATCGCAGCTATGATTACATCAACCAATCCCAACGACCAAGCTTCCCGCAGGCGTCTTCCCGCTGCTACAATTGTATTTAGAAATGCCAAAGACTAAGGAGAAGAAAATAAGTAATTGAATATATAGTCAAATGTGATTAAATGTGTTTAAATATACTCAAAGGAGTAAATTATTATAAATACATCAAATATCACCAATTATAAGCCAAAAGATTTTGCTGAATTGTTAGGTGTGTCTGTTAAGACATTGCAACGCTGGGACAGAAAAGAAACTTTAAAGGCAAATCGAACTCCAACTGATAGGCGTTATTATACCTATGATTAGTACCTTCAATTCAAAGGCATAAATATTGAAAATGATAAACGTCAGGTAGTTATTTATGCCAGAGTGTCTACAAGAAATCAAAAAGATGATTTACAGAATCAAGTTGCATTTTTGCGACAGTTTTGTAATGCTAAAGGTATTATTATAGACCAGTGTATTGAGGATTATGGAAGTGGTCTTAATTATAATCGTAAAAAGTGGAATGAATTATTAAATGAAGTAATGGAACAGAAAATAAAAACCATAATAGTAACTCATAAAGACAGATTTATCAGATTTGGTTACGATTGGTTTGAAAAATTCTGTATGAAGTTTAATACAAGCATTGTGGTAGTGAACAACGAAGAACTATCACCACAGGAAGAACTCGTACAGGATATTGTTTCTATACTTCATGTATTCTCTTGCAGGTTGTATGGGCTTCGTAAGTATAAAAAACAAATAAAGAGGGAGGAGGAAATTACTAAAGAGTTTCAAGACGGAAATAAATCCGACGATTGAGCAAAAAATCAAGATTAACAAGACTATTGGCACTTGTAGGTACGTCTATAACTTCTATCTCGGTCACAACAAAACTTTATATAATAACGGTGAAAAGTTTATGACTGGTAAGAGTTTCAGCGTATGGCTTAATAATGAGTATATTCCTAATAATCCTGATAAAATATGGATTAAAAAAGCATATTCAAAAGCTGTAAAAAAGTCTATTGAAGATGGATGTACTGCATTTACAAGATTTTTTAAACATCAAAGCGCTTTTCCTAATTTCAAAAAGAAAGGTAAATCTGATGTAAAAATGTATTTCGTAAAGAACAATACTAAAGACTGTAGATGTGAGAGACATAGGTTGAACATACCCACTTTAGGTTGGGTACGCATTAAAGAAAAAGGCTATATACCAACAACTAAAGACGGATGGAAAATCAAAAGCGGTACAGTATCCGTCAAAGCAGACAGATACTATGTGTCAGTTCTTGTAGAAATTCCCGACGTTAAGATTGCTAATAATAGCAATGGTGGTATAGGAATTGACTTGGGTTTAAAAGACTTGGCGATTGTTTCCAATGGTAAAACTTATAAAAATATCAATAAGTCAACAAGAATTAAAAAATTGGAAAAGAAACTGCGTAGAGAACAAAGATGTCTCTCACGAAAATATGAGAACTTAAAGAAAGGAGAGTCCACTCAAAAGAATATACAAAAGCAAAAGCTCAAAGTACAAAGACTTCATCATAAAATAGATAATATCCGTACTGACTATATCAATAAAACAATAGCTGAGATAGTGAAAGCCAAACCATCTTATATAGCTATTGAGGATTTGAATGTATCAGGAATGATGAAGAACAGACATCTTTCAAAAGCTGTTGCGTCACAGAAGTTCTATGAATTTAGAACCAAGCTTAAAGCAAAATGTGATGAAAATGGTATTGAATTAAGAGTCGTAGACAGATGGTATCCATCATCCAAAATATGTCATTGCTGTGGTGCTATCAAGAAAGATTTGAAGCTTTCAGATAGAATATATTGTTGTGACTGTGGCTATGTTGAGGATAGGGATTTCAATGCTGCTCTTAATCTAAGAGATGCTTTAACTTACGAAGTTGCATAATAAACGCAAACGTAAGTATGTACTGCGGGCTATCGCAGGAATTTACGACTGTGGAGTGTACACGAACTTGTGAGTAGCGTATTGTTTACAATCGCCAAAGCATACACATCGAAGCAGTAAGAAGTATCCGCAAGGACTTTAATTTCTCGATGTGTTTGAGTATATTTGAACACATTTTGAGTGGCAGGAATAGAAAATGGATTTAATTACAAATTTATACACTCGGAGTTGTTTTGATAGCCGTCTTACATTTGGAGATGATTGCCCCAAGATAATCGAAACATTTGTCAAATGTGTTTACGAACCTTATTACACTAAGAACAGTGATTTACCATCTATATTTTTTGGTTGTGTTTCCGGTGCACAGCCACCACAGAGAGCCGCAACAGACAAAGCTGTTTATATATGGTATAACAACGCAGAACCCACTATAGAGGGAATTAATAAGAAATTTAACTGTAGTGTGGAATCGTATGAGAATTATGATAAATATTGCGAATTAACCCACAATAAATCAAAAGGATGGGTTGGCGGCAATCAGTATATTTTTTGGACAGAGCCGTTTAATGCAAAATATGCAGCAGAAACGATAGCTGTTTTTCTTATTCCGCTGTTTGACTTTGTTTGCACAGCAAAAGAGATCAAAAACAAATTCAAATCAATTGTTGATGAAATAAGCCAAGGTTTGGATGATAAATTGTACGAGTTAGCCGAGAAAATTTCAGAAGAAAAAGGATTATCGAAGGTTGTGTTAAATGCTCAAATTGCCGATCTTGCACAATATAAAAAGAAACGCACTCTTGATCGACTACACGAAAGGATTAAGGATTATGAATCAGATTATAGACATTATGTAGCATATGCAGCAGAGGTTTACGAAAAGTTGTTGAATTGCCAAAAACAATTATCATTATACAATGATAATGATAATGATAATGCTGCATTGATAGATATGCTTACAAACAACAGTGCGATTTCTGATGTGAAAATTAATGAAGGAGTCCTTGAGTTTGTAGTATGCAACCCGATTACTCAGTATGATGAGGATGCTTTTGCCGAAATATTAAAATCAGAAAATTCCACTATTAATAATATGCCAAGCGTAGGTAAGGATGTTTTATGTTGGATGGTTGATGGCAGAATTGATTTATTAACCGAATGTAAAATCTGTATAAATCTTAATAGCAATTCATTTGATGCTTGTGAGACAAATATATACGGTTATATGCCTCATCCTCATTTGGCTTTATTTAGTTGTTTTGGAGGTTTTAGAGTAGATATTGCAACTGCATTAGTAGAAGGCAATATCTGCTATGCAATACAGCTTATTCTTACTGCGTCACAAAATTTGAATTTTATGGATTCTACGGTGATGAGCAAATTGGGCGATCTGCTCAATGAGGCAGACTACTCGTGTATTATGGATAAGGAGTCTGGAGAAGTTATGACAGTAGACGAATGGAACGAAAGGAGAAAATAAAATGCAACTTTTAAAGATACCGACAGGTGTGGAAACACCTACAATATCTTTCACTCCATTAGCTTTTGCTAAAATGATGATGCTTGTTGAGGTAAATGACAAAGAGGTGGGGTGGCATGGCACAGTTGAAAGGCAAAACAACAACTTTGTTATTACTGATATCTTTGTATATCCTCAAGTAGTTACTCGAACAACCGTTGAGCCTTCTCAGGAAGAGTATAACGAATGGCAGACTGAGTTGCCAGATGATATACATAACAGTCTTAGATTTCATGGGCATTCTCATGTAAATATGGGAACATCGGCATCATCTGTTGATACAGAATTTCAGCAAGACATTGTGAAAATGATTGATAATACTGATTTTTATATCTTTATGATTATAAATAAAAAAGGTGATTTTAATATATATCTTTATGATGGTGTGCTTAATTTAGCATATAAGTCTACAAGTAAGGATACTCAGCCTGAGATAACATTAAACACAAATAATATTCAGTCGTTTGGAAAAATACTTTGTGTTTCACCTGAAGTTTACGACACATTGATGTCTTTCAAGGAAGAATCAAAAGATATGGTTACAGAACCAAAGCCAGTATCGTATTCGTATTATGAATATCCTTACAGCTACGGCAATGCTGGTGTAAAAAGCCAGAGTTCTATTAGACTATCTATTGGAGAGATTCAAGATATATTTGGTGTTGCTTATTTGGACGCCAAAAATGTACATGATGAGTTGAGTAATCTTGTACATAAAGGAGCGGTAACTAACGATAGGGATTCATTGATTGAACAGGCAAGTCTGTATATATATTAAGGAGGTCTTACGGAATGGACTTAAGTAAATTAGGAGATATTAACCCATATCAGAAGGAGCTGTCAACCACTATACATATAGTTGGATGCGGAAGCGTAGGTAGTACGCAGGCAGAGCTTCTTGCAAGATATGGCTTTTGCAAGTTTAAATTATATGATTTTGATTTCGTTGAAAGTAAAAATCTTTGCAACCAGATGTTTTTTAATTCTGATTTAAACCACAACAAAGCAGAGTCATTAAAAAATATCTTGCTTTCCGTTAATCCGGATATCGAAGTTCAGGTGTTTGATAAAGGCTATATTGATCAGAGACTTAACGGAATCGTAATTCTTTGTGCTGACAATATTGATTTGTGCAGAAATATTTGCAAGCAGAATAGACTTAATCCATACATAAAGGTAATGTTGAATTACCGTACTGCAAGATACGATGCACAGCACTATGCGGTAGAGTGGAGAGATAAACCAAGTGTGGATAATTTGATTAAAACAATGAATTTCACACATGAAGAAGCAAAAGCCGAAACTCCAGTGTCAGCATGTGGAATAGAGATTGGTGAATCTATTGTTGTAAGAGATATTGTACTTAAAGGCACAACGAATCTGTTTAAATGGATTACCGAAAGAAAATTAAGCCCTTTGATTATATCTTCTCCATATAAATTTGACACGGTAGTAATGTAAAGGAGGGACAATCATGTGCTACTATGTGTGTTTGCCAAAAACCGAATCGAAGCCTAACATTTGGAGTTGGCTTGAAGGAGATATACATTCTCCACAGTGGTTATGGGGTACTAAATCTGCGGCAGCCACAGTAACTCGCAGAGTTGATTTTATACCTGTGAGTGCAAAAGAAAAATACAATGTCAATTTTATTGTTGGCACATTGGATGCCTTTAATAAAAAATGGAGTTATCTTGGACAAGAAATTGAAAAACATTATTCTCATTTCTATATTCCAAAAAAGAAATTAGATGAATATGGCAGAGTTAAATGGAGAGAAATCTGTGCTCCAGATGATGAATTATCTGAAGCATTGAAGGACTTAAAAGAGATTTTCGAGACTGCGGGTGTTTCATTGCATCATACCAACGCATACGCTTATGTTCGACATAGAACAGCCTCGGATGCAGTTTCCAAGCATCAGTATAACCATAGTCGCTGGTGGATAACAACTGATTTTCAAAACTTTTTTGGTAATACTACCAAAGAGTTTCTTATGTCTATGATGGCACAAATATTTCCATTTAGTGCAGTTATTGAACGAGATTTTGGAAAAGAGTGTTTAAGCAGGGCGTTGGATTTATGTTTTCTTAATGGGGGCTTGCCACAAGGAACTCCAATCAGTCCAATGCTTACTAATATTATGATGATACCATTTGACTACATAATGACAAAAAAGTGCCGTGAAAAAGACTATATATATACCCGATATAGCGATGATATACAAGTTTCACACCGCAGAAAGTTTAATCCAGACGAAGTTCTTAGATTTATCCATGAAACACTAACTCAAATTCACGCTCCGTTTACGATTGAGAAAGAAAAAACAAAGTTTAAAAGTGGAAATCAGTTCGTATTAGGTGTTATGTATAATCAAAATTGCGACATTACAGTCGGTCATAAGAATAAAAAAGAGTTCAAAGCTACATTATTTAATTATATGTGTGATAGGCTAAGCGGTAAAGTTTGGGAGTTGCCACAACTCCAACAAATGATGGGTAAATATGCATATTACTCAATGATTGAAAAAGAGTATTTTGAAAATGTAATGAAGGAGTATTCTCGTAAATTTAAGCAGGATGTTATGAAATGTATCAAAGCAGACTTGCGTAGATGCTAATAACATCTGGTGGGATTTTATTAAATTCTTAATGAAAATTCATTGCAAGTTTTTCGGAAACCATTTTGCTTGCAAATATATTGAGCAGTCGCCAAGCGGTTAAGGCACTGGACTTTGACTCCAGTATCGTGGGTTCAATTCCCACCTGCTCAGCCAAACGGTATTGTGTAGCTTTATAACCTTGCGGTTCAAAATAAAAATCTACTGTTATTGTAGAAAGACTTTATACTGATCAGTTACTCAGTTTGGCGTTGAATGGAATGGTAGTGTCCCTTGACTGTTGTTCCGTCAGCCTTCAATCTACACAATACCGAATATGACACAGTAGTCCAACGACAGAGACAGCAGACTTAAAATTTGCAAAGTGAGAGTTCAAATCTCTTCTGTGTCACCATATGGACTGTTAGCTCAACAGGTTAGAGCGTCAAACTCATAATTTGAGGGTACAGGGTTCGACTCCCTGACAGTCCACCATTTACAAGTGAGTGCAATCGGCACAAACTCATTTTGTAACCTCCTTGACGCATGACGGATAAGCGTCACCATAACGGTCTGTGGTTGTTCATTAGAATGAACTGAGTCCGTCCAAATAAAAGAAAGGAAAGAGCCCAATGAAGAAGTTAAAAGCTGAACTACATAGAATGCGATTCTGGATAAGTGCAATATCAATATTTATTACAGTTCCATTATTCGTAATTGCTCGATTAGGAGCAGTGAATGAACGAAAATCAGAAATGCTCGGTGGCGAATTGTTGATTTTGTTCATTCCATTCATTGCAAATATGATATACATAAACATCAAAGACACAATAATTGAGCATCGCAGAATGACGATGATTCTCAAAAGGAAGAAAGTTCCAAAACCCACAATTGTGGTTAAAAATATTAAGAGCGTAAAGGAGAATACATAATGTCAAAAGTAGTTAAAAGTTACAAAGGTTTTAATAAAGATATGACTTGCAGAGGCTTTCAGTATAAAGAAGGCAAAGAATATAAAACAAGTAAAGCTGTTGTTTGTAATGAAGGTTTTCATGCATGTGAACACCCTTTAGTTTGTTTGGATTATTATCCACCAAATACAAGTATATATCATGAAGTTGAACAGACAGGCGAATTTTCATCCGTTTTTTGTGGTAGAGATTCAAAAATTGCATCAACTAAGATTAAAATTGGTGCAAAATTAAGCATAGCCGGACTTGTTCAGGCTGCAATAGATTTTACCAAATCCAAAACCGTCACAATGCAGGATGCTACAGGAGATTACGGTGTGTCCTCGGCTACAGGAGATAGCGGTGTATCCTCGGCTACGGGAAGTGGCGGTGTGTCTTCGGCGACAGGATATAAGGGTGCATCTTCGGCTACAGGAGATCACGGTGTGTCCTCGTCTACAGGACATAAGGGTGCATCCTCGGCTGATAATTCTACAGCTGTTGCAGTAGCGTGGGGTTATAAAAGCAAGGCAAAAGGCTGTATTGGTGCTCATATTGTTTGTGCTGAATGGAAATATGATAAATTTAAGAGCGATTGGTTTTTTGTTGGAGCAAAGATGTCAATAGTTGACGGCGTAAAGATTAAAGCAGATACATATTACACTTTACGAGACGGTGAATTTGTAGAGGTGGAAGAATGAAGAAAAGAATACTTGCTTGTGTTGTGATTATTGCAACAATCTCAATGTTAATGATTGGTTGTACATCTGTAAACAGCACAGACGAAACATCAGACAGAATAGATAATATGTTCGTGCGTGTGGGATGGAATAGTTGCTTAGATTCAGGGATAGTGTATGATACTGAAACTAAAGTAATGTACGCACTATCAGAAGTAGCATATAACAGAGGAACAATGACTTTGCTGGTTAATCAAGATGGCACTCCAAAACTTTGGAAAGAATAATACGAAGGATGTGATTGATAATGTCCGTAGAGAAAAACCAACTTCTTAAAGTTGGGGATAGGGTTAAAATACTTCCGACAATACTTGCAGACTATCCTGATTTTCCGTATGTAGAAGCAGCAGGTAGAGTATGTACCGTGACAGGCAATGGTACTCAGATAGCTGTTGAGTTTTCGCATCCTCACAGTTACTTACACGATTGTAACGGAGCATCTAAGCAGGATTCTGGCTGGTGGTGTCTTAGGAGCTATTTGGAGTTTATACCTGATAATTTGCCAGATATTTGGGAATATATTAAATAAAAGTGAGGTTTTATTGGAGTTTAACTGAGGAAAACCACGAATAAATTCAACATTTAAACAAGATAGTATAGAGGTGTAAAAAATGATTGATTGTAATATCACTAAAAACTATTTTAGTGAAAAAGCGAGAATGACGAAAAAAACAAGAGTGTGCGGAATTAAGTGCGATAAGTGTCCATTAAGCGGTAAAAATAACGGGGCGCCTAAATTTATGACATGTACAACTATTGAAACACATTACCCCGAACAAGCAATTTTAATAGTTCAGCGGTGGAGCAATGCACACCCGCCAAAGACATATCTTACGGAGCTTTTGAAAATCTTTCCAAACACTCCGCTTAATGATGACGGAACTCCTAAAGGTATATGTCTACATGAATTAGGGGCAACGAGTTTAGATAATTGCGAAGTAGACAATGCGTGTGTTAAATGCTGGAATCGGCTTATTCCTGAGGACGGTGAAAAATGAACGGAACAACCCTCGGTAAATATTATGATTTTTATGCCATTGATGAATATTATTGTGAAGATGATGAAGTTTTACCAAGACCTCTCAGAGTTATCGGCAAACCTTGCGGAGCAAAAATTTATAAAAAACATACATACTTTCATTGCCGAAGTATGTTGAAATAAGGAGTGATACAGAATGATAAACTTTGAAAAAATCAAATCAATGAGTATTGGCGAAGTGTCGGGTGTAAAACCTAAAAAATTAAAAAAGAGGTTAAAATTATGTTAGATGTCATCACAGCAAATGAAATTGTTAATGCTTTACAATGTAAAGGACACAATATTGAATGGGTGAAAGACCATTATCTCAATTTTATAACAATGGATTCATATGTTAATGTTTCCATATGTAATGTTGATTATTGGGTTATGCCAATAATCGCATTTAAAAACACAAATGCAACTGTATTAGGTTTTGTTTATGAGCGTACTGTTTATGAAGTTGGCAAATATAGTCGTAAAACCTCAAGACTGTTCACGAACATTTATAATGCCTATTTTTCCGTTAATAATTATGATAGAGTTTATATGGAAAAACGGTTTTATTAAAAAAGAGGTAGAAAAAATTATGGAAATACTTTTTTAATGGAAGTTAAGGAGGGTTAAATAATGGCAAAATTTGCGATAACTTATGAAAATGAAACAATCAAATATGAGCTTACTTTTAGGGACAAAGTATATGACTTTACAATGTATAAGGATGATTGCGGTATGCATTCTGACAAACAATTATTTAGCTATCAGTTGGAAAACGAGGGTGTTGACACCTCTATGTTAGATTGGGATATAGATAATGTAGTATTTACAAACGATGAAGTAGAAATCCTTGATACACTTAAAATGTTAGAAACAATTGAGTAGGAGGTAAAAATGAAAGTAGTTTACCATAAAGGTGCTGCTGGGCTTAATACCAAAGAATGCGTTTTAGGGAAAGGTGATTGACTATATGAAACAAATATTGATGCCGTTCCGCCGGAGAGGACGGGGGATTCGGCGGGCTCCACCGCCACCACCCGGATCTGCGGATTCTGCTCCTTCAGGTAGCGCCCCGCTCCCGTGACGGTCCCACCGGACCCTACCCCGGCCACCAGCACGTCCACGCTTCCCTCCGTGTCCCGCCAGATCTCCGGTCCGGTGGTCTCATAGTGGGCCCGGGCATTGGCCGGATTCCGGAACTGATCGGGCATCCAGGCCCCCGGCATCTGCGCCAGCAGCGCGAGCGCCTTGTCGATGGCCGCGGACATGCCGCCCTCTCCCGGCGTGAGCACCAGTTCTGCCCCCAGGGCGGAGAGCAGGCCCCGCCGTTCGGCGCTCATGCTCTCCGGCATGGTTAGAATGAGCCGGTAGCCCCGGAGCGCGCAGACGAGCGCGAGCCCGACGCCGGTGTTGCCGCTTGTCGGCTCGATCACCGTACCGCCCGGTTTGAGCCTGCCGCTGCGCTCCGCGTCCTCAATCAGCTCGCGCGCGACCCTATCCTTCACACTGCCCGCCGCATTAAAGCATTCAGCTTTTGCAAGCAGGCGCGCTTTCAGGCCATATTCGCGGGCGAACCTTGCAAGCTCCACAAGCGGCGTGTTCCCGATCAGTTGGGACAAATCCGATGCGATCGCCATTCTCTATACACCTTCTTATACAAAATCAGGAGAGCAGACCTGTAAGCCGGGTTCTGTGAAACGACAGCCATCTATCTGGGATGCGCGTTGCCGCGCACCTCTAGCCACCTCTGGGACGGCCGGGCCGGCCTGTACGTCCCATATGCGGTGTTGCTCCGGATAGGGTTTACAAAACTGTTTTGTCTCCAAAACATTGGTGGGCTCTTACCCCGCCCTTTCATCCTTACCCGGCAAAGCCGGGCGGTTTGCTTTCTGTTGCACTTTCCCTAAAGTCGCCTTCGGCGGACGTTATCCGCTATCCTCGCCCTGCGGAGCCCGGACTTTCCTCAGCGCACGGCCTTTCGGCGTGTGCGCCGCAGCTGCCCAGTCTGCTCTCTGTCCTAT
>OLOW01001992.1_pt1 | contig 14143 bp, 9 predicted proteins | sample 1672801 | NCBI WGS metagenome assembly OLOW01 (sample SAMEA3136725, study PRJEB25190) | human gut metagenome | biome: human gut; feature: human-associated habitat; material: faeces | place: Austria | collected 2013 | reverse complement strand
CCCTTGATATGCTGGTCGATGGGCCGGACGCCGAAGTTGCAGCCGCCGGGCATGGCCACGGTGGCCTGGCCGAAGCGGCCCAGCAGCGCACCCAGCAGGTAATAGCTGGCGCGGATGCGGCGGGCAAGATCGTAGGACGGGCGGGTGGAGTGGATGGCGTGGCAGTCGATCTCAATGGCGTGCTGGTTCAGCACACGCACCTTTGCGCCCAGCTCCTCCAGAATAGAGAAGAACAGGGTCACATCGCTGATCTGGGGGATGTTCTCGATACGGCATACGCCATCCACCAGCAGGGCGGCAGGGATGATAGCTACAGCGGCGTTTTTCGCACCGCTGACGGTCACTTCACCAAAAAGCTCTCGTCCGCCGCGGATCATGTATTTATTCAAGGCAGTTTCCCTCTTTTCAAGTCATCGGTGCTTGTATGCGGCAGCGCTGTGCCGGCGTCAAAAGCGCCAAACATAGTGTGTCCAGACAGCGCTCGGTCCATACGGCGCAATACAAGTGCTATCAGTATACCATATTTTTCGATAAAAGCAAGAAAACCGCAGGAAATTTTTAAGAGAACCGAAAAGCTGCACAGAAAAAAGCTCCCGGGGGACGGATATCCGTCTCCCGGGAGCCTTTGCCCCCTGCGAAGCGCGCTCGTGCACTGTACATTCTCCCATGCAGCAAGCCCCTCGGCTTCGCACTCTCTTGGTGATCCCCCCTGCCGTGCGGCGCACCCCTATGCCGCAGCCCCCTGCAAGGCCAAATAGTACGATACCACTTCGCAAACTGTTTTTCAAGGATAATTCGCGTTTTTTAGCCAATTTTTCGCGCTGTTCAACGTCTCTACGCCGGTGTGTTCAGAAAAGTGCAGGCAATAGGCGCGATTTGATAATCGCCCGCCCGGGAGAAGAAAATGCCCTACCGTGGCTGGGGCAAGCGGCCGTGCCAGTCTCCGCGCCGCAGGGGCGGCGAAGCTCCTTTTACGCACAAAAACACAGACAACGCTTTCGCCGAATAAATTGTAACCGAATTATGAACGGCTTTTTGCCGCTATCAGCGTCAAAACAGTTTACATAATGACTTTTCGATTTTGACTGGAAATTTTTTCCAGCTAAGTTGTTGCATTTTTTGAAAATCTCAATTTGAATTGCATAAATGCTGCGTTACAAAAGAATTACGCTTTACAGGCGCTCAGATAAATTGCGTAAATTACTGGTAAATTATGGAAGAAATGGAAATTATTTCCAATTTCGGGCGATTTTTAACGGCGCGATGTCACTATCTCAAAAATGGAAATAACTGGTAATAAAATCCGTAAAAATTTTTACAACATAATGATGTTTACGTTGTAAACCGCTGGCGAGAGTGGCGAGGTCAAGTCCGACACAAACAAATTTTTATGGAGGAAACAAACATGAAGAAGATCATTGCAACTGTGCTGGCCATGGTCATGGCTCTGGCACTGTGCACCGTGGCCTTTGCTGCGGGGACCGTTCAGTACACCGCTTACAATGCTGACGGTCAGAAGTTGGTCGTTGACGTTGAGTATACTTTTGTTGACGGCAAGACCGTGAAGAAGGGCAGCAACGTTAGCTCCGTTGATACCTACGCTGTTACGAGTGCTTCCGGCGGTTCTCTCAATGGCTCCTATGTCAAGGCTGACAAGTCCGAGTATGATCTGAAGCTGACTGCGGATGGTAAGGCTGATCTGTATCTGACCAAGCTGGAGAATGATGGCAAGTACTATGCTGTCGCCACTAAATACACCAATATCGGTGATGCTTGCGGCCAGCTGAACGAGGCTAAGAGCGGCACTTACTATGAAGCCACTTACACTGATACCAATGGTGACAAGCAGGTTGAGTATTACAAGGCTTCTGAGACCTATGGTATGTATCTGCTGGTTGATGGCAAGCTGGTGACCGTTTCTGCCGCTGCGCTGACCACCAAGGTCGCCCACGAGTGGAAGGCTGCCACCTATGACAAGGATGACAACGTCACCACTTACAAGTGCAAGAACTGCAACACCGTCGCTACCGTCTACAAGACCAAGGACGCTGCTGCCGCTTCTGGCGCCGCTGTTTACTCCGACACCGAGGTTGCTGGCAAGTGGCTGGCTTGGACCGATGGTTCCACCACTACTCCCTCCACCGACAAGGGTAACACCACTTCCCCCAAGACCTTTGACGCTGGTATCGCTATGTACGTCGGTATGGCTCTGACCTCCGTCGCCGGCTCCGCCGTCGTCATCGGCAAGAAAAAGGAGTTCTAATTAAACTCAAAAAAGAGAAAGGCCCATTGGGCCTTTCTTTTTTTGTGCTTATTTATCCCTGGCCTAACGGCCGGGGATAGATAATATCTCACCCCTGACGGGGTGAGATAAATATATAACCCTCCCGCTGCCGCGGGAGGGTTAGTAAATGCTGCGTTCCTACGGGGACTTTCTTTTTTTGTGGCACCTCATCCGTCACGGCTAAAAACTTTTGCGAAAAAAGAGGATTTGAGGAAGTTTTTTGGTATAGTATATTGTCAGATTTATTTTGCACCGCGGTTCAGCGGGGGAAAGGAGGGCTTTTCGTGCATTTCAGCGACCAGTTTCTGGACGAAGTGGTGGCGCGGAACGACATCGCGGACGTGGTATCCGGCTACGTGACGCTGACGCGCAAGGGCGGCAACCTGTTCGGCCTGTGCCCCTTCCACAACGAGAAAACGCCCTCATTTTCCGTAGCGCCGGACAAGCAGATCTACCACTGCTTCGGCTGCAAAAAGGGCGGCGGCGTCATCAATTTTATTATGGAGATCGAGGGCCTGTCGTTCCCGGAGGCGGTGGAGTTCCTGGCCAAGCGGGCCAACATCCCGCTGCCGGCGGAGGACGAGGCCCGCAGCAACGCCGACCGGCTGCGGCGGCGGGTGCTGGAGCTGAACCGCGCGGCGGCGCGGTGGTACTACGACCAGCTGCAGCTTCCGCAGGGTGCGGCGGTGCAGGCGTATCTGGACAAGCGGCAGATACGGCGCGGCATCGCGGTGCGCTTCGGCATGGGCGCGTCGCTGGACCAGTGGGACGCGCTGCTCCGCGCCATGACGGACAAGGGCTTCACCAAGCAGGAGCTGCTTGCCTCCGGGCTGGTGGTCAACGGGAAAAACGGCGGGCTGTACGATAAGTTCCGCAACCGGCTGATGCTGCCGGTCATCGACGTGCGGGGCGACGTGGTGGGCTTCGGCAGCCGCGTGATCGACAAGTCGGAGCCGAAATACATGAACACCACCGAAACGGTGGCCTACAGTAAGCGCCGGGTGCTCTACGGCCTGAACCTGGCCAAAAAGACCAAGCGGCCCAACATGATCCTGTGCGAGGGCAACCTGGACGTGGTGACGCTGCATCAGGCGGGGTTCGACAACGCGGTGGCCTGCATGGGCACGGCGCTGACCCAGGAGCAGATACGTCTGCTGAGCCGCTTCACCAGGGAGCTGGTACTGTGCTACGACAACGATGGCGCGGGCCAGATGGCCACGGACCGGGCGCTGGAGCTGCTGCAGAACAGCGAGTTCACCGTGAAGGTCCTGCGTCTGCCGCAGCGATTGGTGGATGGACATTATGTAAAGCAAGACGCCGATGACTTTATCAAATACCAGGGTAGGGACGCCTTTGAGCAGCTGCTTTCCGGCAGCGCAAACGGCATTGAATTCACGATGTCTGAGATCGCGGCCAAGTATGACCTGAAGGACGACAAGGGTCGCATCGCCTACGCGGGGGAGATTGCTGAAACATTATGTAAATTAAATGATCCCGTGGAACGGGAGGTATATACCACCCGGGCCGCCGAGGCGGCGTCCCTGCCGGCGGAGGCCATGCGGATGGAGGTCCAGCGGGCCGCCAAGCGGGTGCAGGCCAAGGCACGGAAGGCGCAGGAGCGTCAGGAGATGAACCCGATATCGGCCCTGCAGCCCGCGGACCGCAGCATCCGCTATCAGAATGTACGCAGCGCGCTGGCGGAGGAGGGCGTTATCCGTCTGCTGATGCAGGACGAGAGCCTGTTCCCGCCGGAAATGCCGGTGCAGCCGGAGGAATTTTCCTCACCGCTGCTGGGCCGCATCTACGGCGAGCTGTGGCAGCGGCGGGGGCACGCGAGCATGGCGGCGCTGGCCGCGGTGCTGACGCCGGAGGAGATGAACCACCTGACGGCGCTGCTGCAAAAACCGGAATCCGCAGCCAACGCGCCGCAGGCGCTGGCGGATTACATACGCATCATTCGGGAAGAACACACCAAGCGCACCGGCGGCACGGATCCGCTGGCGGCGGCGATGGAGACGTATAAAGATAAAAAAGGTTACGGAGGAAAGCGAACATGACCGAAGAAAAGTACACCGCGGAGCAGTTGGAGCAGATGGCGGACCAGCTTTTGCAGGAGGCCGCGCCGGCGCAGGACAAGCCAGCCAAGGGCGGCCTGGACGAAAAGACCATCGCGTCCCTGCCGGCGGCCGCGCTGCTGAACGGCAACGAGAAGCTGCGCGACCTGTTTACCAAGGGTAAGAAGAAGGGCAAGCTGGATGCCGGTGAGTTGTCCGACGTGCTGGACGAGCTGGACCTGGAGAGCGAGCAGATGGACTCCATCTATGACTCTCTGGAGCAGTTGGGCATCGAGGTAGGCAGCGAGGATTTCCTGGCCGACCTGCCCGATGAGGATGGCGAGCCCGCTATGGATGAGATCGCCGAGATCGAGGAGGAGGAGCTGGTCGACCCCAACACGCTGGTGGACAGCTTCAACATTGACGATCCCGTGCGTATGTACCTGAAGGAGATCGGCAAGGTGCCCCTGCTGACTGCCGATCAGGAGGTGGAGCTGGCCACCGTTATGTCCGCCGGCCGCGAGGCCGAGGCGCGTGTGGCACAGGCCGAGGCGGACGGCGAGACCATCCCTGAGGCGGAGATGGTCGAGCTGAAAAAGCAGATCAAGGCTGGCGAGAAGGCCAAGCAGCAGCTGGCCGAGGCCAATCTGCGTCTGGTGGTGTCCATCGCCAAGCGCTATGTGGGCCGCGGTATGCTGTTCCTGGACCTGATCCAGGAGGGCAATCTGGGCCTGATCAAGGCCGTGGAGAAGTTCGACTACACCAAGGGCTATAAGTTCTCCACCTACGCCACCTGGTGGATCCGTCAGGCCATCACCCGCGCCATCGCCGATCAGGCGCGAACCATCCGCATCCCCGTCCACATGGTGGAGACCATCAACAAGGTCATCCGTGTGTCCCGCCAGCTGCTGCAGGAGTTGGGCCACGACCCCAGCCCCGAGGAGATCAGCGCCGAGATGAATATGCCCGTGGACAAGGTCCGCGAGATATTGAAGATCGCCCAGGAGCCCGTGTCGCTGGAGACGCCCATCGGCGAGGAGGAGGACAGCCATCTGGGCGACTTCATCCCCGACGAGGCCGCGTCCGAGCCCAGCGAGGCCGCCAGCTTTACCCTGCTGAAGGAGCAGCTGGTGGACGTGCTGGGTACCCTGACGCCCCGGGAGGAGAAGGTGCTGAAGCTGCGCTTCGGTATCGAGGACGGCCGTACCCGCACGCTGGAAGAGGTAGGCAAGGAGTTCAACGTCACCCGTGAGCGTATCCGCCAGATCGAGGCCAAGGCCCTGCGTAAGCTGCGGCATCCCTCCCGCAGCAAGAAGCTCAAGGACTTCCTGAACTGAGGCGGACCATGAAGCGGGTAGTTCTGGCGCTGCTGGCGGTGCTGCTGCTGGCGCCGTCCCTGGCCTGGGGCGACGACAGCCGGCACTATGAATTCCGCCTTGCCGCCAACGGAGAGGCGACGTACCATGCCGCCGCCGGCGATACCGTTACGGTATCGCTTACCCTGTGCCGGACCACCGGCACAGGGCCGATGTTCGCCATGCAGGACGAGATATGCTTCGATCCTGCCTTCTTTGCCTATCAGCCTGATGGCACCCTGCTCCGCGAGGGCGTCAAGACGACGCTGGTCACGCTGCGTGATGGCCGTCAGGCGGTCTACATGAATTGCGTAGACTTTGGCGGCGGCGCGGACTGGGCGGATGAGACGGTCGTCGGCTCCTTTCAGCTGAAGGTCCTGGCCGACGGCGGTGCGTCCGCCATAACCGGCAGCCATTACCTGGTGTCCACCGAGGACGGCATGGGCCGCTACGCCGCCGCTGCCCGGGACGTCACGGTGGTGGTGTCGGAGCAGTGCCGTGTGACCTTCCAAAGTAACGGCGGCAGCGGCGTAGCGCCGGCGGAGGTGCTCCGTGGAACGCCTCTGGCGCCGCCGCAGGCGCCCACCCGCTCGGGCTATCGCTTCACCGGCTGGTACAGTGACTACGACCTGACCCGCCCCTGGGATTTCAATGCGCCGGTCACGGCGGATATGACGCTGTATGCCGCCTGGCAGCCTCTGCCGGCCGCCGCGCCCTCCGCCGGTCCGTGGGCATGGCTTATTGTTGGTGCTTCCATTTCGGCACTGACCGTTTTAGCCCTCCGCCGACGCCGCCGCAGTTAGATCGCAAAAAGGCAAAACAAAACCGCCCGTCCGGGCGGTTTTATTTTGCCTGTGCGGGTCAGGGCCGTTCACCGACAGCGCGCCCCGGCGCGCTGCCTGCAAAACAGGCGAAAAATTCAGCGTTTCAGGGGGAAGCCGTTGCAATACGGTATTAAGATGCTATAATAAGGCTGGTATGATAGGAACGGAGGTCTCAGCCATGATCGAGAAGGAAGCCTTTATCGCGGCACTGCTGCCGATCTGCGACACCGTATGTGAATATGACAGGACCCGGGGAAAGCTGCGGGTCCGGAAAACCGACCTGGCCAGTGGGCTGGAGGATAAATGGTACACCGTAGAGGAGCTGCGTGACATCTTTCGGGATAACGGCGGTGTGTCGGCGGAAAAAAGCGTGTGGATGCGCTATCTCAGCAGCGAAAACCTGCGGAGCTTTTTCTACGAAAAGGAGCGAAACGAGAGCTTTCGCCTGCGGTTCCGTCAGGGCGGTGTGGGCTGCCGGCAGTATGACGTCCGCATCGACCGGATCAGCGACTATGTGCTGGTCATCTCCGGGCGGGACACCCAGGAGCAGGAGATAGACGCGCTGACCGGCGCGCTGAGCCGCAACCATTACCAGCGGGATATGAGCAATGAGATATACCGCGGCGGTGTAGCGCTCATCGATATGGACGATCTGAAGCTGTATAACGACATAAATGGCCATCAGGTGGGCGACAACGCGCTGCGGGTGCTGGCGGATACCATCTATGAGGTAGTAGGCTGCAGCGGCTCGCTGGTGCGCTACGGCGGCGATGAGTTTTTGCTGCTGCTGCCGGGCGTGGAGCAGGCGGCCTTTGCCACCGTGCTGGGAGACATTCAGCGGCGGCTGCGGACAGTGAGCATACCGGGCTGCGAGGGCGGCCAGCATATCACCATCAGCGTGGGCTGCGTCATGGCGCAGCAGGAGACGATCGCCCAGGCGGTACAGCGGGCGGACCGGCTGATGTACCGGGCCAAGCGAAGAAAGAACGCCGTGGTCACCGAGGATACCCCCACTGAGGAGGGGGAGGAGATCAAGCCGCATATTCTTGTAGTGGACGATGCAGCTATGAACCGCGCGATACTGCGGGAGATGCTGGCGGAGGCTTTCAACGTGCTGGAGGCGGAGGACGGCCGGCAGTGTATGGCGCAGCTGGAGACCTACGGCGCGGATATCTCACTGGTGCTGCTGGACATGGTCATGCCGGAGCTGGACGGCCTGCAGGTGCTGGAGGAGATGAATAAGCGGGGGTTTATCGAGGATATCCCGGTCATTATCATCACGGCGGACGGCTCAGAAGAAAAGGTGCGGCAGGCCTACGACATGGGCGTGGCGGACTACATAGAACGGCCCTTTGATATCCGTATCGTGCGGCAGCGGGTGATAAACACCGTGAAGCTGTACGCGCGGCAGCGGCGGCTGGCGGCGGTGATGACGCAACAGCTGCGGCGGCAGGAGCACACGATTGGTATCGCGGCGGATATCCTGTCGCGGGTGATGGGCTACCACAACGGCGAGGGCGCGGACCATGGGCGGCACGTGGAGAAGATCACGCAGCGGCTGCTGCAGAGAATGCTGGAACGCACGGATAAATACGGCCTGACCCTGCAGGACTGCCGGCGGGCCGCCGCGGCGGCTATGTTCCACGACATTGGAAAGATAGGCGTGCCGGATGCCCTGCTGCGAAAGCCTGGCCCCCTGACGCCGGAGGAGTTTGACGAGATCAAGAAGCATACCCTGATCGGCGAGGAACTGATGCGGGGCATGAAGGAGATGGAAAGCGAGCCGTTGGTGGAGGCTGCGGCGGAGATCTGCCGCTGGCATCACGAACGGGTGGATGGCAGCGGCTATCCCGACGGGCTGAAGGGCGACGAGATACCGATGACCGTGCAGGCGGTGGGTCTGGTGGACGCCTATGACTCGCTGGTGAGCCAGCGGGTGTACAAGCCGGCGTATACCCATGCGGAGGCGTTGGCTATGATACGGCGCGGCGAGTGCGGCGCGTTCGATCCGCTGCTGGTGGACTGTCTGGAGGACATACAGGGCGCACTGTGCCGTGAGGTATACGGCATGAGAGGTAAGGAATGAGCAGGACAAAAAGATTGCTGGCGGTGCTGCTGGCGCTGTGCGGCGCGTTGCTGTGCGGCTGCGGACAGCGGGAGACGGAAACGGAAGAACTGCCGGTGCTGGTCATTGGCAGCGACAACTATGAGCCGTATTTCTATCTGGATGAGAATGGCGCCTATGCGGGTATCGACGTGGAGATCGCCACCGCCGCCTGCGAGAGATTGGGCTGGACGGCGAGCTTCCAAAAAATCAACTGGCAGGAGAAGGACGCCCTACTGGAGCGAGGCGACGTGGACTGCCTCTGGGGCAGCTTCTCCATGAACGGCAGAGAGGACCGCTACCGCTGGGCAGGGCCGTATATGTACAGCCGTCAGGTGGTCATCGTGCAGGCGTCCAGCGATATTTACGGTCTTGGCGACCTGAACGGCAAGCGCATCGCCGTGCAGACCTCCTCCAAGCCGGAGGAACTGTTTCTGAAGCATCAGGTGCCCGGCGTGGAGCAGGTGGACAGCGTGTACTGCTTCGCCGACACGGTGGACGTGTTCGCCGCGCTGGACAAAAGCTACGTGGACGCCTGCGCCGGACACGAGACGGCGTACCTCACCTTCATCGCCGGGCGCGCCGGGGAATACCGGGTGCTGGAGCCGGGGCTGCTGTGGGCAGGTCTGGGCGCGGCGTTCTATAAGGACGACGGCAGCGGCAGAGCGGAGGCTCTGAACGAAATGCTGCACGAGCTGGTGGCGGACGGCACCGTGGCCGCCATTCTGGAGAGCTACGGCGTGGACGCACAGGCGGCTTTAGCGGGGTTGATCCATGGGCAATAAGTTTTCCAACAAATATATCTGGGTGCTCATGCTGGTGCTGGGCGTCTTTGTGATGGCGGTCACGGCTCTCATCGGCGGCAACAGCAGCATCCGCAACGCCCAGCAGACCGCCCAGCGGACGCTGCAATATCTGCAAAACCAGTGCATCAGCTACCGCGACATCGTCGCCGCCGACCGGCTAAAGAGCCTCGTGCGGCTGACGGAGCAGGCGCAGGAGGTGGCGGAGCGCGAGGGTATGGTGGGGCAGAACCGCTCCAACGAGGAGCTGGCGCGGTACGCCCAGCGTCAGCGCGTAACCTGCGTGCTGGTGCTGGACAAGGATCTGGAGATCGAGTTCAGCTCCGGTGCGGACATGGACTGGAGCGATTACTACACCAATGAGGCGATCCGCTCCATCATGGACTACCCGGAGAAGATCTTTGCCCGCCGCCTGACCCGTGACGGCGCGGTATACGACATAGCAGCCGTGGCGCGCGTCGAAAATCCCGGCGTCGTCTTCTGCGTCCGCCTCCAGTCGAACACGATCATCGCCTCCTACCGTGCGTCCATCGAGAGCCTGCTGGCGGGCTACGAGACGCTGCTCAATGACAGGGTCTACACCTACATCACCGACGGCGAGCGCGTGGTGGGCAGCAGCGCGGCGGAGCAGTGGAACCTGCCGGTGGACGAGGTGCCCCTCATCCGTGTGCTGGAGTCCTCCCCCTCCCCGGGCAGCAAGCTGACCCAGCTCCGCACGGACGGCACGTTCTTCGGTGCACGGGAGCGATACCAGCAGTACAGCCTGTATGTGTTCCTCCCCAATGAATACGTGTTCATCCTGGGCAAGAACATGGTGATCTCCGCCTTCGGCGTCTACGCGCTGGCGGCGGTCTTGGCGACGCTGCTGGTGCTCCACACCACGCAGGAGCGCAAGCGTCGCGAGATGGACTACCAGCACCGTCTGGAGGAGGAGGTGCGCCGCGCCAGCGCGGCGGACCAGGCCAAGACGCACTTCCTTCGCAGCATGAGCCATGATATACGCACACCCATCAACATCATCATGGGTATGCTGGAGATCATCGGGCGGAACCCGGAGGATGTGACGCTGGTGCAGTCCTGCCGGGAGAAGGCGCAGACCGCGGCACGCTATCTGCTGGCGTTGGTAAACGACGTGCTGACGCTGAATCGCCCGAAGCAGGAGGCGCTGGGAAAGACCCCCTATTGTTTGACAAGCGAGCTGCACGAGATGCTGGATATTTCGCGCGCCCAGGCGGAGAGCGCAGGCGTTGCGCTGACGGTGATGGACCTGACGCTGGAGCATGAACGATTCACAGGCGACCCGCTGTATCTGCGGCAGATCTGCCAGAATATCATTGGCAACGCCATCAAATACAATCACCCCGGCGGATGGGTGCGCTGCAGCTTCCGCGAGTCCCGTTATGCGGATGGCGTGTGCCGGCTGGAATTTATATGCGAGGATAACGGCGCAGGTATGAGCGAGACATTCCAGCGCCATATGTTCGAGGCGTTTGCCCAGGAAAACAGCGATAGGGGCAGCCTTTCCGGCGGCGTGGGCCTGGGTCTGGCCGTGGTGAAAAAGCTGGTGGACGAAAGAGGCGGTACCATTCAGGTGGACAGTGCACTCGGACAGGGAACGCGCTTCCGCGTGGTGCTGCCCATGATGCCCAGTGAGGCCGAACCGGAAGCCGCGCTTCCCGACGCGGCGGCCTCCATTGCCGGCCGGCGCTTGCTGGTGGCGGAGGACAACGAGCTGAACCGGGAGATCGCGGTCTACCTGCTGCAGGAGGCCGGCGCCGTGGTGGACCAGGCCGCCGACGGCAAGGAGGCGGTGGAGATGTTTGCCGCGTCGGCGCCCGGTACCTACGACGCGGTGCTGATGGACGTGATGATGCCGGAGCTGGACGGCCTTTCCGCCACCCGCGCCATCCGCGGCATGGACAGGCCGGACGCGCAGCTGCCGATCATCGCCATGACCGCCAACCTGTTTGACGAGGACGTGGCGGCCTGCCTGGCAGCGGGCATGGACGCGCATATCCCCAAGCCGTTGGAGGCTGGGCAGATGATAAGAACGATCGCCGAGTGGCTGGAGAGGAAGAAACAATGAATTTAGAGAAGCTTTATCAAGAGATGGGCGGCGACATGGCGGACGCCGTGCGCCGGCTGGGCAGTATAGCTGCGGTGGAGCGTTTCCTGCGGATGTTCGCCGGAGACGACACCTTCGCCATGCTGCAGGCGGCCATGAGCGCCGGAGACGCCCGGCGGGCGTTCCGGGCGGCGCACACGCTGAAGGGCCTGGCAGCCAACCTGGGGCTGGTGCAGCTGGGGCAGGCAGCCTCCGCCCTGACGGAGGCCCTGCGCGGCAGCGATATGCAGCGCGCGTCGGCGCTGTATCCGGAGACGGCCGCGGCATACCGTGAGGCGTGCGCGGCGATCGGAGATTTAGAGACGGACGCGTAGAAAACACGGATTTTTGCGAAAAAGACTTGACGAAACGGAACGAAAGTGATATACTATGAATACAATAATGTTCTGTTGGCAAATCGGCTGAAAGGCCGAGACGCAAAGCTACGGTGTCTAAACGGCATTTGACCGCATGATCGACCGGCTGCAAGTGGGATGCGCTTCAAAGGTGCATACATTGCAGCCGGTTTTTTATTTGCCCTGCCCGGCAGGGCCCATATTGCAGTACGGGTCGCGGAGGTCTAACCCCTACCTCGGCGGCATCGAAACCCCCATCTGTCACATGGCAGATGGGGGTTTCGGCGTTGCGGAAGCGGTGCTCACGGCAAAAAAACACCCCCGGCACTGCCGGGGGTGTTCGCTTATGCCTTGCGGCCGTAGAGCGCGGTCATGCGGTCGATCCTGACAGAGAGCGCATCGCTCAGCTCGCCGGGCAGCAGTCGCCAGGTCCAGTTGCCGCCCTGGGTGCCGGGGATGTTCATGCGGTTTCCCTCGCCCAGGCCCAGATAGTCCTGCATCTGCGCCACGAACAGCTCCGCCACGCTGGACATACCGCCGCGGATAATACCCCAGTGGAAGCCCTCCTGCTCTGTCAGCGCCAGGTATTCCACCGCGTGGGCCACATCCTCCGGCGCGGCCTCCTGCCGCCACAGTGCCAGGGGGCTGTTGTCGTGGGTGCCGGTATAGCAGATGCAGTGCGGCGTATAGGCGTGGGGCAGATACCCGCTGGAATCCCGGGAGTCAAAGGCGAATTCCAGCACCTTCATACCGGGCCAGCCGGACTCGCGGAGCAGCTGCGCCACCTCCGGGGTGGGGTAGCCCAGATCCTCGGCGATGAACTCCAGCTGCGGGAACCAGCCGTTGAGCCGTTCGATCAGGTCCATGCCGGGACCGGCGATCCAGCGGCCGTTTTTGGCGGTGGGCTGACCGTAGGGCACGGCCCAGTAGTTGGCAAAGCCGCGGAAGTGGTCGATGCGGATCACATCATACAGCTTGCCGGCGCCGTCGATCCGGCGGATCCACCAGCCGAAGCCGTCGTCACGCATGGCGTCCCAGTCGTAGAGGGGGTTGCCCCACAGCTGGCCGTCGGCGGTAAAGTAATCCGGCGGGACGCCGGCCACAGCCTTGGGCACCAGATCGTCGTCCAGCTGGAAGAACTGCGGCTCAGCCCAGACGTCGGCGGAGTCCATGGCCACGTAGATGGGCAGATCGCCGATGATGCGGATGCCCTGCTGGTGGACGTAGTCGCGCAGAGCGGTCCACTGCCTGAAAAACAGAAATTGCAGATAGGTGAAGAACTGCACATCCTCCCGCAGAAGTGTGCGGTACTTGTCCAGCACGGCCTCGTTCTTACGCAGGCGAAGGTCGTCGTCGGGCCACTCCGTCCATGCCTTCATGCCGAAGTGCCGCTTGCAGGCCATGTACAGGGCGTAGTCCGGCAGCCACCGCGCATTGTCCTGCGCAAAGGCCGCTACGGCCTCCGCGTCCCGCTCCCAGCCCCGTTTGTAGGCCTTGTGCAGCAGGGTAAAGCGGTTCTCGTAGATCTTTCCGTAGTCCACATGGCGCGGGTCGCTGCCCCAGTCGGGGGCGGCGCACTCGGCGGCCGTCAGCAGTCCGTCAGCCGCCAGCATATCCGGGTCGATAAAATAGGGGTTGCCGGCGTAGGCGGAAAAGCTCTGGTAGGGGGAGTCGCCATAGCTGGTGGGGCCCAGGGGGAGCATTTGCCAGTAGGACTGGCCGGCGTCTTTCAGGAAATCGGCGAAATCATAGGCCGCCTTGCCCAGGGTACCGATGCCATAGGGGGAGGGCAGGCTGGTCACATGAAGCAGAATACCGCTGGAACGAGGAAACATGAGGAAACACCCTTTCTCTCTCGGATTCATTGTTTTCCATTATAAAAGGCCGGGGACGGCCTGTCAAATGAAACCATTGCATAAAAAGAGAGGCAGAGCCGCCGCTCTGCCTCTCACCAGGCTGTCAAAGTTGTCAAAAAAGTTCTAACTGTGATGTCTGCAAGCAAGAGCCTCGCAGAGTTCCGTCACCGCAGATGACGGAAGAAAATGAAACTACGTTTTTCCCGAGGACATGCGCCTCGGGAAAAACACTTTTCAGGCCACAAGTGTGCGAGCAAAGCGAGTGCGCGCAGCGGGCTGCATCTTCATCTCAGAAATGCTTGCATTTCTGAGAAAGACTTACAGCAGCATCGTACCGACGCCCTTATCGGACAGCAGCTCGATGAGGATTGCCGTACACGATCTGGGCGGTGACGGAGTCGAT
>OLOW01001980.1_pt1 | contig 14198 bp, 9 predicted proteins | sample 1672801 | NCBI WGS metagenome assembly OLOW01 (sample SAMEA3136725, study PRJEB25190) | human gut metagenome | biome: human gut; feature: human-associated habitat; material: faeces | place: Austria | collected 2013 | reverse complement strand
CCAACATGAGCATCGCCGTGGAGCGCCGGGACTTTTTGCAGCAGACCAGCTGCTTTGTCTGCAACCAGCAGGAGATGGGCATCCTGTTCTCCGACGACTACTCGGAAAAGACTCCCGAGGAGCTGAAGGAGATCCTGGCCCTGAAAATCCGCAGCGCCCGGATCCCCCGGATGATCGTCACCATGGGAAGCCAGGGAGCGGTGTACGCCGACTGCACCGGGGAGCGGGGCGTCTGCCCCGGCCGGAAGGTGGACGTGAAGGACACCACCGGCGCTGGGGACGCCTTCTTTGCCGGGTCCACCATCGGTCTGACCTATGGCAAGACCCTGGCCGAGTCCTGCGAGATCGGCACCCGCCTGGCGGCCTCCACCATCTGCACCAGCGGCAACGTGTGTCCCCGGTTCCTGCCGGAGGAGTTCGGCCTGGACGTGGCGGTAACGGACTGAGGAGGGGCATATGAAACGGATCGACGAGTGCGGTAGCATGGCGGTGCTGGTGGCCCTGCTGGTGGTGGGTATCCTGCTGGTGATGGGGGCCTACCGCATCTTCTCCTATCTGTGCGAAAACGCGGCCCTGGACGCCCGGACCTTCCTGCTGGGGGCGGCCTGCCTGCTGCTGGCGGTGGTGGGCCTGCTGCTGGCCCGCCGCAGCTTCCGGCGGCTCCAGTACCTGCGGGACAACGAGGAATAGGGCTGACTATAGGCAGCGGCACCCCGGAACAGGGCGGGACACCCCCGGGACAGACCCGGGATAAAGCGGGACAAAAACGCACCCCCCGGCGCAGACGCGCCGGGGGGTGCTGAAATTTTATCGGGCCAGGTCGGCCACCGCCCGGACGGCGGTGTCGATCTCCTGAGAGGTGTTGAAAGGGGAGAAGCTGAAGCGCACGATACCCTGGCGCTCTGTGCCCAGGGCACGGTGGAGCCGGGGGGCGCAGTGGGCCCCGGGGCGGGTGGCGATGCCCCAGCCCTGTAAGAGGGCGTCGGACACCTCGCCGGAGTCCAGGTCCCGGATGTTCAGGGACACGATGGCGGCCCGGCAAGGGGCGGAAAAGTCGCCGTATACCCGGACGCCGGGAATGTCCCGGACTCCCAGGTAAAACCGCCGCATCAGGGTGTGCTCCCGGGCGTACAGATTCTCCACCCCCTCTGCCAGGAGATACTCCAGGGCGGCGTGAAGCCCCGCCAGCCCGTGGCTGTTGAGGGTCCCGGCCTCCAGCCGGGTGGGGTAGGCGGCGGGCTGGTCCGGGTCGAAGGAGTGGACGCCGCTGCCGCCCCGCAGCAGGGGCCGGATCTCCACCCCCGGGCGGATGCACAGGCCGCCGGTGCCCTGGGGCCCCAGCAGGCTCTTGTGGCCGGTGAAGCACAGAACGTCCGCCCCCAGGGCCGTCATGTCCAGGGGGACGGCCCCCGCCGTCTGGGAGGCGTCCAGGATCAGGAGGGCCCCGTGGGCATGGGCCAGGGCGGCGATGCGGGGGATATCCGGCATATCGCCGGTGACGTTGGAGGCGTGGGTGCACACCACAGCCCGGGTGTTGGGCCGGAACAGCCCCTCCAGGGCGTCATAGTCCAGGCGGCCGTTTCCGTCCGCCGGAAGGAAGCTCAGGCCCATGCCCTGCCGCTGCAGGGCATACAGGGGCCGCAGCACCGAGTTGTGCTCCAGGTCTGTGGAAATGGCGTGGTCCTCCGGGGTCAGCAGGCCGCAGATGGCCATATTCAGGGCCATGGTGGAGTTGGCGGTGAAGGCCACATGGTCCGGCCGGGGACAGCCCAGCAGCCGGGCCGCCAGGCACCGGGTATCGTACACCGTCCGGGAGGCGGCCATGGAGGCCCCGTGGGCTCCCCGGGCGGCGTTGCCCGCCGTGCAGATGGCCTCCGCCACTGCCCGGGCCACCTGGGGCGGCTTGTGCAGGGAGGTGGCGGCGCTGTCCAGATAGATTTCCGTCATCAGAACATCTCCAATACGCAGCAGGGGCCGTGGCCGATGCCGTTTTCCTCTAAAGCCGCCGTCAGGACGGCTTGGTCGCCGGGGGCCGCCTTCCAGGCCAGGCCGCACCCGGCGGAGATCCGGGAGGGCAGGGGAATGATGCGCCCCGGCAGGGACAGCCGGGTGAACAGAGCCTCCGCCGCCAGGGCCTGGGCCGTCTCCTGAAAGGAGATCACCAAGGCGGGGGTGCGCTGCCGGTTCTTCGGTCTGTTCGGCCGGGGCGAGGATTATTACATTCCCTGGGACTGCGTCCAGCGGTTCGGAGAGGACATCATCCTCATCGACAAGCCCTTCCAGCGCCGGGAGGGCGAAAAGAAAAAGCGGCGCTGGTAAACACATGGCCGCGCCTACAGGTGCGGCCATGTGTTTACCCTGCAAAAAAAATGCCGCCGGCGCGGCAAACCCTGCGTCGGCGGCATTCCTGCCGATTTTATTTTTCCTGCTGCTCCGTATCCTCTCCGCCGATCAGCAGCTGCCGCTGCTGGTTCAGCAAATAGGAGAGGTGCTCCCGGTCCGTGGTGTAATAAATACGGTTTCCCTCCACCAGGCAGGTAACAAGCCCCGCATTCACCAGCTTGCTTATATGGTGGTGAATGGTGTTGCGGGCCAGGCCGAAATGGTTGCACAGCTGCTGACCGTAGACCGCCGGATGATCCCTCAGATAACAGAGAATGTCAAACCGGGTCTTGTCCCCGATGATCCGGATGGCGTCATATACCTGGGAGGCGCTGCTGTTTTCCGCCAGGGTGCGCCGCAGCGACAGCCGCATAACTCCGCAGCAGATCAGCACGCTGCCGTCCTCCTGCTCCATGGAGAGGTTGGTATCCGGTCCCATCAGAAAGGGAATCAGGTGATAATGCACCTCCGGCGTGATGGCCAGGCTGGAGGTCTCCCGGAGATAGCTCTCCGTCCCCAGGCCCTCCACCTCCCGGCAGAAGGCCTCTATGATCTCCTGAATGCGGCCGGACTCCGTCTCCAGCGCCGCTATGGCCGGGCGCAGACAGGCTGCGATCTCCGGCAGCAGAGTCCGGTAATTCTGGTGGATCTCCAGCAGAGCCAGGCGGCTCTCCGTGGGGATCGTCAGCGCCAGCACCCGGGAAACCAGCTTTGCGGCAGCCCCGGCGGCAGGGCCGGACTGCTCCTCCAGGCTCAGCGAGATCATCATGTTTCGCGCCGTCTCGTCCGGCGTCAGGCGCTCCATCTGCTGCATCAGGGTCTCAAAGTCCTGCCGGCGGGACAGCATGGGATAGAAGAACAGAAAAGCCGGACTATAGGATCCGATGGTGCTGTAGGAAAAGCCCTTGATGTCGCCGAACAGACGCTGCAGGGTCTCTGCCGGGACGGAAACCTCCGTGTCCAGGTCCTGCAGCAGCTCCCGCAGGGCGGCGCTGGCCCGATGGAAGGGCTCCGCCTTCCGGACGCCCCGGGCCTGTAAGCGCTCCTCCAGCCGGTCCAGGGTATGGCCGTTGGCCCGGGAGCCTAAGTACGCCAGAGCCTCCAGCGCCGGGTTGATCTCGTGCAAAATTTCCATGACAGTGCTCTTCCTTTGCTTCTTTGACGGATGCGGACAGGCTTTCCCGGGGAGCATCCCGCGGTTTTCTCGCCCTGTCCCACTGGCCTTGATTATACATCCTTTTTTCCGGCAAAACAAGGGGACTCCGCGCCGCTGCGGCGGTTTTTTGCAGTCCTGCAATACAGAGCCGTTTTGCATGGGGCGGACCGTTGACTTTTCCGGGGGAATCGTGTATGATAAGAATGGCTCTGTGGGGACACGGGGCCGGAAAGTGAATCATGTCCGAGGATGCTGTGCGGCGGGTACCGCAAAGGCCGGAAAACGGTCAGGTGCCTGCCTAAAAGAAACGGGGTCGGAAACCCCACGCGAACGGCACTGTGGGCGCAAGAATGCACCGAAGCGGCCTTGGCCGCCGGGACGAAAGTCCGCCATTGGGGGCAGTCCCCTGAGAAGGTAGGATGCAAACGAGGAGTCATCGGCTCCACGGCGCGAGGCAGGAGAATTGCACGGCGGAGGACATTCAGCGCGGCGGGCGTTTTCTTCGTTGGGCGCAGACAGGATCCATGCGCCGCCGGTGTCTCCTTTTTCAGGGGATGGACCGGCGGTTTTTGCACCGGGTGTGTATCTGCTTTTCCTCCGCCGCAGACACACTTCGTTGACTTGCCGGAAACGGCTGGGCATAAATATTTCACAGGAGGAAAATGCATATGAAGAAACGCATCGCTTCTCTGCTGCTGGCATTGGTGATGGTACTGAGCCTGGTACCCACCACTGTCTGGGCAGCAGAGAACCACGACGGCCAGGTTCGGGTCGTTGTGGAAAACACGACCTACGCAAAGGCCAACGGCGCTGCCTGGGATGGCACGCTGGTGGACAAGTGGGTGGACCTGGCCCCCGGGTCCTCCATGATGGACTGCATCGTCAGCGCCCTGGGTACCTATTCCCAGACCGGCGCGGAGTCCGGCTACATCAGCGAGATCAACGGCCTGTCCGCCGGTGACGGCGGCGAAGCCTCCGGCTGGATGGGAACCCTGAACGATTGGTTCACCAACGTTGGGTTCAAGGACATCAAGGCCGGGGACAAGCTGTTCGCCGGGGATATCATCCGCGTGATGTACACCACCAACGGCTACGGCGCGGACATCGGCGGCGACTGGAACACCCAGAGCGACACCAGCCTCAGCGCCCTGTCCTTCAGCGAGGGCGTCCTGACTCCCAACTTCGCCTCAGACAAGACCGCCTACACCCTGACCCTGCCCCAAGGCGTCACCGGCATCCGGATGACGGCCACCGCCTCCAACAAGAACAACCAGGTGTATCTCACCGCCGACGGCACCGACTACCGCCGGGTGGAGACCGTGCCCGTCCATAACGGCACCGTCCTGACCATCCGCTGCGGCGACAAGGCGGCGGCCACCGAGTGGTCCCCCGCCATCACCCCCACCACCTACACCGTCACCGTGTCCCAGGAGGGTGACGCGCCCCAGGGCGACATGGACGTCTCCTTCAAGGGCCTGCACAATGCACAGCTGTCGGACATCAAGGTCTACTCCTATACCGATGGCGTGAAGGGTGACAAAAACCTGCTGGAGGGCGTGGACATTGAGCCCAATGGCTACGGCCTGATGTACAATACCAAGCTGCCCGTGGGCGACTATCTGGTGGAGGGCTACAACACCGAGGGCCAGTGCAACGGCACCCTGGTGCTGACCGTGAAGGCCAATCAGGAGAACGTGTTTACCCTGGTCCGGGCCTACGCCATCTATGCCACCAACGACAGCAGCAGCTGGGTGGAGGGCAAGGATTACACCATCGACGTCACCGTTACCGGCCCCGACGGCACGGACCTGCAGGCCAAGACCGGCGTCTCCACCACCTATGGCAGCACCCACACCGCCTGCCTGTTTGTGGAGGGCGGCAGCCTGAAGATCACCCTGACCCCCATCGGCGACAAGGCGGCGGGCTATCTGCCTGTCACCACCACCATGACCAACAAGCAGACCGTGGGCTGCGGCGCCAAGAGCTTCTCTCTGACCATTCCCAAGGCCCTGGACATCACCGTCACCGCCCCCGCCGGCTCTACCCTGCGGATGGGCACCTTCAGCAGCTACTATAGCTATACCTTCCTGGAGCCCGTTTCTCAGGAGACCAAGGGCGACACCATGACCGCCTCCTTCCGCCTGCCGGAGACCGGCAGTCAGCAGTTCCTGCGGGCCCAGAATCCCGACGGCGTCACCTACTGGACCTTCGGCAAATTCACCGGCGGCCAGGAGCTGGCAGTGACCCGGGACGACCTGCACCTGGATGACGATGTCACCGCCGCCTCCGTCAACCGCTTCGACAAGAACGTGTATGACCTGGGCAACATCTACCTGAACATCAACCGCCAGGGCTACCTGAACATGGATGCCGGCCAGACCTACGAACTGAACGTGCTGCGTAACTGGCAGGCCATCGAGAGCTTCATGAACAGCCAGATCGCCCTGCCCGACGCGCACTATCAGGTGCTGAGCCTGGACGGCGGCAACAGCGACGTGGTGACCATCACCCCCGACGCCAACAATTCCTGCCTGGCCACCATGACCGCCAACCACCCGGGCACCGCCATCGTCCAGGTGACCTATGACGCCATGACCTTCGTTCAGGGTATGGGCGGCAAGGACTTCAGCGCCATCTGGCCGGAGTTCACCGGCGTGTTCGTGGTGTCCGTGGGCGCCGACGGCTCCTCTATCCAGACCAACACCTTCATCGACCGTCCTACCGTGAACATCACCAAGGACGAGCAGAAGTATCTGGACGCCGAGCACGACATCCTGTTCTATGTGGGTACCCAGGGCGCCAGCTACAGCTTCACTCCCCAGGAGGGCTGCACCGTTACCGTGGCCCGCTCCACCGTCACCGATAAGATGACCTTCAACGGCTTCACCAGCCAGGGCGTTTCCGTGGATAAAAACGGCCAGGTCACCGTTACGGGCCTGACCACCGGCCGCCACATTCTCCGCATCGAGAAGGACGGCATGGCCGCCTACCAGGTCATCACCGCCCGGGGCGTCAGCTATGACCTCATCGACGCCGACGGCAACGTCCTGCCCCAGGATGCGGAGCTGGTTCCCGGCCAGGCCGTAAAGGTCCAGTTCCACGACCTGGTAAGCCCCAAGGAGAAGATCTCCGGCGTTTACAACTTCAATTTCTCCCTGGTGTACCTGGATGCCCAGGGCAGCAAGTATCAGACCAACCCCGGCACCCCCTTCGGCCAGTATGACTTCAGCAGCAATCCCGTTCGCCAGCTGCTGAGCGTCACCATCCCCGAGACCGCCGAAGGCTACAGCTATGACCTGACCGGCACCATCCGGGTGGGCGGCTTCGGCGGCATTCCCACCCACCGCGGCGTGTCCTACCGCTCCGGCATGGACCGCCAGTACGGTTCCACCACCGCCGCAGTCCTGACCCGTCTGCCTGAGCTGGTGCTGCCTCTGACCGGCTGGTACGTCCACGATGTGGAGCAGAAGATCGCCGCCATCGGCGAAGTGACCCTGGACTCCGAGGAGGCCATCCAGACCGCCCGGACCGCCTACGATGCCCTGCGCCAGGAGCGCAAGGAGCAGGTCAGCAATTATGATGTGCTGGTGGCCGCCGAGGCCCGGCTGGCGGAGCTTCAGGACGAGGCCGTGGCCAACGTGGAGACCCTCATCAACGCCATCGGCCAGCCTGTGACCCCCGCCTCCCGCGCCGCCGTGGAGGCCGCCCGGGCCGCTTATGACGCCCTGGCCCAGAAGCTCCAGGCCCGGGTGGGCAACTATGACGTGCTCCTGGCCGCCGAGGCCCGGCTGGCGGAGCTGAACGCTCAGGATATCTATAAGACTACCGGCGACTTCATCGTTTCCAAGGGCGCCCCCGTCACCGGCTCCATCGGCGGCGAGTGGGCGGTGCTGGGCCTGGCCCGTTCCGGCCGGGATATCCCCGGCGCGGACGACTACTACGCCTCCGTGGAGGAGTATGTGCGCAAGGCCATGGACGAGGACGGCCGCCTGAACCGCTCCCGCTCCACCGAGAACTCCCGCCTGATCCTGGCCCTGACGGCTATGGGTAAGGACGTGACCCATGTGGCCGGGCGGAACCTGCTGGACGGCCTGGATTCCATGAGCTTCATCACCAAGCAGAGCGTCAACGGTCCCGTGTGGGCCCTGCTGGCTCTGGACAGCCATGACTATCCCGTCTCCGGCGACGTGACCCGGGAGAAGCTGGTCCGGGCCATCCTGGATACCCAGCGGGAGGACGGCAGCTGGCCTGTCATCGCCTCCTCCCAGGTTCCCGATGTGGACATGACCGCCATGGCCATCCAGGCCCTGGCCCCCTACTATGAAAACGCCCAGGTGAAGGCGGCTGTGGACGCGGCCCTGACCTTCCTGGCCGGTGTGCAGAACGCCGACGGCACCTTCAGCGAGATCCCCGGCACCGATGCCTCCGCCGAGTCCACCGCCCAGGTCATCGTGGCCCTGACGGCCCTGGGCATTGATCCCACCGCCGACAGCCGGTTCGTAAGGAGCGGCGTCAGCGTCGTGGACGCACTGTGCGGCTTCTATGTCACCGGCGGCGGCTTCCGCCACCTGATGGCCGACAAGACCGTGGACGGCATGGCCACCGAGCAGGGCTACTACGCCCTGGCGGCCTACTATCGCCTGACTGCCGGCAAGACCAGCCTGTATGACATGAGCGACGTCACCATCACCGTGACGCCCGATCAGCCTGTGACCCCCGATCAGCCCGCAAAGCCCGACGCCCCCCGTACCGGCGATGAAAGCCCGGTGCTGGTGTGGATGGGCATGGCGGCTCTGGCCGGTGCGGCCGTGCTGCTGATGCAGAACAAGAAAAAGCGCGCGTAAACCGCCGCAAATACACCCGCGCAGGGGCGTCTTCGGGCGTCCCTGCGCATGGTGCTATAATACTGATTCCTGATTGATCAATTCAATCAGGAATCCTGTGCGTGTCAAAAAAGGGCGAAGCCCTTTTTTGACAAAAGGCTTGCAGTCTGCCGCGCGTATAATTTGTTCGCTGAAAGCGAACAAATTCCACACTTGCAGACTGAGAAGTGTTTTTTGCGACGTACACGCCGCCGCAAAAAACGGATTAAACTTGCTTTGCCGCCTGTGGGCGGCAAACTCTGCGAGGCTTTTTTTGACAAGCTGAGCGTGTGAAAACACGCTGTGACGTCTTATACAAAACCTGACGCAGCTTCGGTGCTATAAATGGAGGTGTTCCCCTATGCGGAAAAGATACGGAAAATTCCTGCTGGCCCTGGTGCTGGCCCTGACATTGCTGATGGCGGGGTGCGGCAGCCAGACCCCGGACACGCCGGTAACGCCGGTGAACCCCGGCACGGAGCAGACGGATCCCCAGGACAAGCCCGAGACGCCGGATACCCCGGATACCCCCGACGAGCCGGACACCCCGGACACGTCCGAGCCGTCCGGCCAGGATCAGTACCACACGGACCCGGTGCCCCAGGGGAAGCCCCAGCCGGTGGAGCCGGAGGAGACCAAGCCCGACACCTCTCAGCAAGCCACCTGCACCATCTCCATCTCCTGCGCCACCATCCTGGATAATATGGACAAGTGCGATGAGTCCAAGCGGGCGCTGATCCCCGCCGACGGCACCATTCTGTCGGCTTCCACGGTGACGTTCTCCCCGGGGGAGAGCGTGTTCGACGTGCTGCAGCGGGTGTGCCGGGAGCGGAAGATCCCCATGGAGTTCAGCTTCACACCTATCTACAACTCCGCCTATATCGAGGGGATCTATAACCTGTATGAGTTCGACGTAGGCGACGGCTCCGGCTGGATGTACAAGGTCAATGACTGGTTCCCCAACTACGGCTGCTCCCGGTATCAGGTGCAGCAGGGGGACGTGATCTGCTGGGTCTATACCTGTGACCTGGGCTATGATGTAGGCGGCGGCTACGCCGCCGGGTAAGGCCCCGAAAACCGCAAAAACCCGCAGGGCGGGGCCTGTGCGCCCCGCCCTGCGCAGAACCGTATGACGAAAGGAGGCCGGAGCCGTGGGCGACGCCTTTTCCCGCTATCATCCCCTGGTGAATTTCCTTTTTTTCGCCCTGGTGCTGGCCTATTCCATGGTGCTGATGCACCCGGTGTGCCTGGCGGTGTCCCTGACGGGGGCGCTGGTGTACGCCGGTGAGCTGGGAGGCCGCCGGGCCCTGGCGGGGCACCTGAAATTCGCCCTGCCGGTGCTTCTGCTGGCGGCCATCGTGAACCCGGCCTTCAACCACGCCGGAGTCACCATCCTGACGTATCTGCCCTCCGGCAATCCCCTGACCCTGGAGAGCATTCTCTACGGCCTGGCGGCGGGGGCCATGCTGTGCGCCGTGGTGCTGTGGTTCGTGTGCTTCAACGCCGTGATCACGTCAGACAAGTTCGTGTATCTGTTCGGCCGGGTCATCCCGGCCCTGTCCCTGGTGCTGAGCATGACATTGCGGTTCGTGCCCCTGTTCCGGCGGCAGCTGGAGGTGGTGCGCCAGGCCCAGTTCTGCATCGGCCGGGACGCCTCCTGCGGCAGCGTGTGGCAACGGGTCAGAAGGGCCGTGACCATCTTTTCCATCATGGTCACCTGGGCCCTGGAAAACGCCATCGAAACCGCCGACAGCATGAAAAGCCGGGGCTACGGCCTGCGGGGCCGGACGGCCTTTTCCATCTACCGCATGGAGGCCCGGGACCGGTACGCCCTGGCGTGGCTGGGCTTCTGCGGGCTGTATCTGCTGTGCGGATGCCTGGCCGGGGGACTGAAGTGGTGGTACTTCCCCTTGCTGCAGGGGGTCATGACCCAGCCGTTTTCCATCAGCTTTTATCTGGCGTATCTGGCCCTGTGCCTGACGCCGGTGATCCTGGACCGAAGGGAGGCCCGCGCATGGCGCTGTTCACCGTCGAAAACCTGAGCTTTACCTATCCGGGGCAGACCGCCCCGGCCATTGACCGCCTGACCCTGACGGTGCCGGAGGGGGCCTTTCTGGTGCTGTGCGGCCCGTCGGGCTGCGGCAAGTCCACCCTGCTGCGGCAGCTGAAGCCCGCCCTGGCCCCCCACGGGGTCCGGCAGGGGCGCATCCTGTTCCGGGACGCCCCCCTGGAGCAGGTGGACCAGCGGACCCAGGCGGCCCGCATCGGCTTTGTCCAGCAGTCGCCGGAAAACCAGATCGTCACCGACAAGGTGTGGCACGAGCTGGCCTTCGGGCTGGAGAGCCTGGGGACGGACACCCCCACCATCCGCCGCCGGGTGGCGGAGATGGCGGCCTTCTTCGGCATCGAGGACTGGTTTTACCGGGACGTGGCGGAGCTGTCCGGAGGCCAGAAGCAGCTGCTGAACCTGGCCTCTGTCATGGCCATGCAGCCGGACGTGCTGATCCTGGACGAGCCCACCAGCCAGCTGGACCCCATCGCCGCCTCGGACTTCCTGGCGGTGCTGGGAAAGATCAACCGGGAGCTGGGCACCGCCGTGGTGCTGACGGAGCACCGGCTGGAAGAAGCCTTTCCCCTGGCCACCGCCGTGGCGGTGATGGACCGGGGCAGGCTCCTGTGCACCGGCACCCCCCAGCAGGTGGGCCGTCAGCTGAAAACCCTGGGTCACGGGATGTTCCTGGCCATGCCCGCCGCCATGCGCATCTGGGCCTCGGTGGACACGGAGGCCCCCTGCCCCGTCACCGTCCGGGAGGGGCGGGACTTTCTGCGCCGATATGCCGCGGAGCGTCCGCTGGGCCCCCTGCCCCGGGAGGAGGCGCACCCCCGGCGGGAGCCGGTGATAACGGCCAGGGGGGTGTGGTTCCGGTATGAGCCGGACAGCCCGGACGTTGTAAAGGGGCTGGACCTGACCCTGGGCCGGGGGGAGTTCCTGGCCCTGCTGGGCGGCAACGGCGCGGGAAAAAGCACCACCCTGCGGCTGCTGTCCGGCATGAAAAAGCCCCAGCGGGGCGAAATTTCCCTTCGGGGACGCATGGGGATGCTGCCCCAGAATCCCCAGACCCTGTTTGTGAAGAAAACGGTCCGGGAGGACCTGTTCGAGATATTCTCCGGCACGAAAATGCCCCGCCCCCGGCAGGAGGAGCGGGTGGCCCGGATGACGGCTCTGTGCCGCCTGGAGGACCTGCTGGACCGGCACCCCTACGACCTGTCCGGCGGCGAGCAGCAGCGGGCGGCCCTGGCCAAGGTGCTGCTGCTGGAGCCGGAGATCCTGCTGCTGGACGAGCCCACCAAGGGCCTGGACGCGGAGTTCAAGCAGACCTTCGCCCTGATCCTGCGGACTCTGCTGCGGCAGGGGGTGTCCCTGCTGATGGTCAGCCACGATGTGGAGTTCTGCGCTCGGTACGCCCACCGTTGCGCCCTGTTTTTCGATGGCGGCGTGGTGACGGAGGCGGCGCCCCGGGACTTCTTCAGCGGCAACAGCTTCTATACCACCGCCGCCAACCGCATGGCCCGCAGTCTGGAGCCCCGGGCGGTGACGCCGGAGGACGTGATGGCCGCCTGCGGCGGCACGGCGCCGCCGGAGCCGCCTCTGCCGGAGGATATCCCTCCTCTGCCGGAGGCCCGGGAGGAGACGCCGGACTGGAAGCCGCCGCGCCTGCCCCTGTGGCGCAAGGCCCTGGCCGCCGTGTCCGGGGCGGGGGCCATGGCCATCTTCCTGTATGCCGCCAATGTCACGGACCTGTCCGCCGTGGTGGACAAGGGCGGGCTGACGGCTCTGGGGCAGAAGCAGCTGGCGCTGTATCTGGTGTTCTGCGGACTGCTGCTGATCCTGGCCCTGGCCATCGGGCGGCGGTCCAGGCCCCCGGCGCAGGTGCAGCTTCCGGTGGAAAAGCGCAGGCTGTCCCGCCGGACGACGGCGGCTGCGGCGTCCATCCTGCTGCTGATCCCCGTGACCCTGTTCGTGGGGGTGTATTACCTGAACAACCAGCGATACGGCCTGGTGTCGGTGCTGGTGCTGCTGGAGTGCATGGCCCCGTTTTTCCTGGTGTTCGAGGGGCGGCGGCCCCAGGCCCGGGAGCTGGTGGTCATCGCGGTGCTGTGCGCCATCTCCGTGGCGGGCCGGGCGACGTTTTTCATGCTGCCCCAGTTCAAGCCCGTGATGGCCATGACCATCATTTCCGGCGTGGCCCTGGGCGGCGAAAGCGGCTTCCTGGTGGGGGCCTTGTCCATGCTGGTGTCCAATATGCTGTTTTCCCAGGGGGTGTGGACCCCCTGGCAGATGTTCTGCATGGGGATCATCGGCTTTCTGGCGGGGGTCCTGTTCCGGAAGGGCCTGCTGCGGCGGACCCGGGGGAGCCTGTGCACCTTCGGCGCCTTCTGCGCCATCGTGATCTACGGCGGTATCATGAACCCGGCGTCGGTGCTGATGTGGGCCGGGGCGGAGACCCTGACCTGGAAAACCCTGCTGACCTATTACGTCACCGGCTTCCCGGTGGACTGCGTCCACGCCGCGGCCACGGTGTTCTTCCTGTGGATCGCCGCGGAGCCTATGCTGGAGAAGCTGGACCGCATCAAGGAGAAATACGGCCTGCTGCTGTGAGGGCTGCCGGGGGGTTGCAATTTCCGGAAAAGTGTGGTATACTGATCTACCAACCAAAAGAGAGGAGGTCCGCCATGGAAAAGCGGGGTATCAAGATCGCGGCCCAGAACCGCAAGGCCCACCACGACTATTTCGTGGAGGACCGATACGAGGCGGGCATCGAGCTGGCCGGAACGGAGGTCAAGTCCATCCGGCAGGGCCGGGTGAACCTGAAGGATTCCTACTGCGTGGCCAAGGACGGCGAGATCTACGCCCACAGCATGCACATCTCCCCCTATGAGCAGGGCAACATCTTCAACAAGGACCCGGACCGGCCCAAGCGGCTGCTGATGCACAAGCGGGAGATCCGCAAGCTCCACGACCTGCAGAAGCAGGACGGCTATGCCCTGATCCCCCTGAGCCTGTATTTCAAGGACAGCCGGGTAAAGGTGGAGCTGGGGCTGTGCATCAAATCGATGGCCGCCGGACGCGGAGATGTCGAATCGATACTTTCTGCCGATAAAGGTTGGTTTATCGATTATGATTGCGGTGCTGCTGGTAGCGGAGGAGGTCATCCAAACAGGTTCCATAGGCGTGGCGCTGGCAGGCGCGGTGGAACGTACGGCAGGACTGGAAAACCATCCTCGGGCTGGCCGTCGTGGTCTGTCCTGCAGGCCATCCACGAGGAGTCGATCCGCCAGCAGATGGAGGTGCTGGGGAAATAGGCTCTCCCGCGTCGCCCGACACGAAAGGCTCCCGGCCGCCGGGGGCCTTTTCGGGTTTTTGCAGGCATCCGGCAAAAGCCCCCTGCGCTTCTTGACCGCAAAAGCGCATGAGACAACATTACATTTCGGTTAAATGTCATGCCGGGGGCATGCAACATCGGTGAATGATGCGTAAATTTGCTGCGGACTCAAACCCGCATTTATGGCAAAACACAAAATCCTGGTGGTCGACGATGAAGAGTCGCTGTGCGAAATCCTGCAATTCAACCTCGAAGTCGAAGGCTACGAAGCCGACGTGGCATACAGCGCCGAGCAGGCCCTCCGGATGCATCCCGAACGCTATTCGCTGATCCTGCTGGACGTTATGATGGGCGAGACCCCCTTCCCGTTGACTGAAGTGGAATATTATGGTACTTTCTTCTTGCAGCTCACCA
>OLOW01001973.1_pt1 | contig 14227 bp, 16 predicted proteins | sample 1672801 | NCBI WGS metagenome assembly OLOW01 (sample SAMEA3136725, study PRJEB25190) | human gut metagenome | biome: human gut; feature: human-associated habitat; material: faeces | place: Austria | collected 2013 | reverse complement strand
GTAAAGTATCTGTCGACTACTTCTTTTGAAAGTCCGATACATTCAAAAATCTGTGGATGGAGTCGTTGGTTGGCGAGGCTCACAGAGACGAGCTGCTTCGTCTGATTGACGGGTTGCTGGAACCATTGTCGCCGAAATGAGCGATTTTTAGATTAGCAAACAAAGTGTGAAGTGTGAAGGGGGTAAATGAACTTTAGCGTGAAAAGCGTGTTAAAAAGAAGGCATAACTATCTGATACCCTTTCTCTTTATCTTTTGCGCACGATGTATATACAAAAGTTCTTATACACCCCCTTCACCCCCCAAACATACAAACAAGAAGAAGTGATTGTAAAAATCTGTGAAAATCCGTGAAATCTAAAAATCGGCTGCCGAAGGGAGATTTGTCCTCCGGCCCCACTGACCAGCGGGAAGTAAAGCCAAATCTGTGGGACAAGAGAAAGCTAATAACGTAAAAGTCCCTTAAATTTTTTGATTTCTCAAAAATAATTTGTATTTTTGCCGGATAATTGAATAAAATAACAGAATGGCAATGACAAAATTGAAGGTAGAGAATTTCGGTCCCATCAAGTCCGTAGATGTAAGTCTAGGTGACTTGAATATCTTGATAGGTCCTCAAGCAAGTGGAAAAAGCTTGTTTTTGGAGCTGTTCAAGTTAGTCATGGATAAGAATAGCATTATCGAGACATTACGGAAGTATAATTATATTTTGTCAAAAACAGATGTGGTACCTCTCTTGGATTATTATTTTGGAGAGGGATTGCATACGTTGTTCAGTGGAGATACAAAAATAGAAGTTTCAGATAAGAAATTTGCAATCACGGATTTATTGAAGCCATCGAAGGGCAAGCAGAATACCAAGGAATCCGTCTTTTATGTTCCTGCTCAACGAATTTTAGGAATATCAGATGGTCGTCCAAAGAATTTTATGGAGTTTGATGGAGCTGCTCCGTATGTCTTGAAAAACTTCAGTGAAACACTGCGTGTGTTCATACAGAGTGGTTTAGGTAATCCTGATGTGATATTCCCGATGCGTAATCGTCTGAAGGGTGTGGTAAAGGATTCTATAGACGAATCCGTTTTTCATGGCGCAAAAGTTGTTATTGACCAAAGTTCAGGTCAAAGAAAGATGAAGCTGAATATTAACAATGTCAGTCTTCCATTTATGACATGGAGTGCAGGTCAGAAGGAGTTTATGCCTCTTCTGCTGGCAATGTATTGTCTCTCAGGACCTCCAACATCAGTAATCAATAAGAAAGATTACAAGTGGGTAATCATCGAGGAGCCGGAAATGGGATTGCATCCCCGTGCCATCCAGACCGTTATTTGGGAAATCATAGAATTGATGCAGGCGGGATATAAGGTAATAGTATCCACTCATTCTCCTACGTTGTTGGAGTTTGCCTGGGTATTTGAGACTCTCAAGAATTTGCCTGCGGAACGTTTTAAAAAGGCTCTTAGTGAATTATTCGATATAGATAAGAAATCTACAGCCGTTCAGGTAATGAATGGATTGCAGGAAAAGGAGTTGAAGACATATTTTTTCTCATCAGATGGAGGTGGAGTAACCTCTACCGACATTTCCTCTTTGGATGTTGAAAATAACAATCAGTTGATTGCGGAATGGGGAGGCTTGGCTGCCTTCTCAGGCAAGGCTTCGGAAGTAGTAGGAAAGTATTATCAGGAACCGGAAATGTGAGAAGATGAAGAAGAATGATGTAAAATCAGATACGAACGTCTTTAAGTCTGCGGTGGATAATACTGTAGAATTGAAGGATGGTTATTGTAAAGGCTTGCAGGCATTAAAGGGTAATTCTTTGAAGGTATCAGTAAGCAAGCCGCAGCATCTTTTAGGAAGTGTGGATATTGACGATTGTACGAAGGGGCTTTATCCGAATGCTTCAAGGTGGGATTATGCGATAGGGTATGATCAAAAAGCCTGGTTTGTGGAAGTTCATCCTGCGAATACGAGCAATGTCAAAGAGATGTTGAAGAAAGTAGAATGGCTTGAAAGTTGGCTCAAGGATAAGGGATGTCAACTTGCTGAAATCAGGCGCGATCATTTGCATTATTGGATTCCATCCGGCAAGGTATGCATATCAAAGACTTCACCGCAGTATAGGAGCTTGGCAAAGCATAAGCTTCAGATTACGTCCTCTCCTTTCGTTCTGAAATAGCTCAGATATTTCCCTTATATTTGCAGGTAAATTATTAATGATAGGAGATAGGATTATGAACAAAGTATTGATAAATAGTAATATACATGATGGGGCAGCATCGATTGCCAAGCCATCCACTCCAAAATTCACGGAAACCACCGAGTTCAAAGAAGCTTTGGCATATGTCGAGACAATGGTGTCTAAAGGTGGTAAGCCAGTACCAGCCGATGCGGATGGTTGGGATGCCTTGGTGGAGATGAAGTATGCTCTATGAAAATAAATCTGCGTAATCTAGACCGAATAGGTCTCATCTGCGTATAAGAAATAGTAGTAGGATAAATCTGCGTAATCTGACCGATAGGTCAAAAAAATCTGTGTTCATCCGTGAATTGAAAATCGGCGGCCGAAGGGAAAGCCAAATCTGTGGGACTCCCGATGTGTTAAAAACCAGAAATCCCTTGGCTATTTCAGATATTTCCCTTATATTTGCAGCATGTAAACAATAAAATAGGGAGGATTTGATTATGTATATGACAAATTCTGTTGAAAGAAATAATACAGTTGTTCCATTTTGGAATGAGATAAAGAAATTGAGTTGGGAAGATAGAAGCAATCTTGCCGAACTTATAGAGTTATCTTTACAAGAAGAAAAATGTGACGATAAGAAGATGCAATCATTTATCGATAACTTAGACGAAACAGCAATGAAAGCCGCTGCCGATTTCGCCTATAAGGAGTCTTTGTCTCAGAAAACGATTCCTCATTCAGAAATTTTGAATGTCGTGAAGGAGGAATTGGGATGGAAATAAAAATCACCTGGTCAACATTGGCAAAGCAGCAATTGAAAGATATAGGTCAGTATGTTGCTGATAATTTTGGAGAACGTACAGCTAATAAATCTTTAGAGCGAATAGTGAAAAAGGTTAATAGCCTGTATGTATTTCCAGAAAGTGGTTCTTTTGATAAAAAATACTCGACAGACAGTTATACCGTACGACATTTAACGATTCATCCTAATGTTGTATATTATATTCAGTTTGCAAATCAGATTACAATAATGGCTGTAGCTCATGAGAAGCAATCGCCCCAAACGGTATCATCAATGATTACTCGCTTTATAGAGCATCATACGAAATAATGTCATCTGACCGAACGGTCTCATCTGTGGATAATAATTGTAGTAGGAAAATCTGTGTTCATCTGTGAGATCTGTGGGACCTCTACGGAGAGGTAGAAAAAATCAAATTCAGACTATTTTTACTCAATCAATATCCAGGTAAGAATACCCTAAAAACGATTCTTATCTGGTAAGGACTCTATGTCCTTCATTTCCGATACGAAACAATTATATTGTTAGAAATAACAAAAAAATATATATAGCGAGAAGTAGCTTAGTAGTGTGGGCGCTACATAATCACCCACAACGCATCCTGCAGTTCTCTTTCGGAAACTGACCCACCGAAAGAGGCTCAGGATGCAATTATATAATCGCTAAAAGACACAGCTTGCCTTATAATAATGATGAGGTAGAGAATGCTGTTTAAAAAAGAGCATAAAGTTTATTCGTTTAATCCTACAGCTTTGACTTCAATCTTTTTTGGCTGTAAGACAGATGATACTATGATAGAGGAAGTTAAACAGGTAGTTAGAGACAATGAATATCTAAGACATGTTAAGTTTTATAAAGCTGTCATGGATAGTAATGCTTTTAAACTGAATTTTGAAGAATTGGATTAGTATCTTTACTATTGGTGTAGATTCTGTCATTTGTTTAGTACCAAATTACGTATGAATCAATTGTTATTCATGATAAACAATAATATTATATGATAAAAGTAATGTTAGTCTTCGGAACTCGTCCAGAGGCAATAAAAATGTGCCCATTGGTAAAAGAGTTTCAGAAGCATAATGATGGGTTTGAGACCATCGTTTGTGTAACTGGTCAGCACAGGGAGATGCTCGACCAAGTATTGAATATATTTGAGGTAAAACCAGATTATGATCTCAACATCATGAAGCAGGGACAAGACCTGTATGATGTCACTGCCCGTGTGTTGACTGGAATGAGAGATGTATTCAAGGAGTGCAAGCCAGATGTAGTATTGGTTCATGGCGATACAACAACATCAACAGCGGCAGCACTTGCAGCATTCTATCAGCAGATTCCTGTTGGTCATGTCGAGGCAGGACTTCGTACACATAACATCTACTCACCATGGCCAGAGGAGATGAATCGTCAGATTACAGGTCGTATTGCAACTTACAACTTCTCTCCAACACCTCTGTCAGAAAGTAACTTGAAGGCAGAAAAGGCACAAGGTAATATTTATGTAACTGGCAACACGGTGATTGATGCCCTTCACATGGTAGTAAATAAGTTGAAGAACGACGAGACTTTGGCGAAGGAGCAGAAAGAGATTTTAAAGCAGGCAGGTTATGATGTTAATCGTTTGGCTGATGGTAAGAAGCTGGTTCTGATAACAGGTCATCGCCGTGAGAACTTCGGTGAGGGCTTTATTCACATGGTAACTGCCATCAAGGACTTGAAAAGCAAATATCCAGATGTAGATTTCGTTTATCCAATGCACTTGAACCCAAATGTGAGAAAACCAATCCACGAGGTATTCGGTGAGGATTTGAGTAACTTGGGCAATATGTTCTTTATCGAACCATTGCAATATTTGGAGTTTGTATATCTGATGGAGAAAGCTACTATCGTACTGACAGATTCTGGTGGCATCCAGGAAGAGGCTCCAGGATTAGGTAAGCCAGTTCTCGTAATGCGTGATACTACAGAGCGTCCTGAAGCATTAGCAAGTGGAACTGTTCACCTTGTTGGTACCGACTACCAGAAGATTATGAATGAGGTTAGTACTTTGTTGGAGGATGAGCAAGCTTACGAAAAGATGTCGAAGGCCGTGAATCCATACGGAGACGGTAAGGCTTGTGAGAGAATTGTTAAATCACTTAGCAAAAACTTATAATTTTTGATAATAAATAAAAGATAATTCAAAAGTGTCCCAAACGTCGAATAATAAACGAATCGTAAAGAATACATTGTTCCTGTATTTGCGAATGTTTGTAATGATGCTTACAGCATTGTTTACATCTAGAATTATTTTGGATGTTCTAGGTTCTGCAGATTATGGTTTGAACAATGTTATTGGAGGTGTTGTCGTACTCTTTTCTTTTTTAAATAATGCGTTAATTTCAGCTACGCAAAGATATTTAAATTTTTATATAGGAAAACAAGATTATAAGAAGACAAATGTTGTGTTCTGCATGAGTATGAACACATATTTCTTGCTCTCTATTTTGTTTATATTATTATGTGAAACGATTGGAGTTTGGTTTGTAGATACGCAGTTAAATATTCCTTTAGATAGAATGTATGCTGCAAGATGGGTATATCAATTTACTGTATTACAATTTATTGTAGGCTTATTACGAGTACCTTATAATGCTTCTATTATTGCATATGAACGGATGAATTTTTATGCCTATATGTCATTAATTGAGGTAATCGTTAAGCTTGTAGTTGTTTATCTTCTTTATATTACTCCATATGATAAATTGATATTCCTTTCTTTTCTTTACACAATAATACCTATTTTTATTACGATTATATATAAAATATATTGTAATAAATGTTTTGTAACAACAAAATATAGGGCTATATGGGATAAGGTTGCTTTCAAGGAGATGTTCAGTTTTTCTGGATGGTCTTTATTTGGAAGTTTAGCTAATCTTGCATCACAACAGGGATTAAATATTCTTATTAATATATTCTATGGTGTAACAGTAAATGCTGCAGCTGGTATTGCTAATCAAGTTTCTTCGAATGTTTATCAATTCATTTCAAATTTTCAAACAGCTTTTCAGCCTCAGATAGTTAAGACATACGCTGCAAAAGAAATGGAGCGTTTTCATAAGCTTATATTTCAAACATCCAAATTTTCTTATTATTTGATTATAGTTTTAGTTCTGCCTATACTATTTACAATTGATGGAATATTGGAAATATGGTTAAAGGAAGTTCCTGAATATACAGCCATATTTTGTAGGTTGATATTAATTCTTCTTTCTACTGAAGCATTAACGGCACCTTTATGGATGTCAGTTCAAGCTACAGGAAAAATACGTTCCTATCAGATATTGATGGCATGTTTGATATTTTTGAATTTTCCTATAGCATACGTGGCTTTAGCTATCGGATTGCCTGTTTATTCTGTTTGGTGTGTTAGAATATTAGTTAATATTTTTGTTATAGGTGCAAGATGTATCTATATGAAAAAGAAATTGGATTTTCCTTTATTCTTGTATTTTAAGAAAGTCATGCTTCCTATATCAAATGTTACATTATTAGCGTTGCCAATACCTATTCTTTTATACTATACAATACATGGATTTTGGCAGAATTTGATTATTGTAGGGATTGTTACGTTTATAGTGACCATACTTGATATCTATTATATAGGTATGAATATTCAAGAAAAAGAGATGGTATCTAATATGATATTGAAAAAAATATCATTATTTCGAAAGGAGTCATGAAAAGAGAATATTGTGTAGATAATTTAAGAGCTATCGCTATTCTTCTTGTCGTTTTGGGGCATTCCATAATCATATATGATTCTGGATGGGGTATAGCTACATCTGAAATTGAATGTTTGCCATTTTATTATCTCAAGAAAATTATTAATGTCATTCAAATGCCATTGTTCTTTTCTATTTCAGGTTTTTGTTTCTGTTTATCACAAAACAAATCCTTGAATAGAAAAATGATTTTGAACAAGGTTAAACGATTAATTATACCATATTTTACAATAGCTTTTTTGTATATGGATCCAATAAAGATTTTGTTAGATGTTCCTGGGTATAAGTTTTCTCTAAATTTGCTTATGCAGCAGTTTATCTTGTTTCAAAACAATGGACATTTATGGTATTTGCCAACATTATTTCTCATGTTTGTCTTTTCTGCAAAACATAAATATGGGGGGGGGAGTTAAGGGATTATTCTTGCTATCTTTCATCTTTTATTTAGTCTCAAATAATATACCTAATTACTTTTCGATTAAGCAGTTCTGTCAATATTATGTATTTTTTATGCTAGGATATTTTTGCTGTATTTATAAAAATAAAATATTGAGAAAATCCAGTGTAGGATATATTCTATGTGCTATGTCGATAATAGCTAGTCTTTGTCTTCAAGAAGGTGAATTGGGTATGAGAATAATAATGTTATTGGTCTCTCTCATGTTTTGTGTAGGATGTTACACAATTATAAATATAAATAAGAATTCCATACTTTTAAAGTTAAGTGAGAAAAGTTATGGTGTATATCTGTTTCATAGTCCTTTAGTATACTTTATGTATATGCTATATCCTAATGCTAATCCCATCTTGATGTTGTTTGTAAACTTTGTTGTATGTGGTTTGGTAAGCATAGGATTGTTGGAAATGATAAAGCGTGTAGGGCTTAGTTTTATTATAGGTTATATAAATAGACAAAAATGAAGTTTAATATATTCACATACGAAGGATTTAAAGATACGAATATTGGTGACTATATTCAAAGTCTTGCTGCTAGACAGTTTTTGGATAAAGAAAATATTGCATATATACATCGTGACAAACTTAACGATGTAAATTATGAATCAAAGGCAATAATGAATGGCTGGTTTTCTCATTATCCAGAGAATTGGCCTCCTTCTGATAAAATTTATCCTTTATTTGTTTCGTTTCATATAAATTCAGCCGTTTATGATACTCTTCTGAGTGACAAAAGTATAGAGTATTTTAAAAAGTACGAACCTATTGGATGTAGGGATAAAACAACAGCAGAAAAGCTTCAAGAAAAAGGCGTAAATGCTTATTTTTCTTCCTGCTTGACAACAACATTAGGGTATAAATATCATTCCGCGAAAAAAAGTGATACAATATATGTTGTTGATGCTGTTCATTATATACCTGAGTCTCAAAGGCGATTACAAAAATATAAATTTGCCCTTTTGTATTTGTTGAATATGAAAGGAATTAATCGTTTTATAAGGAGTATTAGAGCTGATGGTATATATAATGTAAATTTGAGTCCTAAATATTATGATCGCTTTTGTCGTATAGTCAGATCATATTTAGTTGTTAAGAAATTATTAACAAAGGAAGATTTAAAACATGTGCAGGTATTAAGTCAATTCTATTCTGCTGATGAGATTCCTACTAATGAGGCACGTTTTCTAAAAGCAGAAGATTTTTTGAGAAAATATGCAGAAGCTCGCTTGGTTATTACTTCTAGAATTCATGTGGCTCTGCCATGTACAGGATTAGAAACTCCTGTTGTTTTTCTTCAGAACATGGATGATTCTATAGAAAGTACATGTAGATTTAAAGGTCTTTTAGATTTATTGAATGTTGTCAAGATAAAGAAAAATAAAATTCTAGAGAGTCCTTTTACTCTTCCCTTTAACATAGAATCAATCAGTAATCCGAATACTTTTAGAAGTTTTGCAAATGATTTAATTAAGAAGTGTTTGGACTTTATTCAACTTAAATAATGAACATACTTTTTACATCTTCAACTCCCTTCCATCCTCTGCGAGGTGGTGTAGGGCGTGTTACAGATACTTTGTGCAAGGAATTGCAAAAACGTGGGTATCAAGTTTTTTATTTAAATGCAGATTGGGTTGCAGAAGAGCGAAAGAAATATAAATACCCGGCACCCGTTACAATACTTCCTATAAAGAATATAGATGATGCTCAATGTGTTATTTCTTATAGAAAATATCTGACAGAAAACAAGATAGATGTAGTTATTAATCAAGATGCTTTATATGTTGATTTTTACAATAATGTAGGAGATTTACCTATTAAGGTTATATCTGTTATTCACAATAATCCTCTAATGAACTATAATCATTTACTGAATGATTTGCTTACCTTACGTAATAATTCATTATTGGAAAGAATGAAACGAATAGTACGTTGTTTGTTATACTTACGTGTCAAGAAACAGTTGAAAGAATATATAGATAAACGTTTTGGAAATATCATATTGTCTTCGGATAAAATTCTGATGCTCTCTCCCTATTATGTTCAATCTTTGAAAAATTTTGGTATATCTGTAGAAAATAAATTTGATTATGTGTATAATCCAAATTCTTTTCCTTTACAGACTTCATTATTTAAAAAGAAGAAGGAAATTATTTATGTTGGAAGATTAGATAATAGAAGTAAAAAGGTAGGTCGTCTAATAAAGGTTTGGAGTAAAGTTGGGAAAAAATATCCTGATTGGAATTTAACAATCGTAGGTGATGGTCCTGATAGAAACCAACTGGAAGTATTAAAAAAGAAATATCAAGTAGGTAATCTGACATTTGAAGGTTTTCAATCTCCGATAGAGTATTATAAAAGAGCATCTATTATATGTATGACCTCGAGCTTTGAGGGTTTTCCCATGGTTCTTGTCGAAGCTATGCAGTTTGGGTGTGTACCAATTGCTTTTGATAGTTTTGAAGCAATACATGACGTTATTATTCCAGAAAAGACTGGTGAGTTAGTAAAGCCATTTAAGATTAAAGATTATATAAACAAATTAAGTAATCTTATAGATGACGACACAAAAAGAACAACAATGTCTGATGCAGCATCTATGTATGTCGCCCGTTTTGATGTAAAAACCATAGCAGATAGATGGGAATATATATTAGAGACGTTGTAAAATATGTTGTGTTAGTATATATATTAAGCATGTATAGAATATTGATATCAACCATGCACCGCGGTGATAATTATGGATCCGCTTTGCAGGTATATGCCCTATCTGAGATATTAAAAAAACTTGGGCATCATCCTATTGTACTTGATTATATTCCTAAAAGAATAAATCTGAATAACCAAGTATGGGGATTACTAAAGCAGCTTTTACTTCCTAAATCTTTAGGAGATATTAAGGGAGCTATTCGTGGATTAGCCATAACTTTGACGAATTATCGTTGTTATAATACCTTTTTCAAAAGAGAGGTAACGTTGACTAAAAAGTATTATTCGTATAAGGAAGTTGAAAAGGCGAATATCAAGGCGAATGTTTATATGACAGGAAGTGATCAAGTATGGAATAGTACTCATAACCATGGTATAGATCCTGTTTTCTTTTTAAAGTTTGCTCCTGCAGAAAGCCATAAAATTTCCTATTCTGCTTCTTTTGGTAAAGAGAAGCTTGATGATTGGGAAAAGAATGAAACGAAAAAATTTCTAGAAAGATATGATGCCATATCTGTTAGGGAATTAAGCGGAAAAAACATAGTTAATGACTTGGGATTTCCTTGTCAAGTTGTACTAGATCCAACTTTCTTATTGAATAAAGAAAATTGGAAAAAGCGAAGTCTATCTCATCATGAGAAAGATAAGTATGTGTTGATTTACTCAGTAGAACCAGATAAGCAATCAGTAATTCAAGTTGCAAGGTCTATTGCTGATAAATTGAATGCTAAGGTATTTATGGTGGAATGGGGACATAAACCTTATGCTGGTGTTGATAAAATGATCAGTTTGGTGGATCCATTGATGATTATTGATTATTTCCTAAAAGCTGAGTTTGTTGTGGCTAGTTCGTTCCATGGTACTGCTCTTTCAATAAATTTATGTAAGCAATTTATTTCTGTAGCTCCAGCACGATTTAACACTCGTGTAAAAAGTATTTTGGAAATAGTGAACCTTCCTGACAGATTGGTATCTCCTGCTGAATTTGATCTGAATAAAGCTCTCTGTTCTATCAATTACAGTGAGGTTACGCAAAGATTGAATATTGCTAGAGAGAATTCTATGAAATTCTTGAAATTAAATCTATAACAATGAAGCAAATATGTGATTTTTCTGAATGTTCTGGGTGTGGAGCCTGTGTTGGTGCCTGTCCTAAACAGTGCATATCTATGGTTCCTAATGCGAAATATGGGGGGGGCGATATTTCCGAGAATTGATGCGGATAATTGTATAAACTGTAAAAAATGTATTTCAATCTGTCCAAATAATCACCCAGTTGTAAGAAATCAACCGAGTGAATGTTATGCCTCATGGAATTTGAATTCTGAAGAAAGGACTACTAGTACATCTGGGGGCATAGGTTTCGCATTTGCTAAGATAATTATACAGAAAGGTGGTGTTGTCTATGGCGCTGCGGTAAAAGCGGCTGGAATAGTAGAACATATTAGGGTGACGGATGTTAAGGAATTGCATAAACTCCAGAAGTCAAAATATGTACATAGTCATGTGACAAAGCTTGTTTATCAGCTGTTATCTGAGGATAAAAAAGCAGGTAGGATGATTTTATTTACGGGAACACCTTGTCAAATTGCAGGGATAAAGTCTTATCTGAAAAGTTATGAAAAGTTGTATCTTGTTGATATCATTTGTCATGGCGTACCACCACAGCAAATTCTCAAAGACCATATTAAGTGGAAGGTTCAAAGTGAAGTCTCTTATTTTACTACAAGAAATAACGAAGAATATTGTTTAACTCTTTATGATGCCAATCAACAGATTTTATATCAGAAGAATTTTCCTGATGATGAATATGAATATGGTTTTATGTATGCTATGTTCTTTCGTCCAAATTGTTATTCCTGCAAATATGCTAGTATAGAAAGGTGCAGTGATGTCACCATTGGTGACTTTTGGGGATTAAAAGATGTAAATTATCCCAAAAAGAAAGTTTCTGAAATCTTGATTAATACGCTGAAGGGTGAGATGTTGCTTGCTATGTGCCGCCAGGATTTGTTCTTAGAAAAACGTTCAGTGGAAGAGGCTGTTGCTGGTAATGCACAATTAAAAGAACCTACTAAAAAGAATTATTTATATACGATTTTTAATAAGTTGTATCCTTACTTTGGATATAGAATTGCTATCAATGTTTCATATTTGAAATTTAGGTTAATGCAACCAATATATAAAATCTTTAAAATGTAATTTATGAGATTATTATTAATAGCTCCCGGCTATCTTCCTTATACATTTTCTGAAAATTTGTGTAATGGTAAGTTGGCTTATGCCATGTATAAAAAAGGTTGGCATGTGGATGTGTTATCAAAGGTGGATGAAGGTCCTGCCTATTCGACTGAATGGACAGAACCTTGGTTGCCACTTAAAAAGAATAATATCACTATAACTTATCCAGTAGGAGGAAAACTCACTCGTATGTGGGACGTTCTTCGCTCTTCTGTTAAGTTAGGTATGTATCCAGAAGGAGGTGTCCGTTGGGCGTGTCGTGCATACGAACTGGCATTGAAGCTCTGTAAAGAGAATCATTATGATGCCGTGTTGACCCGTTCACCAAGTGATATTCCACATATTATCGGTCTTCGTCTTAAAGAAAAGTTGGGGATTAGATGGATTGCTAATTGGAATGATCCTGCTGCTCCTATATGGCCAGAGCCTTATACGCATCATTTTTCGGCAAAAGAACAGGCTAGAAAGGATCAATTTACTCAGATGTGTTTAAAGGGTGCTGATGTAAATACATTTCCTTCACAGTCTTTATTGGAACATTTTACTTCGCATTATCTTTTTTTGGCAGAACTGAAAACTGAGGTTATTCCACATATTGCATTGGTTGAGGATATTGTTCCTCGATTGAAAGTAAAACCAGTTAATGATAAGTTCAGAATGTGCCATTCTGGAAATCTGTCTAAAGAGCGTAATCCTGAACTTACCTTTAAGGCTTTACGTGAGTTAATAGATGAAGGCTTTAATAAGATGGAATTCTCTATTATGGGGCATTTTAATGACTATACGACAGAACTTATCAGAAAATATCAGCTGGAAGACTATGTAAAATGTATTGGTGGATTCCCTTATATGGAGGCTATTCAAAAAATGCAGGAATTCGATTGTTTGGTATTGCTAGAAGCTCGTCTGAAAAAAGGAATCTTCTTTGCCAGCAAGTTCACAGACTATGCTCAATTAGGAAAGCCGATACTTGCCATATCGCCAACCAATGGTTTTGCAGCTGACACATTGGCTCAATTTGGTGGTGGAATTAGTGTGAATAATCAGAGTTATAGGAGTATTAAAAATGGTATTTTAAAGCTTTATATGGCTTGGATGAATCATACTCTTTCACAAGACTATTCTACTCAAAAGTTATATGAGCAAGTTAGTGCAGAGCATGTGATCGATATTTATGAAAGAATATTAGAAGACTAAAAATGAAACTTACATATATTTCGATTTTGCGTTCTTTGTCTATCTTGGTTGTAGTATTCTTCCATGTTTATCAGTATATGTATGTACCTGCTCATTTCCCTGAAACGGTACAGATGTATCATGATGCATATTTCTGGTTCAACCAATGTGTGGGGATTAATATAGCTATGCCTATGTTTACCCTCAAATCCGCAACCTATAGGGTTTAGTGGGATTTTGCTTGCAAAGCGACAAAATTCATTTTATTGTACATATTTCTTGCACAACAGAAATGTCGCAGACACAAAATCCCCTTACCCCATAAAGCGACTTGAGGTAATACGCTGGTTTAACCAGAAAAGCATGGTCTTTAACCAAAGTCTGTCTTGAACAGGTTGGCATAAGCATTGTTGTCTGAGTAAATGTTCAATACATGCCTACGTGATGTCTTAATCCATTTCGCAGGAACAGAGATGAACTTGAAAACAAAGGTCTTGATTCTGCTGGTGGCACGCAATCCAAATTCATGGGTTTTCAATCTCTGCATAATAGCTTTGTAGAAGTTTCTGATGAGAGCTGTCATAAGCAGGAATACAGTATTCTGTGCCATGAACGATTTTGGCAATCGATTCCAGCCAAAGCCATTGTTCATGTCATCGAAGATGCGTTCCTTGCCACCACGAAGATTGTAGAATTCCACGATGTCTCTTGCACTCGACTTGTAATCGTTAGTCAGTATACATCTGTAGGTATATTCGCCTTCCCAAATGTCAAGGCCTCCATCTATTCGCCTTTGTCTCTGTATGACAAGACGATACGGTTTTCCTTTCCATTTCTCGACAAGGATAGAATTCAACTCAAACTCAATACCGTTGATTTCAACAGTTTTCCATC
>OLOW01001962.1_pt1 | contig 14274 bp, 10 predicted proteins | sample 1672801 | NCBI WGS metagenome assembly OLOW01 (sample SAMEA3136725, study PRJEB25190) | human gut metagenome | biome: human gut; feature: human-associated habitat; material: faeces | place: Austria | collected 2013 | reverse complement strand
CACATGGAAATCTACAATAATGAAGTTCATAGTTACACAGCGATTATGCGCCCGGAATTAATTAGCGAGGCAGCAGATAAATTTGGAAGCCAGTGCGTTGTTGTTGCGATTGATGCGAAGCGAAGAGAGGACGGCGGCTGGAATATATTTAAGAATGGCGGAAGAGTGGATATGGGAATTGATGCTGTAGAATGGGCCATGCGTGTAGAAAAACTAGGAGCTGGTGAAATCCTTCTTACAAGTATGGACTGCGATGGAACGAAGGCAGGGTATGATTTAGAACTTACCCGCACTATTTCTGAAAATGTTTCTATTCCTGTTATCGCTTCCGGTGGAGCTGGAACGAAAGAACATTTTTATGATGCATTTGATCAGGGAAAGGCAGATGCAGCTTTGGCAGCTTCTTTATTCCATTTTAAAGAGTTGGAAATTATGGATTTGAAGAGGTATCTTAGAGAAAAAGGAATTTCTGTGAGAATATAAGCGGTATTTTTATAGATGATAGCAGAATGTGTTTTGTTTAGGAAGTATTTTTCATCCGATATAGAGCATGTTTGAAAGGCCATTCCTGCAATCTGCATACCCCAATTTGCAGAGAGCATTTTTTGAACATGCTCTCGGAAATTTAATGAAAATTTTGGGATTACAAATGATTTTAAAATCTGCCGGAATGAAAGGAAACTTATTATGAAACTTGCAAAGGGAGATAAAGTTGCAATTGTCTGTTGTTCGAACGGGCAAAGTCTGTCAAAGAAAAAGGAGATAGAGAACTTAAAAGTAATTTTAGAAGAAATGGGTCTTATTTCCGTATTTTCAAAATATATTTATCAAAAGATTTCTTTAGAAGAGGTAGAAAATAATTTAAAAGGTTTTCCAGAAAGCGGAAGTCCATTAGAAAAAGCGCCGCCGCAGCCGTGTTTCTGGCGGCCGTGCTGGCGCTGACGGTGTTCCGCGTGCTGAGCTATGCCGCGCCGACCTATGACTTCGGCATCTTTTCCCAGATGTTCCACAGCATGCGCACGACGGGCCTGCCCGTGACGACGTGCGAGCGCGACCGCGTGCTGTCGCACTTCGCCGTGCATGTTTCGCCGATCTACTATCTGTTCCTGCCGTTTTACGCCCTGTTCCCGTCGCCCGTGACGCTGTCGGGCCGCACCATGCGCGTAAGCGCAATTTCGAACGACAGGCGAGGATTGGTGGACGTCTTCAACTCGGCCGACAGATCGCCCAAAACGCCGAGCAAGCGCGCCAGGCGATCGGGGCCGAACAACGGCAACTCGCTTGTGAGCTCTCGGCGCTCGGACTCGGACACCTCCAGCGCCACGTCGGCGCCCACAAGCGACATCACGTACAGGTTGCGCACACGCTCAGCCATATCGCCCACAAATCGGGCCAGGTCGGCGCCTGTTTCCACATATTGCGCCGTCCAGCGGAAGCACGCTGCAGCATCACGGGTGCCGACCGCGTTCATGATTTCGGACATCTCGCTCGAATCGAGCGACCCGAGCATCGCCTCGGCACCCGCAAGCGTCACCTTGCCCTCGCCGAACGCGATAATCTGCTCGAGGGAGGTGAGCGCGTTGCGAAGGCCGCCTTCCGCGCGATGCGCGATCAAATCGAGCGCCTCGCCCTCGAACTCGACCCCTTCGGACACGCATACCGCGCCCAAACGCGCGACCATGGCCTCGGCGGAGATGCGGCGGAAATCGAATCGCTGGCAGCGGGAATGGATGGTCTCGGGAACCTTTTGCGGGTCGGTCGTCGCCAGGATGAACACCACATGGCTCGGCGGCTCCTCGAGCGTCTTCAGCAGCGCGTTGAACGCTGCCACCGAGAGCATGTGAACCTCGTCGATGATGTAGACCTTGTAGCGCCCGCGCGTCGGCGCAAACTGCACGCGGTTGATGATCTCCTCGCGGACGTTATCGACGCCCGTGCGGCTTGCCGCGTCGAGCTCGTAGACGTCGGGATGCTCTCCCGCGGCGATAAGCTGGCAGTCCTCGCACGTTCCGTCGGGGTCTGCAGTCGGGCCACCCTCGCATAAAAGCGCCTTCGCAAGCAGGCGGGCAGTGGTCGTCTTACCCGTGCCGCGCGGGCCGCAGAACAGGTATGCATGACTGACTTTATCCTGCTCAATGGCATTTTTGATGGTGCGCTCAATATGCTCTTGGCCCACCACGTCCTCAAACGTCTGGGGGCGATATTTGCGGTATAAAGCTTCCGACATCGCGCGAGTCCTTCGCATTCGTATGCGGCGCGCAAGGCGCCCGGTTCATTTCGCTCCATTATAGAAGAAGCGCCCGGGGTTGCCGGACGCTCCTGGAAAGAGTTCGTCGTATCGATAGAAGCTCGGACACGTGCCTCCTCGTATCCGGAACCGATCGCCCCTCACCGGCACGTGTCTGCATTATTTCGCGTGCTTGGCGTTTTTTGCCTTGTCGCCCTTCTTCGAGCTCATCGCAGCCTTCACCGCACCGATGAACGCAGGGGCCACCGATACCGCGACGATGCCCAAAACGATGATCTCGAAGTGCTCTTGCACAAACGGAATGCCACCGAAGAAGTATCCCACCAATACGAACAGAGAGACCCAAGAAATGCCGCCAATTGCGTTGAACAGCGTGAACTTGCCGAAATTCATGTGGCCGGTGCCCGCGATGAACGGGGCGAACGTGCGGAAGAAAGGCATGAAGCGCGTGATCACGATAGTCAGCCCGCCGTAGCGCTCGAAGAAGTGGTCGAGCTTCGCCATGCGCTCGGGCGTGAGCGCCTTGATCTTCCCCGAGTCGATGATGCGCTTGCCGAAGAAGCGGGCGATCCAGTAGTTGGACGTGTTGCCCAAGATGGCGGCGGCGTAGAACACGATGAGCGTCGCCCACAGGTGCAGACCGCCCCCGTCAGCCGAGAAGACGCCGGCTGCGAACAAAAGCGAATCGCCCGGCAGAAACGGGAAGAACACAAGGCCCGTCTCCACGAACACGATCAGGAACAACGGGGTGTACACCCATGCGGCGCCCAGCGCCACGATCCACCCTGCAATCGCCGAGCGGGGGTCGGAAAGGAGACTGATGAAGAAGTTGATGATGTCCATAGCGTCCTTACAAGAAGAGGCCCATGCAGCAAGCAGGCGGCTCGTGGCCGCCTGCAAGATGAAGCATTCTGAATAGGACAGGGCGCTCGTCAGAGGCCCCTTATGGCTGCTTCCTCCCGGACCTGACCAGGTTCGGAACATGTCGCCGCCCCGCCCCATTCAGAATGCTCAGTTCAAGTTGTTTCCCAGTATACGCGAGGTGGCATGGCGCGAGCGGGCCTTAAACCAAATGCACACAGCTCAGCCGCGCAAACGGACACGAGGGACGCGGGGCTATTCCTTTACGCCGCCCTCGGCCACAGTCCGCACGATGCCGTCAAGACCGCTATGGACGAGCGCGTGCGTCACCTGGGCGATATCCTCGAGGGGAATCTCCGACTCGTCTAAGATCCAGCGGCGAATCACCGCCACGAGCCCCGCACTGAAATACGCGACGCAGAAATCGAGATACGGCCCCAACTTCTTCAGGCCAAGCGTGTCCTGCTCGATAAGCGACGCAGTAAGCGACGATTCCAGCTTCTTCAAAACGAGCTCGTAGGGAGTGTGCGAGGCGATGAGCTTCATGCTCTTTAGGTCGGGCGCAAGCCCCAGCGAAAGCCGTTTGAACAGGTCGACCACGTTCTCGCCGTCGTCGCTGTTCTCGAGGGAGTCCAGGCATGTGCGCACGATCCGGTCCGCCTCGTCCTGCACGATCTCGTTCGCCAGATCCTCGACCGACTGGTAGTGAAGATAGAACGTCTTTCGGTCGATGTCCGCCTCGCGGGCAATTCCGGTGATGGTGATCTTTTGGTACTCCGTCTCCTGCATGAGGGTCAAAAACGCCTGGCGGATCGCCTTTCGCGTGCGCACAACACGGCGGTCGGGCGCCGTGCGCTCCCCGGATTCCCGACAGGCGGCTCCCTCTCCAGTCGGCTGAATCTCGTTCGCCATCTTCTCCCCCACGTCGCCCATATCTCTCCCTCGCAAAAAATGGACAGCATAACTTCATCTGCAGGTTTTACCACAAACGTTGTTTATTTGTCACTTGTATTTTTATTTCATCGACCTATACTCACGCTTAAGAGAGTTATTCCACATTTGTTGAATAATTTTATGGGAGGTACAACACTATGAAAGCAACCGACCAAATCAAGCGGGCAGCCCTCAACAAAGCCATCGACTACCTACTTGAAAATCCCGAGCGAAATGTCGCGAAGATCATGGACATGATCGACAAAGTTGCGCCCGACGACGTGTTCCCCACCCAACGCGCCGCCTTCCATCAGGCAATCGATGACGAATCGAATTGGTATCAACTTATCATGAAGATTCTCACCGACATGAATCCCCAGGTCAGGGACCGCCTCATCAAGACATTCGTCGTTGATGCGAACATGCTCGCATGGCCGAAGCAGGAAGCGATGCGCGATCAGTACCACTGCAACATTCCCTGGGCCATCCTGCTCGATCCGACGAGCGCCTGCAATCTGCGCTGCACCGGATGCTGGGCAGCGGAATACGGCCACAAGCAAAACCTCACCTACGAGGAAATCGACTCCATCATCAACCAGGGCGTCAAGCTGGGAACCCACGTCTACATCTACACCGGCGGCGAGCCGCTCGTCCGCAAGCACGACCTCATCAACCTATGCGAAGCGCATCCCGATTGCGCGTTCCTGTCGTTCACCAACGCGACGCTCATCGACGAGGAGTTCGTGCAGGATATGATTCGAGTCGCGAACTTTGTGCCCGCCATCAGCGTCGAGGGCTTCGAGGAGGCCACAGACGCCCGCCGCGGCGAGGGAACGTACGCCAAAGTGTCCCGCGCCATGGAGCTCCTGCGCGAAAACGGCCTGCCCTTCGGCGTGTCATGCTGCTATACCAGCGCTAACGCAAGCTCCATCGCCAGCGAGGAGTTCTTCGACTGGCTCATCGAGAAGGGGGCTCTTTTCGCGTGGGTCTTCACGTACATGCCCGTTGGCGTCGGCTCGCCCACCTCGCTTATGGTGCACGCCGACCAGCGCGAGCACCTCTACCGCTTCATCCGCGAGATGCGCGAGAAGAAGCCCCTGTTCACGCTTGACTTCCAGAACGACGGTGAGTTCGTTGGCGGCTGCATCGCCGGCGGGCGCCGCTACTTGCACATCAACGCCGCAGGCGATGTGGAGCCGTGCGTGTTCGCACATTACGCGAATGTCAACATTCGGGAAACAAGCCTTCTCGACGCGCTGCGCTCCCCTCTGTTCATGCAGTATTACGAAGGCCAGCCCTTCGACGACAACCTGCTCAAGCCCTGCCCCATCTTGGAAAACGAAGGATTGCTCGCCGACATGGTGAAGCGCGCCGGCGCGCATTCCACCGACCTTCAGGAGAAAGAAAGCGCGGAGGATCTCTGCGCGAAATGCCATGATTCTATCGCGGAGTGGACGCCTGTCGCCGAGCGCATTTGGAACGACGAGGGCGACCCGCTCTACGACAAGCGCAAAAACGACCCCACGCAGGGCATGGCAGACACCGATATGCGCAAGCTTGCAGAGCAAGGCCGCCGCGAACTGCCCGAATCGCTCATGACGAAGCGGGAGCGCCGCGAACACCGCAAGCAGCGCGAGGACGCAACCGGCGTCGCCTAACATCGCGAGGATCCGCGCGGAGGGGCGGCTTCCCTAAACCCTTGGAAGCCGCCCCGGCAAAGTTCCCCGCCGCGCACCGCAGGCCAGCGCCCCTTGACTTGCCGCCGAGAGAGCGTCTGGCGATTCCCCTTGAGCAAGCCTGGCGCACCGCCCCAGAAAGCCCCGCGCCCCAAGACTCCCTCTACCCCAAAGACCTCACATGCTCGCTTGAGCGGTCGAGCTGCTCTTTGGCGGAGCGGATTGCCGCAATATCCGCTTCCTCCAGCTTCTCGGTTTTCTTTGAAAGCAGCTTGCGAAGAGCATTCGAATCGGCTTTGACCTGCTTCTTCTCTTCCTTTTCCAACTGCTTGCCCGATTTTGCGAGCGCCGCGTCGACCTCTTGGACCAGGCGTGCCGCCTCCGCATGCACCTCCATCGCATCGCGACGCGTCGCGTCCTGCGCCGCGTAGGTTTCCGCATCGCGAATGGCGCGATCGATTTCCTCGTCGGACATGCGGCCCGACTCGTCGATCGTGATCGACTGCTCCTTGCCCGTCCCCTTGTCCTTCGCGGAAACCGTGAGAATACCGTTCGCGTCGATGTCGAACGTCACCTCGATCTGGGGAACGCCCGCGGGAGCACGCTTGATGCCCTTCAGACGGAATTTGCCGATAGACTTGTTGTCGCGCGCCATCGGGCGCTCGCCCTGAAGCACGTTGATCTCAACGCTCGTCTGGAACGCCGCTGCCGTCGTGAAGATCTGCGAGTAATGCACGGGGAGCGTCGTGTTGCGCTCCACGATGCGCGTCGCCACGCCGCCGACGGTCTCAAGGGAAAGGGAAAGCGGCGTCACGTCGAGCAGCAGGATGGAGTTCGCCTTCACAAGCCCCGTCGAAGACCCCGCGAGCGTAGCCCCCTGGATGGCCGCGCCCACGGCGACGCACTCGTCGGGGTTGATCGACGACGAAGGTTCCTTCCCCGTAAGGGAGCGAACCTTGTCTTGAACCGCCGGGATGCGCGTCGACCCGCCGACGAGCAGCACGCTTCCCAGCTCGGAGGCGGCAATGCCCGCGTCGTTGAGCGCCTGGGACACGGGGCCTTCGGTGCGCTCGACCAAATCGGCGGTCATGCGGTTGAACTCCGAGCGCGTGACCTGCGCCTCCAGATGAAGCGGACCGGATGCGCCCTGCGCCAGAAACGGCAGGTTCACGCGCGCCGTCTCCATGGAGGACAGCTCCTCTTTCGCCTGGCGCGCCGCCTCGCGCACGCGCTGCGCCGCGGCGGAATCGCGACTCGCGTCGACGCCCGATTCCCGCTTGAAGACCCCGAACAGGTAATCGGCGATGCGCTCGTCGAAGTCGTCGCCACCCAGATGGTTGTCACCCGCAGTCGCAAGCACCTCAATCACGCCCTCGCCGATCTCGATGATCGACACATCGAACGTGCCACCGCCCAAGTCGTAGACCATCACCTTCTGAGGGTCACCGTTGTCGAGCCCGTACGCGAGCGCCGCGCTTGTCGGCTCGTTGATGATGCGCAGGACTTCGAGCCCCGCGATGCGGCCCGCATCCTTTGTGGCCTGGCGTTGCATATCGTTGAAGTAGGCGGGGACGGTGATGACAGCCTGCGTCACCTCCTGGCCAAGGAACGCCTCAGCGTCGCGGCGCAGCTTGCGCAGGATCATCGCGGAGATTTCCTGCGGCGTGAATCGTTTACCGTCGATGCTCGCACGCCAGTCGGTTCCCATGTGGCGCTTCACCGAGGAGATAGTGCGCTCGGGGTTGATTGCCGCCTGCCGACAAGCTGTCGCACCGACGAGGCGCTCGCCATCTTTCGTGAAGGCGACGACGCTCGGCGTCGTGCGAGAGCCCTCGGCGTTGTGGATGATGGCCGGCTTGCCGCCCTCGACCACCGCGGCGCAACTGTTCGTCGTGCCCAAGTCAATCCCGATAGTTGCCATATCAGTCTCCTTCCGAGAGAACAAGGTGATTCATTCAAGCAGCACCAAAGTCAGCGAGCGAGGCGCGTCGCGTCAGCCGACGGGCCACGAGCGCCCTAAAAACCCATGAACCCGTAGCGCATGAACTGCTGCAGGCACAGCTGGAGCATGCAGCAGCCGCAGCACAGCGTCGTGGGATCGATAGAGGAAATGGTGAACCCGCGCGTCTGCTGCTCCTGCGTGTACGACTGCCCCGCGCTTTGGAATGCACGGTATGCGCGCTGGTAATCGGCATTGTTCGGATCCATGCGAACAGCGCGGCGAATCTGATCGAACGCCATCACCGTGTTGCCCGCGCCGTTGTTCGCGAGCGCCGAAAGGTAGTACCACCGGGCGTTACGCCCGCCGCTCGTTACCGTTGCCAGAATGTCGGCAGCACGCTTGCATTGCGCCGCATCCCCCGAGTTGATCAGGTCGATCGCCGCGCGGAATTCCGCCGGATCGCTCGCATTCGCCTCGGGATGAATCGGACCGGACGCCGTGGAGGCACCGTAGCCGAAAAAGTCGTCGAAATCGAAGCCGAAGCCTCCCGCCCAACCGTATGGGCCGCTGGAAGTATAGGGATTGCCCTGCTGACCGCCCCCGTACGAGCCGCCGCCGCCGACGCCCACCACCTTGATACTTACCACGTTCTCCGGTCCTGTTTCAAACCCAAAAGCCATGACGCTTCCTCCTGCCGTAATTTGTATGTCAAAGACACGTTTTCTGTCCGTATACCCAAGATACAGTATTTTATTTATTGTATTACGGTTTACCTGTCCCGTCAAGTGTTCCGACGGGATTTCCCGAAAAAATCCCTTATCCGGGAATAAACCGGGCGCTGCCCTCGGCATCCCAGCGGATGGTGCCGGTCTCGTTTTCCTCCAGCTTCTCCAGCACCGCCGCCAGATATCTCAGGCGGTAGGCGAAATCATCCTCCCGGTCCAGATACACGTCCAGCCGGTCCTGATACCGCAGGACGATGCCGCTCTCCTCGAAGCGGATCTCTCCGATCTGGGCGGTCATGCCCTTGGAGCGCAGCTGGCGCAGCAACTCCAGCAGCCGGGCAAGATCCCCGGACTGCTCCTCCGGCACCGCCGCAAGGCTCCCCACCTGCGGGTCCGTCAGGGGCAGGCCCGTGACCATAGGGCAGCCGTCGGGGGCCTCGGCGGGGGAATCCACCAGCTTGCCCTCCGGGCTGATAAGCCAGCAATGGCCGTCCTGTTGAATGCCCGCCGGGTCGCTGCACTCCACGATATCGATGCGCAGAGTCCCCGGCAGCTTGCGGCTCAGCCGCACCGACTCCACATAGGGCAGGGCCTCGGTGATCCTGGCCGCCGCGTCGTACTTGTTCAGGAGGAAGAGATTATCCCCCTCCGAGACGCCGCTGGCGGCCAAAATCGTCTCACGGGAGTAGCGGTCGTTGCCGCTGACAGAGATGGTATCCACCTTGAAAAACAGCACCAACGCTCCCACGATGGCGGCACAGATCAGCACGAAGCACAGCAGCCTATAGAGGAAGGCAAACCTTCCCCGGCTACGCCGTCTGTTTCTTCTGCTGCGTCTGGCCATAAGTGCTCTCCTTTTATCGTTCCTCCTGACGGATGTCGGCACCCAGCTGCGCCAGCTCCCCCGTCAGGTCTTCATATCCTCGTTGAATGTGCTCCACGCCGGTGACGGCGGTCTCGCCCTCCGCCTGAAGGCCCGCCAGCACCAGCGATGCGCCGCCCCGCAGCTCCTTGGCCCGGACAGTGGCTCCGTGGAGCCGGTCTACGCCGCATACCACGGCCACCCGGCCCTCCAGTCGGATATCCGCTCCCATCCGCACCATCTCCGGCACATGGCGGTAGCGGCTGTCGAAGATGTTCTCCACAAAGACGGTGGCTCCCTCCGATCGCAGCAGCGACGCCATCAGCACCGCCTGTGCGTCCGTGGGAAAGCCGGGATACGGAGCCGTGCGGATGGGGCCTGCGCTTTGCAGCCGCCGGGGAGCCTGCAGGCGGATGGAGGTCTCGCCGCAGGTGAGGCGGCATCCCGCCTGACGCAGCATCGTGGCAACGGCGGAGAGGTGACGGTAGTCCACGCCCTCCAGCCGGATATCGCCGCCGGTGCCGGCGGCGGCCGCCAGATAGGTAGCGGCCACAATGCGGTCCGCCACCACCGTATGTACGCAGCCATGGAGGGGTGCGCCGCCCTCCACCACCACGGTGGAGCTGCCCGCCCCCTGCACATGGGCGCCCATTTTCTGCAAAAAGGTCTGCAGATCCACGATCTCCGGCTCACGGGCGGCGTTGGCGATGACGGTAGTTCCCTCTGCACCGCAGGCCGCCAGCATGGCGTTCTCCGTGGCTCCCACGCTGGGGAGGCTCAGCACGATCTCCGTGCCGGTAAGGCGCTCCCGGCGGCAGACCAGCCGTCCGCCGGTCTCCTGAATGGCCGCCCCCATGCTCCGCAGCGCCGCAAGGTGCAGGTCAATGGGCCGGGCTCCCAACTCACAGCCGCCGGGATAGGTCATTTCCGCCTGTCCGCAGCGGGCAAGAATGGCTCCCAGAAACACCACCGACGAGCGCATCCGGCTCATGAGGTGATCCGGCACATCCCAACGGGTCAGGTCTGCGGCGTCCACCAGCAGGTCTCTGCCCTGCCAGTCCGCACGGCAGCCCAGATGCCGCAGGATCTCCATGGCCGTCTCCACGTCCCGCAGACGGGGACAGTGCCGGATGCGGCACACCTCCCCGCTCAAAAGGGTGGCTGCCAGAATGGGCAGCACGCTGTTTTTGGCCCCCTGCACCGTCAGGCTGCCGGAGAGGGGCCGCCCGCCCCGGATGATGATCGCACTCATATGCCCCCGCCTTTCTTAGCGTTTTCGCCATCCTATGCAGGGGACAATGTGTGGTGTTACTTCCGCAGGGCCATGACGGTCCGATAGATGCGCTCCGTGGCGTCGGGGATGCCCAGCTCCGCCATGCCGGCGCTCATGCTGCGGCGCAGCTCCGGGGAGCGGAGGATCTCTCCGGCGGCCCGGTAGAGGGCTTCGCCGGTGGCATCCTTCTCCAGAATGACCCGTGCGCCGCCGTACTTTTCCAGGATCCGGGCATTCTTCTCCTGATGGTTGTTGGTGACGTAGGGGGAGGGGACGATCACCGCCGGGACTGCCAGCGCCGTCAGCTCGCTGACGGTGGAGGCTCCCGCCCGGCAGATCACCAGATCCGCCGCACGCATGACATCCGCCATGTCGTAGATATACTCCCGGACATCCAGTCCCGGTGTCTTCGTCAGCTGCTCCATCTCCAGCGTTTGGCGCATGGTATCCCAACTGCCCTTGCCGGCGGCGTGGATGTGGTGAAAGGGCATTCCGTCCCTCACCTCCAAGCGGAAGAAGTCCAGCATATGCTCGTTCATGAATCGTGCGCCGAGACTGCCCCAGAAGGAGACGGCCAGCGGCCGGTCGTCGGTGAGTCCCAGCTTCTGCCGGGCCTGCTCCCTGGTCTGGCGGAAGAAGTTGCCCCGCACCGGTGTGCCGGTGACCACGATCTTCTCCGGGTGCTTATAGTGCCGGCGGCACTCCTCGAAGCCCACCATGATGCACCCGGCATAGCCCTCCAGCATTTTAGTGGTGAGACCGGGGACCATGTTGGACTCGTGGACTGCCGTGGGGATGCCCTCCTTGGCGGCGTATTTCACCATGGGATAGCTGGCGTAGCCGCCGGTACCCACCACCAGATCGGGGCGGAAATCCCGGAGGATGGCACGGGCTCTGGATCCGGCCAGCGCCAGATTTTTAAGGCTTTTCACGTTGTGGGCGATGCCCGACGGGGACAGGGACCGCTGGAAGCTGGAGACCTCAATGGAGCGGAAGTCGTACCCCGCCTTTTCGATGAGTCCCCGTTCCATGCCACAGGGCGTTCCCACGAACAGCACCCGCAGATCCGGATGCCGCTCCTGCATATAGCCCGCCAGCGCCAGCGCCGGGTTCACATGGCCCGCCGTGCCGCCGCAGGTAAAGATCACGTTCATATAGCTTCCTCCTAACCGTTACGGGGCGCCGGGATCTGGCGGGATACGCTGAGCACGATGCCCATTTCAAATAATTGCAGCGCCAGCGCCGTGCCGCCGTAGCTGAAAAACGGCAATGAGATACCGGTGGCGGGAATCAGTCCCGTGACCACCGCAATGTTCAAAAAGGTTTGCAGGCTGATGAGGGTCATAATGCCCACCACCATCAGGGTGCCGAAGCGGTCCTTGGCGTGGAGGGCGATCCAGAAGCCACGGAGGATCAGCAGCGCAAACAGCAGCATCACCACGCAGGCCCCGATGAGACCCAGTTCCTCGCACACCACCGCAAAGATGCAGTCGTTGTGCTCCTCCGGCAGATAGAGGAACTTCTGCCGGCTCTTGCCCAGTCCCACACCCAGCAGGCCGCCGGAGCCGATGGCGATGAGGCTCTGGCTGATCTGCCAGCCGTCGCCGTGGAACCACGCCTCGTTGAAGGGGTCACGCCAAGTATCGATACGGCCCTTACCGTATTGAATGATGCCCTTTTCCACCAGCTGCACATACAGCACCGCCACGATGCCCACGCCGCCCAGGCCAGCGGCCACCAGCCAGCGCTGGATGCCGCCCACGATCATCATGACAATGCCCGTCCCCACGATGAGGATGGTGCCGGACAGGTGAGGCTCCAGCATCATCAAAATGGCGATCAGGCCCAGCACCGCCAGATACGGCACGATGCCGTAGCGCCAGGTCTCCATTTTTCGTTTTTTCTTGGAGATACTGTCGGCAAAGTAGACCACCACCGCCAGCTTGGCGATCTCGGAGGGCTGGAAGGAGAAGCTCTGCGTACCCAGCCAGCGGGTGGCGTTGTTGTTGGTGATGGCCATAGGGTTCTTCGGCACGATCACCAGCACCAGCAGGAAGACGGCAAAGCCCAGCAGCAGCTTGGAGGCCCCTCGCAGCCGCTGGTAGTTGATGCGGGACATGACCACCATGGCAAACAGCCCCAGCACCGCAAAGATCAGCTGGCGTTTGAAGTAGTATGTCCCGTCGCCGGTCTCATAATAGGCCGAGGGAAAGCTGGCGGAAAACACCATCACCAGCCCCACGCCGGTGAGCAGCAGCGTCAGAAGCAGGAAGGGAAGATCCATGGGGCCCATGAGGGACTGGCGCTCCAGCTGCGTGGTGCGCTGCCGGCGGTCCCGGCTGGTGCGGGCCTGCTCCCGGCGTTCCGCCTCCTCTCGCTGGCGGCGGCGCTGGGCCTCCCAGCGGCGTCTGTCGTCGTCGGGGCGGCGTACCGTATTAGGCATAGGGATCCCTCCTTTCCCACAGAATGTCCATGAGTCGTTACAGGGAGAAGCGATCGGCCACGCCCCAATAGGCCAGCAGGCACATCAGGGCGCTGACGGCGGTGAACACCGCCACGATCTTCTTCTCGTTCCAGCCGCACATCTCGAAGTGGTGGTGCAGCGGCGCCATCTTGAAGATGCGCTTGCCGTGGGTGGCCTTGAAGTAGGCCACCTGTATGATATCGGACAGGGTCTCGCACAGGTACACGAAGCCCACCAGCAGCAGGATCAGCGGCATATCGTAGGCGAAGGCCAGCGCCGCAATGGCGCCCCCCAGAAACAGGGAGCCGGTATCGCCCATGAACACCTTGGCGGGATAGTGATTATAGTACAGAAAGCCCAGCAGGCCGCCGAACATGGCCCCGGCAAAGACACCCAGCTGCGTGAAGCCGCCCCACACGGCACCCATCACCGCAAAGAACAGCGCCACCGGCAGCGTCACGCTGGAGGACAGGCCGTCCAGTCCGTCGGTGATGTTGACGGCGTTCACCGTACCCACGATGACGAAGGCAGCGAAGATCATATACACCACCCAGTTCATGACGATGTGGGTGTTGAAGAAGGGGATATACAGGTTGGGGCTCAGCATCCCCTCGTAGCGCATAAGGCACAGGAAGGCCACCGCCGCCGCCAACTGGAGAATGAACTTCTGAGGGGCCGTCAGGCCGGTATTCTGATGGTGCTTCACCTTCTGATAGTCGTCGATGTAGCCGATGACGCCGAACACCAGTGCAAAGGCGTAGACATACAGGTGGGTGAAGCGGCCCTCCAGCATCTCCGGCCAACCCGCCGCCAGAATGGCCACGCCGATGCCGATGATGAACATGAGGCCGCCCATGGTGGGGGTCCCCTGCTTGTTCATGTGCCAGGTGGGGCCGATCTCCTTGATGCTCTGCCCCGCCTTCAGCTTCACCAGTGCCGGGATCAGCAGCTTTCCTGCGATGAGTGTCACGATAAGGCTGATAACGCCTGCCAGTATAATATACATATTCTTCTCTCCCTCTCGCCCCGCAGGGCGGTGTTATCCGTTGGTGTATGCCGCCACCAGCTCCCGCTCATCCATGTGCCGCTTTTCGCCGCACACCTCCTGATACGTCTCGTGGCCCTTGCCGCACAGGACGATAACGTCCCCGGGGCGGCTGTTTTTCAGTGCCCAGCCGATGGCCTCCCGCCGGTCGCAGATGACGACGCTCTCGGCGGGGCCGGTCAGGCCCGGCAGGATATCCTCGATGATCTTCTCCGGCTGCTCCCAGCGGGGGTTGTCGGAGGTGA